>Ga0209121_10000031_pt1 | contig 127284 bp, 123 predicted proteins | sample Cruoilmetagenom3_FD_187292 | JGI IMG/M metagenome (GOLD analysis project Ga0209121, IMG submission 187292) | Oil polluted marine microbial communities from Coal Oil Point, Santa Barbara, California, USA - Sample 3 (SPAdes) (version 2) | ecosystem: Environmental > Aquatic > Marine > Oil seeps ...
GCCGTCAGCTGCTCTACCGGTTGGTGGGTTGGACCATCTTCACCCAAACCAATCGAATCGTGAGTGTAGACAAAAATACTTTTCTGTTTCATCAATGCCGCCATACGCACTGCATTTCTAGCGTATTCCATGAACATCAGGAAGGTCGCACCGTAGGTCACAAATCCACCGTGCAGGGCGATGCCATTCATCATGGCACTCATGCCAAACTCACGAACTCCGTAGAAAATATAGTTACCAGAGGCATCGTCGGCAGTGACCCCTTTGGAACCAGACCAAAGCGTGAGGTTGGAACCGGCCAGGTCGGCAGAACCACCCAACAGTTCGGGTAGCTGTGGGCCATAGGCATTGAGACAGTTTTGCGAAGCTTTTCGAGAGGCTACCTTTTCCATCGCCTGCTGGCATTGGTTAATGTAGGCATCGGCCTTCTCAGCAAAATCGGCGGGAAGTTCACCTTTAACCCGGCGTTCAAATTCTGCCGCTAACTCAGGATGCGCGGCACGATAACTGTTTAATTTTTCCTTCCAGGCAGACTGGGCAGCAGAACCTTTTTCTACGGCATTCCACTGGGCATAAATCTCTGTGGGTATTTCAAAAGGTCCATACTGCCAACCCAGTTGCTCTCGAGCCAGAACAATTTCATCGGCACCCAGTGGTGCCCCGTGACAATCTTCCTTACCCTGCTTACTAGGCGACCCAAAACCAATAATGGTTTTACAACAAATCAACGTCGGCTTGTCCGCATCCAACCGCGCGACTTCAATGGCGGCTTTTATGGCAGCTGAGTCATGGCCATCTACATTGGGGATAACCTGCCAACCGTACGCCTCAAAACGTGCTGGGGTATTATCGGTAAACCAACCCTCAACCTCACCATCAATGGATATGCCATTGTCATCGTAGAACGCAATCAGCTTGCCTAGCTTTTGTGTGCCCGCCAGAGAAGAGACTTCGTGGGAAATACCTTCCATCAAACAACCATCACCCAGGAAGCAATAGGTGTAGTGATCGACCATCTCATGACCGGGGCGGTTAAACTGAGCGGCAAGAATTTTTTCAGCCAGCGCCATACCGACGGCATTGCTGAGACCCTGACCCAATGGGCCAGTGGTCGTTTCCACACCAGGGGCATAGCCATACTCCGGGTGCCCCGGTGTTTTGGAATGCAACTGGCGGAAATTTTTCAGCTCTTCAACGGGTAGGTCGTAGCCACTTAAATGCAACAGCGAATAAAGCAGCATAGAGCCATGGCCGTTAGACAGTACAAAACGATCGCGGTTGACCCACTTGGGATCCGCAGGGTTGTGAACGAGATAGTCGTTCCACAGCACTTCGGCGATGTCCGCCATACCCATGGGGGCACCGGGGTGGCCGCTGTTGGCTTGTTGAACAGCGTCCATACTGAGAGCACGAATCGCATTGGCGAGATCACGTCTGGTTGGCATCAAGAAGAGCTCCTGCAGGAAAAATAGGGGGTTTAAGAGGGGCGCTATTTTCTCGCACTCGCGCTGTTCAGTAAACAGCCATTGGTAATCTTTTACTCGATATCTGTATTGCTGTATCCGTTTATTAATCCAGACCGGACAAAACCTATATCAATATTTTTTGATATAGGTTTTTGGTTGTGCTAGAGTCCCCACCCATGACCGCTACTGCCAGACAAATTGAAGTGCCGCCCAGCGGCCAAGATCTACTTCAAACCGATTCGCTGGCTGCTTTTTGTAAAGCAGCCGGTGATCCCCTACGCCTGGAAATTCTTCGCGTACTCCAACATAACGCCTATGGCGTATTGGAATTAAGTCAGCTTTTGGACGTGAAGCAATCTGGAATGAGCCACCATCTGAAAGTGCTGGCCAGTGCGGGGCTCGTGGCTACCCGACGAGAAGGAAATACTATCTTTTATCGCCGTGCCCCCCAGCCCATAGAACCGTTACTCCAAGAGCTACACCGCAATCTCTTTGCCACGGTTGATCTCATTAAACTCTCCGCTGAATTACAACAGCGCATCCACGCCACCAATCAGGAGCGCACCAAAGCGTCGAGAGATTTCTTTGAGAAAAATGCCGATCGCTTCCACGCCAACCAGGACTTAATTGCCAGTTTCACTCAATACGGCGAGATTATTACCGAATTCCTGGACACGTCTTCCGTGACCAAAGAAACCGTACTTGAGGTCGGTCCCGGAGAAGGAGACTTTCTCCCCAGTCTAGCCCAACGATTTAAACGGGTTATCGCGCTCGACACCTCCGATGAAATGCTTTGTCGGTCGCGCAGCATAACCAGAGACCATCAGCTAGATAACGTTCACTTTGTCCACGGCGATACTGCCATCGCCGTGGAACAGCAGCTGACTGCAGACTGTATTACGCTCAATATGGTACTTCACCACACCCCCGACCCGGCTCAAATTTTCGATGACTTGGCGCAACTGCTGAAGCCCGGGGGCGTACTGCTAGTCACAGAACTCTGTCATCACGATCAAAGCTGGGCGAGAGAGTCCTGCGGTGATTTATGGCTCGGTTTTGAGCCCGAAGACTTAAGCAGTTGGGCTGCAACAGCTGGGCTAGAGGAAGGTGAAAGTCTGTACTTGGCGCAACGCAATGGTTTTCAGATTCAACTGCGCCAGTTCTTCAAACATTGACGCATTAACTCATTAACGATTACAGGAACAATACCCATGTCTAGTTATAGCCTGTTTACATCAGAGTCTGTTTCAGAGGGCCATCCAGACAAAATGGCCGACCAGATTTCTGATGCGGTACTGGATGCCATTCTAAAAGACGACCCTGACTCACGCGTTGCCGTGGAAACCATGGTAAAGACCGGCATGGCTATTATTGCCGGTGAAGTGAGGACCGACACCTACGTAGATCTCGAAGACATTGTCCGCGGTGTCATCATGGACATTGGATACACCAGTTCTGATGTGGGCTTCGATGGTGCCTCCTGTGCAGTACTTAATGCCATTGGCAAACAGTCTCACGATATTGCGGTCGGCGTAGATGAAGGCGAAGCAAAGGAAATGGGTGCCGGCGACCAGGGGTTGATGTTTGGTTACGCCACGAATGAAACCGACGTATTGATGCCTGCGCCTATCTACTATGCACACCGACTGGTAGAGCGCCAGGCGAAACTCAGAAAGCGCGGCGTTCTGCCCTGGCTTCGCCCGGATGCCAAAAGTCAGGTGACGCTACGTTATGCCGACGGAAAGCCCGTGGCCGTTGATGCCGTAGTGCTCTCCACACAGCATGCACCCGAAATTTCTTTGGCAGATTTGCAAGAGGCGGTACTTGAGGAAATCATTAAACCGATCCTGCCAGAAGAGTGGCTGCACGCCGATACCAAGTACCATATTAACCCCACGGGACAGTTCATTATTGGTGGACCGATGGGCGACTGCGGACTAACCGGTCGAAAAATTATTGTCGATACCTATGGCGGCATGGCCCATCACGGTGGCGGCGCTTTCTCGGGAAAAGACCCCTCCAAGGTTGACCGCTCTGCGGCTTATGCGGGCCGTTATGTGGCAAAAAATATTGTAGCTGCCGGACTAGCTGATCGCTGCGAAATCCAGGTGTCCTACGCCATTGGTGTCACAGAGCCAACGTCCATTAGCGTTAACACCTATGGCACTGGAAAATTGACCAATGACGAAATTGCCACCTTGGTGCGCGACCATTTCGATCTTCGCCCCCAGGGACTGATAGAAATGCTCGACCTGAAGCGCCCTATTTATCGAGCCACAGCCACCTACGGACACTTCGGCCGTGAAGAAGAGAATTTTACCTGGGAAAAAACTGACAAAGTTGAGGCACTCAAAGCGGCTTTATAAGACGCCATCCTGAACCGTCAAAAATACCAGCTTATTGATTTTAAGGACTACAAATGACCACGACTAACGATTATAAAGTTGCAGATATCAGCCTCGCCGAGTGGGGTCGCAAAGAAATTTCCATCGCCGAAACAGAAATGCCCGCATTGATGGCTCTACGTGAAAGCTACAGGGCAACACAACCGCTGGCAGGAACCAAAATTCTTGGTTGTATTCACATGACCATTCAAACGGCGGTATTGATCGAAACACTCGAGGCACTAGGCGCTGAAGTTCGCTGGACCTCGTGTAATATTTTCTCCACCCAAGACCACGCCGCAGCAGCCATCGCTGCCAATGGCACCCCCGTGTTTGCCTGGAAAGGAGAAACGGAAGAAGAGTACGAATGGTGCCTGGAACAACAGATATTAAAAGATGGCCAGCCATGGGATGCCAATATGGTGCTGGATGATGGGGGTGATTTAACCGCGCTACTCCACCAAAAATATCCTCAGGTTCTGGAAAATATTCACGGTATTACCGAAGAAACAACGACCGGTGTTCATCGCCTGTACGAAATGCTGAACAACGGCGAATTAAAAGTACCTGCCATCAACGTCAACGACTCGGTCACCAAATCAAAGAACGACAATAAATACGGTTGCCGCCACAGCCTTAACGATGCGATTAAACGTGCCACGGACCACCTGCTGGCCGGCAAAAAAGCATTGGTGATTGGCTATGGTGATGTGGGCAAAGGGTCCGCTCAATCCCTGAATCAGGAAGGTATGATTGTCAAAGTGACGGAAGTTGATCCTATCTGTGCCATGCAAGCCTGCATGGATGGCTTTGAAGTCGTATCTACCTATCAAGATGGCGATCCATCCAAAGGTGTTAACACCCAACTGCTTGCAACCACCGACTTAGTGGTTACCTGTACAGGCAACTACAACGTTTGTGATTCAGATATTCTCGCAGCGTTAAAATCTGGTTGTGTAGTGAGTAATATCGGTCATTTTGATAATGAAATTGATACGGCCTATATGCGAAAAACCTGGCAGTGGGAAGAGATCAAGCCACAAGTACATAAGGTATTTCGCAACAAAGAGACCAACGATCACCTGCTACTGCTTTCCGAGGGCCGGTTGGTCAATTTAGGTAATGCCACCGGACACCCAAGTCGCGTCATGGATGGGTCATTTGCTAATCAGGTCTTGGCACAAATTCACCTTTTCCAACAAAAATACGCCGATCAGGATGAGGCCACCAAAGCAGAATTATTGCGTGTGGAGGTATTACCCAAGAAGCTGGATGAAGAAGTCGCAGCACATATGGTCAATGGTTTTAGTGGTGTCATTACCCGACTCAAACCAGAGCAGGCCGAATACATTAATGTGCCAGTAGAAGGGCCATTCAAGGGCGACAGCTACCGATATTAAAATAATTGCCGGAAGCCTCCTACGCGGAGGCTCCGACACCTTTTTTAAGGCACTAGTGGTAAAAAAGAAAGAATAGACTATGAAAAATCATCATTTGAGCTTTGAGTTTTTCCCGCCAAAGACACCGGAAGGTCGAGAAAAACTCCGCAATACACGCAGCCAGCTGGCTAAATTCAACCCCGAGTTTTTTTCGGTCACCTATGGTGCCGGTGGCTCTACTCGTGAATTCACCCGCGATATTGTCCTCGAGATTCAAGCCGCTGGTTCCAGCGCCTCTCCACACCTGTCCATTGGCGGGGATGGCAAAGAATCTGCTCTGGAACTGCTGCAAAGCTATAAAAATGCCGGCATAAATCGCATTGTTACCCTGCGGGGCGACCTACCCTCTGGCATGGGTGATGCGGCACAACTGGTGTATGCCAATGAATTGGTGGCTTTTATCCGTGAGCATTTTGGCGACACCTTTGAGCTATTAGTCGCCGCCTACCCGGAAATCCATCCGGAGGCAGAGAGCTACGAGAAAGATATCTACTGGCTGGGTAAAAAGTTTGAAGCCGGTGCCAGTCGAGCCATTACCCAGTACTTTTATAATACCGACAGCTACTTTTATTTTGTTGATCAATGCCTGAAAGCCGGTATCGACCAGCCGATTATCCCCGGCATTATGCCGATCATTAACTACCAGAATCTGATCCGCTTTTCCGACAACTGTGGAGCAGATATTCCTCGCTGGATTCGCCAACGACTTCAGCAATACGGGAATGATATGGACAGCATCAAGTCGTTTGGCCTGGAAGTCGTGACGAACCTCTGTGAGAAACTGCTGGCCAATGGCGCGCCCGGTCTACATTTCTATACAATGAATCAGGTAGAGGCTAATGCCGCACTATGCCGTAATCTGGGCTTTACTGAGGCGTCTTAGGGAAAGCTTATGCGTGAAATTCGGGTTTATACCGACCAACCTTTGGCCACTGGCGAGGAGGTAATGCTGGACGCAATATCAGCCCGTCATTTGGCCACGGTATTGCGACTTAAACCAGGCGAGCCCGTCACTCTATTCAATGGTTCAGGTGGTGAATATCTTGCCACCTTGAAGCAGTGCAATAACAAACAAGTTACCGCTGACATCTCCAGCTTCACCAATGTCGACCGCGAATCACCCCTAAAAATTCACTTAGGTATAGGGCTCTCCCGTGGTGACAGAATGGATTGGGTCATTCAAAAAGCAACCGAAGCGGGCGCCACAGAAATCACCCCCCTCTATACCGAACGAACCGAAGTGAAACTCAAGGGAGACCGCTCGGAAAAGAAAATGCGGCATTGGAGCCAAGTCGGCATCAGCGCCTGCGAACAATGCTACCGCACTCAACTCCCGATACTTCACCAGCCATCACTGCTCAGTGAATGGCTTTCAACCACCGAGGCTGAAAAGAAATTGGTGCTGCATCATCGCAGCCAACAGACAATTCGTGAACTTGGTGCCCAGCAAATCTCCAGCGCAGCCATGCTAATTGGCCCGGAGGGTGGGCTGAGTTCTCAGGAAATTTTATTGGCAGAGAAATCGGGCTTCACAGCGTTAACACTTGGCCCCAGGGTATTGCGTACAGAGACCGCACCTATCGTTGCCATCAGTATTCTGCAATCGCTCTGGGGAGATTATCAATAACCTTGTGGTTGTATTTGACGAGGGTTATCACTAAATATTTTCAACCCGGTTAAACAATGATACCCACGCCCTCTCTGCGCGGGTCGCCCACCCCATGAAAATCCCGGCCATCATATTCAACCGTGTGAACGCCGCCGAAAAATAGATTCTTCTCGTGCCAGCGTTCTTGCATCGGGTAATCGCCTTTTAAACCATCCAGCTGACTCACCTCGAACCCCGGCTCTATATTTAATATTTCATTCTCATAGTGAATACGCGACGCCAACACGGCCTGCTCTGGCGACATACCGAAATCAACTAAATTACTAATGACCTGAAGGATCGCCGTGCGTATTCGGTTCGACCCACCAGAACCCAGTGCAACAGAGACCGGATCAACACCCTCTTTGTTTAACTCCAATAGTGTCGGAGACATCATTGACGTCATTCGTTGATTTTCTGACCAAGCATGGAAACCCGCTGGGTTTATATCTTCCTCACCCAGCATATTGTTCAACATTATCCCCGTATTTGGCACCATGTGGCCGCAACCTTCGCCATTACTCACGGTCATAGCCGCGGCATTACCCTGGCTATCCATAACACTGATATGGGTAGTGCCCCTTAAACAACGGGCCCGTTTTGCTACTTGTTGTTTATAGTGGGTTAAATACTTGGCATCCAACAGATGCTCCGCTAAACCATCGCCACCGGAACAAAGCATATCAAGACGGGCCTGATTAGTTTCCGCCATGACCCTGACGAGTAAATCCAGGTGATCGTGACCGCCAACGTCCATATCGGTTAGCTGTTTCTGCTCCAGCAGTTTCAGTGCCAACGCGATTAAAATACCCCCCGATGACGGAGGTGGATTAGTGAATAACATGGCATCGCGGTACTTTAGTTTTAGGGGCTTTCTACGTACCACCCGATAGTTTGTTAAGTCTGCAGCCGTTATGTAGCCGCCATCGAGACACAGCTGTTGAATTTTATGTGCGATTTCACCCTCGTAAAATAATTTTTCGCCCTCCCTCGCTAGCCCCTCCAGAGTCTCTGCCAGTTTCGATTGTTTTAGCTGATCGTTTTCTCTGACCAACTGGTTGGCATCTCTGGGACTGGCATAGGTTTTTCTTGCCTCGGACGTTGAGGAATAAATGGGACTGACAATATTAAATATTTTTGCCTGTAGGTGGCTAAACCTCACACCATTCTGTGCAGCTCTAATTGCCGGCTCGATTAACCGACTTACGGGCAATGAACATAGATCGCGGTGAATCTCAAACATGCCCCTTACCGAACCGGGCACAGCAATAGAGCCCAGACCTATGTGGAACTCCTGAGATACTGTGCCGAAATCAGCTGATATAGGGAAAAAATCTGGGGTTATATTCTTTTTAGAGCGAGGTGTTTGTACAAAAAAATCATACAGCTGCGCCTCGGAGCTTGCTTGCTTTGCCAGCATATAGCCACCGCCTGCAAGCGATGCCAACACAGGCTCAGTGACACAGGCGCAGAAGTGTGCCGCAACAATTGCATCAAAGGCATTTCCCCCGTCATGCAAAATTTCTTCAGCGGCTGCAGCAGTCATTGGGTGCCCAGCAGCAACAGCACCCTTAACGCTAGACATATACAAACACCCTGTGGTTTCTGAATCGAGTCTATTACTTAAGGTATAGGATAATAGCGATAGTTAGACATAATGGCTAAAACCAACATATATCGGGAACTGAGTGACAGGGTAAAACCGGAAGACGTAGATAATTACGCTACGTACTGGCTTTTAAAACATGTGTGATAGAAGGGGAGGACTGGTAATAAATATTAGTAGGCAGCTAATTAATGATGCCGAAGCGAGGCGCTCGACATCATTTCTTAGATTCAAGGAGTCCCTGTTAGTGGGCTCTTGCTTTCTTTTCCTTATACATTGCATCAAAGTTAATTGGTGCAAGCATCAGTGGCGGATAACCGGCTTTAAGCAACGTATGATCCACTGTTTCGCGAAGGTATGGGAACATGATTGATGGGCACGCGGAGTTCAATGCTTCATCCAGACGGTCTTCAGGAAACCCTGAAATAATAAACATCGCCGCTTGATCAACGATCAAATTAAATGCAGCGATCTCTTCATTCTTTGCTGTTACCTCAACCGACAGAGTAACCTCGTATCGATTGTCATCAATAGTGTTGTGCGTGATATTAAGATCCAGCGTGGTTTCTGGCTTCCAGTCTGTACCAAACACACTTGCTGAATTAGGTGATTCAAAAATACTTTTCTTTATATAGATTTTCTGCATTGAAAAATGCGGCTCTTTTTTCTCTTTAGACATTATATTCTCCTCAACACTCGTAAAGTACGGTTAACCAATCTAACCAATAATGTTGGGATGACTGGCAATATTTCAATGGATAGTGGGATAAATATTTCTAACCAGCATCGTGGCTAAAAACATGCTAGACCGGCCCTTGTGAGGGTTAAATATTTACTAACGAACGTAAAGAAAATAAATAAGAAAGGTGATAAACCGAGTCCAGTTTAAAAATTTTGACACCCCTAAAATAGATAGGTCCCGGCCAAAGGCCGGGACCCAGTACTACTTTACAACTTCTTAGATCTTAGCAGGAGCAGGCAGTTCCAACCACTCGAAGAAGGTCTTCAAGTCTGGCTGGAAGTCATGCATTACTGGATACCAAGGAGTTGGAGCTTCGATGTCAAGCATAGAACCACAGCTTGGGCAAGAATACTCACGGTATACCTGCCAAGTAGTGTCTGGAGCCATCAAACGTGGGTAAACTTCGTCCATTTTTTCCGCAGTATCACGGACATAAATGTTAGCACCCAGCTTCCAGTTGTTCTTGTAGTCACCAAAATCATGACCACAATCACACATAGCAACGATATCGCCGCCATCAGTTTTCTCAACAAGGTTCAGGTGTGGGCCCAACGCCAAAATGATTTTATGGTCGTATGTAGCTTTATCCTGAAGCACTTCCATGTATAAAGAGTAACGCTCTTTATCTTTAGGCATGGAAAGCATTTTGTGGACGGAATCCCAATCAAGAGTTCCTTCTACCAGGTCATGAACCTGCTTCTTAGTATATGTAGACATATCTAAATTCTCTTATATTCGATCAATTCGTCAGTGATGGAGTGGCACAGAACACTGTAACCACTCCGCTCAAAGGCCAAGTAAGCGCTTATTCTTCAGTCATAATGACGGGCTTACAGTCCGGCATTTCGCTGATATCCATAGTCACGTCAGAGCCAAACATGGGGATACCCAGGCTTGATTCTTTCAGATCCCAATCGGCTGGCAGATCCCAGAATGTTTTAAATTCATTCAGGAAGGGCTCAGACAGCGCGAAGCTGGAAGCAAACATTTGCTGTACTTGTGGAGAAGCGTCGAGATCAAGGATCTTGGCACGCTCAGTTTCCATCCACTCACGAACAGGAACACTGCGGGCTTTACGCTCTTCTTTGATTTCAGCTTGACGAGCTGATGTTTTCTCTGAATCAACAGTGTAAACACCTTCGTTATCTTGAGTGTATACAACACCGTAGATTTTCTTAGCGAACTCAGGAAGTACGTAGTTTTCGTTAAGATCTTCTTGAATCTTAGCGTGTGTACGATCCAGAGGATCACCGAAACCAGGACCACCACGGAGGTAGTTCAGGTACAGATCGCCATTTTCGAAGATTGCTTCAGTAGTAATACACTGCTTGTCACGCTTAACTTCAGCGTCTGGTCCAAGGTGTTTTTCCCACTCACGATCATCTGGGTTCAAATCTTCACCCAGTGGAATTGACTTGCCTTCTTTAATTCTGTCCAGCAGGCCAGTGTTGTGAGCTTCAAAACGGTAACCAGTCGCTGCTGGGTAACCACCCATCAGACCCCAGTCACTGTTCATGTAGCCGTTACCCATGAAGAACATAGTCCAGTCATGAGAACCCCATACCATACGCAGGGTCTCAAAACCTAAACCACCGCGGTACTTACCGTAACCACCGGAGTTAGTTTTCTGAGTACGACCCAAGTACAGCAGTGGCTCAGCCAGTTCCCAGATCTCGATATCACCCATATCACCTTCAGGGTTCCAGATCGCAGCGGCGTTGTTCAAGCCATCTTTCATAGCACAAGCACCGGTACCACAAGCAGCTGTTTCGAAGCTGTTTACAGCGTGAATTTCGCCGTCTTGGTTGATACCACCGCCTTGTAGCCAGTTACAAGGGTTAGAGTTACCAGAGTTAACTTCTTCCAGGTAACCACGACCGAAGTAAGAACGGCTGATTGCGCGCCACAAAGAACTCCAAGAAGAAACCAGGAAGTGCCATGCATCAGCGTGAGCTGTACGACGGTCATCCGGGTTAGTCCAAGTACCCTTAGGTAGACGGAACTGAGTTGCGTAACGAGCACCATCGTTAATACGCTCTGTAGGCACAAGGCTCTGGGTCATCATTACCCAAATACCAGAAGTAAACGCTGTGGGGTTAGCGTTATACGTGTGCCAGCCCCAACGACTACAACCTTCAAAGTCTAAACGCCAGGTAGCGTCAGGCTTAACGGTGATTTCGCAAGGTGCGTGCATGATAGTGTCAATTTTTGCAAACGGAGAAGGTACATTCACGTCTGGGTGAGTGTAAGGAACGTCTACGAATGCAACAGTTTTGATAGTACCTGGAATAGTCATTGCCTTAATCCGGCTAACCAGACCACGACGACCATCTTCAATTACTTCCAAGGAGAACTGTTCCCAGGCCTCAATACCTTCGTCAGCGATGGTTTCTTGAACCATTTCACGAATCATGTGAGTACCAGCAATACGGGTTTTCTCATCGAGAATCCAGTATTTAACAGTACGAACGTTACGCTGGCTTTCGTGCAACCAATCGCGCAGAGGGGTGTCATTAACACCCGTCTTACGACAAGTAATTTGCAGACCGTCACCGAAGCGTTGGATCTGACCGTTTGACATGGAACCAGGACCAACAGCACCAGTATCGATTACGTGAGTTACACCACCTACCCATGCAACCAAGTGTCCTTCGAAGAAGATAGGAACAATAGTCGCGATATCGCAAGGGTGAACGTTACCAGTTTGGCAATCGTTGTTAGTGAACATGTCACCATCGTTGATGCCAGGGTTCAGTTCCCAGTTGTTCTGGATCATATATTTGATCGCAGCACCCATGGTACCAACGTGAATGATAATACCAGTAGAAGTAGCAACACAGTCACCAGCTACGTTGTACAGGGTGAAACACAACTCACCTTCCTGCTCAACAATTGGAGACGCTGCAATCTTCTTAGCAACTTCACGAGAGTTAACCAGACCAGCACGAACCTTTGAGAAAATACGCTCGTAACCGATTGGGTCTCTTTCTTTAAATTCCAGAGTTTTAATACCGTTGTAGTGACCAGTTTCTGCTGAACGAGCCAGAATGCCGTTACGGTAATCATCCAGAGACATACCGTTTCTTAACAGTTTGCCCAATTGTGCCCCTTCGAGGCTTTGTAAAATTGTCATTTGTTATCCTCTGTATCTTTTCGTCTATGTAATTGACGTAAACAATCTTTTAGATGCCTTGACCTTAGTCTTCTTCAACCAGGTGGAACAGACGGTGCTCATCCAGGAAGGTAGAGAAACCAGTCGGTACTACATAGGTAGTCGCATCAGATTCAATAACGGCTGGACCAACGATGTTGTTACCAGGAAGGAGTGCTTCCATTTGGAACAGATCGGCTTCAACCCATACGCGATTATCATAGAACTTACGCTTGCCCAGTACTGCATTTTCTGGAGGAGTAGGACCAGCATTTGGCTCTTTAGGAATGTTTGGCTTACTAGTTTCAACAGAACCACGAAGGATCGCACCAGTAATACCAAAGCCCAGCTCAGGAGAACGAGCTGCATCGGCATATACGCGAGCATAAGTGTCGTCAAACGCTTGAACCAGCGCAGGCCAATCTTCTTTACCAGAGATTGTTGCTACAGGAGATTCAATTTCCAAATCGTTCAGCTGACCCATGTACTGCATGCTGTAGCCAGGGCTCAGAGTAACGGCTGATTCGTCAAAGCCGTTAATTGCAAACTCTTCCAGAACTTTAACTTTCAGTTCGTCCCAAGCTGCCTGCAATTTCTGACATGCATCTTCGATATCTTGTTCAGTTGATTCGTCGTTAATACCAACATCAACACTCTTATCGTAACGATATTCGAAGTCTGCAGTAGCACAACCAAACGCAGAGAAACCAGCAGCCCAAGCAGGAACGATAGTTTCTTTAAAGCCCAAACCCTTAGTGTAACCATAGGCGTGAACTGGACCACCACCACCGTAAGAGAAACACACGAAATCACGTGGGCTGTAACCCTTACCGGTAATCATTGCACGAAGGTGCTGACGCAAAGAAAGGTCAAGCAGTTCGATTACACCAGCAGCCGCGTCTTCTACAGACAGGCCTAGTGGATCAGCGATTTGCTCTTTAACGCACTGGTGAGCGCGAGGCACGTCCAGATCCAGAATACCACCAAGGAAGTTATCTGGGTTCAGGTAACCAAGGATGATGTGACAGTCAGTTACAGAAACTGTATCCAGACCACCTTCTGGCCAGCAAGTACCAACACGGTAACCAGCACTATCAGGACCCAACTTCAAAGACTGAGAGTAAGGATCGATACGTACGAAGCTACCAGCACCCGCACCGATAGTATCCATAGCAACCATTGGCAGAGACAGAACCAAACGAGCCATATCACTATCTTTGTGGATAGAGTAGTTGCCTTGAGTGATCAAAGCCATATCGAAGCTAGTACCGCCGATATCGGAACAAGCGATGTTTTCGTAGCCGAGTTGCTCACCCAGATACTTAGCACCGATTACACCACCGATTGGACCAGATACCAGTGAACGAGCCAGCTCTTTCGCTTTCCAGCCAATAGTACCGCCGTGAGTAGCCATTACACGCAGGTCGAAGTTAGCACCAACGTCTTTCATGCGCTGGCTCAACTGGCCAAGAATTGCACGAGAAGGCTCTGCCGCATACGCTTCGAGAACAGTTGTGTTAGTACGGTGGCTTTCTTTACGTACTGGGTAGTAATCAACAGAAGCAAAAACTGGGAGTTCAACACCCATTTCTTTAGCTACTTCTTTAACTGCATCACGAACAGCGCGCTCGTGATCGCCGTTCAAGTAAGAGCTGATCAGGCTGATGGCAATTGCCTTTACGCCTTGCTCAATCAGTTCACGAGCTGCTTCGCGTGCTTCATGAATACGAACAGGAATTACAACTTGCCCTTTCGCATCAATACGCTCAGTTACACCACGAGTATCGTGAATGTGAACCAGAGGCTCATCAAAACGGTGAGTGTTAAGGTGAAGACGATCTTCAAACGCATAACCCAGGTAACACTGAATTGCACGACCCATACGGTGAAAATCTTCAAAACCTTTACTTACGATCAAACCAGTGCGAAGGCCTTTACGACCAACAACACGGTTAAGCATCGCTGTACCAGAGAATACACAGGTAACCATCTCTGGGTACACTTCTTCTACTGTGCGACCCCAGTGAGCCAATGCATCTTTACTGGATTCCAGTACCGCATTTGCTTCATCGGTGTCACTTTGTGCTTTACCGACAACGAATTCGCCATCTGCACGCACAAAGAACGTATCAGTCATCGTGCCGCCAGCATCGATCCCAAGGACCTCGACGGGATTAGTTAATTCATTCAAGTTTATATCCTCTAATTATGAGTTGTTAACTTCTACTCCCTACCACCAAAAACCCATCAACAGGTTAGATCAGTGTGACCGGGGGCGGGAGTGCCCTCAGGTACGACTGTTGCAACAGTCGTGCCAATGAGAAAATTTCATTAAATATTATAGGGTTATAAAAATTCACTCTTTAACGTCGCAGCCAATACCCTCAAAAGCGTTTGAATATCAACCATCGGCCGAACGTTAATCGAACTGATTAAAGCATGCAGCAATGGAGCTGTCCAATATATTTGCACCTTAAACCTTTATCGAAAGCCGTCATGCTATAAGAGGGCATAAATCATCCACATAAATGATTCTATCTATATAAAGGACAAGGCCTACCCTTCTAATCTATAATTGTAAGGCTTTTACTTTGAAAACCATTTGCGTGACTTTGCCATGACTAACGATTCTTCCCTTAAGGGTTCTACAGCTGTTTCTCATCCAACGCGGATTGCTTCTGCGCGCGAAAAGCTGCAGACCAGTGGCAACATGCCGGACAATACCGTGCGCCCTGTTATTAAGGATTCCTGGCAACGCTGTATGTCGGGACAGGTTGATCCCCACTTGGCCAAGCGAGACCTTGAGCTCAGCCGCAATCAACTTCACGACTTGCAGCAAGATCACGAGGAATTGCTCTCGGCCTCCGACATCATTATGCGCGAAGCCAAAGAGTTACTGGCTGAATCGGGAACAATTATGCATTTGGTCTCGCCAACCGGAACTATTCTCGACTACGAAGGCGACCCCGCAACACTTGAGCTGGCCAATAACTACCGACTGACGCCTGGTGCCAACTGGACAGAACAGGCTGCCGGCACCAATGCTATTGGCACAGCACTTAATATTGCCGCACCCGTTCAGGTTCACGCATTCGAACACTACTGCGAAAACATCAGTCGCTGGACCTGCTCTGCAGCGGTCATACGGGATCCGTTCGAAAAACGTCTACTGGGCGCAGTGAATATATCCGGGCTGGAAAACACCCTTCACGATTACTGTCTAGCGCTCGCTATATCCGGTGCCAGAAGGATTGAAGGGCAGTTTGCCCAGATGAAGCTTGCCAAAAGAGATTCCCTTCTCGGCGTTACCATCAACAACTTTGCATCATCGTGCAATGATGGCGTACTACTGTTCGATTTGGATGGAAAGCTCGTGCGAGCCAATCCGCTTGCCGACAGAGTACTGGCAGCCAGAGGGATAAAAATCAACCTTACGCCCTACAACCCCATACTCACGCTGAACGATGAGGGAAACTATCACGCCGAATCGGCACCAGTACTAGATCAAATTGACAAACGCTGGATCGAACCTGTAATGCATCAGGGTGGTGCCATTGGCTACTTGGCCGTGATACCCCTTCCATCTCGCAACCCCCAAAAGGGATCAGATAATATTACCGCCAACACAACGCCACAATCAGAGGCCACTGGTTTCTCGCGCCTTGTGGGTCAAAGTCCACCCTATATGATGGCGTCCCAACAAGCCAAGCGCTTGGCTAAAGCGCCAATTCCAGTGCTACTACAGGGTGAAACCGGCGTCGGGAAAGAGCTATTTGCACGGGCCATGCACGAGGAAGGTGCCGGCCAGGGCGGGGAGTTTGTTGCCCTGAACTGTGGAGGATTATCTCGCGACTTATTAGCCAGCGAACTATTTGGCCATGTAGAAGGCGCCTTTACTGGAGCTCGCCGTGGTGGCATGTCGGGAAAAATTGAAGCGGCTAGTGGTGGAACACTCTTTCTGGATGAAATTGGCGAGATGCCTCTGGATCTACAACCTATGTTCCTAAGGGTGCTTCAGGAATCTGAAATTTGCCGCGTGGGTGAAACGCTACCCCGCAAAGTCAATTTTCGACTGATTGCGGCAACTAACAGAGATTTGACCCAGGAAGTCGCAGAGGGCCGTTTCAGGATGGACCTTTATTACCGTATTTCTTCCATGACACTCACAGTGCCACCGCTTCGGGAACGCAAAGGCGACGTTTCAATACTGGCCAAAAATATTTTCGACAATCTTGCAGAGCAACACGCTGTAGGTGAAAAGCGGCTCGGAAAACCTTTGCTGGATCTGCTGGAAAAACATTCCTGGCCAGGAAATATTCGCGAACTGAGCAACTTAATTACGGCTGCATTTTTCCTTTCCGACTCAGAAGAGCTTGGGCCAGAGGACTTACCTCAAGATTTCCTTATGGCTAACGCTGAAACAGCTTGTGAAGAAAATTCAAACCCTCTGGACCTTGCAGAAAAAGAGGTGATTAGCCGAGCGATTAGAGAGCAAGGTGGTAATTTGACCAAGGTTGCCAAGCAACTGAATATTGCCAAGAGCACACTTTATATCAAACTGAAAAAATACGGACTTCAACGCCCCTGACATCTGACTGCGCCAAACTACCCCTAGCGCCAATTAATACGCACAAGGGGTAGCTCAATCATCACTGAAAACCGAAGGTAGTTCCTCTAAGGGCAGCTCTTTGCCAATGCGCAGTGTCCGCGTTGCCAACTGCACTTCTTTCAGAAAGTACATTAATGAAACGATCAACAACACCAGCGCCAGAACAAAAAAACCAACTATCCAGCTGCCAATATTTAACCGCCAAAAACCTCCGATAAAAAGACTCACAATAAGTGTACACACCATTAGGCCCGCGGCCGTACAGAAGCCAATTGACCAGTTGATAATATTGACTCGTCGCCACAAGACCACTAATTCCCTATGAGCAACCGCACGCAGCTGAGGATCGTTGAGTCTGGACTCTCGCACCTCAACAACCCGGGCACGGTCAACAATCCGCCCTAAACGTCCAGACATTACATTAAGAAAACCCGCGACACCTGCGAGCAGAAAAACAGGGGCGACGGATAACTGAATGATCATCGCTAGATCAGTTGCCGTAATTAGTGGGTTCATCGCTTTCCAACCAATGTTCTGACGATTATTTAAAATAGTTTCTCGGGCCTAGATCCAGAACCCAAGAATTCCTAGACAATTTCTTCTGACGGGACAACACCTGTCCGCCAACGCCGTACCATTTCCTTTGCCCTCTCTCCAGTTAAATAGATCGCGGGCACTAATAATAAAGTCACAAAGGTCGCCAACAACACCCCAAAGGCCAATGAAATCACCATGGGTATCAAGAATTGAGCTTGTGCACTTTTCTCAAACAAAATGGGCAGCAGACCAAAAAAGGTGGTGAGCGACGTTAACACGATGGGGCGAAAGCGATCGCGCGCACCCCGAATCACTGCCTCACAGGGGTGCCAACCCTCTTTTACCAATTGGTTGATGCGGTCGATCAACACCAGGTTATCATTGACGACCACGCCTGCCGCGGCCAACACCCCCATCATCGAAGGCATGCTAATTTCTTTACCAAGTAACATGTGACCGAGAATCGCGCCCGCAATACCAAAAGGCACGGCACTAAGAATAATGACCGGCTGCCAATAGGAGCGAAACTCAATAGCCAAGAAAGCATAGATCGCCAACAGCGCCAACGCCATCATTTGCAGAAAGCCAGATTCAAATTCGGTCTGATCTTTTTGGGCTCCATCAATCTGCAATGAAATACCTGGATATTTTGCTTCAAGTTCAGGCCAGTATTGTTTTTTAAGTGCAAAAACAATCTCATTGGCTGATACAGCCCCCCTCGACAGCTCACCTTTGATTTCCACCATCCGCATTCGGTCCCGACGTTTAATTTCGGTATAACCCGGAACAAACTCGGCATCGGCAACCGCATCAAAGGGCAGCTCACGGCCATCCCCTGTGCGAATTCTCATCTCATCCAGAGAGGCCAGAGTGGCTCGCTCTTTGGCAGGGTAGCGCACCATGACCTTCACATCTTCACGTTCACGGGGAATACGCTGAGCTTCCGCACCATAAAAGGCATTGCGCAATTGATTGGCAATGTCACTGAGGCCAATACCCAGTGTGTCGGCATGATCCGTCAAGCTGATCTCTATTTCCTTACCCGCCGACCGCATAGAGTCCGAAACATTATAAACTCCGGGATAACTCAACAAGGCAGACTCAATGTCACTGGTCGCCCCTCGAAGCGCATTGATATCCCGCCCTTTTAACACCAGATTGATATCTTTAGGCTTACCCATCAGCGTATATTCAACATCGAACTCCTCCACATTTTCTACAGAACCAATGTGCTTTCGCCATAGTTCTGCTACATCACGGGAAGATACTGAGCGGCTTTCATTGCTCGACAACTCGAGCACAATTGAGACATTGTTTTCATTACTTTCGGCAAAGTGGTTTTTCAATACTGACTGACCATCCTCACTGATTAGCAATGGTTCCTTTTTCAAAGCCTGCACCGCCGCCTCTAACTGTGCCATAACCTCCAGTGACCGGTTAAAACCGGTGCCTTCTTGTAGTTCAGCCGAGGCTCGCAAGTATTCACCCTCGACTACCGGAAAAAATGACACGCGCAACCAGCCGGTAAAGAAAAACCCCAAAACCACAATCAATATCGCAATAAAGGTCGCTATAGTGATAGCACTATGTCGCAAGGCACGCTCTAAAAATGGTCGGTACAAGTTTTCGGCAAAACGCTTTAAAGCGGAGGAGGCATGCTGCCTCGCATGATGAACCCAGCGCGCCACTAACCAGCGGGGCTCTTTCTCTGGCTTCATATGACGCAAGTGTGCAGGCAGTATCAAAAAAGATTCCAGCAGTGAAAATGCCAGCGCAATAATCGCCACCTTTGGCATCACCACCATCAGCTTGGTGGAATCTCCTGGCAACAGCAGCATGGGCACAAACACAATCATGGTGGTAATCACAGCAAAGGTAACTGGCTTTGAAACGGACAGAGCACCGATTGAAGCGCTGTCAGAACCATTTAATCCTCGCTCGTAATGAGAGTGAATACTTTCGCCCACGACAATAGCATCGTCTACCACAATGCCAAGAATCAGCAAAAAGGCAAACATCGACACCACGTTGACGCTAATGCCCAAATAGGGCATTAGCCATAGCGCACCCAAATAGGAAATCCCTATTCCGGCTGCCACCCAAAACGCCAATGCAGGGCGTAAAAAAAGTACCAGCAACGCAAACACCAGAATTAGCCCACCCAGTGCATTTCGCAGCAACAGCTCTATTCGACTACTGAGATAAACCGAAAGATCGCGCCACACTGCCAGCTCCACACCCTCTTGTAGGGTTGGTGTTTTTTTCTCGATGTACGCCCTCACGGCGGTGGACGTCGTTATTACATCGGGGTTACGAGTATTAAATAGGTTTATAAATACTGCTGGCTTGCCATTAAACTTGGACACCACGTCCTGCTCGGCAAACCCATCATTAATATGGGCGATCTCACCGAGGAGGACCTGTGTGCCATCGGCGTTTCTCAACACGACAATATCTTCAAAATCCCGCCGACTATAGGCTTGTCCTCGAGTTTGCAGGACGATATCCCCCGCCTCTTCTCGCACCTCACCCGCCGGCAAGTTAATGGAAGAGCGACGAATAGCCTCCACGACATCATTAAAGTGAAGCTGGTACTGGCGCAGAGTTTCTTCAGAGACCTCGACAGAGACTTCTTCGGGCCGGGTTCCACCAATCTCTGCCAACGTCACACCTGGCAGCTCGATCACTTCATCCCGAATGTCTTCTGCCAGTCGCTTTAGATCCCGCTCATTCAGCGTCCCTGCCACCGCAATACTAAGAATCTGAGTTCTGGCAAGAATTTCTCTAATCTGAGGTCGCTCGGAATTAACCGGAAAGGTATTAATTGCATCGACTCGAGTCTTAACATCATTGAGTAGTTTTTGAGTATCGTAGCCATCGGCTACCTCAACCTCTATCCGCCCCGCACCTTGATAGGCAAATGAGCGAAGCTCTTCAATACCATCCAGATCGTGAATCTCTTCTTCGATCCGAATACAGATCTGCTCTTCAACCTCTTTTGGGCCTGCGCCCGGATAGGGCACGACCACCTGCACCACATCCCTAGGAATTTTGGGAAACATTTCTTTATCTAGGCCAGACAGCCCGGTAAAGCCGCCGACCAAAATCATCAGCATCAGCAAATTGGCCGCTATGGGGTTATTAACAAACCACGCGATAAGCCCCTTACTGGTAGCACTCATGGTAACTGAACCCTAGGGTTCTCTGGGTCGATAATAACAGGATCAATCTTCATCCCCGTTACCACATAGCCTGGCCGCTCAAGCAGAATAATAGCGCCAGGTCTAACGCCACGAATAAAGGCGGCCTCTCCACGGTGTTGCAACACACTTACCGGCTGTATCTTCAGCCGGTGTTCGTCGCCAATAACTAACACATTGTCTTTTTCATAAAGTGCCATACGCGGAATGGCCACCACATCATCAAAAGTTCGGCCCAATATCTCAGCATTAACAAATGAGCCCACCATCAAGGGGGGGTTGCTTTCAAGTGGTTTGTCCACCTCCGCAATACCGTACATCACCCTGCTACGAGGATCGATGCTGGCATCAGTGCGGGACATATATCCCTGCCACTTATGATCACCGGCTTTAGTGGAGAGTGTGACCGGCAAGGTCACCTCTTGATTGGGCATTAGCGGCAATGCCAACAATTCACTCTGAGATGCGGTTAACGGCAATTTAATTTCTGCCGAATCAACAGCAAAGATTTGTGCAACCTTCATACCGGCAGACAGGTATTGACCAAGATTTACCTCGATGGTGCGTATTCGCCCATCAAAAGGTGCCTTTATCGTCGTTCTCTCAAGGTTGAGCCTGGCCTGATCGAGGTCAGCCTTTGCCGCCTCAACTGCGGCTTCAGCGGCTTTTAATTGCGGCTCTCTCAAAAATAGTGCGTTCCCCGCTTTATTGCCCAGGTCGCGCCACTCTCGCTTAGCTTGAAATACCCGACCCTGTTCTGTAGCGAGCACTTGCTCTGCTTCCGCCACACGGGATTTTGCCCTGACGACTTCAATTTTATAGTCTCGCAGATCGAGCTGAAGCAGTGTGTCTCCCTGCTTAAAGAAACCACCGTCAACAAATAAGTCGGCCACAGAGACCACCTGCCCGGAAACTTGGGTGGCCAAGGCAATTTCCCGTTTAGGTTGCACGGTTCCCTGAGCTGAAACAATCAGCTGATGCGGCCCCGGCTCAGCAATCATCGCTGGAATTTTTGGCACCGGAGGCTCGCTCAATGGCTGCTGTTCGGGCTGTGGTCGCGACATTGCCAGCCCTGTCACAACCAATACCGCAACAACCAAAATGATCAGAGGGGGAAGTATTTTTTTTAGCCCGGCCATCATCTGAACGCTACCTTCACTAAATGTCATTCTCGCTAATTACAACACATTATCGTCAAAACCCGATTGCACCTTACCTATTGCACATACATATGGCCAGCCATCTGTATTTGTTGCCTGATACCGGAGGCTCACACTCATTAAGCCATGCCACAAAACTGCATTGAAACTGCCACCTTTTTGTCATTTGTATCCGCTACCTTGGCGATAAAAAGGAGAGCACTATGCACTACCCCGCTATCTGGTTATCTGACATTCATCTGGGAGACCGCGACTGTAAGGCAGAGTTCTTGCTCGATTTTCTAAAGAGCACCAGTTGCGACACCCTGTATCTGGTTGGAGATATGATAGATCTATGGGCAATGAAGCGATCTTTTTTTTGGCCCCCAAGCCATCATGCAGTACTGCGAAAAATCATTTCACTGGCCAATAGTGGCACCAGCGTCATTTATATTCCCGGCAATCACGATGAACTGGTACGGGAGATTATTGGTACCTCGGTATTGAACATCAAGATCCATAATGAATATATCCACACGACCCGGGCGGGAAAAAAACTGCTGCTAACTCATGGCGACGAATTCGATCATGCGGTGCTTTGCAATCGACTGACCAAAATCATCGGTTACGCCGCTTACAGTCTTCTAATTCGCATAAACCGCTGGGGCAATCGAATCCGGAAATATTTGGGATTACCGTACTGGTCGCTGGCCTATTACATTAAAAACCGGGTGAAAAACTCCCGAGAAGCTATTGCTACATTTGAACAAGCGGCCGCACAAGAAGCTATTCGCAGGAAGGTGGACGGTATAGTTTGTGGTCATATCCACCAACCTGAAATTCGCACAATTGAAGGCGTTCTCTACTGCAATGATGGCGACTGGATTGAAAGCTGCACCGCACTGGTAGAGTATCCACAGGGGCAACTGGAGATCCTCCACTGGGGAGATTTGCAACAAGGCATAAAGTCTGACGTGGCAGCCAACGACCCCCGTTTTTCAGCGCCCTATCCCCTTCCTAGATTGCCACACTAACCCTGCTGGACATTAGCCGTACACCTTCTGCCAACGGCAATATAGTCAAAACCAGCATTAGCCAACCTAGAGGGATCGTATAAGTTGCGGCCATCGATCACCACCGGGCGCTTCATTTTGTCCTTGAGCGACTGAAAGTCTGGCGCCCAAAAATGTTTCCACTCAGTACAAATAACCAGCGCGTCCGCCCCCTTTACGGCCGCTTCTTTTGTGCCCACCAACAATAGATCCTCTCGATCTCCATAAAGTCGCTGGCATTCCTCCATAGCCCGCGGGTCATAGGCTTGCACTGATGCGCCGTTCGCCCACAGCGATTCCAGTAAAATCCTGCTGGGGGCTTCTCGCATATCGTCTGTTCGCGGCTTAAATGACAAACCCCAGACAGCAATGGTTTTACCCGACAGTTCGCCCGAAAAATAATCCTGCAGCTTTAAAAATAAACGCTGTTTTTGATCCCGGTTAACGTCTTGAACAGCCAGCAGCAGCCGAGGCTGATAACCTGATTGCTCTGCCGATACCTGTAAAGCTCGCACATCCTTTGGAAAGCAGGAGCCACCATAACCACATCCAGGATAGATAAAGTGGTAACCGATACGGGGGTCTGCACCAATTCCCTGACGCACCTCTTCAATATCAGCACCAAGGTGCTCGGCCAGATTAGCAATTTCATTAATAAAACTGATTTTTGTGGCCAACATGGCATTGGCCGCATATTTTGTGAGTTCCGATGAGCGGATATTCATCACCATCAAGCGATCATGGTTACGGTTAAATGGGGCATACAACTCTCTCATCATCTCTGCCACTTGCGTTGAACTGGTTCCCACCACAATCCGATCCGGCTTCATAAAATCTGAAATGGCAGCCCCTTCCTTAAGAAATTCAGGGTTTGATGCCACCTCAAAGGACACCTCATGACCTCGCTTGTCGAGGACTTTCTGTATTTCAGTACGCACAGCATCGGCTGTACCAACAGGTACTGTTGATTTAATCGCGACGACGGTAAAACCTTGCAGGTACGCACCCAGTGTTCTCGCCACATCCAATACATGGCTGGTATCAGCCGTGCCGTCTTCATCGGTGGGCGTTCCCACCGCAATAAACACCAAATCAGCATGGTCTATGGCTAGGGCTGGGTCGTCGGTAAACGCCAAAACGTTTTCCCGCTGACAATCCATCAAATAATCTTCCAGGCCTGGCTCAAAAATAGGACATACGCCCTCCCGAAGCATCGCTATTTTTTGCTGATCCTGATCGACACATATCACGTGGTGTCCCACATGTGCCAGACATGCGCTGGTCACCAAACCGACGTAACCTCCACCAAATACTGCTACCTTCATATCAAACACCTTTTGATTCTGAAGTTTTTATGGTGTGACCGAGCCATGACCATCTGATGGCAAAATAATTTCACTTTTATGTCGAATTTCCTGCCCTATAAGTTTTCTCCTACCCAATGCCAGGACATGTAATTTCAGATAAACTTGTACTTAACCGATCTAATCTGCATGGCGAAGCTGCTCCACATGACCGCTTTTATTCTGCAAAACCAACACGAACAATACCTCGACAAATCACTGGAATGGGTCAACGGTTGTGATGCAAACCGACTTTTTCAAAGCCCCCACAAGGATGTCGTACTGAATCAGCTCATGGAACTCAATGCCAAGGATATCCATCTCCGAGCCACCGTGATTTCTTGTGAGCTCAATACTGCCGGAAACGCTGTGTTGCCCGTGCAGACAATCTCTGCCTGATCTTCCAGACAAGGAAATTACTTTGCCGCTATTAAAAAACCGTCTGAATGTACTGGCCAGTAACAGTGAGTCACGAGTGCTGTCGGGGATCACCCGAGGCATTGAGAAAGAAAGCTTGCGGGTCACGCCAAATGGAACATTGGCCCAAACCCCACATCCACTTTCACTCGGTTCAGCCCTCACCCACCCACAGATAACAACGGATTACTCGGAATCACTACTTGAGTTCATCACACCGCCCTCGAGCGATGCCGCTCAAGTATTGCAAACACTCGAGGATATACACCGCTTCACCTATCGCCACATAGGCGATGAATTACTCTGGGCGAACAGTATGCCCTGCCAATTAAGTGGCGACAGCGATATACCGGTTGGCCAATACGGTTCGTCAAATGTGGGGCAGATGAAAAGTATTTATCGGGTCGGGTTAGGACACCGCTACGGCAGACTGATGCAAACAATTGCAGGCATTCACTATAACTTTTCTGTACCTGATGAACTGCTGGATATACTTAGAAAAAAGGAAAACTCCAGCCAATCTCTACAAGACTACAAAACCGAAAACTATTTTTCCTTAATCCGAAATTTCCGGCGTCATTTCTGGCTGCTGCTCTATTTATTTGGTGCATCGCCAAGTGTCTGCCGAAGCTTTGTCAAAGGGCGCGACCACCAACTTGTGCCTTTTGGCTCTGATGAGCATAGCCTTCACCTGCCAAATGCTACGTCCCTGCGCATGGGCGACCTGGGCTACCAAAGCAAGGCACAGGAGCAGTTGATCGTCTGCTATAACGACATTCGCAGCTATGTTGAAACCCTTCGCCATGCATTGGTGGAACCCTACCCGGACTACGAGGCTGCCGGTGTTAAAGACAGCAATGGTGAGTACCAACAGCTGAGTCCGCACCTGCTACAGATCGAAAATGAGTTTTACAGCACAGTCCGGCCAAAGCGTACAACATACTCTGGCGAGACACCGCTACGGGCATTGTGGGAGAGGGGCGTTGAGTACGTCGAAGTCCGCTGTGTTGATCTCAATCCGTTTCAACCGCTGGGCATCGACCGCCTACAGATGGACTTTATGGATATCTTCCTGTTGACCTGCCTGTTATCCAAGAGTCCGCCTACGGACAATCGGGAATACCGAAATATTCTGGAGAACCAACGACTGATGGTGTGTCGGGGGCGCGACCCCGAATTAATACTACATGATCACCAGGGCGATCGTTCTTTTCTGGCCTGGAGCCATGCCCTGTTTGAAGAAATGAAGCCAGTGGCCCAACTGCTAGACCAACACAACCAAACTGACCGTTATGAAAATACGCTGAACAAACTGGCGCCTTTGCTCGATGATCCCTCTCTAACACCTTCTGCACGCATTCTTAAGGAAATGGAAGACACGGGGCAAACCTATTTCAGGGTAGCGATGAACCATGCTATCGAACACAAGAAGTACTTTCTAAATAAGGAATTGCCACCAGAAATTACCCAGCGATACAACATGATGGCCGCAGACTCATTGAGGCAACAGCAGCAGATTGAAGCTTCCGATAGCCAGTCTTTTGATGAGTTTCTTACCAGCTATTACCAACAGTACAATTTTGCATTGTGAATTATCTCGCCCACATCTATCTATCCGGAGACTGTCCAGAAACGATGGTCGGCGGGTTACTGGGTGATTTTGTTAAAGGCCCCCTACAGGGGAATCTTCCCGATGCAATAGAGGCGGGCATAAAACTCCATCGAAAAATTGATGTGTTTACCGATTCTCTCCCCGATGTAAGGCGTGCCATCACCAGAATCGAGCCTCCCTATAGGCGTTTTGGCGGCATATTGATTGATATTTGTTATGACCACTTCCTGGCAGCCAACTGGTCCACATTTCACAGCCAAAGCCTGGAAACCTATTGCCAACACTTTTACCAAATCCTGCCCGAATATAGCGAACACCTGCCACCCGCTGCCAAGCGATTTAGCGAAGTCGCGCCAAAGGTAAAGTGGCTTGAATGTTATGCTCAAATCGACAACATTGAACACATTATTGAGAGAGTAGGTCAGCGCTTCCGCACTTCGATCCAGCTAGATAAAGCATTCCCACAATTACTCAGAGACTATTCTTTGTTAGGGGAAGAATTTTCTCGAGTCTTTCCACAAATGATTGCATTTGCCGGCCACCAAAGATCACAGCAAGCACTTAACTGAAAGCAATACAAAAAACCGGCACCTTACGGTAACTCCTGTTTCTCATCGCAATCATAAAAGCAAATGTTTAATGGTCGACCCTAAGGCGTACCGGCCTCTAGATATGTTATCCACAATACACTTACTACGAGGTTTAACAGTCGCCCCTCTTAGACTGCAGAGAGGCATAACCAATATTTTTATCGCACAATATGGGGGTGATCAGGCTATCGTCTGATCCGGTTAATGCTTATCGCGTTCTTCTACCAGGTACGGCAATAACGGACTGAGCGTGCTCAGTAAGCTCCAACTTAAAACGACGGTTCAAATAGTAAACCAGATGTGACGTGTGCATTTTACCCAGTTGTTCAAATACCACGGCCTCCGGTTGATCACAGTTGCGAAGGTTGTTAATCAGATTATTCGTCGTAGTGCCTTTAAAGGGTTTGAGCGTTGCTCTTTTTACTTTGACATTGTCATCACCAGAGTGAAGACAGAGCTTTAATTTTCCTATCTCACGATTTCTACCCAGATAAATAGCCTTTCCCTTCTCATACTGCTCATCAATAATCCTCATTGATCTCGTCGATTGATTATGTGCACCACTCATTGAGCCATGAAAGCTACCCATACTACCTAGTTCTGCATAAGAGAAGGCTGAAGGGAAGAAAAGGAAGATAGAAACTAGAAAACCCAAGCGTCGTAACATTTTTTTGTCCTGTAACCTAAATAAAGTGCTGTAAGAACAGCGCGGTGAACCGATGCGTACATTGACCGCAACCCTACTTTCTAGTTCAACACGAATCAACCGTTCATTTTACACAGCTTAAAGCTGATACTCACTACCCTTTTGTATCCCCTTAATGACCATGGGCCCTCAAAGATAGGCGCACCAGCCTTGACCCAGCCACCGGCATCGCCTTAATGTACTGACCTTGCTAGAACCTTTCCCACGTTTGCGATGGAGATGAAAAAATGCTGAAAGGCAGACAGACCAATCTATTAATTTTTCTTATCTGTAATGGTCTTATTGCCGTTGCTCTTTATATGCAGCATGTCATGGAGCTCAACCCATGCTATCTCTGTATCACCCAGCGGGCCTTTATTATCATCACGGGAATGTTTGCCTTATTGGCACTACTGCAAAACCATGGTTTGAAGATCTATGGATTTCTTATGACAGCCAGCTCGCTCGGTGGTGGATTTTTCTCTGCCAAGCAGCTTTGGCTTCAAAGTCTTCCCGAAGATCAGGTTCCGGCCTGTGGCCCACCAGCTGAATATCTTTTTGATGCATTCAACTTCAGCGAGGCATTAGGCATGCTGCTGCGAGGTGATGGTAACTGTGCAGAAGTTCAGTGGACATTTCTTAACCTCAGTATTCCAGGGTGGACGCTGCTAGCCTTTCTCTTTCTTGCCCTGCTAAGCTTCTCACTCATTATTCGTAAACACTAATATGCTACGAGGGCTATTAACGCTACTTCTATTTCAAGGCATTGGAGAAGCGGCAGTTTATTTCAGTGGCGCACCGATACCTGGGCCAGTTGTCGGCATGCTGCTGCTGTTTTTAGCTCTTCAACTGAGTAGGATAGAGCTGCCAGTATGGCTTGGTGAGGCCGGTCATTTTCTAATTCGCTGGCTCTCACTGATGTTTATTCCAGCCTGCGTAGGCTTTTTCTTTTTATCCTCCATAGAAACCAACCAGTGGCTTGCAGTAGCCGGGGTGATTCTTCTGGCCACACTGATAACAATGATGGCCACAGCTTTCTTGATGGCGCTATTATTAAAAAAATCGCTTAAATCTGAGGCTGACAACCAATGATAGAAGCCGTCAATATAACACTGCTGCTTATTCTCACCTTTGCCGCATTCAGTGTAGCCTTTTGGCTCTATTCCAGTAGTAAATCGCGACCAATTATTCACTCGCTTTCCCACCCCTTGGTCACAGCACCCCTGATAGTCTCCACGGTTCTGTTCTGCACAGATATCAATTACCAGCAATACCGCGAAGCCAACCAGCCGCTTTTCTTTTTGCTCGGCACCGCGACAGTGGCGTTGGCTATCCCGTTGCATCAACAGTTTCACAACATTCGCAGTCTGGCGAAACCACTGCTGGTAACACTGCTATTTGGCGCCAGTTTTGCCGTCATCATTGCTCTGATCACCGCTTGGCTGCTAGGCGCCTCGATGGATACCTTAATATCTGTCACCCCAAAATCAGTCACGACGCCAATTGCACTGGGCATTGCGGAAAAAATTGGAGGACAGCCCAGTCTGACTGCCGGTATCGTTGTATTTACAGGGGTAGTAGGCGCAATTTTTGGCCCCGTTCTATTTCATCGAATGGGTATTCGCGATGACCGCATCAAAGGTTTTGTCCTTGGCATTTGCGCACACGGGGTCGGAACAGCACGCGCCTTTGAAATTAGCGGAAAATGCGGGGCCTTTGCCAGTCTAGGTTTAGGCTTAACCGGTGCAGTTACCGCTATAATCCTACCTTGGCTCGTTATTTCTTTTTTAAAATAATGACTTAGAAAAGCCTTGTCACACCCCAACGGTTTGCATATCCTTGATGAAATTTATCGAAAAAGCTGCCGTTTATGCTTCAAAATTGTAAGTCTGCACAAGAACGCTGGGGAGGGGTTAGCACCCTGATTGATCGCTGGTTACAAGAACGGCAAGAAGTGCTCGTTGATTTTTGCGCACTCGGAAAAATCAACGATTTCGACAGCAAAAACACTTTGCACCGTGAAAAGCTAAAGACTTTCTGTGAAATTTTAGTCGACTACACGTCTGCGGGGCACTTTGAAATCTACGATCAGCTTGTTCAGGAATGCAAGGAGTTGAAGGATAGTAACGGACTGAAAGCTGCAGATGCACTTTTTCAAGCCATTGATACTACGACAGAGATTATTCTGGACTTTAATGATAAATACTTGGAAACAGATGACCTAAAAACACTAGCAACTGATTTATCGCAACTGGGGGTATCTCTAGAAGCCCGGTTTTCGGCAGAGGATCAAATGATTGATGTACTACATACTGCCCACAGTGAGCAAATTCTTAGCATTCCCTAAATGAACCTCTAGAAAAGAAAGCCATCTATATTAAGAAGTGTTGTAAAAAAAGGCCCCTATGGGGCCTTTTTAATTACTCTCTATAAAGCGGGGATGAATTTATTCCCCGCCCAGAACTTTGAGCAACTCCACTTCGAACACGAGTGTTGCACTTGGCCCAATAACACCACCCGTTCCCTGCGGACCATAGGCTAGCTCAGAAGGTAGGTACAATTCCCACTTAGCACCCTCTTTCATTTTCTGTAGGGCTTCAGTCCAACCAGGTATAACTTCACTCACATTCAGCTCTACTGAACCACCATGCTTACTAGAGGCATCGAATTCAGTGCCATCAATCAAAGTACCTCTATAATTTACTTCGACACGACTATCAGCAGTGGGGCTACTGCCGGTTCCCGCTGTAAGCACCTTGTATTGCAAGCCACTTTCAGTGGTGTTAACGCCTTCTTTTGTAGCATTTTCAGCCAGGAATTTAGTCCCTTCCTGAATGTTGACTTCCGATGCAGTTCGCTGTGCTGCTTCATGCTGCTCAATTTTGGCTTGTTGCTGAGCGTGGAAGTTCTGAACAACGCTCTCTAACTCATCAGCTCCGATCCGAGGGCGCTTGTCATCTAAAGAGTCTGCCATACCAATGGCAAAGGCCTCGCGATCAATTTCGATATCTGATGCACGAAATTGTCCACCCATATCAACACCAACCACATAACTAAACTTTTTGATCTGGGTATCAAGAGCCAGCTCAGCTTCTTGTTCCTGCTGCGGCTGCTCATCTACCTGCGGTAGTTCGGCCTGCTCATTCTCATTGCAAGCTGTCAGGGTGGCTGCCATTGCAGAAGCAAGCACCAAGTATTTAAATTTCATATAGCTATCCTTTATTGGAGATATGGCTCAATCGGCCATGATAACTCAAAAGTAACGTAAAATTAATCTGCGGTCAGTGAATGTCCAACTGGCCACAGCAGAGGTGATTCGTTATTGGCTGGCTCACAACCTAACATAGCTAGGTACAAGTTAAGATTTAATCTCTGCGACACCATATCAGTACCAGCATTAGTGGCTTGTAGTTCACCCTTTTCAAGCCACCACTCGAAGAGGTTTGCTTGGACAACCTGTTCAGCCATCAGTTCCAGTGCCTGAAGCTTGCCAATGATGGCCTGTAACGACGCTGCTGAGGATTTGATATACCGTCTAACCGCCCTAAGCTGCTGAACAACCCGGCTATCCCAGTCTTCGATCGTTAACTTAGCCTGTTCAAGCGCCCTCGCTTCCAGGCGGACGCCACGCGAACCCAACCAACAACAAAACAACAACAGATTAATATTGGCGCCAAAGCGGTCCTGATAGTAGAGACAGCAGTCAGCCACTTCTGGTCTGGCATAATGAGCCAGCGAATATTGCCAAAAAGGGTTTTCCAGATCATCGGTCATTGACGTTACGCTTGAGCCAATACGGCCTCTACCAACTTTTCGATTCCGCTTGCTGCCTCGCTAATAGTTCCAGCCAACATATAAGCGGGGGTTGTCACCACATGATGAGCCCCATCGATACAGATATTGTTTACCGGACAAGGTTCATGTACTGCACCGGTTGCTTCGATGGCTGAAGCCGTCTCCAGATCATTACCAATGGTAAAATGCACGCCGTCACCAAATAATTTACCCACCATTGCTGGCGCAATACACATAAGTCCCACTGGTTTAGCTGCCTTATGCATAGCCTGAATAAAGCGGGTTAAATCGTCATTCACTGTGAGCTCTGCACCTTTAGTAGCGAAATCACAAAGATTTTTTGCCGCGCCAAACCCACCCGGTAGAATGACGGCATCAAAGTCCTCTGCTCTGGCATCGGCTAACGCCTTGATATTCCCCCGGGCCAACCTAGCAGCCTCCACTAACACATTTCGACGCTCGCCCTCATCGACTTCACCAGTTGCGTGGTTAACGACGTGCATTTGCTCGATGTTAGGTGCAAAACACTGCACCTCAGCACCAGCCCGGTCTAATTGCAACAAGGTGATGACTGATTCATAGATTTCTGATCCATCGTAAACACCACAGCCAGAAAGAATTACAGCTACTCGCTTGCTCATTATTGCCTCCTCGCTTTGCATCAATTTTGTTACTTGGAAATGTTCTATGGTTAAGACAAGGTTCTGATTATATTAAGCTGCCATGGATTTTCCTATGGCTATCGGAGGGACGATACCCGTGACTGGCCACCTAAAATATCTCGTACTCATGAAGCCTTTTTCACCTAACCAGACGGCACTAAGGATGGCTGCCTCAATAGCAAAAGAAACTAACGCAGCTATTACCGCTTATAGCTGCATCTACTTATCCAATAAGGAAATCAACCACTATTCCTCTCGCCAGGAGGCCAAACACTCTGCACTTGAAAAACAAAGAGCATGGATATCTTCACAATTATCGTCAACCATTACACAAGGCACTAAGACTTCTGTTGCAACCGATTGGAATAGTGATTGGCCCCTTGCTGCCTGCCATCACGCAGACCAAATCGGCGCCAATCTAATCATCCAAAGCGGCAGCAACGGCAGTGCAGAACAACGAATGCTTTTAAGGTTTGCTCCCTGCCCGGTTCTTATCGCACGCACCTCAACCCGTAAATCGAAAGGCGTAATTCTAGCCGCTCTGGACATATATAGTGACGACGATGCACATAGGGCGCTCAATTTTGAGGTCGTCGCCGCGGCCCAGAATCTAGCAGAGGAAACGGGCAATAAGCTCCTCTTAGTCTGCGCTATAGATGAAAAAGAATCCATTGCCAGCCACCTAGGGTTTGAATATCTGAGCGATATCGAGGCCGAACGAACCCTAACCGCTGAGCACTATGGCGTAACACCAGAACAGGTTCATATTCAGCTAGGCAACCCTCAGCTGATTATCACCGAGCAGCTAAAGGCCCGTGATGCAGACATGCTCGTCATCGGCACACTGGCAAGAAAGGGAATTACCGGAAAACTGCTGGGAAATACCGCAGAAAAAATCTTGCTTAAAACACACTGTAATTTGCTCGTCGTAAACTAACAAACCACAGACTTATGCATTCGACGCTTTATTAATCAATTTTCTGATAGAGTAAATCCCACACGCCGTGCCCCAATCGCTCTCCACGTTGCTCAAATTTTGTCACAGGCCGATAATCTGGGCGTGGTGAATACAGCCCAGGTCCAGCCATATTCTTAAAGCCTTCAGCCGCTTCCATCACTTCCAGCATAGATTCTGCATAGGGCTCCCAATCGGTGGCCAAATGAAACACCCCGCCCGGTTTAAGCTTTGAGCGAATTCTTTGCACAAATGGCGATTGGATTAAACGACGCTTATTGTGCTTTTTTTTGTGCCAAGGGTCGGGAAAATACACCTGTAAACGATCAATACTGTCGTCTGGAATACAGTCCTCGAGTACATCAATGGCATCCGCCAGATAAACCTTAAGGTTAGCTAGCCCTAGCGTGCCAGCACCATTGATTAACCGGCCCACCCCCGGTGGGTGCACCTCGATACCAATAAAATTCTTCTCTGGCTCGGCCTGCACCATCTCTAACAACGAGCCCCCCATACCAAAGCCAATTTCCAATACTCGTGGGCCGCCCCGGCCAAAGGTTGCATTAAGATCAATTCTTCCATCATGCAAACTCAGACCATAGTCTGACCAGTATTTGTCAAATGCGGCTTTTTGCCCCTCGGTCATCCGCCCAGCGCGCACCACATAGCTTCGAATAGACTTCTTTTTATATTCTGGCCCGATGTCCAATTTATTCTCCTACTGCTTTTTGCTCGGCGACTACTTTTATCAACGCAAACAGCAACACGATCCACCCGATCAGAAACAATACCCCGCCAAAAGGCGTCACCATTCCCAGAGACTTATTGCCTGTTATCACCAACCCATAGAGGCTTCCGGAAAAAACCAATGTGCCCGTTGCAAATAGCCAGCCCGAGACCACCAACAAAAAAGAGGTTTGGCGAACACCCGCCACTACAATAGCGAGCAGCGCCAAGGCGTGAAACATCTGATACTGCACTGCTGTTTGCCAGACCACCAATAACTCTGGCTCAACGATTCCCCGCAAACCATGGGCGCCAAACGCACCCAAAGCAACCGCGACAAACCCTGATATCGCACTAATTACTGCTAACGCCTTCATCGAAAGCTCCTGCCGGTATCTCCACTGGAACTTAGCCAGTAGCAATTCAATAGAACGATACTGTTTAATATGAAAAGCTGTGGGTCAATAAAAAAGCCGCGAGTTTCGCGGCTTTTTTATACTAAATTATTTAATTATCCGACCCTTAGGCTTCCATGATCGCCCGCACTTTCTTCATCGCATTCTGTTCTAATTGGCGAATTCGTTCAGCGGACACACCATATTTATCTGCCAGATCATGAAGAGTAGATTTTTTCTCTTCCAACCAACGGCTATGAATAATGTCACGACTTCGATCGTCTAACTCTTCCAATGCCCTAGCCATACGAACAGAGCTGTCCTGCTCACTATCTGCATGCTCTAGCTGCAATGCCGGATCAGCGCTTTTATCCTCCAAGAAGAAAGCCGGAGCTTGATAAGCACTATCGTCATCGTCGTCAGTCGGCGCATCAAAAGCAGAATCCCGAGCGGATAAACGTTGCTCCATTTCACGAACCTGTTTGATCTCAACACCCAGATCATCCGCGATCGCCTGAGCTTCTTCATTCGTCAACCAAGCTAAACGCTTTTTAGCGCCACGCAGGTTGAAGAATAATTTCCGCTGCGCCTTGGTTGTGGCAACTTTGACAATTCGCCAGTTACGCAGAACATATTCATGAATTTCTGCCTTGACCCAATGTACTGCAAATGAGACCAATCGAACGCCTTTTTCTGGATTAAAGCGTTTAACAGCCTTCATCAGGCCAACATTGCCTTCCTGAATAAGGTCGCCCAAAGGCAAGCCATAACCATTGTAAGAACGAGCAATATGGACAACAAAACGAAGGTGCGAAAGTACCAGTCTGCGTGCAGCATCAAGGTCTTCGCGATAATAGAGATCCTCCGCAAGAGCACGTTCCTGCTCTGCAGATAAAACTGAAACAGTATTTACACCCTGTATATACGCGGCAAGGTTTGCACCCGGCGACATCCATTCTACAGTTTGCAGATTTCTACTCATATCAACCTCATTGAATTAAGGGGCCATAGTGTACCAGTTTGATCTTAGATTTCCATACCCCTCAAAAGTTGCGCCAACCAGTTGTTTTAGATCAAAAAAATACTACCTAGGCTCAATGCTGGCAAGGTGCTTTGCAACGGCTAACCACGCCCCCATCAAACCCAACACGGCACCAAGAAACAACATAGCGATCAAACCAGAAAAACCCAACCCCTGAAGCTTAAAGATACTCTGATAGAGCTCGGCCAGACGTCCGATCGGGCCAGAGATCCACAGCAATCCCACGGCCACAAGCAGCCACGCAATGCCTCCGCCTATGGCACCATACCAAATACCCGTATAGAGGAATGGTCTTCGTACATAGGCATTCGTGCCACCCACGAGCTTAACCACTACAATTTCGTCGCGGCGATTTTCAATGGCCAGGCGAATCGTGTTGCCAATGATAAGCAATACCCCAAAGGCCAATGCAATACCTAACGAGAAGGCCAATCGCTGACCCACTTGCAACATACCCTGTAGACGCTGCATCCACTTCATGTCCAATCGAACATCATCAACCAGAGGCAACGCTTTCAGGCGCCCCACCAATCCCTCGCTGGCCACCAGATCAGCGTGAAAACGATCATCGGGCTGAACAATTAATACTGCCGGCAATGGATTTTCATCCAGCATTTCCAGTACATCGCCAAAGCCAGACAACGCCTGAAACTCATCCAGTGCCTGTTGCCGGGAAATATATCTAACAGAGGCAATATCTGGATCTGAGGTTAACTGTTCTTGTAATTGGGCGATCGCTGACTCAACAGCATCATTCTTCAAAAACACGGTCAATTGAGAGGTGGTCTCCACCCGACTGCCTAGCTGCTGCAGATTCACCACCCCCACATACAGAGCGGCAGGTAATCCAAGAGCGATGGCCACCACCAATGAAGTCATTAACGTCTGGACGGGTTCCGCTGCCAAACGTCGAAACGTATTGAAGAAAATTTGACGGTGATTTTGAATATAGCTTTTCAGCTTATCAAGATAGTCCGCACGACTATCTGTAGCGCCTCGACGCTGCTCTCTGGGTTTGTTATCCCGAGGCTTCCCGATACGCGAGGGCTGTATGCGCCGATTACGCTGCATAGACCGGCGCCCTATCGTGTATTAGCCTTCCCTGCTCCAGCTCCAATAGGCGCAATCCCATACGGGATATCAACTCCACATCATGTGTAGCGATCAACACAGTGACACCGACCTCACAAAATTGACGAAATAGATCCATAATTTCTGCAGAGAGCTTGGGATCAAGGTTACCCGTTGGCTCATCGGCCAGCAGGATGCGCGGCTTGTGTACCACTGCTCTGGCTATACCCAACCGCTGCTGCTCTCCACCAGAAAGTGCTATTGGATTTAACTTTTCTTTATCCAGCAAGCCCACTTTATCTAAAGCGGCCCTCACCCTTCTTCCCACCTCGCGAGACTGATAGCCGGAAACCAGTAATGGCAAAGCCACATTATCAAAGACACTGCGATCAAACAGTAATTGGTGGTTCTGAAACACAACGCCCACATTGCGACGGTAGTAGGGGATTTGACTATGGTGAAGGCGATTGAGGTTTTTACCGTTGACGAGTAATTGACCATGGGTTGGCCTCTCCATCAACATAATCAACTTAAGCAGAGTACTCTTACCCGCGCCAGAATGCCCCGTCAAAAAGGTCATTTCACCCGCAGTTAACTCCAAGCTGAGGCCACTTAGCGCCTCTTGACCCGTAGAATATCGCTTGCTGACTTGATCAAATCGGATCATATCGATGAACTAATTAATAGGTATCCCGCTAACCTCTATCAAACAGGGCGTGGACATACTCAGTGGCCAAAAAAGGCTGGAGATCATTGATCCCTTCACCCAACCCCACAAAACGAACTGGCTTACCGAACTGTTTACAAAGTGAGAAAATAATGCCGCCTTTTGCTGTGCCATCCAGCTTGGTAAGCGCCACACCGGTGACATCGACGGTATCGTTAAATTCTTTCATCTGATTCAGTGCATTTTGTCCGGTGCCCGCATCCAACACAAGCATCACTTCATGTGGCGCGGTTTCATCCAGCTTGGCCATCACCCGTTTCACTTTTTTCAGCTCTTCCATCAAGTTGCTTTTGGTGTGTAGCCTTCCAGCAGTATCGGCAATAAGAACATCTACATTGCGAGACTTGGCAGATTCGATTGCATCATAAATGACCGAAGCACTGTCGGCACCCGTGTGCTGGGCAACGACTGGAACATTGTTGCGTTCACCCCAGGTTTGTAACTGCTCGACAGCAGCGGCCCGGAACGTGTCCCCAGCCGCCAACATCACTGACTTGCCCTGATTTTGGTAATACTTGGCCAGCTTGCCAATGGTCGTTGTCTTACCAACCCCATTAACACCGACCACCAGTAACACAAAGGGTGCTTTCTGTTGATCGACAACCAACGGCTTTTCACAAGGTTTGAGTTTCTTCACCATGGTATTTTGCAGCGCCACAAATAAGGCACGGCTATCGGCAAGCTCCCGCCGCTGCACCCTATCCGATAACTCTTCAATAATTTCTACGGTGGACTCAATACCCACATCAGCTAATAGCAGTAAGGTTTCCAGCTCTTCCAAAAGCTCGTCATCAATCTCGCGTTCACCGAGAAACAAATTGCCAAAGCTACGACCTGTTTTTGACAGTGCCCGACGGAACTTTGCTCGCAATGTTTCTTTGGGTTGTTTGTTATCATGCTCAACCCCTGTTTCGTTCTCCGGGGTAGATGCAGCTTGAACATCGGCGTCAATCGATGCCTCAGCTGGCTTCTGACGACGAAACCGCTGTAAAAATTTTCGCTTTCCAGACGGCTCATTACCCAACTCAGGGGCATCATTATCGGGGTTGTTTGAATCTGGCACAGACATCCTGGTTTCTCAGTGTGAATCTTGCGGTGTATGCTACCACTTTAAGGAGTTAAAAACGGTTTGAAACACCATCATCGCTCAAAACAGCGCTCTCCACGAGAGGCGCTTGGTCAGCTGCGTATTATCGGTGGCAAATGGCGCGGACACAAACTCCATTTTGCCGAAGTCGAGGGACTGCGACCGACAGGCGACCGAATTAGAGAAACGCTGTTCAACTGGCTAGCACCAGAGCTCTCTGGCGCACAATGCCTGGATTTATTTGCCGGCTCAGGTGCCTTGGGGTTTGAGGCCTTATCCCGCGGTGCAGCAAACTCGACACTGATAGAAAAAAATGCTTTTGCAGCGAGCCTGCTAAAGAAGAGCTGTGCGCAATTAAAGGCTGACCAAGCTGTTATTACTCAGGCTGATGCCCTTCAATGGCTGGAAAGCGCGACGCCCTCAAAGCCATTCGATGTCATCTTTCTGGACCCGCCCTTCGACGCTAATTTATTACAACCCTGCTGTGATCTCTTAAAGCGCCCCGGCCTGCTTTCCAAAGACAGTATCATTTATGTTGAAACTGATCGATCACAGCCACCTCCGACCACATCACCCACCTGGCACCTGTTTAGGGAAAAAACCTCCGGGCAGGTCTGTTATCGCCTATATCGATGCGATTGAGCCCAGGTAACAAAACGTTTACCATTCCACACCCGGCTAAGCCTACCTCAAAAAGTGAAGAACCGACTTGAAAACAATCGTTTACCCTGGCACTTTTGATCCCATCACAAATGGTCACATCGATCTGGTAGAGCGTGCCAGCCGCTTGTTCCATCACGTTATTGTCGCTGTTGCCAGCAGCAAAAGAAAACAACCTCTGTTCAATATTGAAGAGCGCATCAGTCTAGCCAAGGATGCACTGTCCCATCTGGACAATATTACGGTATTAGGTTTTGACTACCTGCTGGTCAATTTTGTTAAAGACCAAAAGGCTGACGCGATACTCAGGGGCCTTCGAGCTGTCTCGGATTTTGAGTATGAATTCCAGCTGGCCAATATGAATCGCGCCTTATCGCCACAGGTAGAAAGTATTTTTCTAACGCCATCAGAAAAACTCTCTTATATTTCTTCATCGCTGGTAAAAGAAATTGGCTTACTGGGCGGGGACATCAACGCCTTTGTCTCGCCGTGTGTCAGAGATGCGCTGGCGACTAAATTCAAAAATAACTGACGCAGACAACCTTCAGTTATTTTTGGCAGGAAGGACAATAGACCGTCGAGCGCTGCCCCAGCCTTATCTCCTTTAACGGTGTATCGCACTGCAAACATGGCAGCCCAGCGCGTCCATAGACATACAGCTGCTGCTTGAAATAACCCGGCTTGCCTTCGTTGCCCACAAAATCCTTAAGGGTAGTACCACCCTGCTCAATTGCTCGGCTTAATACGGCTTGGACGTTCTCGGACAACGCCCCATAGGCTTTTCGGGAAAGACGCCCAGCGGCCTTCTTCGGCCGGATGCCACTGAGAAAGAGTGATTCGTTGGCGTAAATGTTTCCCACGCCAACAACCACACGGTTATCCATCAAAAACTGTTTTACTGACAGTGATTTTCCACGGGATTGACGGTAAAGATAATCGCCATCAAATTCTGAATCGAATGGCTCCGGCCCAAGGTGACGCAACAACTTGTGCTGTTCGGGCTCACCGACTAACCACAAGACAGAACCAAACCGACGCGGGTCCGTGAACCGCAATACCGTGCCATCGCAAAAGCCGATATCAACATGGTCGTGCTTAGCCGGAGCAGTCCCCGATTGAACGATGCGCAGATTTCCCGACATCCCTAAGTGGATCATCAAGTGGCCATGAGCAAACTGAAACAACAGATACTTGGCCCGCTGTCGGCCGTCAATTAACACCTGACCGGACAGCTGTTCAGCTAAATCACCGGGTATCGGCCAGCGCAGCCTAGATTCTCGTACCGTAACCTTAGATACCTGTTTCCCGGCAACATGGGGCATCAAGCCCCTTAGCGTAACCACAACTTCGGGTAATTCCGGCATCACCTGCTCCAGCCCTATCATCTCTACAATGGAATGTCTGGCATACTATGGAGGAGTTAGCCAAAATGCACGCGCTTCACAGCTTACTTTGCAGCAAAAGCTGCAAAAGAGGCGTTACAATGATCAACTCACCCAAATTAAAATGACTGGAATAATCTAACGATGGCTTTGGGAAGACGACGCCTCACAGAAGACCCCCAAATCGATCTGACGCCGATGCTGGACGTTGTCTTTATTATGTTAATTTTTTTTATTGTAACGGCATCGTTTATCAAAGAATCAGGCATCGAGGTTAACCGGCCGCCTATCAGTGACGAGCCGCCACCCGATGACAAAAAAATCCAGAATATCATTTTCCAAATCACCGAAACTAATGATGTTTGGCTGGAAGGGCGCCTTATCGATATTCGCTCAGTGCGTGCCAACGTAGAAAGAGCCCATGCTGAAAACCCTCGGGCCAAGGTCATTATCGAGGCCCATCCTAGATCAAAAACTGAAACGTTTATTTTAGTATCGGACCAGGCCAGAGAGGCGGGCGTTTATGATGTCGCCCTAGCCTCAAAAGGCTGATCAGGATAGTACCTTCGCTGCCAATACTTTTGAGTGTTGCACTCCACGGCTCACTCTCGGACAGAAGCACAAGAGGGAAATAGTTCTAGCAAAAACAGACAGGCACAAAAAACCCCCGAAGCTGTCGGGGGGCTTTTATTACGTAAAGAAACTTACTTAATTTTAGCTTCTTTATAGGGTACGTGCTTACGAACCACTGGGTCGTATTTACTGAACTCCAGCTTTTCAGGCTGAGTACGCTTATTTTTAGTGGTCGTGTAGTAGTGACCAGTGCCTGCACTGGATACCAGTTTGATTTTATCGCGATTCGATTTAGCCATTACTTATCTCCTTAAACCTTCTCGCCACGCTTGCGCATATCAACCAAAACCTGTTGGATGCCCAGCTTATCAACAATACGCATTCCCTTGGCAGAAAGGCGCAGTCTTACAAAACGCTTCTCTGACTCAACCCAAAAACGGTGGGAGTGCAAGTTAGGCTCGAACCGACGGCGAGTCCTATTTTTGGCGTGTGAAACATTGTTACCGGACATCGGCTTTTTGCCGGTGACTTGACATACTTTAGACATTGCTTTGCCTCTAATCATTGCGCCACCAGTACTTGGCGACTACTTTTGAAATCTGTTAGTGGCACACCCCAACAGGGCACCCCCACAAAGAGCCGCGTTTTATACCAGAAACCCCCTTCAAAATCAAACAAATTCACCCAAATAGCCCAGTTTCAGGGATTTTATAGCATTCCCCGCTCTAACATCGAAACAGTATAGCCCCCGCCCACCACAACATGATCAAGCACCCTGACATCGACCAAATCCAAAGCCTTCTTTAACCGGACGGAAATCCATTGATCCGGCTCACTGGGTTCGGCGATGCCCGACGGATGATTATGAGAAAAAATCACTGCCGCTGCATTATGGAAAAGTGAACGCCTAACCACCTCGCGGGGATGGATATTGGCACTGTCAATTGTTCCAAAAAACAGCTTTTCCCACGCGATCAAACGATGCTGGGAGTCAAGGAATAAAACGGCAAAAACCTCCTGCTCGCAATGACGCAACTGTGCTAATAAAAATTCACTGACCAGGGCTGCACTGGTAAATACATCATCGCGACGAAGCTGTTCACCTAAATGACGTCGCGCCAGCTCCATCACCGCCTGTAATTGTACAAACTTGGCCTCGCCAAGACCCTTGGCATGGCAAAATGTTGTCTTATCTGCGGACAACATTGTCGTAAGCGACCCAAAGCGCTGCAGCAACTCCCGGGCAAGATCCACAGCAGAAAGCCCTCGACAACCGGTACGTAAAAAAATCGCCAATAATTCCGCATCAGATAGGGCGCCCGCACCCCTTTCAAGAAGTTTTTCCCGAGGACGTTCGGCCTCAGGCCAATCACGAATCGTCATAAGCACCTCCAGTGTGCAATCCATAACGCAGTACTGACTACGCAAAATTCCTTTGCAATGGTATCTTAGCCCCCTCAGTCTTATTTTTCAGGAATGTTCATGCGCTTATTGGCCAACAAACGGATTCTACTGGGTGTAACCGGTGGTATCGCCGCTTACAAAAGTGCAGAGATTATTCGTCGTCTACAGGATGCTGGCGGTAGCGTTCGCGTCGTCATGACCACGGCCGCAACCGAATTTATTACCCCCCTCACCATGCAGGCGCTCTCTGGTAACCCCGTTCATCTAGAGCTTTTAGATACCGACGCTGAAGCCGCCATGGGACACATCGAGTTGGCGCGCTGGGCCGATATCATTCTAATTGCACCCGCATCTGCAGACTTCATTGCAAAAATAGCCCATGGAGAGGGCGGCGACCTGCTATCTACGCTATGCCTGGCCAGTCGCTCACCCTTGGCTATTGCCCCTGCGATGAATCAGGGTATGTGGCGAAACGCCAGCACCCAACACAATATTGAGCGCCTGCGCGGTCGTGGTATAAACATTTTTGGTCCAGCAGAAGGAAGCCAGGCTTGCGGTGAGGTCGGCCCTGGCCGAATGAGTGAACCGGAAGACATCGTAGAGCTCACTGCCGCTCTATTTGAAACAGGTGCTCTTGCCGGGAAAAAAGTTGTGATCACCGCAGGGCCCACACGAGAAGCTATTGACCCCGTGCGCTATATCAGCAACCACAGCTCTGGAAAAATGGGTTATGCCCTCGCAGAAGCAGCCGCGGAAGCCGGCGCAGAAACCGTTCTTATCAGTGGTCCAGTCAACCTTGCCCCGCCAGATCGAGTTCGCACAATTCCCGTAATCAGTGCTCAAGAAATGTATGATGCCGCACTATCCGAAGCGGATGGTTGTCAATTATTTATCGCGTCTGCGGCAGTGGCAGATTACCGTCCCCTACAAGTATCAGAACAGAAAATTAAAAAATCAACAGATACCCTAACCATTGAGCTGGTAAAAAACCCGGATATTGTGAGCGCTGTGGCAAAGCGCCCTAACCGGCCCTATACAGTAGGGTTTGCAGCTGAAACCGCCAATTTGGAAGACTATGCCCGCGGGAAACTGGAAAGAAAAAATCTTGATTTGGTGATTGCCAATGATGTTTCAGACCGCACAATTGGCTTCAATAGTGACGACAATGCAGTACTTGTCGTAGAGATGCAAAGCTCAGAAGCCATTCCTAAAATTAATAAATCTATTTTGGCCCGGCAGTTAATCGCCAAAATAGCTGAAATGATCCCCGAATAATAAAATACCTATGGCAAAACCTAAGAAAAACAACTCAGTCCCGATAGCACTGCTAAAGCTGCAACAGCACCCCCTTATTTTAGGGCTAATTGGCCTTATGGTCGGTGGGGCTGTCTTGTTTTCGTTCATGCTTCATGACCATATGCAGGGCTCGGCCAAACAAGCACTTGCTAATGCCAGCGCTAGAAATTATGCCCAACAACAAGTAGCTGTAGTGAACACCTATTTAAAAAAGCGCCAACAACAATTACAAAATATTTCTGAAAAGCAGCTGTTTATTGAAGGTCTTTCTTCCGGCGACACCAAAGAAGTTGCTCACCTTGAGAGCCTGCTCACAACCTGGGCAGAAGATTTATCCCAAGGCTACCTTCTAAGTCCTAGTGACACCCGCCTCGATGAGTCACACAATTTTGTTGGCCAGGAAATGTCCACAAAGGTGCTTTCCGGTGAACCCTCCAATCCCATTGCAGCTCACATTGATGGTGCCTGGAAATTGATGCTTGCCTTTCCTCTTAAAGACAGCGATGGAAAAATCTTGGGCAGCCTGATGGCGATGTTATCAACAGGCCCCCTAACCGAACTCTTGCGCGCCAAGGTAAAACCTTCACTCGGTACAACTGAGCTTATCCAAACAGTATCCGGCTTAAAAAACAAACCCTTTATCGCCCTAAGTAGTGCAGACAGAGCAATGGATGCGATCATCCTGGAAACTCGAATACCCCAATGGCAAGTTCGCTTTACCGGTAGCTCGATATTACTCAACCAGGCAACACCACCCTACCGTGAATTCTTACTTATTGTGGCCGGACTTATTATCACCACACTGCTGTTGATCTATGTGGTCGTTCGACTCACCTTAAAGCACCACAAGGGCAACCCTAAAAAGCTCAGGCTTAAAAAGAATAAAGACGTAAATTTAGATGAAACAAAACTCAAAGCCCCTGCGTACGATGACACTCCTGTAGATGAAGAGAGTGCATCCTATTTGCAGGTTATCCCTTCGCACACCGATGCCAGTAACTCTGAAAAACTCACTGAAGAAGTTTCAAGCCCCGAATCACCTGCGCCTCAAGAACCTTTTCCCGACGTAGTATTTCGTGATTATGATATTCGCGGCTTGTCCAATACCCAGTTGACGCCAGAGTTTTCCCGCCAGCTAGGCAAAGTACTGGCAAAGAGGGCGTTGTCACTTGGCGAGCACACCCTTATCGTCGCTTGTGATGGCCGGAACTCGACGCCCAAGCTATCAGCGGCACTGGAGCAAGGCATTCTCAGTACGGGCTGCAATATTATCCATCTTGGCCAAGCACCCACCCCTCTGCTCAACTTTGCCACCCACGTACTCCCAGAAACCGACTGCGGTGTTATGGTCACAGCCAGCCATAACCCCGCCGAATACAATGGTTTCAAAATGTTTTTTAAACACCACGCATTATGTGGTGAGGAAATTCAGGCCCTCAAAACTGAAATGTCTGAAGATATACCCGAACAAACTAGCGGCCACATGGAAATTCGCGACCTCTCTCGCGATTATGTTCAGAGCATTGCCAGTGATATCGTGCCCACTCATGATCTCAAGGTCGTATTAGATGCCGGCAATGGCGTCGCTGGAGAACTTGGCATCGACTTACTCGAGGCCATCGGCTGTACCGTGCTACCACTTTATTGCGATGTGGATGGCGACTTTCCCAATCATCCTCCAGACACCTCAGTTGAAGCCTATCTTGATGATCTCATTCTCTGTGTCAGAGAACGCGGTGCCGATTTAGGTATCGCCCTTGATGGCGATGGCGATAGAGTTGTCGCGGTGTCGGCAAGCGGAAAAATTATCTGGCCCGACGAGCTACTGATGATCTTCGCGCGAGACGTAGTTTCTCGCCACCCGGGAGCAGACGTAGTATTTGATATAAAAAGCACCCGCCGGTTAAACAGCTTAATCAGCAGTTACGGGGGTCGACCCGTGATGTGGAAAACCGGCCATTCACATATGTATAACAAAATTATCGAGTGCAACGCCCCACTCGGGGGCGAGTTTAGCGGACATATCTTCTTCCACGATCGCTGGCATGGCTTTGACGATGGAATCTATGCCGCTGCCCGGCTCGTAGAAATACTCACTATTCGCGAGCAGGGACTCGACGAAATCGTCGCAAGCTTTGAAAGTAGGCGGGCAACACCAGAAATAAAGGTAGATGTTTCCGAAGAAGAAAAGTTTTCGGTGATGGAGCGATTGATCTCGGGTCACACTTTTCAGGATGGCAAGGTAACAACGATTGATGGACTGCGTGTTGATTTCCCCAAAGCCTGGGGGCTAATCAGAGCATCCAATACCAGCCCGGCTTTAACACTGCGATTTGAAGCTGAATCAGAAGACGCGCTGGAAAAGATTCAGTCGCTTTTCAGGCAACAGCTACTTAGCATAGATGCGAATTTAACGTTTTAACTCAGAAACAAACTGACAGGAACCCACAATGTCTTTAACCCGCGAAGCGGCATCCAATATCGCCAACGTGCTATCTGAAGCGCTACCTTATATCCAGCGGTTTACCGGCAAAACCATTGTCGTTAAATTTGGCGGCAACGCCATGGTAGATGACAAGCTCAAAATCAGCTTTGCCCGCGATATCGTCATGATGAAGCTGGTGGGAATGAACCCCGTTGTTGTTCACGGCGGCGGCCCGCAAATTGGCAATCTACTTTCACAACTTAATATTGACTCTCACTTTGTGGACGGCATGAGGGTGACCGACAGTAAAACCATGGATATTGTAGAGATGGTTCTGGGTGGCTCCGTCAATAAGGAAATCGTCAACCTGATCAATCATGCCGGCGGCAATGCGGTCGGCATTACAGGAAAAGACGGGCAGCTGATTAAAGCCAAAAGACTCCGGGTGACTCGGCATACGCCCGAGATGGAAGCTCCCGAAATTATCGATATTGGTCATGTTGGAGAAGTCGACGCCATCAACACCGAGGTCATCGACATGCTGACCAATAGCCATTTTATTCCCGTTATTGCACCCATTGGCGTTGACAGTGCGGGGAACTCCTACAATATAAACGCAGACTTGGTTGCCGGAAAAATTGCCGAAGTACTCAAAGCTGAAAAACTTATGCTGCTAACCAATGTGGCTGGGCTTCAGGATAAAAATGGTACGATACTCACCGGACTATCCACACAGCAGGTAGACGGCCTCATCAAAGATGGCACGATTCACGGTGGCATGCTGCCCAAAATCAGATGCGCACTGGATGCCGTCAAGGGTGGCGCTCAAAGTGCCCATATTATTGATGGACGAGTAAACCATGCCACGCTACTGGAGATTTTCACCGATCAGGGTGTTGGTACATTGATAACCAATTCAACAACTGGCGAGTAGCTCATCATGGCGGCGGGAAAAATCTCCAGAAAACAACAGATTCTACAAGCGCTTGCCCGCATGCTCGAAGCTACACCTGGTGGGCGAATCACCACAGCGGCCCTCGCTGCAGAAATAGGGGTATCCGAGGCCGCGCTGTATCGGCATTTTCCCAGCAAAACTAAAATGTACGAGGGGTTAATCGACTTTATTGAAGAAACCCTATTCAGCCGGGTTAAGGTGATTCTGACTGAAGAGCCCGATGCAATAAGCCGCTGCTATCGGATTCTCACCCTGCTGCTAACCTTTGCAGAGCGCAACCCTGGCATCACTCGTCTGTTGACCGGCGATGCCCTCACAGGAGAAACCGATCGACTTCACAGTCGTATCCAACAATTATTTGATCGCCTGGAAACTCAGTTAAAACAAATTCTTCGAGAGGCAGAAATAACCGAAAATCTAAGACCTACTACCACCATAACCACTGCCGCCAATATGATTTTATCCTTGGCCGAAGGCCGCATAAGTCAATTTGTTCGCAGCGGCTTTAGCCGTCGTCCGACAGAGCAGTGGCAGGAACAGTGGTCGGTGATGATGGCTGGGTTTTTTCGAGAGGTTCAAGTCCCTTTAACGTCATAAACCGCTCTATATATCGACTGTAACGCTGTTTTGTTTCTGCATACTCCCGCTCACGAAGACTCAGCATCTGCTCGGCGTCCTTCTGCAGGATCACCAAGTCATCCATATTTTTAAGTACCAGTTCTGGAACAGCCTGACCACTTCGCTGATAATTTGCCGCTTTAGCTCTGGCCGCCACCAACATTTCCTGATTTTTCGATATGTTGGACTGAATTATTTCAACTTCTCTGGTCAACTGTGACAATCGCCGGTCTTTGGCAGCTTCAAGCTCACTAATTTCACTATAGCTACGCAACAGCATCTGATCATCGCGTAACTGCTTAGAAGCATCCTCAGAGGTCACGACTCCCCCGTCACCTTCAGGCTCCTCCGGCTCGACCCGATGCGGTGGCACCACTTGCTCTACACGACCAGTAGTACTCAGCACCTCATACCCACCCGCCACATACTCAGGAGGAATCTCGTGATCGATGACCAAATTTCCCTCTATGTTACGGTAGCGGTAAAGACTTCCAGCCTCCGACACCATGGCAGTCATTCCTAATAATATCAACGTGATACAACCAGCATGCTGGTATCTATTCATAGACTTAGTCACAGATATAGTCCTATTCCCGCTTACTTATTTATTCACTGACTATTTGGCATGACAGTGTTTGAACCAATAACTCTGGGGTATGATACACACTACCAAATAAAGGGGCGACTCTCCGCTCAGGCATACGACACATGCGAATTATTAGTCTCGCCGCAGATGGAATACATCAAGCCTCAAAACGTGGTCTTTTTCATTGGCTTACGTCACAAGATGCCGATGTAATCTGCCTTCAAGACCTGCGTGCGCCAGCATCTGCTCTGATGACAAACCCGGCGTTTGAACTGGATGGCTACTTCAGCTATTTTTTTGATTCACCGACACCCGACCACCACGGCATTGCTATCTACAGCCGCGAGGTACCCAAAGCAATTATGTATGGTTTTGGCGGCTCAAGTGGCGAGGATATGAATGGCCGATACCTCCAGGCCGACTTTGAGCATTTAAGTGTTTGCTCATTATTAGCGCCAAATGTCACGATAAACTCGACTACCAGCCAAGAAGAACAGGAGATCAAAGATCTCTTCTTCAAGGAATTTCTGAATTACCTAAACAAAATCAGCCATAAACGCCGCGATTATGTCATCTGCGGCAACTGGAATATTGCCCACCATGACATTGATGTAAGCAACCCCGATAACTGCCGAGGAGTTTCTGGGTTTCTGCCCCACGAGCAACAATACCTCGACCAGCTATTCAAACATGTTGGCTACGCCGACGCATTCCGTCGCTACAATACTGATACCGACGAGTTCAGTTACTGGCCATCGGGTGAACAAGGTAACGGTACGGGGTGGAGAACAGACCTACAGGTTATATCAAAGGGGCTCCTTGAGCACATCGAATACGCCGTTATCTACAAGGCAAAAGCTTTTTCCAGCCATGCGCCGGTCATCATTGATTACGATTTGGAGACCTTTTAACCCACGCCCCCAGTTAACTGATGCTGCAACCTTCTTGCACTGAAGAAACGCGCTCTTTAGACTCCACCCTAGCTTGCTGATTCAAACGTCTTGTTCAACCTCACCGCTGTTATGGAGATATTCAACCACTGATGCCAGACACCATTCCAGAAAACTCTGTAGGTATTGTGATACCAGAGGTCGTTCACTTTGATGAACCACTGGAGCTCGCCTGTGGCCGTATATTAGAAAATTACGATTTGGTCATAGAAACTTACGGTGAGCTGAACAGCGAAAAGACTAATGCCATTTTGATCTGCCATGCGCTCAGTGGCCACCATCATGCGGCGGGATATCACTCTGAAAACGATAAAAAACCAGGCTGGTGGGAAAACCATATTGGCCCAGGAAAACCCTTTGATACCAATCGGTTTTTTATCGTTTGCCCAAACAACCTCGGTGGCTGCCACGGCAGTACCGGCCCAAATTCCATTAACCCGGAAACAGGCAAACCCTGGGGAGTCGATTTTCCTCCCCTAAGGGCTCGCGACTGGGTTCAGAGCCAGGCTAAATTGGCCGATCGGCTGGGGATTCAGCAATGGGCTGCAGTCGTCGGCGGCAGCCTCGGAGGCATGCAGGCCATGCGTTGGGCACTTGAATACCCCAACCGGATCCGTCATGCCATTGTGATCGCTTCTGCGATGAAATTGAGTGCACAAAATATTGCCTTTAATGAACTCGCTCGCAATGCGATAAAATCAGACCCTGATTTCCACGATGGCCACTTTCTTGAAGACAACACGCTGCCTCGAAATGGTTTAGCTCTGGCGAGAATGATAGGGCATGTCACCTACCTCTCCGACGAAATCATGGGTAATAAATTTGGTCGCGAGTTGCGCTCAGGCTCTTTTCAGCAAGGACAGGACACCCCCGTAGAATTTCAGGTTGAAAGCTATCTGCGTCATCAAGGTGATGCTTTTTCCAATAGCTTTGATGCAAATACCTACCTGTTAATGACCAAAGTGCTGGATTACTTTGATTTAGCGCGGGAGTATGACAATGATCCGGTCAGGGCCTTTAGTCATGCCCTGTGTGATTTTTTAGTCGTCTCCTTTTCTACCGACTGGCGGTTTGCGCCAGAGCGCTCCGAGGAAATCGTCAAGGCATTAATTGATGCCGATAAAAATGTTTCGTATGCCGCCATTGAATCTAATTTGGGCCACGATGCTTTTCTGCTACCCAACGAGCGCTACGAACAAATACTGAATGCCTACATGGATCGTATTGCCAATGATGCAGCACCGGCCCAAACTGAAACAGCTGTGGAGGGCTTATCATGAGCACCCGTAGTGATTTCGATATTATTCAACGATGGATAATGGCTGAAAGTCGTATTTTAGATCTTGCCTGCGGTGATGGTACGCTTCTTAAAAACCTGAAAAAACATCATGGTGTTGAGGGTTACGGCCTTGAAATTGACCCAGACAAAATCACCGCCGCTATCGCTAACGGTATTAATGTCATAGAAACCAATCTGGACAAGGGCTTATCTCAATTCTCAGATAATAGCTTTGACACCGTCGTCATGACCCAAGCCCTTCAGGCCATGCGCTACCCTCACTTGGTTTTGGATGAAATGCTGAGAATTGGGAAAAAGTGCATAGTGACATTCCCAAATTTTGGCAACTGGCGAGCTAGAACCTCACTTTTCATACGCGGTCGCATGCCTGTCACCAAGCAACTTACCTATCAGTGGTATGACACACCCAATATCCACTTCTGTACCGTCAATGACTTTGAAGCCCTTTGTGCTGAAAAAAATATACAATTGATCCACCGGGAATTTGTTGCAGAACGAATTCCAGACAAGCAACTCAAAGGAATATGGCCTAATCTGTTTAGTGATACGGCTATTTATCTTTTAAGTAAATAATCTGTACACAATCGAATTCACTTGTGGGTTTTGGAGGGAATTGGGATGAAGAACAATAAACTACTGTGGCTGCCCTTCATGGCATTAATGACACTGTTATCGTTTGGGGCGATTGCTGACAATAAATATTATAAAGAATTTGGTGATACCAAAGTTTTCTATAGTTCATTCAATAGTAGCTTTATTCTGCCGAAAATTGCCAGCACCTATAATATTATCCGCGGAAAAGACAAAGGCTTGGTGAATATTTCTGTCGTAGTAGGTGACAACGTCGGCGGTACAACGGCCTTGGTAACGGGAACGGTTTCTAATATTTTTGCACAGCAACAGGTGCTTAAATTTTTTGAAGTTCGAGAAGAGAACATTGTCTACTACTTGGCACCGTTTGAATTCGAAAATGAGGATTGGATGACCTTTGAAATCCAGGTTCAGCCAGACCCCAACAAGCCAGCTCACTCATTATCGTTCCAAAACAAATTTTATTACGAAGATTAAACTATAAAATTATTGGAAGACGACCATCCTGTGAGAGGTGAGGGTGGTCGTTTTTATTTACCAACAATACAGGAGCCGGGTGACCTTACGATGAAAGTTGTCCTTGCCAGTGGTAACAAGGGAAAACTCGCTGAATTCCAGCAGTTACTCTCAGAAATTAATTTCGATGTTGTTCCTCAATCAGATTTTCAAATCCCAGAGGCTATCGAAAACGGTCTGAGTTTTGTGGAAAATGCACTTATCAAAGCTAGGCATGCATCACGACTAACTGGCCTGCCGGCAATAGCCGACGACTCCGGTTTGGAGGTAGATGTTCTCAATGGAGCGCCGGGTATTTATTCATCTCGATTCTCTGGCGAAAACGCCACGGATGATAAAAACAACCTTCGACTATTGTCCCTACTTCAGGACACGCCTCAGGCCGAGCGAACGGCCAGATTTCAATGCCTGCTCGTCTATTTAAGACACCCGGAAGACCCAACACCCTTAATTTGCCAGGGCACCTGGGAGGGATACATCGCCTTCAGCGCTGAAGGCACGAATGGTTTTGGTTACGACCCACTGTTTTATTTACCAGAACTGGGGTGTACCTCTGCTCAACTCGACAAGGCACAAAAAAACACCATAAGCCACCGGGGAAAAGCTATGGCTGAACTGTTAAAACAATTGACCTAATAAACTAAAACCGTGGCTAATTTTTTGGTCACTTTACTTACACCCTCCGTTTCATCGAGCTTGCCAGTAATATCTTAATATGCATGAATCATTGCTAACGCTTCCACCTTTATCACTTTATATCCACATACCCTGGTGTGTTAAGAAGTGTCCTTATTGTGACTTTAACTCACATGCAGCAGGCACTGAATTACCGGAAGAGGCCTACGTTCAAGCTCTAATTCATGACTTGGATATTGAGGGAAGCTATGTTCAGGGGCGAAAACTATCCTCAATTTTTTTGGGTGGAGGAACACCCAGTTTATTTTCCATTGAAGCCATAGGAAGGATTATTCAAGCGGCAAAACGGCGTATTGGATTTGAAGAAAATATCGAAATTACACTAGAGGCCAATCCCGGAACCTTCGAACAAAAAAAGTTTCAGGGGTATCACAGTGTTGGTGTTAATCGTCTATCCATTGGTGTTCAAAGTTTTAATAACCAACACCTTGAAAAACTAGGTCGCATTCACTCTGCGGAACAGGCCATCACTGCAATTAATGCAGCAAGAAAATCTGGTTTTGATAATTTCAATATAGACCTCATGCATGGGCTTCCCGCTCAAACTACGGAGCAGGCCTTAGCGGATCTAAAACAGGCCATTGATTTATCGCCAACGCACATTTCCTGGTACCAGCTCACCATCGAACCAAACACAGCTTTTTATAGCACCCCCCCCAAGCTTCCTGCAGATATTATTCTGGAAACCATTCAGGATCACGGGCATCAATTATTACTGGACAATGGTTATCAACAATACGAAGTCTCTGCCTTTTGCAGAAACAATCATCAATCTGTTCACAACCTTAACTATTGGGAGTTTGGTGATTATATTGGTATTGGCGCGGGAGCTCATGGAAAAATCACCCTGCCATCCGAGCAACGCATTATCCGCACAGCGAAAACCCGAAACCCTTCAGATTATCTTGCGCGCGAACACTCCTACACCGCCAGTTGCAAAAATATTTCTACTGACGAATTACCGCTGGAATTTATGATGAATGCTCTGCGGTTAAATCGTGGCGTTCCAGTCAATATTTTTCATGAAAGAACTGGAATTAATATAAAAGATATAACTAAAAATCTGACTCAACTAAAAGACATGGCATTGATAGAAGAGTCCCACGATCATATTGTTACAACACAAAAAGGCCACAAGTTTTTAAATTCTGTCCTTGATATATTTAACCGCTAAACTTTTTGTCGGCCGATATATTGACAAAAAACTAACAACAACTACTGGCAGGCTTCTGCCTCCTATCGAAAGGTAGTTTTTCGCCGTTCTCATCAAAACTACCCGTATGGTTTTCAAAACTTCCAGAAAATTTAAAGTGATTTGAAAATCGTGAACCTTCCAACATTCGATAGGTATTTCCACAAATATTTAACGGCTTATTTTTTGAAAATATGGTTTGTTTATCAAGCTCAAAGACACAGCTATTGTTTGGAATGGTGCCGCGATAAATGACTGACTGACCATAGTCTTCACGACTGAGCTCAAGCTCTGGTAATTTAAATAGCCGATAGGTTGCTGAATAAAAATTAATATGGCCTATTTTATTTTTCACATCGATATTGTCGATACCCAGTGGCCGATCTTCTACCAGACGAGGATCGACAAACCCTGAGGCTTTTGCCAAGTGAATAAAATCATGCCAGTACAATGCACCGCTGAGACACTCGCCATAAAGTACAGGGTCGTCCATCAATACTGCGGGAACACGCCGATCAGCATAGACATCAGAAAAATACAGTTCCCCGCCAGGCTTTAATAGACGATAGGCCTGCTCTAGAACCGCTTCTTTATCAGGTGACAGGTTAATCACACAGTTAGAAACAATGACATCAAAACTGTCGTCCTCCAGACCAAGTTCATCCAGTTTTTCGATATAGCCCTTGATAAAACGCACATTGGATCGGCTAAACCCAAACGCCTCACGGTGATAATCAATATGGCGATTGGCTACCGCCAATTGTTCGTCGGTCATATCAATACCGACCACTTCACCCTGTTCTCCCACCATGGCGGAGAGCACATAACAATCCTGACCGGAACCACTGCCCAGGTCGAGGATACGCAGCCCCTCTAACAATTCCGGTGCCACCAGGCCGCAGCCATAGTACTTGCCACTCACCTCCGGGTGTATTTTGGCCATGATTGGCTTGAGGTGAGAGGGCACACTGTCCGGGGTGCAACAGGCATCCGTTTTTAAATCAGTCGAGCCCTGCAGCTCCTTGCCATAGTAATCTTTAACACTGTCGTACATTTTATTAATCCAGTTCAGATTGCTGTCAGCGACGCTGCCAGCGATGATATTTCTCAACCCAGCGCAACAAACTTTCCGGACTGTGTGCCCGCTGCCAGTTGCCCGCTGCGTATTTGTTGGCTTCACCGAGGGTGGGGTAACTGTGAATAGTACCGAGAATTTTCTTCAAGCCAACACCCTGTTTCATAGCCAATATCAACTCCGCATTCAACTCACCGGCATGGCTGCCCACCACTGCCGCCCCGAGGATTTTATCATTACCGGGAACCGTCAGCACTTTAACAAACCCGCGGGCACTGTTATCCGCCATCGCCCGGTCGAGGTCGTCAATACCGTAACGGGTGACTTCATACTCTATGTCCTGCTCTCGGGCTTCCCTCTCCGTCAACCCCACCTGTGCAGCTTCCGGGTCGGTAAATGTCACTCGGGGAATGACCCGGTAATCCGCCTTGAACTTCCTGAAACGGCCGAACAGCGCATTGACCGCCGCATACCATGCTTGATGAGCTGCCGCGTGGGTAAACTGATAGGGTCCGGCCACATCACCACAGGCGTAGATGTTGGGAAAGCGGGTGCGCAAATATTCATCCACGGCAAGGGTACCATTGCCATTGCGCTCTATACCCAGCTCATCCAGCCCGAGGTTCCCGGTCGCCGCGCGGCGCCCCAGAGCCAGCAGCACACGATCAAAGGCGATTTCCCGCTGACCGGCGTCACCCGATGCCAGTGCAACGTGGCCATCACCGCGCGACTCAAACTGCTTGACCCGATAGCCCAACAGCAATTCCACACCGTCTTCCTGTAGCCCTTTACCCACTGCAGCGGCGACATCTTCATCCTCTTTCGGCAACAGGTGGGGCCCCACCACGGTCACCTGGGATCCCAGTCGCTGGAAGGCCTGAGCCATTTCGCAGCCGATCGGTCCCGCACCCATCACCAGCAGGCGAGAGGGCAACTCGTTCAGCTCCCACAGATTCTCGGAAGTCAGGTAATCCAATTCCTCCAGGCCAGGAATCGACGGCACCAGAGGGCTGGCCCCGGTGGCAATAATGATGTTGCGTGTGGTGATCCCCTGACCATTCACCACCACCTCCCAGGGAGACTTGATGGTTGCTTCCCCCTGTACACAGTCCACCCCCAACGCGGAATAACGCTCCACGGAGTCGTGTGGCTCCACCTCGCGAATCACTTTTCTCACCCTTTCCATGACCCGGGCAAAATCCACCGCCGGCTCCGACACCCGGATCCCCAGTTCTTCAGCGTGACGAATCTCATTCACCGCCCGGGATGCCCGAATAAGAGATTTACTGGGCACACAGCCAGTGTTCAGGCAATCGCCGCCCATGCGATATTTCTCGACCAGGGTCACTTTGGCTTTTACTGCAGCGGCGATGTAGGCGCTAACCAACCCGGCACTACCCGCACCAATCACAACCATATTGGTATCAAATACTTTGGGCCGGGGAAACGGTTTATACACCTTGTGGCGTTGAACAACTGCCATAAGCGCACGTGCAACAAAGGGAAATGCAGCTAATAGTGCAAAAGAAAATAACAGGGCTGGCGTGAGAATGCCTGCTGCTGAGAATTCTTCCACAGCCCCAAGCTCGGCCCCCGCATTCACATAGACAGCGGTTCCCGCCAACATACCTACTTGGCTCACCAAATAAAATGTCAGCACCTTCATTGGGGTAAGTCCCATCACCAGATTGATAACCCAAAAAGGAATCACGGGAATCAACCTCAAGGTAAATAAATAAAACGAGCCATCTTTTTCTATGCCTCTATTCACAGAGACCAAATGACTTGAAAACTTATTTTGCACCCAATCACGGAGCAAAAAACGAGACACGATAAAAGCCAGAGTTGCACCCAGAGAGCTGGCAAACGACACCAGCAACAGTCCTGTCCATAGACCAAAAATCATTCCGGCAATAATCGTTAGCAGTGCTGCGCCGGGTAATGACAAGCCCGCAGCAACGACGTAAATAACGAAGTACACCAGTGCAGTTGCCTGCGGCTGATCCCGATAAATATCCTGAAAAAACCCAAGGCTAAGGTACTTCTGTCCATCAAAAAGAAGGTAGGCGCTAACAATCAGCACTATAACTATCAGTAGGACAATTTTTTTTGCCGACATCGTGGCTCCGTTCTTTGCGTTCTTATTATCAAGCGCTTAGAGCTGTTTTGGTCTAATCGGTTCAATATTGAATTGAGCGGTTTTAATAGTGCTTGTCATAAAAATGACCAAAAACTGCAATATATCAAGGTGAGAATGGAATTTTTACTCAAATTTTTCGCTTCAGGATACCGACAAGATGCCGGAACCATCGACCCAAACGGAAGATCAAAAAACGACTATGGCCGAAGAAGAGATAAATATTAATAGCTCTGAGTATTTCATCAACCGTCATATCAGTTTGATGCAATTCAATTTACGCGTACTCGAACAAGCATTGAATGAAGATTATCCATTGCTGGAACGGTTTCAGTTTCTAATGATTTTCAACAGTAATATGGATGAGTTTTTTGAGATTCGTATTGCAGGTCTCAGAAGGCAGGTCAGCTTTGCTCGGGAAACCCTCAACATTGATGGGATGCGCCCACAAGATGTCTTGCAAACCCTCAGCGGACAAATAAAGCTCGCCATTGAAAAACAATACTACATCCTCAACGATATTTTACTGCCTACCCTTAACCGCAATAAAGTTCGAATTCTCAATCATCAAGACTGGAACAATAAAATCGCCCGCTGGGCAGAAAACTATTTCCGCAATCAGGTCATGCCTATTATCAGCCCCATTGGGCTGGATCCGGCTCACCCATTTCCTCGTCTGGTGAATAAAAGTCTAAATTTTATCGTCTCTTTGGAGGGGAAAGATGCTTTTGGTCGAGACAGCGGTATGGCAATTGTGCCCGCACCAAGCTCCCTGCCACGCCTGTTCAAAGTCCCCAATGAACTCTGCTCGGATGGAGATAATTTTGTACTGCTCTCATCACTGATTGATGCACATATCGACGATCTGTTTAATGGCATGACCACGACCGGGTGCTATCAATTCCGCATCACCCGAGATGCCGACCTCGATTTAAATGCAGCAGAGGTTGAGGATATTGCCAGGGCACTTCGAGGTGAGCTACACACTCGTCGGTTTGGCAGTGCCGTACGCTTGGAAGTCGACAAAAATTGCCCAGACGACCTAGTTTCTTTTCTACTCGACCAATACAACTTGACGGAAGATGAACTTTATCGGGTAGATGGCCCGGTCAATTTGGGCCGAATGGTGCAATTAAAAGATATGCTGGATCGTCCAGATTTAATCTTTCCACCCTTTACACCCTCAATTCCAAAATCTTTGCGTGACAAAGACATCAACATGTTCGACATTGTTCACAAGGAAGATATTCTGCTGAAATACCCTTTTCAGTCGTTCACTCCCATCATCGATCTACTGCGGCAGGCCGCCAAAGATCCCTGTGTTCTATCGATTAAAATGACCCTATACCGCACAGGCGCTTCATCAGAAATCGTCGATGCACTGCTAGAGTCTGCTCGTGCGGGGAAAGAGGTGACCGTGGTGATAGAGCTGCGCGCCCGCTTTGATGAAGAGGCAAATTTACAACTGGCAACCCATCTTCAAGAAGCTGGTGCCGTGGTCACCTATGGCGTAGTTGGCTACAAAACCCATGCTAAAGCCTTGCTGATTGTAAGGCGGGAAGGCAACCAATTACGCCGTTATGTACACTTGGGGACCGGCAATTATCACTCTGGAAATGCTCGTGTTTACACGGATTACAGCCTTCTTACCGCTGATCCCGATCTCTGTAGCGATGTACACAAAATCTTTCAGCAGCTCACAGGCATGGGCAAGGCAGAGCGAATCAAAAAACTATTTAGCGCACCATTTACCCTGAAAAAAAACTTGCTTCGATTAATAGCGGCGGAAGCCGATGCCGCCCGCGATGGAAAAGAAGCACATATCATCATCAAAGTTAATGCCATGACCGAACCCAAGGTCATCATAGCCCTATACGAAGCCAGCAACGCCGGGGTAAAAATTGATTTAATTCTCCGGGGGATGTGCTGTCTACGGCCAGGTATCCCCGGGGTCTCGGAAAACATCCGAGTTCGCTCGATTGTCGGGCGTTTTCTGGAGCACTCACGGGTATACTATTTTCACAATGCGTCACCCCATATCTTTTGTTCCAGCGCCGATGTGATGGAGCGAAATCTAATGCACAGAGTGGAGATTTGCTTTCCCATCCTCAACGCTCGACTACAAGCCAGAATCAGAAATGACTTACAAATATATTTGATGGACAACGCTCAAAGCTGGGAACTTCAATCTGATGGCAATTATTTGCTCAACACACCGGAAGAAGGCCAGGAACGATGCGTCGCACAAATGGAATTACTCGAAAAAATGGCCGATTAGCGCTCATAAAACTGTAGCTTAAATCCAATTTTTTTAAGGTATTGCTGTTCTGAAACAAGTGCCGCACTGGTCAGTGGGTTTCGCGCCAACCAGCCCCCGGTAAAGAACAAGGTGATTTTGGAATCCTCCACCTGAGTGGTAAAGACTGGAGCGCCGTCAACTGATGCCACATATTTGAATAATGAGGCAAGACGCATCAAAACACACAACTGCTGTAAACGAACAAGCTGGCGGCCTTGATACTGATCAAAATCAGCGACCGGAAACTTCTGTCGATGACTACGGACTAACAGCCCTATAATCCGTTGCTCCTTCTTACTGAAGCCGGGTAAATCAGAATGCGTAATCAGGTATTGTCCATGTTTGTGGAACTGACTATGAGCGATGCTCAAACCCACCTCGTGAAGCTTGGCTGCCCAGCGCAGTAGCCCTCTATCCGCATCGCCCAAACACCACGCTTTTGACACAGCATCAAATAACAGCAAGGCCATTTCTTCTACTTGTTCGGCATTCTGTTGATCCACTTCACTTCGCTGCATTAATGCCAATACGGTTCGCTCTCTAACATCCTCATGCTCTAGGCGACCCAACATGTCATAGGCCACCCCTTCCCTAAGTGCGCCCGACGAAGTCTGCATGCTATCAATGCCCAAGGTGTCAAAGATTGCACTGATAATTGCTATACCCGGCACAATCACATGCCGGCGACGATCACTGAGCCCTTCCAGCTCTGGCAATTCGTCAACATGGCTACTTTTTAACAGCATTTTTCGTAGTTTACTCAACCCCGTCGCAGTCATTCCTTCCCGGCTCAAACCCTGCCCGAGCAGCACCTGTTCAACGGTCCGCATTGTGCCCGATGAGCCCACAGCATTTTCCCAGCCATATTTTTTAAAGGGTTTACGAATGGCAAGCAGCTCCTGGCATGCAGCGCCATAGGCTTTCTCATAGCACTTTTGAGAAATTTTACCGCCTTTGAAAAACCGATCTCGATACGTGACACAACCCATGTGAAGGCTTTCTCTCAGCCTTGATTCAAACCGCTGACCAATGACCAACTCTGTGCTGCCACCACCGATGTCGACAACCAACCGTGCGTCATCATCATCTGCCAGTGTATGAGCCACCCCCAAATACACCAGTCGCGCCTCTTCGCGACCTGAAATCACCTCAATAGGGTAGCCAATCAACATTTCTGCTGGCCGAATAAATTCGTCGGCATTTTTTGCTGCGCGCAGGGCATTGGTGCCAACCACGCGAACCTGATCCGGGTTGAGCGTATCGAGTACTTGCCTAAAACGAGACAAACAGGAAAGGCCACGCGCCATTGCGTCGAGGCTGAGTCGATGCTTGTACATCTCCGCAGCCAATTGGACCCGTTCAGAAAACTGCTCTATAGGCCGAATCTCGTTATGATTAACACGGGCAACAATCATATGAAAACTATTCGAACCCAGATCAACTGCCGCCAGCGTTCTCCCGTGATCGTTACTCAGAGCATCATCCAATTTATTAATTTTTGTGTTCTCCCATTCTCAAACCAAACTAACAAGTAAATTTCTTAGAGCGTTTGTTCCTCACCCAATCCAAATGCTATCATTTGGCTTATTCTACCGCTGTACTATTGAATTCACATTAATCTGGAGACTCCCCGCCCATGAGCGACAATATCGTTCACGTTACCGATGCCGGTTTTGCAAGTGATGTACTTGGAACTGATCTGCCTGTTCTGGTTGATTTCTGGGCCGCCTGGTGTGGCCCCTGTAAAATGATCGCGCCTATTTTGGATGAGCTTGCCGAAGAATATGCCGGCAAGGTTAAAATCTGCAAAATGGACGTAGATGCCAACCCTGAGACTCCGGCTAAGTTCAATGTACGTGGTATTCCAACACTCATCCTTTTTAAAGATGGCAATATTGAAGCCACCAAGGTGGGCGCGCTTTCCAAAACCCAATTGGTTGAATTTATCGACGCCAGCCTTTAATACTTCCCTTTGCGGTGGTACTGAAATGTACTGCCGCAACGGTTGTTGCGCTTTCAATACGGCCCGCCTATACTTGGCGAAATTACGTCGATGTGTGTCAACGCACATAAAATTCCGAAAAACTTCAACAACCCCTTCCGGAAACTAATAAGCAATCCTAGCCGGCAGGCTGCCAACCCCAATTCTTAACAACATTATTATGTCTGTATTTATGAATCTAACTGAACTCAAAACCAAACCCATTGATGAACTTTTAAAAATTGCGGCCGATATCGGGCTCGACAACCTTGCCCGCTCCCGAAAACAAGACGTCATCTTCAGCATCCTCAAGCGCCACGCCAAGAGTGGTGAAGATATTTACGGTGATGGTGTACTCGAAATACTTCCAGATGGTTTTGGCTTCCTTAGATCAGCAGACAGCTCCTACCTGGCGGGGCCAGATGATATTTATGTATCCCCAAGCCAAATCAGGCGCTTTAACCTAAGAACGGGCGACAGTATCTCCGGAAAGATTCGCCCACCGAAGGAAGGCGAACGCTACTTCGCCATGTTAAAACTGGATGAGATTAACTTCGATAAGCCAGAAAACGCACGTAATAAAATTCTGTTTGAAAACCTGACACCGCTGTTTCCAGACGAACGCTTAGTACTGGAAACTGGCAACCGCTCAACAGAAGATCTGACCGGTCGTATCATTGACCTGATCTCGCCTATCGGCAAGGGCCAGCGCGGTCTGATTGTCGCACCGCCCAAAGCCGGTAAAACTATTCTGATGCAGCATACAGCGCAGGCTATCATTCGAAATAATCCCGAATGTTACATTATTGTCCTGCTGATTGATGAGCGCCCGGAAGAAGTAACTGAAATGCAGCGCTCTGTCCGCGGAGAAGTCATCGCCTCCACGTTTGATGAGCCACCCTCGCGCCATGTTCAGGTGGCTGATATGGTTATCGAGAAAGCAAAACGCCTGGTTGAACACAAAAAAGATGTGGTCATTCTGCTTGACTCTATTACTCGCCTGGCTCGAGCCTACAACACCGTTCAGCCCTCTTCAGGCAAGGTGTTAACGGGTGGTGTTGATGCACATGCATTGGAGCGGCCTAAGCGCTTCTTTGGTGCCGCTCGAAATATCGAACAGGGTGGAAGCCTGACTATCGTGGCCACGGCACTTGTAGAGACTGGCTCCAAAATGGATGAAGTGATCTACGAAGAATTTAAAGGTACCGGTAACCTGGAACTACACTTGGACCGCAAGGTTGCGGAAAAACGCGTTTACCCTGCCATCAATATTCGCCGCTCTGGAACTCGCCGCGAAGACCTATTAATGGGCGAGGAGGAATTACAACGTGTCTGGATCCTTCGAAAACTACTGCACAGCATGGAAGATTCCGATGCCATTGAATTCCTTATCGATAAGCTAAAAGACTCTGCCACTAACGATGAGTTCTTTATGTCGATGAAACGGAAATAATTCTTTGTTTCCCATAAAAAACCCGGCATTAGCCGGGTTTTTTATGGGAGCTACCTATTGCTGACAAATCTGGCCACCCCCACAACTCAAGGGGCCAACCGTGAAATCTCCCACGACTTATTGATTAATAGAAATTGAAAACGGTCGTGAAGACGGGATTCCCCGCCCTGCCAGAATTCAAACTCTTTTGGAACCACCCTGAATCCCCCCCAAAAATCTGGCACGGGAACTTCCCCTGCTGAAAATTTTTGCTTCATCTGGATAAATTGCGCTTCTAGTGCCTGTCGGGAGTTTATCCGATTACTTTGCTTAGAAGCCCAAGCTGCCAACTGACTACCTCTGGGACGCTTAAGAAAATATTTCAACACTTCCGTCTTGGTCAGCCTTTCGGCCTGACCGCCCACAATGACCTGTCGATCCAGCTGCATCCAGGGGAAAATCAGGCTCACATTGGCATTCATCTCTATCTCTTTGGCCTTACGGCTACCGAGATTGGTGTAAAACAGAAAGCCCTTATCATCAAAGCCTTTCAACAAAACCGTTCGCTGCCAAGGTTTTCCTTGTTCATTGACCGTCGCCAGACACATCGCCGTAGGGTCAGACAGCTCAGAATCAATCGCCTGATCCATCCACAGAGAAAATTGCTCAAAAGGCGATTCTGCGAGAGATTCTCGAGTTAAACGACCAAATTTATATTCACGACGGGTATCTTCCAGCGACATTTTATCCTCCTGCTTGGAGGCCTATTTTAGCCCTTCTCACCCACTTCTGCGTAGGCAATACGAGATAAATAGTTTCGACTATTTTTTATGGCTCTAAATCTGTTGTTTAAATAGGTTTGGCTCGGCATTAGAATGATTTTTCTATGTCCCCTCACAATGGCCGGTAGAAAAAAACTATGAGCGGTTTAAAAAAACTATCCGCCCTCCTCGTCCTGATCTGTTCACACCAGGTTATTGCTGAAGAACAAAAACAATTGTTCTTTACCGAAGAGGATATGCTTGGCGAACTGCCAATGGTTTCTTCTGCGTCCAGAATGAACCAGTCCATAACTAATGTACCCGCGAGCATTACGATTATTGACCGTGAAATGATCGATGCTTCTGGTGCCATTACATGGGTAGATGTCTTCAGGCTAATTCCCGGGTTTCAGGCTTACTTCATCAACGGCAACCGATACGGTATTTCATACCATGGTTTCGGCCGAGAATTCCCCAACCACCTTGAGGTAATGGTGGATGATCGCTCCATCTATGAACCTGCCTATTCTGGTATTGAATGGGGCTCTCTTGGCATCACACTGGACGAAGTAGACCACATTGAAGTAATTCGTGGCTCAAATGCACCCTCCCAAGGCTCCAATGCTTTTATGGGTGCAATCAATATCGTGACCATAAAGCCCCAACAGGAAAGTGGATTACATCAACGATTTACGGTGGGCGACCGCCAGACTCGCGAGGGACACATTCGCTACAACGCACACCTCCGAAAATTTGATTATCGCGTCAGCGTAAACTACCAACACAATGATGGATTTCCCTCGGTTACGTCCGGTGAAAATCCCGGGCCACTGGAAGATGGCAAAGAAAGCCTGGGCTTTAATTTTCGCGGAATGTTTACACCGGATATCGCCAACACCATTGACCTTCAGCTCGGTTTTAACCACAACAATATGGGCTGGGGCGATGTCGATCATCCCGATGAATACTCCAAAACAGAGTTTGAGAGCCAATACCAATCGTTGAAGTGGAATCGGGAGCTCAATGCCACTGATACACTGAAACTGCATTATTATCACAACAAGCTGGAGGGAGAGAACTATGTAAATCAGGGGCTGCTCTCTGAACTTCTCACCAAAGAAATTGGTATCCCCATCGGCCCAAACGACGTGAAGCCGTTTCTGCAAGCCAACATTGACCCCGGTCTTAATATCGAAGACCAGCCATTCATTACGGGGTTCCTGAATACCGAATCTGAACGTCATGATTTTGAACTGGAACATCATTTTCAACTGACCAACACTCTCCGAGCCACTTGGGGCGCAGGCATCCGTTACGATCGTGTTGAGGGTGAAGCCATATTTGGCCATGGCCACGATGAAAGCCTCACCAGCAAACGATTGTTTGGCCACCTTGAATGGCAACCGCTTAACCAATGGACCTTGAATGCCGGGTTAATGCTGGAGGACAACAGCCTAGTTAACCCCATTGCCTCTGGACGCATTGGGGTTAACTACCACCTCAACGACAACCACACCCTTCGCCTTGGCTATGCACTGGGAAAACGCTCGCCGACGTTGTCAGAAGCGAAAGAGTTCAATGCAGACATTATCGACAACCAACTCTTAGTTGCAGCTATCCGCCGCAGTGATCCCGACCCCGACGAAGAGCGCTTAAGAAGCCTAGAGCTGGGCTATGTAGCCCAGTTACCTAGTTCTGGCTTGACCTTTGATGTGAGAGTATTTCGAGAAGAAGTCAGGGATGCTTTCGAGGTGTATCAACAGCTTGCCGATATCGGTTTGCCCAGTTTTGATCCCGACGATCACTTTTCGGTCCGCAGCAATATTGCCAAGTGGGATATGACAGGAGCAGAACTACAACTCCGTTACCAGCCGGATAATAAAACCTTAGTTACCGCTCATTATGGATACAGAGATGTAGACAGCTCTTATATCACACGCTTTGAGCCAACAATAAGTGAGGGGAGTATTGATAATGACGGCCCCCGCCATACCGCAGGGTTACTTTTTAACCACAAATTCACTCCACGATGGTCCGCTGGGATGAACCTTTACCATATGAGTGATGCCGACTGGCGAGATGGTAACGCGGTAAACCAATTTGTCAGGGTCGATGCTCAACTCGGTTTTAATTTTTCAATAGCATCGTCCAAAGGAAACCTTTCACTCATTGGTCAAAATCTTGGGGAAGACTATATGGAACACGGCGAAAACAATGTATTTGACACCAGAATCTATTTGCGCCTGACACTGGAGTTGCCCTGATGCCAACCATTCTTCTATTTATCCGTTGGTCTATTTTTTCTAGGTATTTAAACGCACTATAATTAGGTTTGTATTCTAAAATGCAGCGACAGCCAATGGATGGCCAAAATAACAAACTTGGATGGGGGCAACAACGCATCGGCGGCCTAATTCGTTACGCGGTTGTTCTGTGCCTATTGTTTATATGCCCTCTCTCTCAGGCAAAGATCCTGTTGTTGCTATCAGGGGACAATTCTTATTATCAGGAAACCGCTGAAAGCCTCCAGACGACCACCTCTTTACTGGGGATGGAATTCAGTAGCTTTGAAATAGCCACCCTCGAAGAAGCCCAAAAAACTAACGCCATAAGCAAGCCCTACGAGTTGATCGTAGCCATAGGCACTGCGGCTACTCGAGAGGCCCTTGAGCAGAATAAAACCGCTCCGTTACTTAATATTTTTACACCAAAAAATGCTTTTGATGCGATCGCATTATCAGCAGTATCTGCATCCGACCGTAAAATATCCGCTATTTACCTTGATCAACCACTCTCTCGCCTCATTACCCTAGGCTGTCTACTTAAGCCTGATGCAGACAAATTCGGCACTATTTTTGGACCCGTATCTCAAGGCTCTCGACCAGAAATTGAGGCGTTAACAAAAGAAAATGGCATACAACTTAACTCCGCATTCCTAACCGAAGACGATAATCCCGTCGCCATTCTCAAACCCGTTGTCACCACAAGTGATCTTTTTATTGCTATTCCAGACCACGCCATGCTCAATCGAGCCATTGCCAAATGGATTTTGTATATGGGCTTTCAACAGAAAGTACCCGTAATCGGATTTTCCAGAGCCTATACACACGCCGGTGCGCTCGCCTCTGTATTCTCATCGCCTGAAGGCATTGGCAAACATGCAGGAGAGCTCATCTTTAACTGGTTAGCACATAGCGACCAAGCTATTTGGCAGCCCCAATATCCTCACTACTACACTCTGAGCACTAATCCCGCCGTGGCAAGATCGCTGGGGGTCTCGCTCCCCACTGAACGCGAATTGTATGAGCGATTCCAAAAGCGGGAAGAGTCCACCCAATGATTTTTAGGCGGCGATTCAATAATTCGATCCACCAGCGCTTTCTTATTGTTGCGCTGTTACCCTTGGTACTAATTACGAGCCTGCTCAGTATCTATACCATCGATGCCCGTAGAAGTGATTTGTCAGTGAGTCTTAAGCAATCTGGCGAAATGGCCTCTGACTACCTTTCCACCATTTCAGACTTTGCACTCTACTCACGAAATTCAGACATGCTGTTAAACATAGCCCTATCTGCTACTAACTTGCCAGATATAGCCAGCGTGGGATATCTGGACAAGCAGCACCAACTTGTTCTCAATACCAAAGGGTTTCCTTTGCTTGCCCAGTCTATTGCTGTCAGCTTTCAGACAATTACCGGGCCGGATAACCAATTATATTTCAAAAAACCAATTTACCTGTCTGGTATTGAATTTAATGATTACCACGAGGAAATCGATTCACAATTGCCACATTCTGAACTAGTTGGATGGGTAATCGTTGGTGTTGATCAGTCCGGCTTATTGGCCAAAGAGCGCAATATTATTACCACCACGCTATGGCTAGCACTGACAGGTTTTGTTATTGCTACCATATTGACCTACCTTCTCAGTATCAAATTGATCGCGCCGATTAAAAAGTTGACCTCCACAATCAAAACAATGGCCAGTGGTCACCTGGATGTTCGAGCTGAAATAGACTCTCAGGATGAGCTGTCTATTCTTGCAAACGGCATCAACCAACTGGCGGAATCTGTAACAGAAGGCAAAGTTAATTTAGAAGACAGGATCAGGGTGGCCACTCGCAAGCTAAAAGAGACACTAGCCGACCTAAAAAGGAAAAACCAAGAACTGGAAGCGGCTCGACTTGAAGCAGAAAAAGCAAACCTGGCAAAAAATGACTTCCTGGCAAGGATGAGCCACGAACTTCGAACCCCGATCACCTCTATTCAGGGATTTGCCCGCCTACTAGAGGCTGCCAGACTTTCGGAAACGGATGCCCACTACTGTCAGATCATCGACCAGGCAGCGCTTCATCTTCTAACATTAATTGACGATATCCTGGCTTTCTCGAAGTTACAATCGAACACCGTGGAACTGGCCCAGCAACCTATTAACCTGGCGGAATGCTCAGAACAAGTCACTGCCCTCTTTGGACCCCAGGCCCAACATAAAGGGTTGGACCTAATCGTAGATTATGCGCCAGATCTCCCACTTCACCGCATCGGTGATTCTGTGCGCATACAGCAAATACTGAGCAACTTGATCGCCAACGCCATCAAATTCTGTAATGAAGGCAGAATTTATATCCAGCTCAAGAGCGATCAGCAATCCGGTGTCATTATCGAGGTTCAAGATACTGGGATTGGTATTCCGGACGATGCTCAGGATCAACTCTTCAATGCCTTTGCACAAGCCGACACCTCTATATCCAGGCTCTATGGTGGTACCGGTCTAGGGCTCTCTATTGTAAAAAACCTCGTAGATTTAATGGGCGGCCAAATAGCCGTAAAGAGTGCTGTTGGGAAGGGTTCCACATTCACCATCAACCTACCCTTGCCGCTGGCAGAACACCAGCCAGACTGGCAGATAGAAGAGAGAAAGGTGGTGATAGGTGCCTGCCACGAACACACTACTCAAGCTGTGGTTCACGCCCTTGAACGCTTTAACCTGAACGACATTGTCGTCACAGACAAAGAAAACCTGATCACAGCCGCCGCCAGATTAAGCAGCGAAGACCGAGTGATTCTCTGCCTGCCCACAGCCCACCAGGAACAATTCAACGTTACAGAATTCATCTTAGAGCTCAGGGCCGCCACACCAGCTAAGTTGATCGTTACGGCAACACAGTTCAATTACTATCAATTATTCAATGCCAAGCAACGAGCAGAACTCTTTCCAATCACATTTTTGACTTTGCCGCCGCCGCTTTCCGAGCTGCAACGTGCACTTAGCGAGGAGCCCTCCGCTAGCCCTGCATTAGCGTCAAGCCTACCCAATACACACCTGCTCGATGGGGTGAACATTTTGATTGCAGAGGACAATCAGTTCACTCGTCTATTACTGGATACCTTACTCAGTAGGTTGGGCGCCTATTGCACGTTAACCAGCAATGGCAATGAAGCACTGGCAGCTTGCCAGCACGATCGATTCGACATTTTTCTTGTAGATGTGCATATGCCTCTTAAAAATGGAATTGAAACGATACGGACATTAAGACAGAGCAGTAACCATAACGCTAACCTCCCTACCCTGGCGATTACCGCCGATATCCTTCAGCAAGAGGAAGACGCTTTATTTAAGGCAGGAGCTAATGGGCTACTAATAAAACCATTGGATGAAGATGCACTACTCAAAGCCATCTGCCAACAATTAAACATCTCTCCCCCACTTGAACCTGCACCTGCCACGACGGCCAGTGGCGATATCACCACAGAGTTGTTTCGACAAGAAGTACACAGCCTGCTTAACAGCGCCAGCAGCTCGTTAGAGACTGACGATATTCTTCAACTCAGAGAGAGCATTCACCAACTTTTGGGGTTTGCAGGTATTTTTAAACTCTCAACACTTGAGCAACTGGTTAGAACATTGCATGAAATGGTAAAAACCAATCGCCTTGAACGGGTTCCGGCATTAATAGGACAGATTGGTACCGAGGTAGATAATACGGAGATCTGAAAACCAGGTAGAGGCCAAAAATTGCCGGTTCAGTAGAAATGAACCGGCAATGACTATGGACTACTCAGATAGCACGAACGTCAACGATTCCTTCTACTTGACGAATTTCGGCCAACAGCTCATCACTAGGCTGGCTTTCCACATCAACGATGCTATAGGCAATTTCATCACGACTTTTATTAACCATATCGATGACGTTCATGCTTCGATCGGCCAACAATGAAAGCACACTTCCCAACACCTTAGGTACGTTTTCATTACAAAACGTGATGCGATAGCCACCATTTCTAGGCATTTTAGTGGCCGGAAAATTTACTGAATTTTGAATGTTGCCATTTTCCAAGTAGTCCATTAGCTGCTTGGCCGCCATAATGGCACAGTTCTCTTCAGCTTCTTCAGTACTGGCCCCAATATGTGGCATCAGCAGTACATCTTTTCTGTCCAAGAGTTCTGGTGTAGGAAAGTCAGTAGTGTACTTACCTAAGGCACCATTATCCAAAGCCGCCAGAACGGCATCAGTATCAACCACTTCTTCACGAGCAAAATTGAGGAGGACAGCCGAGGGTTTCATACACCTTAACATCTCTGCATTCATCAGATGGCGAGTCACCTCCAATGCCGGCACATGGAGCGTGACGAAATCTGAGGCTGCCAAGAGCGTTTGCAGGTTTTCCATTTTCCCAACTCGACTGGATAACCGCCATGCAGCCTCCACCGATATTGCTGGATCATAACCAACCACATTCATGCCCAGCTCAAGTGCCATATTGGCCACTAAAGAGCCAATGGCGCCAAGGCCGACAACCCCTAATGTCTTTCCTGCAACTTCACATCCAGCAAACTGCTTTTTCTGCTTTTCCAAAAGCTTGGACATTTCTGCCCCGTCCTGAATCTCAGACAACCCCTGAACGTAACTCATGCCACCGAAGATATCTCTCGATGAGAGAAACAGTGCCGAAGCGATCAACTCTTTCACCGCATTGGCATTAGCGCCTGGCGTATTGAAGACCACAATACCTTGATGGGTATATTCATCTACAGGAATATTATTCGTTCCTGCGCCAGCGCGGGCTACCGCCTTAACGCTGCCAGGAATCTCCTCACCATGCAGTTTGTGACTACGTAACAAAAAAGCATCGGGTTCAGAAAATTCACTGGCAATTTCATAGTGCTCATGGGGAAAGCAATCCAGCCCTTTAGAAGAAATTTGATTGTAAGTACGCACTTTATACATAATTTTTCCTACCTGGATTGAATGATGAATTATTCAGAAACCTGTTCGTATGCCCACTCGATCCAGCTCATCAATAGCTCAAGATCTGCCGCTTCAACGGTTGCACCGCCCCAGATCCGCAATCCGGCTGGGGCATCACGATAAGCACCTATATCAAAGGCAACGCCTTCGTTATCCAATAACTTAACAACCTGCTTCACTTGATCGGCATCCAGGTCCAAGCTCAAACATATACTGGTATTGGAAAGTGTCGCAGGATCCTCCGCCAAAAAGTTAATCCAATCACGTTCGGCAACAAACTGCTCTACTACGTTAAGATTGGCTTCTGACTTTGCTATGGCAGCATCGACCCCACCCAGAGATTTAACCCAATCGAGCGCATCCAAATAATCCGCCACACAGAGCATCGATGGCGTATTGATCGTAGCACCCTTAAAAATACCCTCTATCAACTTGCCACCTTTGGTTAACCGGAAAATTTTGGGTAGCGGCCAAGGCGGGGTATAACTTTCTAGTCGCTCAACTGCACGGGGGCTCAGTATCAGCATCCCATGAGCACCTTCACCGCCCAGTACTTTTTGCCAACTAAACGTAATCACATCCAGTTTTTCCCAGGGCATGTTCATGGCAAAGACCGCTGACGTCGCATCGCAGATTGTTAAACCTTGGCGATCATCACTAATCCAGTCACCATTGGGTACTTTTACACCAGAGGTCGTACCATTCCAGGTAAACACAATATCGTGGTCGGAGTTTGCTTGGCTCAAATCGGGCAACTTACCGTAATCTGCCCCATAATCGCTGACATTCTCAAGTTTGAGCTGCTTAACCACATCGGACAACCAGCCCTGACCAAAGGATTCCCATGACAGAACATCTACCGGCCTTGAACCAAGCAGAGACCAAAGTGCCATCTCTACAGCACCGGTATCTGAAGCCGGTACGACACCCACCCGGTAGCCTTCTGGCAAGCCCAGCATCTCCGCGGTGTCCAGGCAGGCACGCTCTAGAGCAGCCTTGCCCACCGCAGCACGGTGAGACCGGCCCAACGTCGATAAATCAAGTGCAGAAATGTCATAACCTGGGCGCTTACTACAAGGTCCAGAAGAAAAATTGGGGTTAGCCGGCTTTTGTGTCGGTTTCATAGTTTATTGCCTGGATGGTATCTTAAGAAACGAGCAATTTTAATCGCGATTGACGCAAGAGCAAAGCTATCAGGGCCAATATCATTGATTTTCAGGTATTTTTAGCTGTTTCTAAGAAAAGGGGGTGGGAGCGAGCGCACGGGGAACACCCCCCATGCGCCGCCACTAGATCTCAGCCGCTTTATTGTTGGCTCGTGGTCTGTTCTTTATCAATCAAATAATCTGCCACTTTTAGCATGCGGTCATTACCGCCAGCCGTACGACCGGAAACCCGGTACTTTCCATTTATAATCATTTCTGGTGTACCTTGGGTTCTATAGCGTGCCTGTTTATTCTTGGCAACACTCACCGCCATTTCTATACCCTTGGAATTAAACACCTTGGTAAACCGCTCTAAAGAGACGCCGTTGTCAACAAACAGCTTGGCAATCTCTTCCTCTGTTTGTAACTTTTCCTTTTTAAGATTCATCGCCTCAAAAATAGCCACATGTAACTTTTCGAGAACTTTAAGCGCTTTAGCCGTGTAATACGCCTTGGCATGAAGCTCCATAGACTGATGCCAAACCGCCGGCACCCGTTGAAAATGGACGCTTTCATTTAGTGACTGTGCCCACGGGTTTATCTTTGGTTCAAAGGCATAGCAATGACTGCAGCCGTACCAAAACACTTCCACAACTTCGACCCTGGAAGGATCACTAGTAGCAACCGCCTCCGGCAATACTTCATAGTGAACCCCCTCTGTAAACGATTCTTCAGTCTCCGCCTGACAAGCCGCCAGAGGTAACAGAGCCATGACAAACAGCAGGTGTGATAACAGTTTACGCATCAATTTATCCCTTTATGTTAAATTTGATCGGCCTCGTGTTTGATTTCTATAACTATAGATAGAACACCAACACTCTCACAGGTTCCCCAAAATGCAAACACAAAAAAAGCGGCCATAAGCCGCTTTTCTCATTTGACCAAATTACTTTAGTCCAGCGATGAAGTTGGATACTGCCTCAATCTCGACATCACTCATGTGAGCTGCAACACCACGCATCACCCTTGTATCGCCATCATTATTTCTGGCTGCCGGGTTTTTTGCATCGTGAGCGCCGGTACGGAACGCACGTAGTTGCTTCGCTATATACTGGGCATATTGACCACCAAGTGCCGGATAACCCGCTGGGGCATTACCTTGACCGGCCGGAGAATGACAGCCGGTACAGGCAGGAACACCTGTTTCAATGTTACCACCGCGATAAACACGTTCGCCGCGATCCAGATTTTCTTCTTTAGCGCCAGCCATTTGAATGGTCTTGGAAGCATAATAGGCCGCAATATCAGACAAATCCTCATCTGAAAAGGCATTTAGCATACCCGTCATCTCCAATACTTGACGATCTCCAGCCTTAATATCTTGGAGTTGCTTGGTCAGATATTTTTCATTTTGACCCGCCAATTTTGGGAAATTTGGTGCCGCACTATTGCCATCAGCCCCATGACATCCCGCACACATGGCTGTTTTACCTTGGCCAGCAGCCGCATCACCGCCAGCAAAGGCAAAGGAAGTTGCCAGGGTTAAACCCAGCATGGCAGCAAATCCTAGAATCATTTTTTTCATTAGTTAATCCGCTCTCTGCATTCCGCTACAATATAGAAAATTTGTATTGCCTTCTAAAAAGCCGGGGCATTATATACCAATCCATCCCTGATCTTAATAGGCGAAATCAGGTTATCAGATAAGGTCTACTATGTCCGACGATATCTCCTTTAACAGAGCCGAATATATACTTAGTTCTCCAACTATTAAACAGTGTCCCGAGGACTCCGGCCGAGAGGTTGCTTTTGCCGGCCGATCAAATGCCGGGAAATCCAGTGCTATTAATACCTTAACCAATAACTCCAAGCTGGCTCGAACCAGTAAAACACCCGGGCGCACCCAGCTGCTTAATTTTTTCTCTCTCACTGAAAACTGCCGATTGGTTGACTTACCTGGCTATGGCTTTGCCAAAGTACCCAAGGCCATGAAACAGGCCTGGGATCGAAATTTAGCCACCTATCTACAGGAACGTCAGTCTCTTTGTGGCTTGGTAATGCTGATGGATATTCGCCATCCGCTACAGGATTACGACTGGCAAATGATTCGCTGGGCACACCAGTGCGAAATGCCCATACACTTATTACTCACCAAAGCCGACAAGCTAAAAAATGGTCCCGCCAAAAACACGCTGCTTAAAGTTAAACGGGAGCTGTCTGAGGCCGATATTGAGGACAATGTTTCTATTCAAACTTTTTCCTCCCTCAAAAAGACGGGACTCGAAGAATTGAAGCAAACGCTCAATACCTGGCTTATTGGGTAAGGTCTGGCAAGACAAAAAAAAGCCCTAACTCATGAAAGGGTTAGGGCTTGCTTTGCTGTTGCTTGAGGGATTCTCAAGCTTTGCATCTAGTTTGGGGAGAAAGCAGCAATATCGCTTGCTTAAGATTAGTCCCACACTCTTAGGAAAAGTTCCCCCGTATCCGTAAAAAATTGTGTTTTTAATTCGGTTATTTTTGAGATAAAAAAAAGCCCTAACTCATGAAAGGGTTAGGGCTTGCTTTGCTGTTGCTTGGGGGATTCTCAAGCTTTGCATCTAGTTTGGGGAGAAAGCAGCAATATCGCTTGCATAAAGTTAGTCACTCATGGGGACATAAAGTTCCATAATTTCCGATATAAATTTAAATTTTTTCTCACCCCGCCAAAAGTCAACGATAACCCATTGTTTTTATTAGTTATTTCTTGCCTACAAACGCAGTCGATTTCGCCAGTGAATCGCTAATGAGCTTCATCCCAGTTATTGCCGATACCCACATCCACAACCAATGGGACGTCTAGATCGGCCGCGCCCTCCATTCTCTTTTTAAGGCCTTCAACCACGCTATCCAGCTCAGTTTCAGGTACATCTAATACCAGCTCATCGTGTACCTGCATCATAACTCTGGCCTGAAAACCGGTGTCGGTGAGCCAGCGATCCACATCTATCATAGCTTGCTTAATAATATCCGCAGCCGTGCCCTGCATGGGTGCATTAATCGCTGTTCGCTCGGCAGCCTGCCGCCGCATGCCATTGCTGGATTTGATTTCTGGCAAATAAAGTCGTCGACCATACAATGTTTCTACATAGCCAGACTCCGCTGCAAGACTACGAGTATTGTCCATATAGGTCTTTACACCGGGGTAACGAGCAAAATAAAGATCGATATATTCCTGGGCCTGATTGCGTCCAATATGAAGCTGGCGACCTAAACCAAATGCAGACATGCCGTAAATAAGCCCAAAGTTAATCGCCTTAGCACTTCGCCGTTGCTCAGTTGACACTTCATCCAGGGGGATGCCAAACACCTCTGCAGCCGTCGCCTTGTGAACATCCAGTCCATGAGAAAACGCTTCTTTTAAGCCTGTATCTTGGGACAAATGCGCCATAATACGCAGTTCAATCTGAGAGTAATCGGCAGCCACGATCTTCCAACCCTTAGGAGCAAGGAATGCCTGGCGTATACGCCGCCCCTCTGCGGTTCGAACTGGAATATTTTGTAAGTTTGGATCAGAGGAAGATAAGCGCCCTGTTGCAGTAACTGCCTGATGATAAGAAGTATGAATTCGACCAGTGATCGAGTTCACCATTGTAGGTAATTTGTCCGTATAAGTAGATTTCAGCTTGGATAAACTACGGTGCTCGAGCAGTATTTTGGGTAAGGGATAATCCAACGCCAATTCTTGCAGCACCTCTTCTTTCGTAGATGGCGCGCCTTTGGCTGTTTTTTTCAATACCGGGATATTTAATTTCTCAAACAGGATCTGCCCCAACTGTTTGGGTGATGCCAAATTAAACTCTTCACCCGCCAGCGTATAGGCTTCGCGCTCTAGCTCTCCAAGCCGGGCACCCAGTTCGAGGCTTTGCTGATGAAGTAGCTCGGTGCTGACTATTGCCCCATGTCGCTCGATACGAGAAAGAACGGGAATCAGCGGCACTTCTATTGTTTCAAACACCTGCTGAAGCCCTTGGTGCTCTTCCAATTTCGGCCAGAGAGCCCCATGCAACCTTAAGGTAATATCCGCATCTTCGGCAGCATAGGGCCCCGCATCCTCAATGGCAATTTGATTAAAGGTGAGCTGTCCCGCTCCTTTTCCTGCAATATCTTCAAAGTGAATGGTTTTTTCACCGAGATATTTGAGCGCCAAAGTATCCATATCGTGGCGACTCCCAGTAGAGTTCACCACATAGGATTCCAGCATGGTATCGAAGCGAATGCCTTTCAGCTCGATGCCATGATTGGCCAGCACACTCATATCGTATTTCAGGTTTTGACCCAGCTTTGATACAGCCGGGTTTTCGAGTAGCGGCTTTAATTTTTCCAATACCGAGTCACGATCGAGCTGCTCTGGAGCACCCAAATAGTCATGAGCCAAGGGTACATAGGCAGCCTCATGGGGCAACACGGCAAAGGATACCCCTACTATTTTTGCCTGCATGTAATCCAGGCTGGTGGTTTCTGTATCAAAAGCAAAAAATTCTGCCTGCTCCAGCTTCTTCACCCACCTATCCAGATCCTCCTCGGTCAAAATTATCTGGTAGTTTTTTTCTATTTGTTCTGGCACTACTGCTTCGGAACCCTCTGTATTTGCAAGCAGCTCCTCGGTCCAGCTCTTGAGCTCCAGCTTGCGAAACCATTCAAGCAATACATCGTTATCTGGCTCACCATTCACCAAACTTTCTACCGGTAGCTCAAGAGACACATCTGTTTTGATAGTGGCGAGCATATAGGAGAGGTCGGCCTGCTCACGGTGTTCTGCCAATTTTTCCGGCATTTTTTTTGCGCCCCGAAAGTCTAGTTCGCGCACTTTTTCCAGGTCAGCATAGATAGACTCCAAATTACCGATGCCCTGCAAAATCGCCAGAGCTGTTTTCTCTCCGACCCCCGGCACACCGGGAATGTTGTCAGATTTATCGCCAATCAAGGCCAAATAATCGATTATCAATTCTGGCGGCACACCAAATTTATCGATTACGCCCAGTCTATCCATACGCGTATCCGTCATGGTATTGATCAACGTAACGTATTCACCCACCAGCTGCGCCATATCCTTATCCCCGGTGGATATCACCACAGGGCGCTTTTTAGCCGCACATTCCAATGCCAACGTACCGATAACATCGTCGGCCTCTACCCCATCAACGATCAGCAGCGGCAAACCCATCCCTCGAATAATTTCGTGAATCGGCTCTATTTGCTGGCGTAGTTCGTCGGGCATTGGCGGGCGATGAGATTTGTACTCCTCGAATAACTCATCTCGAAAAGTTTTACCCTTTGCATCAAACACAACTACCACCGGACTGTCCGGGTAATCCTTAAGCATGCGACGCATCATGGCGATAACGCCTTTTACCGCACCTGTAGGAAGCCCGGTTGAGGTCGTCAGCGGCGGCAGTGCGTGGAATGCCCGGTAAAGATAGGAAGATCCATCTACCAGCACTAGCGGTACTTTATTTGTCATCAATATCAGTCCGAAAATAATAGGTTTTGAGGGGGCCAAGCATAACGCAATTTGTTTCTTTTAAACTAACAAGCAGGTACTCTCTTTCGTAAGATTGGGTGGTAACTAACGTATGACCTCTTTTTTGACATCGGATATAAATAACCTTCAGGCCTTCTTGAACCAGTATGCTCTGGGAGAAGTTGACCGGGTAGAGGCTACCTATACTTCCCGCACACATCATACCTGTCGTTTTCAGCTGGTGACGCCCAATAGCAATACGTCAAAGCCTTATATGCTTACTGTCGTAGAACCTGCCGCATCAGAACGCCTGGCATTTTCAGCCGAACTTGTTAACTTCCTACTAAGTCACGACCTGCCCGTTACACCCTGCTTGCTCAACAATAAAAACGCATATATTTCCTTATTTGGCGACGCCCCTGCACTTCTATTTGAATTACCAGAAGGGCACCCCCCAACTAAAATAAATATGACAATATGCAGGCAAATTGGTGCGTTTTTGGGGAAAATGCACGCAAGATCAACAAACTTTTCTTTGAACTATAGAAACCCTCGAGGCCTTATCTGGCTCAACCTAGCAGCAGAAGAGCTGCTGCCACAACTCTCGCCAGGTGATACTGCGCTATTAGAGGAGCAACTTACTCGATTCAAACGCACCATTGAAACTGAACCAGACCTTCCCTCCGGAGCGCTCATTGGCAGCCTTTTCTCAGACCAGCTTTTTTTTCAAGAGGAAACCCTACTGGCCGTAACCGGTTTTTACTTTAGCTGTACAGACTGGCTACTATTTGATGTAGCCCAGGCAGTTAACGAATGGTGCTGTGATGAACACGGAGAATTAAACCGGGAGCTAACCAATACACTACTCTCTGCGTACCATGAAGAGCGTCCATTTACCCCCTGTGAAGGGCAATACTGGCAGGATATTCTCTGTTTTTCTGCTACACGGTTTTGGGTCTCCAGACTGCTGACCTCACTTCTTCCCGAGCAAGCGGATGCTACCGCCACGCAATATGACCCTGAAGAATACAAACAAAAGCTACGCCGACGGATTACTGGTTACTGCCCTCTGCCCAGCTAGGGTTTGTCCCGCTCCAAGCAGCTCGCAAACGTTTCTGTAAATTCACGAAAAAATTCCAAATAGCTGTCTTTGCTTAACTCGATGTCACTACCCATCGGATCTAGTTCAGCAAGGCCGCTACCCAACTGCCCCGCCAGCTGGGTAGCGGCCTTGCTGTTTAGCTGCGGCTCGCTATAAACACAAGCCACCTTGTCTCCTACAGCAATCATCTCGCTATAATGACGCACTCCTCGGGTCAGCCCCCCGGCCAACTGTATTGTGTCCAGTTGATGCAACCTATAGTAATCAACAAAGTGGCCATACCCATCATGGGTCACCACGAACCCGATTTCTTGAAGCGCCCCAAGGCGCAGCTGGTTAAGACCATCTAACTCATTGATTTTCTCGATAATTTCGCCAGCATTCTTGTTAAACAGCGGACGCTTTTCTGGATACTTATCTCCCAATATCTTTGCAACAGCCATAACTACTGCTGATCCGTTTTTTGGGTTAATCCAGATATGGGGGTCTTTACTATGCTCCCCGTGATGGTGATCATTTTCATCAGGCCACTGGAGGGTATTCAGCGCCGTTAGCTGTAGCTGCTTATCCGCGAGTGGTTTTAAAGGCTTTGTTAACATCCCTTCCAGCTCCGGCCCCACCCAAACAACCAATTCGGCCACTCGGATAGCCCGAATATCCGAAAACTTTAAGGCATAGTCGTGGGGAGATACATTTGCGGGTAATAAGACTTCTACGGAGAACTCATCGCCCACAACGGCTTTTACCAACATGCCAACCGGCTTGATTGAGGCCAAGACAACCGGTTTTGATAAGGCCATCGCTGAAGAGCATGCCACAGCGAATAGCAACACAGCACTCCGTAAAACGGCATGGAAATTAACGTTTGATTTCATAGTATGTTATATTGTTGCATTAATAAATGACTGTCCACCGAAGCATTAGGCTATTTAACTTTTGTTGGCTTTTTAGAGCAAACTAAGGTGCCTCACACAACAAAAGGTGCCTTCATCTTGCGAACCACCAATAATGTTATAGAATAACATTATATTTTATCTGGGGCAGCCTCCCATGCTGACAAACTCTCGACTTGCCTACCATACCCACGATCATAAACGCTGTGTAAACGCTGCACTAAGCCGAGCCAAAATTGTCTGTGATGACAGTCAGGTTCGGCTCACGCCCATCCGCGAAGCGGTACTCAGAACGATCTGGGCCAGCCATCGGCCACTGGGTGCTTACGATATTGTAGATAAAATGACCCTAAACCCAGCATCGGGTAAGCGCATTTTGGCGCCAACGGTTTATCGCTCCATCGAGTTTTTGCTTGAACAGGGGCTTATTCACCGCATTGCCACACTGAATGCCTATATTGGCTGCCCATTTCCCGGAAGCAATCACAGTGATTTTTTTCTGATTTGCCGGAAATGTGGATCAGCTGCCGAATGCAGTGCTGACCAATTAAATATCGCCGTTGCTCAAACGGCTAAGAGAGCTCACTTTCAAGTTGAATCTCAAGTCATAGAAATTGTTGGGCTTTGCCCGGAGTGTCAACAATGACGACTTCTTTGGTAAAACTTAGCGGCATTGGAAAGTGTTTTAAGACTAACACCGTCTTATCCAATATTGACCTCGATCTAAGGGCTGGGCAGCTTCTGACGCTCATCGGCCCCAACGGGGCGGGGAAGACCACGCTGGTTAAAATTGTACTCGGTCTTTTAGACGCCGACACCGGCCACATTGTGCGCCATCCAGATTTACGTATTGGCTACATGCCCCAGAAACTCCATATTGATCCAACACTGCCCGTAACGCTTCAACGTTTTTTGAAGCTGGCCGAATCCGACTCAGCACTCTGCCTGAATGCGGCAAACGAAGTGGGCATCGCGCATTTAATCGAACTGCCACTTCAGTCCCTCTCCGGTGGAGAGATGCAGCGCGCATTGCTGGCTCGGGCCATTTTACGCAAGCCCAACCTGTTAGTATTGGATGAACCCGTTCAGGGTGTAGATGTCGCAGGACAGGAGGCTCTTTACCGTCTTATCGGTGCGTTACGTGACCGACTTCACTGTGGGGTACTCATGGTGTCGCACGACTTGCATCTGGTTATGTCTTCCACGGATGAGGTGATCTGCCTAAATCAACATATTTGCTGTCATGGGCACCCCGACCAGGTCAGTAACAATCCGGCCTTTCTCGAACTATTCGGCTCCAAGACTGCACCCTATACCCATAACCATGACCATCAACACAACTTACATGGCGAAGTAATTGGTCACAGTTCAGATAGCCACCACGCAAAAGGCTGCCAACATGATTGACGTACTTCTCTATGCAATTCTTGCCGGGCTAGGGGTTGCTGCGATCACAGGCCCCTTGGGTGCTTTTATTGTCTGGCGCCGGATGGCCTATTTTGGTGACACGCTGGCTCATTCATCGCTACTTGGCGTAGCTCTGGCAATGCTGCTCTCAATTAACCCCACCATCTCTGTCGTCACTATTTGTCTGGTTTTGGCATTGGCTCTCGTTGCCTTGCAACAGCAGCAAACCCTCGCTTCCGACACCCTGCTTGGCATACTTTCCCACTCATCACTGGCTATAGGGTTAATTGCCATGGCGCTCATGCCAGAGATAAAAGTAGATTTATTAAGCCTGCTGTTTGGTGATTTGTTAACGGTTAACACCCATGACGTGATCACTATTTATGTCATTAGTGCTATTTCAATTCTCCTGCTGATCAAGCTTTGGAAGCCGTTGCTGGCAATGACAATTCATGAAGAGTTGGCCAAGGTAGAGGGCGTACCCACCACCGCTGTACGCACCGTATTTATGCTAATCATCGCGTTGGAAATTGCTATTGCTATGAAGGTCGTTGGAGTACTTTTAATCACTGCTTTACTGGTCATTCCTGCAGCAACCGCACGGCGCTTTTCGAACACCCCGGAACAAATGGCCATCTTTGCCAGTTTAACTGGCTGCCTTGCCGTTATTCTCGGGCTCTGTGCATCCTGGTTTGTAGATACGCCTGCCGGCCCATCAATTGTATTAAGTGCTGGGATGTTATTTTTGGCGTCACTGACCAAAAAGAATTAAATAAAGATGAGGCGGGTAGGGCAGAGCCTAAACAACTACTCCGCCCTAAAGGGAAAGGCCGTTCATGGTGTTACTGTTCAAATACAGCCTTAATTGACTGCCACGCCATCCTCATGCTGCCTTCTTCAAACGGTGGCTTAAAAAACCCGTGATAGTGTCCATAGGGGTTAATAAGCACCATGTTAGCGCCATGGTCAATCGTGTAGTCGCCGCCCTCAAGTTGAACTTTATTGAAGGCCACGTTGAGCTCCGTAGCCAGTTTAAGCAATACATACTGATTGCCCGTCGCACCAATAAAGTCTGGATTAAAGTAGGGGACATATTGCGAGAGTTTTTCCGTAGTATCCCTTTCCGGATCCAAGGATATAAGGACTACTTGTAACTGTTCTTTATCTTCCGGCTCTAACCCTTCATACATTTTTGCGGCAGCTGCCATTGTCGTCGGACAAATATCCGGACAATGAGTAAAACCAAAGAATAATAAGGTCCACTTACCGATCAGGTTATCCGCATTAAAAACTTGACCGCTGTGATCTAACAGCTCGAAGTCACTAAATTTGCGCGGCGTATCAAGCAGCACAGCGCCATTTTCACGCAATTCATACACATTGAGTATTCGGGGCTGACTAATTTTGTGGATAAACCCGGCTAATATCAGGGCAACAAAGACCATGACACAGAGCAGGGTAAGACGAATACCTCGTTGACTGTTCTGGTTACTCACAACACTGAAACCTTTTTATCTTCAATCAAACTAGGTTAGGAGGGGGCTCATTCATTCTGCAAGCAGACCTGATTAAGAACCCTCTACCCTCAAATAAATGTAGGTGCTTCTACCAAGTAATGGTCTAGCAACATAATGACAAACAGCGCCATCAAATAAATGATGGAATATTTAAAGGTATCCATACCCGAATCTGGTTTTTTACCCATCATCATGACGATTGCCCAATAGAGGAATCCAGCGCCAAGGATCAATGCTCCCAGCAAATAAAGCCAGCCACTCATTCCCGTCAAAAAGGGTAGTACCGTGACAATGATAAGTATCAGTGTGTATAGGAGAATATGTAGTTTTGTATATTTTTCACCATGTGTCACCGGCAACATAGGAATATTAGCTTTGGCGTACTCATCCTTCCGGTGTACGGCTAAGGCCCAGAAGTGTGGGGGCGTCCAGGCAAAAATGATCAAAACCAGCAAGAGGGCATGGCCATGTATTTCACCTGTGACCGCAGTCCAACCCAATAGTGGCGGTACAGCGCCGGCCAAACCACCAATCACGATATTCTGAGGAGTCGCCCGTTTGAGGTAGAGGGTATAAACAACCGCATAACCAAGCAGCGATGCCAAGGTTAGCCACGCAGTAAGTGCGTTGATAAACACCAATAAAATAGCCATACCGAGCACACCCAATACAGCCGCAAAAAGCATCGCCTGGGAGGGTTGAACACGGCCCTTGGCAACAGGGCGGTTAAAGGTTCGAGCCATTTTGGTATCAATTTGGCGATCGACCACATGGTTGACTACGGCTGCCGCACTGGCACAGAAAGCAATACCCAGATTCCCTAAGATTAATACATCAATGGGCACCATACCTGGCACGGCAAGAAACATTCCAATCACCGTTGTCAGGATCATCAAGGCGACAACATTGGGCTTGGTCAGCTCCAGGTAATCACGCCAACTGGTTTTTTCCATCTCAAATTCAGCTTCTTTCATTGCTTCAGGACTCCAGTCTCTGATATTCCGGTTTGGCAGTCCACACCCTGGTGGCTAACGTCACGAGTGTCAACAATAGCAGAGCACTACCAATATTGTGTGTAATCGCAGTAACAAGTGGCACCATCAACGCAATATTGCCAACAGCAAGGCCTAATTGCAGAACCAGTACCACAAAAATAACAAGGCCCATGCGGCGGACTCGCCAATCTTTTATGACCAAGAGCAGGCCACACAAGATTAGTAGATAAACACTCGTCATCAATGCTCCCAATCGGTGAATGACATGGATTGCTACCCTTGCCTCACTTTCCATCATCCCGCCCAAATAATTAGGGCCAATGCTTTGAGCAAGATTAAACCCATTTTTTAAATCCATTTCGGGCCACCACACATTCTGGCAGGTGGGGAAGTCTGGACAAGCAAAGGCGGCATAATTAGAGCTAGTCCATGCACCTAGTAAAATTTGAACTGTGATGATGACAATGGCTGCGAACAACCAAGGCTTTAGCCTCAACACCTTCTTCAATGGGGCGCTATACATTTCCCAGTTCTTGTTATCCAGCCGAAGGGTCAATACCCAAAGCAATGAAAGCATCGTCATTGCCGCAAGCATGTGAACCGTCACTATCAGTGGCCAAAGACTGAGGGTTACCGTCCACATACCGAACAATACTTCCCAGGCGACGAGAAACAGAATGAGGGTTGGCAAGCGAAACGGAATATTTTCGTTATCACGCTGCCGCCAGGAAATAACCGCAAGGCTAATAATTAATAATCCCAGCGCTGCTGCTAAAAACCGGTGGATCATATCAAGAGAGGCTTTGTCGGCCTCAATACCGGCACTCGGAATTTCACCCACCTCTGAGATCAAAAGTTGGCCACCGTAACAACTCGGCCAACCCGGACACCCAAGCCCGGCATCTAATAACCGAGTAACTATCCCAAGTAAAATAACAATACTTGCCAAAATAGTGGCTATCAATGCCAACTTGAAACCAGGTTTCCTGAATTCCGGTGTATTAAAAACCGACATCAACGTTACATTCTCTTTCTTGCTTGAAACTTCCCAACCAAAAGATCTGGACCAGCGAATTGCATGTTAGCTTGCCTCTTGCCCTCTCGGCATGAGCAGACCAGTAAATTTTATTCTGGAGAATATTTCATCAGGTGCTCAATATCTTCGATCATTTCGCTGCCGTTATTCGCCAGCGTATACGACATCATCACCAACCCATTCTGATCCACCAAGTAAGCCCGCATTCTATCCTCTTGCTTTCCCGCGCTGAAAGTGAATGGTGCATTGGTTGCTTTTAGCAAGTCTTCTAGCTCCTGAGAACTTCCCCGATAGACTTTAAGAAAGGGGTGATTCTGCTTAATGTAGCCAGCAGTTTCATCTGAAAGTTTACTATCGAGCGCTAGATAAAGACGTTCAAACCGACGGCTGTACTTACCCAGGCTAATATGAACCTGCCGACTGAGGTAAAGCATTTCTCGACACTGCTCCACACATTCACCGCCACCTGCAATAAATAGACGCCACTTATGTTTTTGTTCGCTGAATTGCCAAGGCTTTCCCTCGGCATCAAGCAATTTAAGCGCTTCGATAGAAACTAACGGCAGTACAAACTCTCCATGGTTAGTAGTACCTAAACTGGACAACAGACTATTGCGCTGCTCCTGAGTGGTTGGAAACAACAAAAACCCCGCAATCATCACACCGCCGAGCATGACAATCATCAACCATACTTGCCAATGCCCACGTTTTTTTATCTGTTCTGTCATGAACTTTAATCCCCTGATTTTTCACTCTGCAACTTACGTCTAGCTTTTATCACTCTACCCAAGTTGGAACTTGAGAAAATCGTTAATACCACGAGTACTACAGCTAATGTTCCCCACTGTACGGCATAGCCCGTATGTTTTCCGGGTTGTACGCTGACCAAGGGCCAGCCGGTCTCAAGCGCCCCCTGAGCATCGGCATCCAATCTTAGGCTGTAGCTGAAGAGTTCTAAAGAAAGCTTCTTGGATACTATTTCAGGGGCTGCATTTTGGATAATTTTTGGCCCATTCACAACCGCCCATATATCTTCACCTAACATTAACTGCTTACCCGGTGAACGATAGAGATAACCGCTTAGGCTAACCTCCCCACTTATGACGTCAATGTCTGGCAATACAGCTCGGTTCGCATTGCCCACAATCCAGCCACGATTAACCAGAATCCATTGGCCAGTATTTGTTTTAAATGGGTTGATAACATCGTAACCAGGGCGCCCATGGCGTACCCGGTTATCCAGTAACAATGTGGTTTTATTATCGTAAGAACCCGTTACCTTAACACGAAGGTATTCCTGACCCTCGAGATTGGGAATGTCCTCTAAAGCAACTGGCGAGGCGTTTCCTCGCTGGTTATACATATCCAGCAATTGTCTTTTTTCTTCTGCCCGCTCAAGCTGCCAACAGGCCAGACTGATCGTTACTGGTAAAAAAAATATAGCGAACAACAACACCTTCCAGTTCCACTGCCACTGGAAAGAAACGCATGCTTGGTGCTGTGTCAACTTCGACATCTGTGGTTAAATCACTTTCTTTTAACTGGGAAATAAAAACCCATGCTGCTTAAAGTTATCATTGTTTTACTCTTTATCGCTGTGCTAATTAGCCTCAGCAGTGCCTTGGTGTTTCTAATGAAGGATGTCGGGAATTCCAGAAAACGCACTCTGTATGCGCTGGGTGTTCGCATTGTTCTGGCTGTCGCTTTAGTTGGCACCATCGCCTGGGGCATTTATTCCGGCCAACTCACCAGCCAAGCTCCCTGGGACAAACAACTACACCCCGACCGCGTCATACCCCAAAGCGGTCGCCAACCTGCTACAGAGTAGACTTTGTAGCAAGCCCTTAACTACAGACCTAACATATCCCTAAGAAAAAACGGCCAGGAAATTCCCGGCCGTTTTATTTTGTTTAATGTTTAGCTAATTGAGCCTAAGAAAAGCGCTCCACTTAGGCCAAAACATAAACAAAGATAAACAAACCAACCCAAACTACATCCACGAAGTGCCAGTACCAGGATGCGGCTTCAAAACCAAATTGGTCGTTAGCATTGAAATGCCCTTTCAGCCCTCTCAGGAACTGAATCAGCAGCATAATAGTACCCATAGTTACGTGAGCACCATGGAAGCCTGTCAGCATAAAGAATGTTGTGCCATAAACGCCAGTTTCCAGTGTCAGGCCCATATGCTGATATGCATGGAGATATTCCTCAACTTGCAGTACCAGGAAGATAGCTCCCAGCGCTACGGTAATACCAAGCCAGAGGTTAAACTTACCACGGTTATTATTCTTGATTGCCGTATGGGCAATGTGAACCGTGACACTTGAGCTCAGCAGAATGATGGTGTTCCACAGTGGCAACCAGCTAAATAACTTATCCCAGCCAGGGAAACTCATATTCTCTTCTGGGCCAACAAACTTAGCGGCTTCTCCATTAGCAACCATATCTGGTGTTGTCATCAACGGCCATGCTGGCTCAAAACCTTCCCATAACAATTGATTTCCTTCATCACCCAACGTGGGTATAACCAGCGTACGGATGTAGAAGAGGGCACCAAAAAATGCGGCAAAGAACATCACCTCAGAAAAGATAAACCAGCTCATACCCCAAACGTAGGAGCGCTTAAGTTGATCACTATTCATACCCGCCATGTTTTCCTTTATCACCAGGCTAAACCAGGTATAAAGAGTGAACGCCAGCACTAATGCACCAGCCAGGAAGAACATAGCATTGCCACCCTGTACCCAAGTACCGCCACCATAGGCAATTAAGCCTAAACCAGTAGCAGCAAAGATAGGCAACCGGCTTTGCTCTGGAACGTAGTAATTGCTCTCAGTTGACATTATTTTTCTCCGTTTGCAGCACACCTCACGGTGTGGCTCTTATCATCAATTTAATTGTGTAAGTGACTCGTCTACACGATCAGTTACATCAAATAATGTGTAGGACAGCGTTACCGTCTTTATGGCACGTGGAAGATCCCGATCTACAATAAAAACCAAGGGTAGATAGGCATCTTCACCAGCTTTTAGCGGCTGCTGATTAAAGCAAAAGCATTCCGTTTTGTGGAAATACTCCGCCGCATTAAAAGGCGTCACATTGGGGATTGCCTGAGCCACCATATCTCGGCTTGTACGGTTTTTAGCGTAAAACACCGCCTCCGTTGGCTCCCCAGGATGCACCGTGACCTCATATACTTTTGGGGTGAATTCCCAAGGCATGGCTCCATTATTGGTGGCAACAAATTGAACCTTCACCGTGCGGGAATTATCCACACCAGCATCTGAGACCTGGTAAGCATCACCAGTCTTGCCGCCAACACCTGTGATCTCACAAAACACATCGTACAGAGGTGGCATGACAAATAACGCAAACAAGAACATGCCGACCGCGCTTATGAGCAGCTTGACCAGGGTCTTTTTAACCGGTTTGGTCGACATGTTCTAATCCTTCTACCTGTTACTTCACTTCCGGAGGAGTAGTAAAAGTGTGATATGGCGCAGGGGTGGCAACAGTCCACTCAAGGCCTTCCGCTCCTTCCCAGGTTTTAGGTTCACTCAGCTGTTTTCCAGATCTGATCGCTCTAATTACGATGAACATGAACAACAGTTGTGAGGAGCCATATATGAACGCACCAATACTGGAGACCATGTTCCAATCAGAGAACTGTAACGCGTAATCAGCGTAACGACGTGGCATACCTGCCAGACCCAGGAAGTGCTGAGGGAAGAACGTGATGTTGAAACCGATGAACGAAATCCAGAATTGCAGTTTAGCCATGGTTTCGTCATACATTCTGCCACACCACTTGGGCAGCCAGTAATAGACCGCTGCGGTGCCGGAGAATACCGCGCCAGCAACCATAACGTAGTGAAAGTGGGCGACCACAAAGTAGCTGTCGTGGTACTGAACATCAGAAGGTGCAATTGCCACCATCACACCAGTAAAGCCACCAATGGTGAACAGGATAACGAAAGCAATGGCAAACAACATTGGTGTTTCAAAGGTCAGGGAACCACGGAACATTGTGGAGACCCAGTTAAACACTTTCGCCGCTGTCGGAATTGCAATCAACATCGTGGCGTACATGAAGTACAGCTCTCCACCGATTGGCATACCGACCATAAACATATGGTGAGCCCAAACAATGAACGACAAGAAAGCAATAGACGCTGTTGCGTATACCATTGAGCTGTAACCAAACAGTGGCTTACGGCTAAAGGTTGGGATGATGTGAGAAATCACACCAAACGCAGGCAGGATAATGATGTAAACCTCTGGGTGACCAAAGAACCAGAATACATGCTGGAACAATACGGGATCACCACCACCGGCTGCATCGAAGAAGCTGGTACCGAAGTTAATATCCATCAGCATCATAGTAACGGCACCTGCCAATACTGGCATGACCGCAATTAATAAGAAGGCTGTAATTAACCAGGTCCAGACAAACATCGGCATTTTCATCAGCGTCATGCCAGGTGCACGCATATTCAATACAGTGGCAATAATATTGATAGAGCCCATGATTGAAGAAGCACCCATGATGTGAACACCAAAGATAAAGTAGTTCACAGTGTCTGGAGCATACGTCGTAGAAAGCGGTGCGTAGAATGTCCAACCGAAGTTAGGTGCGCCACCTTCCATAAACAGCGTAGATGCCAACAATGCAAAAGCAAAAGGCAAAATCCAGAAGCTGAGGTTATTCATTCTAGGCAAGGCCATATCTGGAGCACCGATCATCATCGGAATCATCCAGTTAGCCAAACCAACAAACGCCGGCATGATGGCACCAAACACCATCACCAAGCCATGCATTGTCGTCATTTGGTTAAAAAATTCAGGTCTGACAATTTGCATACCGGGCTCGAATAACTCAGCACGGATAACCATTGCAAAAAATCCACCCAAGAGGAACATCGCAAAGCTAAACCAGAGGTAAAGCGTACCGATGTCCTTGTGGTTAGTGGTAAACAGCCAGCGGCCAATACCTTTAGCGGGACCGTGTGCCATGACTTAATCCTCCCTTATTGACCTTGCTTGAATTTAAGAACATCGATGGGCTGAACCACATCGCCGGTATCATTACCCCAAGCGTTACGCTCATAAGTAATGATGGCGGCCAAATCGACTTCTGATAGTTGGCCACCAAATGCCTGCATTGCAGTACCAGCTTTACCATTAACAACGACATCTAGGTGCCCGTTAATGTCGCCAGTAGCAATTGCACTGCCTTTCAAGCCTGGGAATACGCCAGCAATACCTTCGCCATTCCCCATGTGACAAGAAGCACACGAGCGGTTATAGGCTGCTTCACCTTGAACCATCAGCTCTTCCTTGGTAAAGGTTTTCTTGGCCAGTTCACGAACTGCGGCTACTTGAGCTTTTTTCTCTGCTAACCAGCTGTTGTACTCTTCCTTCTCAAGGACATTCACCACAATCGGCATAAAGGCGTGAGCCTTACCACACAACTCAGCACACTCTCCACGGTAGATGCCAGGCTCCTCAACATAGGTCCAGGTCTCATTAACAAAACCTGGAATAGCATCTTTTTTGACACCAAAATCTGGCACCCACCAAGAGTGGATGACATCTTTAGCTGTGATAAGAAAGCGAACTTTTGTCTTGACTGGAAGAACTAGCGGCTCAGAAACTTCCTGGAGATAGTATTGGCTTTTAGGTGCGGTGTTATAAATTTCAGATTCTGGTGTAGTCAGTTCGCTCATATAAGCGACGTCTTCACCAAGATATTCATATTGCCACTTCCACTGATAGCCAGTAACTTTTACATCGATCTCCGCTTCAGATGTATCGTAAACATCCAATAGCGTACTAGTTGCTGGGATCGCCATCACAACCAGAATCAGTGCAGGAATTACTGTCCATACCACTTCTGCCGTGGTGTTCTCATGAAAGTTTGCCGCAACAGCGCCGCGTGATTTACGGTGTGCATACATGCTGTAAAACATGATCGCAAATACACCGATACCGATAGCCACACAGATCCAGAAAATGACCATGTGAATATCGTAGATTGCGTTGCTGACCGGGGTTACCCCCTTAGGCATATTTAGTGCCCAACGCTGAGCTTCTTCTGCTAACACTGAGCCGGAAAAGACCAGTGACATAACAGGGGCAAGCACAAGCGCGAAAAGCATATTTGCTCTTCTTGACATCGCCCTATCTCCAAATAAGTTATTGTTTATAGTTTTAATCCCCTGAAAAATTGCCTAGACACAGGCACTCCTTGCAGGGGACACTAACTAAGTATATCAGACTTTCGTCGCGCCCCTCTACACCACAAATCAACCTTTCTCTCGGAACAAAGCCTATAGAACGCATTCATGTCATGAATCAAATAAACCACCAAAAAGTTTTAGCGATTGCGCTACCCATGACGATTGCCAGCGTGAGCATCCCTCTACTAGGTCTTGTTGATACCGCTATTCTGGGACATTTAGAACTGGCGCATTACCTAGGTGCTGTCGCGGCCGGCAGCAGCGTTTTAACGATGCTTTTTTGGCTATTTTCGTTTCTCCGAATGGGCAACACCGGGCTAACGGCTCGCGCCCGGGGTGCTGGCGACCACAATCGGTGCCGCGAACTACTCGCTCAATCACTGGTACTTGCCATGCTACTGGGGTCTGCCCTGGTATTGTTTCAACAACCACTACTGACCGTCATTCTGAATTTAATTAAGCCTTCCACTGAAGTGAAGTTACTGGCCGCTGAATACTGCCAAATTCGTATTCTTGCTGCACCAGCCACATTTGGCACACTCTGCGCCATGGGCTGGCTGCTAGGGTTGCAACGCGCAAAAGCCACGCTACTGCTAATGCTGTTTACCAATGTTGTTAATATCAGTCTGGATTTTGTGTTTATTGTTGGCCTTAAAATGAATAGCGCGGGTGCCGCCTGGGCCTCTTTTTACGCCGAACTACTCGGCTTTGCGCTGGCAATGGGATTGATTGCAACGTCCTTGTCAGAAATGCCGGGAGCCATAAATTGGCGACACTTATGTCAGTGGCATCGCTATCGAGAATTTCTACAGGTAAACCAACACCTGTTTGTACGCACGGCTTGCCTAGTCTTTACCATGGTGTTTTTTACTGCACAGGGGGCTCGACAAGGTGATAATTTTCTAGCCGCCAATGCCATATTAATGCAATTACTCTTACTGGTAGCCTATACCCAAGATGGCTTTGCCCATGCAGCAGAATCGCTCGCAGGGCATGCCATCGGGACTAACAATCTCGATCACTTCTACCAAGTTTGCGCAGAGGTCACGTTATGGGGGCTGGGTATTTCATGCATCGCCACCATTGCCTACCTGTTGTTTCCAGCGAGTATTATTGCCATTTTTACTGATTTGCCAGATGTATCTTCCACTGCTCGCGAGTATTGGCCATGGCTCATATCCCTACCGCTAGCCGGAGTTATATGCTTTATGGCTGATGGTATTTTTATTGGCTCCGGAAAAACTCGAGCAATGCAAGACACGATGATACTGGCCACCTTTGGGTTGTTTTTACCAATTTGGTATCTATCGAAACCTCTGGGCAACCATGGATTATGGATGTCTTATCTGATCTTTCTCTGCGGACGCAGCACTCTGATGCTAGGAATGTTTGCTTTTTACAGTCGCCGTACCTCGTGGTTAAAAAATAAGGCTTAATGAGCGTAACAAGTCATTTCTTATACCAAGATGTTCTTTGCCTTTTAGCGTCCGTCTACTAGTTTTGGTATATGGACACAGTCAACATACGCCAAGCGATCGCCGCGGCAAAGGCTCACGAAAAAACTACAGGGCAGCTAGCCCTTCTCCTAAAAGCCAGGGCCGGCAGCCTACACCATGCAGTACAACTTCCGCCGCAGAATATTGTTCCTGCACTGCTCAACTTTATTATTCATTACATTGACCAGGTACCAGAATTTATTGATGCCGTTGACGCTATCTCCAACGAATGCAATATCTCGGATTACACAGAGCCCGTCATCGCCATTGCCAGTGAGTTTTTTATGCAGCCCCCCAGCCTAATTGATGGTCACGATGGACTAAATGCACTAATGGATGAGTCTTATCTGGCTCATCGGCTGATAGAAGAGGTGAACGACCGGTTTATGTCCCATTACAACACGCCGCTGGTGCCAATGGATATGACGCGATCCAATCTGATTATCCACCACTTGATTGGCGAGCCCTTTGCAAATCGATTAGATCAAGCTGTTCACCTAATTATCGATAATCTGCAAAACCACGACCTGGTATTTGTACCGGATGCCTGCAAAGAAGATCGAAGTAAACGCTGGGCCAGTGACCTACAACGCTGGCCCTGCTTGGTGGATAACCTTTCTGTCAACCTGCTGCTGAACGGGCAGTCTATAAGGGTTATGATTCACTGAGATTATCGGCTCTCACCTCTTTTCATTAGGATCCACCAGCCTCACGGGCTGGGTTTCGGCTTCTTTTTCTTCTTTAGTCTTATTAACCCGGGTATCCAACTCATTCGGCGTACTCTGCAGCAACATCTGCTCCCTAAACCCACAGCCCACGCATTCGCGAAATTCCTTTTCGCCCTCTTTAAAAATCGTTAATTTGTCCATCTCACTGCACCGAGGGCAAACGGCTCCGGCAATGAAACGCTTTTTGGCTTTAAACATAAACGGCCTTATTGAAATTACTTGAGGCTTTTGAAGGTATCGCTATTATAACGTTAACTATCATTGATCATGGAAAAGTATCATGCCTGACAACATTCGATCCCATCGAGGCATCACACCAACGCTTGGCGCCAGAGTCTATGTGGATCCGGCGGCAACAGTTATTGGCGACACAATATTAGGCGACGATGTTTCGGTATGGCCAGGGGCGGTGATTCGTGGCGATATGCACCGCATTACTATTGGCAACCGCTCCAATGTACAAGACAACGCGGTGCTGCACATTACTCATTCCAGTGAATTCAACCCAGGTGGCTGGCCGCTAACTATTGGCAATGATGTCATTATTGGCCATGGCGCTATTTTGCATGGCTGCACATTGGGTAGTCGCATCTTGGTGGGGAATGGTGCCATTGTTAACGACGGGGCAGTTGTAGAAGATGAGGTTATTATCGGTGCTGGAACGGTAGTGCCACCTGGAAAGACGCTGGAAAGCGGCAATCTCTATGTTGGCAACCCCTGTCGATTATTGCGCCCGGCAACGGATGTCGAGAAGGCATTTTTTACCTATTCACCCGCAAATTATGTGAAACTTAAAGATCAGTATCTTGCGGAAAGCCGGGATGACTGGCGCAATGAGGTAGAGTAGCCGGAACACAGCCAGAACCTGAATGGTAGTGGCACACCGCTACCATTTCTATTTATCGACAACCAAATCTTTATACCCACCTTCATTGCTAACATGGGTATACCCCATACCCTCAAGAGTCTCCTGGGCAATACCGGCTCGCCGGCCACTGCCACAGTACAATTTTATCTCCGCATCTTTTTCTAGACTCACCGCATTTATGCGTTCAGCAATTTCTGTATGAGGAATATTGATCGCTTGGGATAAATGACCTTTTTCATATTCAGCCTCAGATCGGACGTCGATCCACACAACTTCCGAAGCAAATACTGGCAAGCATGCCAACGATAACGAAGCTATCACTAGCAGTTTTCCAAACAATGCCTTCATTTCCATCACCCGTATCTTTTACCCGTAAAAAATTACATGCCTTTTCTAAGATCAGCTATCACCGATTTGGTTTCGGGCCTCACGCCTCTCCACAGGAAAAATGATTCCGCAGCCTGCTCGACCAGCATACCCAAACCATCGGACACCTCCCTAGCACCATGCTGCAGAGCCCACGTCATAAATACGGTGGGCTTTGATCCATACATCATGTCATAGCAATTTGCACTTTCAGTCAGCAGGTCATTGGGGAGCGGCGGGAGCTCGCCAGACAAGCTAGCACTCGTGCCATTAATCACCAGATCAAACTGCTGTCCGGGCAACATGTCAAAACCACAACCCAGTAAATAACCCATTTCGGAAAAGCCCTTGGATAGGCTCAACGCCTTATCAATCGTACGGTTGGCTATCACTACATGCTGGGGTAATAGTTCGAGAAGCGGCTCCAGCACACCACGAACAGCCCCGCCAGCTCCCAGCACTAAAACTTTCTTGCCTTTGATTTGCCAGCCGAGATTATCCACCATGTCGCGAACCATGCCGACACCGTCCGTAGTATCACCCAGCACCGTCCCATCGTCTTGCAAAATCAAGGTATTTACTGCGCCAGCATGGCGCGCCCTAGCAGTCAGACGGGCAGCGTACCCATAGGCGTCTTGCTTAAAAGGCACGGTGATATTTAACCCCTTACCGCCCGCGGCAAAAAAAGCATCTGCCGCCACACTAAAATCATGCACATCAACCTGTTGTTTTTGGTAACAGATATCTTCACCGGTTGCTGCAGCAAATGCGGCGTGAATAGCCGGGGATTTACTGTGTTCTATGGGGTTGCCAAAAACGGCATAATTACTGGACATAGAGACATACCATTATTTATCGTGGCTCTCACCACTTGGCGATTAGGCCAATGTTAGAATTTCAAGCTTATTAAAATCCCTGCTACACCCAAGTGCGTGGCTGGAGATAAATATTATATAAGTCTGCTTCCGCTGAGCCTTCCTCTGGCTGCCAATCATACTCCCACCGAACCAGTGGTGGCAGCGACATCAAGATAGACTCCGTGCGACCACCGGTCTGTAATCCAAACAAAGTACCCCGGTCATAGACCAGGTTAAATTCCACATAACGGCCCCGGCGATACAACTGAAACCGTCTTTCCCGTTCACTCCAGGACATCGTTTTCCTACGTTCCACTATCGGCAAATACGCTTCTACATAGCTATCACCCACGGAGCGCATAAGCCCGAAACTCTGCTCAAAACCCGGTTGGTTATAATCGTCGAAAAAAAGGCCGCCCACACCCCGCGGCTCATTCCGATGCTTCAGAAAGAAGTACTCATCACACCATTGCTTCAACCTAGGGTACACTTCTTCACCGAAGGGGTCGCAGGCCAACTTGGCTGTTTGGTGCCAATGCTGGCAGTCTTCAATATTCCCGTAGTAGGGCGTCAAATCATAACCACCGCCGAACCACCACACAGGTTCTTCACCCGGTTTTTCTGCAATAAAAAATCGTACGTTGGCATGGGAGGTGGGGATATACGGGTTTTCAGGATGCATCACCAACGACACCCCCATGGCTTCAAAAGAACGTCCAGCTAATTCTGGCCTCGCCGCGGTAGCAGACGGTGGTAACTGAGTGCCATGAACATGGGAGAAATTAACACCCCCTTTCTCAAATATGCCACCCTCTGTGATGACTCTGCTGCGACCACCACCCCCTTCTTCGCGAGTCCAACTATCCTCCTTAAACGAAGCCTGTCCATCTTCAGCCTGCAGGGCATTACAAATTCGATCCTGTAAATCCAGAAGATAGGCCTTAACCGCTGTTTTGTCTGTCATGCTCTTAACCCCTAACAAAAGGTTATTGAAGAAAAGCCAAGGGAACCCGCCTGGCGAACTAGCTTTAACGTAAAACCTGACCGGTTATTAAGTGCTTAATAGGGGTTGGCTTATCATGCCGGCCCAATGAACCCGGCACCAAATAATCGAGCTGGGCACGAAAGTATAAGTTTACTTTCAATGGGGTTTTGGCTGGCGGGAAACCATGGGGGTTTGCTGATGTTGACACCAGTGGTCCACCAAATGCTCGGCAAAGAGATGCCGCAACTGGGTGATCTGTTACTCTAAGTGCCAAGGTATCACGCCCACCGGTAATCCACGGGGGCGCCACACCATTGCTGGGAATCAACCATGTTTGAGGACCCGGCCAGGTTTCTTTTAATACCGCCAGCTGTTTCAACGACAGCCCCGATAGAAAAGGGTGGAACTGCTGAATATCAGCCGCAATTAAAATTAAGCCCATTCCACGCCGACGACGCTTCATAGCCAGAATTCGCTCCACGGCTGGTTCTGAAAAAGGATCACAGCCCAGCCCCCAAACCGCCTCCGTGGGATATGCCACAACGCCACTCCGGTTAAGAACCGCAGTGGCTTGTAGCCTAGAAAGCAGGCTCTGGTTACCGGGAATCATAACGGTCCCTTTATCAACCGTTATTCAGCTTCTCTTGTAAAGCTGCGTCTTTTTCAATGATAGCCTGTGCATTGGCTGCCCGCTCATCAACCAGCTTTTGATGCAGCTCAGTATCCGAGACCGCTATAATCTGGGCTGCAAGATAAGCGGCATTCTTGGCACCAGCTTTACCAATAGCTACGGTCGCCACAGGAATACCGCCGGGCATTTGCACGGTAGAAAGCAGGGCGTCCAAACCATCCATTGAGGCATTGATTGGCACGCCAATAACTGGCCTTAACGTATTGGCTGAGACTGCACCCGCTAAATGCGCCGCCATACCTGCAGCGCAGATAAATGCCGCACAACCACGGACATCCGCATCTTTAACAAAACTGTGTGTAGCTTCCGGCGTACGATGTGCAGAGGAAATTTTAACCTCAAAGGAAACATCAAATTTCCTTAAAATCTCAAAGCACGACTCCATCACCGGAAGATCAGAATCAGAACCCATTAGGATCGCAATAAAGGGTTTGCTCATTTGTACTCCCCCAGAAAAACACGGCAGGCTACCCGAATAGTCCATGTATAGCAAATAAGTGTTTAACTGCCCGTTATGACAATCGGTGATATCGCCCATTACTAGATGCAACCAAGCCTTCAAGCTCCAACGACATTAGCTGGCGGTTAAGCGAAGAGATCGACAATTCTGTTCGTTCAACCAAGGTATCTATATCCACGGGATCAAAACCCATGGCATCAAGGAGCAATCCATTTTCTTCCTTGACAACCGCGCCAGAGCAACCGGATTGTTCCTCTATATAAGCAAGCATTCCACCCAATTGATCAACAATATCCTGAGCCGACTCGACCAAGGTCGCCCCCTGCTTCAATAACAGGTGCGCACCCTTGCTAAGCGCATTGTGAATAGAACCGGGGACAGCAAAGACCTCTCGACCCTGCGCCATCGCACATCTGGCCGTTATCAGTGACCCGCTCCTGATAGCGGCCTCGACCACCATCGTGCCTAGACTAAGCCCACTGATCAAACGATTACGACGAGGGAAATTGGCTGGTAACGGCGGTGTACCGGGAAGAAACTCACTGACAATAGCGCCGCCATTATCAAGTATTTGCTGATACAGCTCGCGGTGCTGCCGCGGATAAATCACATCCAGCCCAGTGCCCACTACTGCTATGGTTTTCCCTGTTTTTAACGCACCGGCGTGAGCAGCACCATCAATCCCCAATGCCATACCACTGGTAATAACAAAACCGCTGCTTGCCAGGGTATGAGCAAACTCTGAAGCCGTGCTGCAACCAGAAGCCGTTGCATTACGACTGCCAACAATCGCCACCTGAGGAAAAGACAGCAGTTCGACATTACCCCGAATGAATAACAGTACCGGTGGTGTATCAATTTCTTTTAGCTGCGGAGGGAACAGAGGGTCAGCAATGCTCAGGCAGTGGACTTTGTTATCCCGGCACCAGCACAAAATGCTTTCAGCTTGCGCCTCAAGAGTTGCTTTCTGCCGATGCAAACAACCAAGGCTTATATGGGCTTTTTCTGACAGCGACTCCGGCCACGGCCCCACTTCTACTGAAAACACCTCAGCGAGTGAGCCAAAAGCTTGATAGAGCCTTCCTATATCTGCTGTTGAAATACCTTTATGGAAACGCAGCATCAATGCTGCCCGGGACTCCTTGTCCACCGTATTACTCCCTGTGTTCCTTCACATAATTTAAAAAACGCCGACCATGGTCGGCGTTTTTCACCTCGATAACATCAAGGGTTTTTTAAGATGTCGTTCACTGCAAGTGGTCGCTCAGCGTTTAGCACCAGACCATAACTCATTTTTTCAAAGGTTCGGAAGATCATCAGCAAACCAGCCCGCTCGTGAGGTAAGGTAATTTTCTCCTTGGCAACTTTGTCTGTAATAGTTTCGCCTCGCTTGAAAATTGCCAACACATTGCCCTCTGCAAGGCCTTCTCGCTCACCGCGGTTAATCGCGACCACATCCAGATGCCCGACCTGAGAGACGCCACCTTCAACCGCCATAATCACACCCTCAACTTCACTTTCAGGCGCACTGGGATAGAACGTCGACTCAAGCCGGCGCTCTTCATGTGGAAATAAGCGCTCACCAACTCTGACTTCTTCAATAGTTCGGGACGCCAACAATGTGCCGATATCACCCTCAACCGTCTTGAGTTTTGCAGAACCCACATCCTGTGCCCGAATCCCCAATAACTCATCTGTTTCAGGATCTACGTAAGGCTTACCAATGCGATACAAACCGTATGCCGGGGTTTCGTCAAATTGCCCTCGAGCATAAAAATTGTCTCCAGAGCCTGAAAGCAAACGCTTTTCATAACCGGCTACCACATAGGGCGCACCATCAATTTCTTCCTGAGTCACCAAACGATTTCGTGACAGGAAGTTGTTGATAATATCCAGCGGGAGTGCCGGTATTGCATCCGCATGTGGCAAGACTTTAACTTCCGGTGAAAGTTTAATATCTCGGCCACGTTGCAACGTCAACCTTGGGCGTCCATCGATATAAACCAACGAAATAATATCGCCAGGATAAATCAAATGAGGGTTTCTGATTTGCGGATTTACATACCAGATTTCGGGCCAAAGCCAGGGGTCTCTTAGAAAAAATTCAGAAATGTCCCAAAGGGTATCTCCTTTTTTAACCGTATATTTATCCGGAACATCTTCATTAAACGGGGGTTCTGCTGCTATCGCTAACATTGTAAAGGTGCAAGCAGCTACTATTCCCAACAAGGCTTTTTTCATTTTTCGCGTCCTGTGTGCTGTATCCCGATTCTGTGTATACTTCCAACCCCGAGGTATTCCCTAGGTATTAGCACCTAAAACCTCTCCATTAACCCTATGTTAGCAGTGGTCTGCGCCACATTGCTAGAAACTCGTCACAAACAAATGGCAATACTAAATATACTTGAATTTCCAGACTCCCGCCTTCGCACCATAGCAAAACCTGTTCTTCAGGTGGATGACAGCATTCGCAAACTGGTGGACGACATGCTGGAAACAATGTATCAAGCGCCCGGCATTGGTCTCGCCGCCACCCAGGTAGATGTACACCTGCGCGTTGTGGTTATGGATTTATCCGAAGAGGGTAACGATCCTATGGTATTGATCAACCCTGAAGTTGAAGTTCTCGATGGTGACACTTGTCCCAACCAAGAAGGCTGTTTATCGGTACCTGGTTTTTATGAAACGGTTGAGCGCCCTGCACACATTCGCCTAAAAGCACTGGACAAATACGGTGCTCCATTTGAAATCGAGCCAGAAAATTTAATGGCTGTCTGCATCCAACATGAACTTGATCACCTCAACGGGAAACTGTTTGTAGACTACCTGTCTGCCTTTAAACGAGAGCGCATCAAGAAAAAACTGGAAAAACTTCACCGCCGCCAAAACTAACCTGTTTATAAGGAATACCACATTGCGCATTGTCTTTGCCGGCACTCCCGAATTCGCAGCCCTTCATCTGCAAGCCCTGTTATCTAATGGCCACCATGAGATAGTAGCCGTTTACACTCAACCGGATCGCCCGGCTGGCCGCGGCAAAAAACTGACCGCCAGCCCCGTTAAATCTCTGGCACAAACCCATGGGTTGCCCGTTCTTCAACCCCGTAGCCTAAAAGATGTGGCGCAACAAAAAATACTCCTGGACCTGAATGCCGACATTATGGTGGTCGTGGCCTATGGGCTGTTATTACCAAAAACCATCCTCGAAACGCCAAAACTGGGCTGTATCAATGTGCACGGGTCTCTTTTACCGCGATGGCGCGGAGCCGCCCCCATTCAACGAGCAATTGAGGCGGGCGATAAAGAAACCGGTGTCACGATTATGCAAATGAATGAAGGGTTGGATACGGGAGAGATGCTGCTTAAAGCTCACTGCCCAATTACCGAGCAAGATACCGCCGGCTCTCTTCACGACAAACTCGCCAAGATCGGCCCTCCGGCATTACTTAAAACTCTGCTGGCATTGGAAGAGGGCACGGCAGTGGCTGAAAAGCAAGATGACGAACAAAGCAACTATGCCCCGAAAATCAGCAAGGATGAAGCCCTGCTGGATTGGAACCAACCGGCCCAGAGTCTTGCTCTAAAAGTCCGGGCATTTAATCCATTCCCAGTAACTTACACCACCTTTGGGGAAGCTGGTATGGCGCAAGCTGAACGTCTTCGTATTTGGCGCGCTGAAGTTGGCCCCGGTTCCAAGGAGGTCTTACCAGGCACCATTCTGGAAGCTGACAACCATGGTATCTGTATTAATACAGCTGATGGCGGCTTGGTAGTTACTGAACTTCAGCTTCCGGGCAAAAAACGCCTTCCCGTGGTAGAACTGCTCAAGTCACGCTCCGAACTGTTTACTCCCGGCACGCTACTTGGACAACAGCTAACTAAGCAGAGGACAAAGAGCCAGTGAATGTCCGTGTAGCTGCGGCCAAAGTCATTGTCAGCGTCTTGCACGATGATGGCTCACTCAGTACGCTACTCCCGCAATATCTCGCAAAGATTGAAGAGCGAGACCGCGGGCTACTGCAACAACTCTGTTATGGCACGTTACGCTACTACCCCAGGCTGAAAGCCTATCTGGATCAACTCCTCGCCAAGCCATTCAAGGCTAAAGACCAAGATCTGGAAGCCATACTGGCATGCTCGCTCTATCAGCTGCTGGAAACCCGGATTCCTTCGCATGCGGCTGTTAACGAGGCCGTTTCTACCTGCAAAGCACTTAAGAAGCCTTGGGCCAAGGGGTTAGTCAACGCCATACTACGCCGCTTCATTCGCGAGCGGGACGAACTGGATGAAACGTTAAAAGATAATCTCGCATTTTCTACCGCTCATCCAGATTGGCTCATTGCCTATTGGAAAAAAGCATGGCCAGAACACGTTGATAGCATCGTACTTGCTAACAACACTCAGCCTCCGATGACCTTGAGGGTGAACCGTCGCCACCTAGACCGTGAACATTATCTTGAAAACCTCAATACGCTGGATATAGCGGCCTCAGCAACCCCATATAGCATCGACGGAATCACCCTCCAGAGCCCAAGGGATGTATTAACGCTTCCCGGCTTTACTGAGGGCGATATCAGCGTACAGGATGAAGCGGCTCAACTATCTGCTAGGTTACTGGATTTAAAACCGGGCCAACGAGTATTGGACGCATGCTGTGCACCAGGTGGTAAAACCTGCCATATTCTTGAATTGCTTGATAATGATGGCGACGTGGTTGCCCTCGATATATCGCCAACCCGGCTGGAACGCGTAGAGGAAAACCTGTCACGACTGGGTTTAAACGCACAACTGATTGACGCCGATGCTGCCGACACCGCTAGCTGGTGGGATGGTAAGCCCTTTGATCGAATCCTCCTCGACGCCCCATGCTCAGCCACCGGCGTGATTCGTCGTCATCCCGATGTGAAACTACTGCGCAACCCAGCAGATATTGCTAAGCTTGCCAAATTACAACTGACCCTTTTAAGAGCGCTGTGGCCATTACTAATTGAGGGTGGGGTACTGTTATACGCGACCTGCTCTGCTCTTCCACAAGAGAATGACGAGGTCATCAAGGCATTTACCCACGATGTCAGTGATATTTCTGTGGAGGACACCGCTGTAAATGCGGGGCTAGAAACACCGGTAGGGCGCCAATTGTTTCCCCAGGTTAACGGACACGATGGCTTTTATTACGCTCTATTAAGAAAGACCGCGACAAATTAGAGCCCAGCTATTCTGATTAAATACTGGCAATAGCTGGCCTGAATTCAATCAACGGGATTATCCGTTATGAAAATAGTAATTGTTGGTGCCGGGCAGGTGGGCGGCACCCTTGCTGAACATCTTGCCAATGAAGCCAATGATATTTCAGTGGTGGATCTGGACGAACGACGTCTGCGGGAACTGCAGGATCGTCTCGACATTCGCACTGTTCAAGGTATGGGCTCCCACCCGGATGTACTCACGCGTGCCGGTATTGAAGATGCCGATATGTTAGTAGCCGTCACCAATAGTGATGAAATCAACATGTGTGCCTGCCAGGTTGCCCACACACTATTTCGAACCCCCACTAAAATTGGCCGAGTCAGACACCGCAGTTATACCTCCAACAAATATCGCGACCGCCTATTTAATGAGGGCAACGTTCCCGTTGATTTCCTAATAACCCCAGAGCAAGTGGTTACCGATTATATATTTCGCCTAGTTGAACAACCTGGCGCTTTGCAGGTTTTGGACTTTGCCGATGGCTTGGTTCAGCTGGTTGCCGTTCGAGTCGTTAAGGGTGGGCCACTCGTTGACCGAGAAATAAGGCTTTTACGTGAGCATATGCCTAATGTCGATGCTCGGGTAGCTGCCATCTTCCGTCACGACCGCCCTATTGTGCCCGAGGGCAACACCGTAATCCAAGAAAATGACGAAGTCTTCTTTATTGCCGCCAAAAAGAATATTCGCAAAGTCATGGGCGAGCTCAGGCGACTGGAGAAGCCCTACCGACGGTTAATTATCGCTGGTGGCGGTAACATCGGGTACCGACTCGCCAAGGCACTGGAAAACCGATACAACATAAAAATTATTGAGTATTCTGAACAGCGCTGTGAATATATCTCTGAACGCCTCAACAGTACTGTTGTGCTCAACGGTTCCGCCACAGATCAGGACTTACTACTGGAAGAAAACATCGATAAAACAGATGTGTTTCTGGCCCTGACTAATGATGATGAGGTCAACATCATGGCGTCCTTGCTGGCCAAACGCCTCGGCGTGAACAAGGTGATGACCCTGATCAACAACCCGGTCTACGCCAATCTGGTGCAGGGCGGAGAAATTGATATTGCAATCTCTCCACAGCAAGCAACGACTAGCATTCTTCTCGGCCACGTGCGCCGGGGTGACACCGTTAGTGCGCACTCACTACGCAGGGGCGCGGCTGAAGCGATGGAAATTATTGTCCATGGAGACCGTAAAACATCCAAGGTCGTAGACCGTGCCATCGAAGACATAAAGTCGCCACCGGGAACTACATTAGCGGCTTTAGTACGGGATGGAGAGGTGCTCATCGCCCATCACGATACGGTGATTAAAAATAATGACCACGCCATTGTGTTTGTCGTGGATAAAAAACGTACCCGGGAAATTGAAAAGTTGTTTTCTGTGGGATTCACCTTCTTCTAACGGCACCTGATAAATAATGCACTTTACCGTTATTTCAAAAGTCCTCGGCATGCTGTTAATGATCTTCAGCCTGACACTGCTGCCACCCATTTTGGTAGCCAGCATCTACGGAGATCATACTCACCAAGCTTTTTTTCTATCCTTTGCTATTACCTTTTCGATCGGTATGTTGATGTGGCTACCCTATAGCCGCAACAAAGCTGACCTGAGAACCCGTGACGGGTTTTTAATTACCGTGATGTTCTGGCTTGAACTAGGGCTGGTAGGCGCACTGCCGTTTGCACTAGTGGGCACGCTGGATCTCTCGTTTACCGATGCCGTATTTGAGTCTATGTCCGGGCTAACCACTACAGGCGCAACCGTCATTACCGGATTGGATGCCCTACCAAAATCCATCCTTTACTATCGCCAACAACTACAATGGCTTGGTGGCATTGGTATAGTTGTGATTGCTGTGGCCGTTATGCCAATGCTAGGTGTTGGTGGTATGCAGTTATATCGTGCAGAAACGCCGGGGCCAGTAAAAGATAGCAAGCTCACGCCCAGGATCACCGAGACAGCCAAGGCACTATTTATAATTTATGTAACTCTCACAATTTGCTGCATGGTCGCATACTGGCTGGCGGGCATGACATTCTTTGACGCTTTGTCCCACAGCTTTTCTACCGTCGCCATTGGTGGTTTTTCTACCCATGATGCCAGTATGGGTTATTTCGATAATAACCCTGCCATTATCAGTATTTGCATTTTCTTTATGGTCGTGTCGGGAATCAGTTTCGGGTTGCACTACTACGGTTGGGTTCATAAATCGGTGTCCCACTATCTACGCAACCCTGAAGCAAAAATGTATCTGATCATGCTGCTGGGTGGCTGCTTTATCGTCTGCCTCTATCTCTATTTTAGCGGCACCCACAACAAGGAAGACAGCCTCTATCATGGCGCCTTTCAAATGGTCTCCATGATGACCACCACGGGCTTTGCGACAGATAACTTTAGTGGATGGCCCACCTTTTTACCCTTCCTGCTCGTATTTTTTTCCTTCTTTGGTGCCTGTGCTGGCTCCACAGGGGGAGGCATCAAGGTGGGTCGAATGCTTATTCTGGCCAAGCAGGGCGTGAGGGAGATTTATCGATTAATTCACCCCAGTGCGATTTACCCTATCAAAATACGCAACCGAAATGTACCAGAGCGCATCGCCGATGCCATCTGGGCATTTTTTGGTGTCTACCTGGCTGTGTATTATTTTATGGTGCTGCTACTTCTAGCATCGGGGCTAGACTATATTACTGCTTGGTCTGCCACAGCCGCGGCTCTCAACAACCTAGGGCCGGGGCTGGGAGAGGTTGCATTACACTATGGGGATATTAATGGCTTTGCCAAATGGGTACTCTGTAGCGGAATGATCCTGGGACGACTGGAAATTTTCACCCTACTGGTATTATTTACACCCATGTTCTGGCGACGCTGAGAACCTTACCAATGTCTCTTATAGAAAACCTGGAAAACATGCTTTCCTCAGGGAATGATTCAACTATGCTGCGTTTTGGCTTAGGCAGTGCCTATTTCAATGAGAAAAGCTTTGAAAAGGCTATTCCACACCTACAGCGATGCATCGAGCTGGATAATAGCTACTCCGCTGCATACAAACTCCTAGGCCGAGCACAAATCCAAATGAATTTGATGGACCAAGCCAAAATTACCCTTGAAGAAGGACTGTTACAGGCCACATTAAAAGGCGACAAACAAACCGAACGTGAAATTACTACCTTTCTGAAAAAGCTTGAAAAGAACTAAGCATCCATCGTCCTCACCATTCAACGTGACGGCGGACCTAATCATCATCAGGCAATTAATTTATGCGTACCTTTGTACTACGGGCCAGGTCAGCCCCCACCGACAGTCAACGTCTGATGCTTTCCGTAGGCCAGGATGCTCATACCGAAATTCTTGCACACACCTTGATGAATGCCATCTTTGTGGCCCAATCACACCGCGACGATGTGATCGTTCATCTGGTTCTGGAGAGCACTCAGGATTTCTCTCGCACCATTAGCTTTATTGCCAACGACCTGCGCGATATAGGCGGTTTTCACGAGCAAGCGCTACTGGCCAAAGTTACCAAAGCACTGGATGTCTCCGTAGGTATGGCCAAAGAAGAAGAGCGAGCCGTTGAAGCTGGTATTACCGTGCGAACCCTCAGCTTTGAAAGGCTGATACAAGAACTGGCGGAAGACCACCAGCTATTTGTCATGGACAAGAAAGGCACACCTATTAGGGAGCAGGCATTTGAAAGCAATCCCTGCTTTTTGCTTACCGATCATATCCAAATGCCAAAGAAGAGCTTTAACAGTTTGAAGCGGCTGGGAGCAGAGAAAATCAGTTTGGGCCCCAAAATGCTCTTTGCCTCACAATGTGTGGTGCTCATCCACAATGAATTGGATCTAAGTTAACCCGCCTAATCTATTAGCCCCTAATCACTTGCCTTAAGCTCTCGCGCCCGATAATAAGCCTGCTCAGAAATCTTATGGTACTTGATAGCTTGTTCCCGGAAGGCCTTTTGTGACTCATAGACTTTCTTAAAACCAGCATCTTCTGCTGCAATTTCTTCCAGTACCTCTTGAGTGATGCGGTTGAGTTCTATCAGCACATCATCGGGTAGTTGGCGCAATTCAACACCATGAGTATTTACCAGCTCATCCAATGCCGCGTTATTACGGGCGGTATAGTCGTCCAGCATATCCTGATTGATGGCTCGCGCCGCACCCTCAATAATCGCCTGCAAATCGTCTGGTAGTGATTCAAAAGCCTGCTTGTTAACGATCAGCTCAAGGGTAGGACCTGGTTCGTGCCAACCAGGGTAATAATAGTATTTGGCAACCTGATGGAAACCAAAGGCCAAGTCGTTGTAGGGGCCAACCCATTCCGTCGCATCAATCACCCCGGTTTGCATAGAGGTGTACAGTTCACCACCGGGAATATTCACCGCTTCGACACCAACACGACTGACCACCTCGCCCCCAATACCGGGTATCCGCATTTTCAAACCCTCAAGGTCTGCTAGCGTATTGATCTCACGGTTAAACCACCCCGCCATCTGAACGCCGGTATTACCTGCAGCCAGCGGCACCAGATTAAACGGTTCATACAATTCTTTCCACAGCGCCATACCACCACCATAGTGCAGCCAGCCGTTCATTTCCTGAGCGTTGAGGCCAAAGGGCACAGTAGTAAATAGTGCGGAAGTACGGGTTTTCCCCTTCCAATAATATGACGCACTGTGACCCATTTCTGCTGTACCCTGCGATACGGCATCAAAGGTTTCTAGTGCAGGCACCAACTGACCGGCACCGTAGACTTTCACCTGCAGCCTACCGCCACTCATTCGCTCAGCTAAAGTCGCAAAGTTTTCTGCCGCCATACCCAACCCAGGGAAGTTTTTAGGCCAGGTGGTAACCATCTTCCATTTATAAACCTTTTGGGGTGCCTGCTGAACGCCTTGCTCTGACGGTTGATTGCTCTCTGAACCTCCGCAGGCCGACAATGCAACAAGCAGTGCAAGAGCGATCAATGTCATCGGGGACATAGTGTATTTTTTCATGGTGTTCCTCTTATTATTCACCACAGGCAACCCTTGTTAAGTATTGTGGTGCGGCGGTCTTCGCTATAACGGAGTGAGCTTCGCGTAGGACTGCACTAACCACTTGCTACCTTCGTTATCAAAATTCACCTGTATTCTGGCGTGGGCACCATTGCCTTCAAAATTCAGAATGACACCCTCACCAAATATTTTGTGTTCCACCCGCTGACCCAGAGACAAGCCCGTATCCGTGCCTTGATCACTAAAGTTGGATGCCGGTTTTTTAGCGTAGCTGGTGGGCCGGGTAACCTGTGTGCGGAGTCGAACTTCTTCAATATATTCCGTGGGGATGTCGCGGACAAACCGGGATACGCTATTATAACTTTCTGTACCGTACTGCTGACGCGACTCCGCAAACGTGAGATACAATTTTCGCATGGCGCGGGTAATGCCCACATAGGCCAACCTACGCTCTTCTTCCAGGCGGCCCGGCTCCTCTGCCGACATGCGGTGAGGAAATAGGTTTTCTTCCATGCCGGCCAAAAATACCAGTGGAAACTCCAAACCTTTTGCTGAGTGCAACGTCATTAGTTGGACGGCATCCTCGCCCTCATCGGCCTGTCGGTCACCCGCATCGAGTGCTGCCTGGTCAAGAAACTGGGGCAGGGCAAGCTGCTCTTTATCTTCAGGCTCAAAACCCCGGCAGGCAACGACCAGTTCTTGCAGGTTTTCGATTCGGGATTGACCGCGATCACCTTTCTCCCGTCTATGGAAGTCGATCAGGCCACTGCCTTCGATCGTATGATCCACCTGCTCGTGGAGGGGTAAACCCAAGCTATCTTGGTCAAGTTGATTAATCAGATTGATGAAGCCTTGCACAGCACTACTGGCTCGACCGGACAGCTCGCCAGTCGCAATCGCTTTCTCCACTGCACACCACATGGACATGCCTTCATCACGGGCAAACTGGCGCAATATCTGTATGGTTTTATCTCCGATGCCTCGCGTGGGTGTATTCACCACCCGCTCAAAAGCGGCATCGTCGTTACGATTGATAATTAACCGTAAATAGGCAAGGGCATTACGAATTTCCTGACGCTCGTAGAACTTTTGACCGCCGTAAATGCGATAGGGTATTTGGGCCCGCAGTAACGCTTCCTCCAACACCCTCGACTGGGCATTAGAGCGATATAAAATGGCCGATTCACTCCGCAAATTGCCATTCTTTAACCAGTCGTTAAGACGATCGGCAATAAATCGCGCCTCATCGTGTTCATTAAAACCGGAATAAAGGGAAATTAAGTCACCTTCGGCATCTTCTGTCCAAAGATTTTTCCCCAGCCTGTCGGTATTACGCGAGATCACGGCATTAGCCGCTTGGAGGATGTTTTTTGTGGAGCGATAATTTTGCTCCAACCTCACGGTGAATGTATCGGGATAATCGCGGTTAAAGTTGAGAATGTTCTCTACTTTGGCACCCCGCCAACCATAGATAGATTGGTCATCGTCCCCCACGGCAGTAATTCGCATTTTCTGTCCTGCCAATACTCGCAGCCAGGCATATTGAATGGCATTGGTATCCTGAAACTCATCCACCAATATTTGGCTGAAACGCTGCTGGTAATGCGCCAATAATTCCGGCTTTTTCAACCACAGCTCGTGAGCGCGCAATAGCAACTCACCAAAATCCACCATACCACCGCGCTCGCAGGCCTCTTCATAGCTGGCATAAATTTGCAACATGGTCCGCTGATAAGGGTCTTGGGCCGGCTGAAGATGTTTCGAGCGCAAGCCCTCATCCTTCTGACTGTTAATAAATGACTGTGCCTGACGGTAGGGCCAGCGACTGTCATCGATACCCAGGGCCTGGTAGACACGCTTAACGAGCCTGAGCTGATCGTCGCTATCCAGTATCTGAAAGTTCTCTGGTAAACCCGCATCCTGCCAGTGCATCTTTAACAAGCGGTGCGCTAATCCATGGAAGGTGCCGACCCACATGCCTTGGGATGAGTGACCGAGCATCTCATCCAGACGATGGCGCATTTCCCTGGCAGCCTTATTGGTAAAGGTTACGGCCAACACACTGTAAGGCGAGAGTTGTTCTACCTGTATTAACCAGGCAATGCGGTGAACCAGCACTCTGGTTTTACCGCTACCGGCGCCGGCTAACACCAATAGATGGTTATCGGTATTCGATACGGCTTCGCGTTGTGCGGGATTAAGGGGATCGAGAATTGTTGTGACATCCATAGGGCAGAATTCTAGCAGAATGGTTGCCTTATGGGTTGCTAGTACTCATTTATTCGGTTTTATTCAAACTATTCGAAACTACAAGAATTCCATTTATTTGTAAATTATTTACAATAGCCGATTGTGATAAGGAAATATGACATGAAGCCGGCAGAACTCACTCTCGCTATCAGTACCCACCTCCCAGAAATGAGAAAATCAGAGCGCAAGGTGGCTGAGTTTATACTGGCCAATCTCTCCGAAGTTATTCGTATGAGAATTGTCGATTTGGCCGAAGCCGCTGGGGTGAGTGAACCTACCGTGGTTCGATTTTGTCGTGCTGTAGGCTGCGATGGCTTTCAGGCGTTTAAGCTGGCGCTGGCGCAGCAACTGGCCTCAAGCCCCAGTTACGGTCAAATCGCTGTTACGGATACTGATTCCGTAGCAGAATATACCTTCAAGGTCTTCGACTCTACTGTAGACACGCTACTTAAAGTTCGAGACTCTCTCGACCTCGAAATGCTCACTCGTGCGGTACAGGCAATCTGTGTAGCCAACCGTGTTGAGTTTTACGGTTTTGGCGCCTCGGCAGCCGTCGCTTTTGATGCACAGCACAAGTTTTTTCGACTGCAAGTCTCCGCAGCCGCCTATGCCGATCCACACCTGCAAAATATGTCCGCCACCTCTATGGCTCCGGGTGATGTTGTCATTGCCATTTCCCAGTCGGGCCGGACCACCACACTAATCAATGCCATGGAGCAGGTTAAAAATCGCGGCGCCATTGTTATTGCCATTGCACCATCGGATAGCCCGGTGGCTCAGGCGGCGACCATTCCATTAACCATTGATGCCAAGGAAGACATTCAGATCTATACGCCACTATCCTCTCGTATCGCGCATTTGGTTGTGATTGATGTACTGGCCATTGGTGTTGCACAGCACAAAGGTGGGCAGCTTCAGGAACACTTGCTAGACCTTCAACATGGACTGGAAGCACTCCGAGTACCCAACACCGAGAGCGATTGAGAATCAGGCAGTAGCGAATTCCAAAGGACTGTCATCCATTGAGACACCAAATAGCCTAAACCGATGTTTACGTAAAACTGCTTAGGGGATAGGAACAACAATAGCGGGGAGGCCGGATTTCATTCTTGTATTAAGTTCTTTCCATAACTTGAGAGTCTCGGCGCTACCAACCTTCTCCTGCTTGCTACGGGTTTTAGCCAACCACAGATCTTCGCCGTTAAAGCTATATACCGGTATAAGATCCATTCGCTCAGTTGCAGGAAGGATGTTCGGGTTAAGATTGTCTAGCACAAGGGGGATGGAAGAGGGTTCTGAGTAGTAGGTCAGCACCATATGAGCTCTATTGGGGTTGAGGGCTTTGACATAGGTTATCCGCATTTTTTCCATCGCGATTCCCATTTTCTCGAGTGTGAAATATTTAGCGATACTAAAATCTTCACAATCACCAGCATCCATGATCAAAAATTCCAATGGTGTGGACCAGTAGTCATTGGTCTGCCATATTTCGACATCATCGACAAAGCGGGCGCCATTAATAAAGACATTAGCCTGTTGAAGTTTTAGTTGATCTGTCGATGCTGTTGAGGTGTTAATCATCCGTTGCCAATATCTCACTCTTGCTTCGGCCAAGGGTCCATGGCGCCGACCAATCTCGAGTATATCCGACTCGCTCATACCCTCGACCAGAGGCGCTTGTTGACCGTGCTGAGAACTTGTAACTGGCGTGGGCTGACTAGAGCAACCACTTACTAAGATACCGCCAACAAAGATCAAAAATAAAAGTGGGCACTTACTCACATTTATTTTTTGCATGATTTATTCTACGGTCACCGATTTCGCCAAATTGCGTGGCTGGTCAACATCGGTGCCCTTTAAAACAGCCACATGATAGGAAAGCAATTGGAGGGGCAGGGTGTAAATTATGGCCTCGAGACTTTCCGGTACATGGGGAAGGTTCATCACCGTTACACCGGGTTCATTCACGAAACCCGCTTTTTTATCTGCAAACACAAATAATTTCCCACCTCGAGCCTGAACCTCGTGTAGGTTTGATTTGAGTTTTTCTAGTAATTCATTGTTCGGTGCTACAGCAACAACGGGCATATCATCGTCGACCAGTGCCAGCGGGCCATGTTTCAGCTCACCCGAAGGATAGGCTTCTGCATGGATATATGAAATTTCCTTGAGCTTGAGAGCCCCTTCCAGTGATACCGGGTACTGCACGCCACGCCCTAAAAACAAGGCATGATGTTTATCTGCAAAGCACTCGAATGTTTTTTCAATTTCAGCATCCAGCGCCAAGGTCTCCCTGCATAATCCAGGCAACTGATGTAACGCTTCCACCAAAGACCGCTCTTTTTCTTGATCGAGTCCGTGACTGCGGCCAAGACCGATACAAAGTAACTGGAGCGCCACCAGCTGGGTGGTAAATGCCTTAGTAGATGCCACACCGATTTCTGGGCCCGCACAGGTCATTAAGGACAAGTCGGATTCACGGACTAAAGAACTATTAGCCACATTGCAGATAACCAGGCTGGCTAGGTAGCCCGCTTTTTTTGCAGCCTGTAGCGCAGCCAATGTATCGGCCGTTTCGCCGGACTGAGAGATCGTCACAAACAAGGTGTTATCGGGCACCACGACTTTCCGGTAACGGTATTCACTGGCCACTTCAACCTGGCAGGGAATTCCCGCCCATTCTTCGAGCCAGTAGCGAGCCACTAATCCAGCATGATAACTGGTTCCGCAAGCCACAATGTGCACGCCTTTAACTTGTGGAAAAACGCTATTTGCCTCCGAACCGAAAGCTTCTGGCAACACATGTTTCTTGCTAATGCGCCCTTGAAGGGTATGCTCCAGAACCGTACTCTGCTCGAAGATCTCCTTCATCATGTAGTGACGATAACCGCCTTTATCGGTCACATCATCACCACCAGACAACTTCACCACCTCGCGCTCTACCGCTAAACCATCGCGGTCTACAATGGTATAATGTCCCGATTTGAGTTCGACCAAATCACCGTCTTCCAGGAAGATGAAACGATCTGTTACCTGACGAAGGGCCATTTGATCCGAAGCGATAAAGTTTTCTTCAATGCCTACCCCCAACACCAGAGGGCTACCACTGCGTGTTCCAATCAGAACATCGGGTTCACGCGTGCTAATAACACCTAACGCATATGCACCCTCAAGCTTGGCCGTCGCTAGCCCAACGGCCATTTTCAAAGACGGAGCTGTTTTCAACAGGTGGTGGAGGAGGTGGGCTATGACCTCGGTATCTGTATCGGAAACAAACTGATACCCCAAACCCTTCAGCTCCGCTCGAAGCGCATTGTGGTTTTCGATAATGCCGTTATGCACGACAGCCACGTCATCGGATACATGAGGGTGGGCATTTATTTCATTGGGTTTTCCATGTGTTGCCCATCGAGTATGGGCAACTCCAAGGTTGCCAGTAGCTGGTTTTTTAGTTAACCCATCGACGAGACCCGCTACTTTTCCTGTGTTTTTACGGACGTTAAGAACGCCAGTTTGGTCTATTACCGCCAAACCGGCAGAATCATATCCGCGGTACTCTAGTCGCTTCAGACCCTCAACCAAAATACCAGTGACATTACGCTGTCCTGCTGCACCAACAATTCCACACATCGTTATTTCTGGCTCACTTTTCTATGTTAATCCTTCTTAGAAGGACGCTTCCAACCAGAGATATTTTTCTGGCCAGCTCGGGTCAAACCCAATTCACCTTCGGGCACATTTTTATTGATGGTAGAACCGGCCCCTACAGTGGCATTTTTACCTACATCAATAGGCGCAACCAACGATGTATTCGACCCAATGAAGGCATTATCTCCAATTGTGGTTTTGTGTTTATTAACCCCATCGTAGTTACAGGTGATTGTTCCGGCTCCCACATTTACATTTTCACCTAATTCGGCATCACCGACATAACTAAGGTGGTTTATCTTGCTGCCTTTGCCTACTTTTATTTTTTTCGTTTCGACAAAATTGCCGACCTTAACACCTGCCGCTAACTCTGTTCCGGGACGCAATCGAGCAAAGGGACCAATTATTGCGTTATTACCTATTTGGCAATCCTCAATAACACTATTAGCTTTTATCTCTACACCGTCTCCAATGAGGCTATTACTGATCAGGCAATTTGGACCAATACTTATGTTGTTTCCGAGGACGACATCACCATCGAAAATACAATTAATATCAATAAAGTTGTCGGAACCCGTTTTGAGGTTACCACGAACATCTGTTCGTGCTGCGTCAGCCAATGTAACACCTTCTGACATGAGTCGTTTGGCTTGCTGCAACTGATAATACCGCTCTAGATTATTGAGTTGTAATCGATTATTGACACCTTCAACCTCTTCAACGGCAACAGGTTGTATTGTCTTGATCAGATACCCGGCATTGCGGGCAATGGAGATGATATCCGTCAGGTAATATTCACCCTGTGCATTGTTGTTTCCTATCTGAGGCAGCCATGCTTGCAGGCATTCACTGGGTAGGGCAAGCACACCCGTGTTGACCTCTGTAATTTTCAGTTGTTCGGCACTGGCATCTTTTTGCTCGACAATAGCCGCGACCTCTCCCTGTTGATCGCGAACGATACGGCCATAACCAGTGGGATCCGCAAGCTGCACCGTAAGCAAAGCGATACTTTCATCAGACACGTTATTAAGCATGCCGGAAATAGTCTCGGGACTAATCAATGGCACATCCCCATACAGAATCAGGGTAGTGGCATTTGAAGTGAGCAAAGGCGAGGCCTGCAATACTGCATGCGCCGTACCCAACTGTTCGGTTTGCTCAATACACCTCAGGGAACCAGAGGATATGACCGCTTGTACCTGCTCGGCCCCATGGCCCGTTACCACCAAAATATTGGCGTCATCAACGGTTCTCGCCGCATCAACCACATGCTGTAAGAGGGGGCGGCCAGCTAGACAATGCAACACCTTGGGGAGCTCAGACTTCATTCGAGTGCCCTTACCAGCAGCAAGGATCACAATATCTGTTGCCATATAAATTCCTTTATTTTTGGCTATTTAATCAGGAAGTTTACTCGATTACCACGCATAGACCGTTGCTTGTGCGCGCATAAATAACACACAAAAAAGGGTGGCCGAAGCCACCCTTTTTATAACAGTCACTTGCGCAACTACTTTTTGCCACCCAACTTCTTTCGCAACTGTTCTATCGTGCGAAGCTGAGCTGCTGCTACGGCCAGCTGTGAAGCTGCCCGAGAATAGTCGAATTCGCCGCCCTGATTCGAGAGCTCGTGTTCGGCTTGGTTCTTAGCTTCCAGTGCAGCGGCCTCATCCAAATCATCTGCACGTAACGCTGTGTCAGATAGGATAGAGACAATATTTGGCTGAACTTCGAGGAATCCACCAGAAAGGTAGTAAATCTCCTCTTCGCCATCCTGCTTTACGATACGAACAGGGCCGGGTTTTAGATCGGTTAACAACGGTGCATGACCAAAAGCAATTCCCAGTTCACCCTGGGAACCGGTAGCCACTACCAGTTCAACCAACCCTGAAAATAAGGACTCTTCAGCACTTACAATATTACAATGGACGGTCATAGCCATATCTTAACGCCTTTCTTTGGCTTACTTAAGCTTTTCAGCTTTTTCAACAGCCTCTTCAATGGAGCCAACCATGTAGAACGCCTGCTCTGGCAGGTGGTCGTAGTCGCCATTGAGAATGCCCTGGAAGCCAGCAATAGTTTGCTTTAGAGATACATATTTGCCTGGGGAACCAGTAAAGATTTCTGCCACGTGGAACGGCTGTGATAAGAAACGCTCAATCTTACGAGCGCGAGCTACCACTTGCTTATCTTCTTCAGACAGTTCGTCCATACCCAGAATAGCAATAATATCTTTCAGCTCTTTAAAGCGCTGAAGAACAGACTGAACACCGCGAGTTACTTCATAGTGCTCTTGACCAACAATCAGTGGGTCAAGCTGACGAGACGTTGAATCCAACGGATCTACCGCAGGGTAAATACCTTTAGAGGCAATGTCACGGCTCAATACCACGGTTGAATCCAGGTGAGCAAACGTTGTTGCTGGTGATGGATCCGTCAAGTCATCCGCAGGTACATATACCGCCTGTACCGATGTGATCGATCCAGTCTTAGTAGAAGTAATACGCTCTTGGAGTACACCCATTTCTTCCGCCAGAGTAGGCTGATAACCTACCGCAGATGGCATACGACCCAACAGTGCAGATACCTCTGTACCAGCCAATGTGTAACGATAGATGTTATCGACGAACAACAGTACGTCTTTACCTTCGTCACGGAATTTTTCTGCCATGGTCAGGCCGGTTAGTGCTACACGGAGTCTGTTTCCGGGTGGCTCGTTCATCTGACCGTATACCATAGCTACTTTTGATTCACTTGGGGTCTCAACGTTAACAACGTTAGATTCCTGCATTTCAAAGTAGAAATCGTTACCCTCACGAGTACGCTCACCAACACCGGCAAATACTGACAAACCAGAGTGCTCGGTTGCGATGTTGTTAATCAGTTCCATCATGTTTACGGTTTTACCAACACCCGCACCACCGAACAGACCAACTTTACCACCCTTAGCAAACGGACAAACCAGGTCGATTACCTTAATGCCTGTTTCCAACAATTCATTGGAGGCAGCCAATTCGTCATAAGCTGGTGGCTTACGGTGAATAGCTGCGCGCTCTTTCTCACCGATGGGACCCTTTTCATCGATTGGGTTGCCCAACACATCCATGATACGGCCTAGAGTTTCTATACCAACAGGAACAGAAATAGGTGCATTAGTATTATTGACGCCAAGGCCTCGGCTGATGCCCTCTGAAGAACCCATGGCAATAGTTCGCACTACACCGTCACCCAGCTGTTGCTGAACTTCGAGGGTTAAACCTTTATCTTCAACCTGTAGTGCGTCATACACGTTAGGCACTTGATCACGTGAAAATTCCACGTCGATAACAGCACCAATAATTTGAACGATACGTCCGCTACTCATTTCCGGTTCCTCTTAAACTAAACCTTAAAAATCTTTGGTTAAACTGCTGCTGCACCACTAACAATCTCTGACAACTCTTGAGTAATAGCTGCCTGACGAGCTTTGTTGTAAAGCAATTGCAATTCGTTAATCAGATCACCTGCGTTGTCGGTGGCGCTCTTCATAGCAATCATCCGCGCCGCCTGTTCACAGGCTTTATTCTCTACCACACCCTGATAGACCTGAGATTCAATATAGCGAACCAACAATCCATCCAATAATTCCTTGGCATCTGGCTCGTAAAGGTAATCCCAGTGGTGCTTTAGTTTGTCATCTTCAACTGGCTGGAGCGGTAACAACTGCTCGACAACCGGTTTTTGTGTCATGGTATTAACAAACTCATTCGAAACTACATAGAGTCGATCAATTTTACCTTCATCATAAGCGTCCAGCATGACCTTTACACCACCAATGAGATCATTAGCAGAAGGTGCATCACCGAGGTCTTTTACTGTAGCGACAATGTTGCCACCAAAACTACCAAAGAACGCTGCTGCTTTATTACCTATAACACAAAGGTCGTTTTCAATATCTTGATCAGACCAGTCTTTCATTGATTTGATAACTTGCTTGAACAGGTTAGTGTTTAAACCACCGCACAAACCCCGATCGGTCGAGATAATAATATAACCAACGCGCTTGATTTCGCGCTGCTCCATATATTGGTGGTTGTATTCACTAACTGCACTGGCAATGTGACCAACTACAGAGCGGATGCGGTCAGCATAGGGCTTACCGAGTTCTCGGCGCTCCTGGGCACGACGCATCTTGCTCGCAGCCACCATCTCCATTGCACTCGTAATTTTTTGGGTGCTCTGGATACTGGTGATTTTGGTTTTAACTTCTTTTCCGACAGCCATAATCTATGCCTTCAAGTAAGAGCAGACTGATGCCTGCTCTTATCAGAAATTACCAAGTTTGGGTGCTTACAAATTTCTCTAGCGCCGCCTTGTAACTGGCTTCAATATCGTCGTTCCAGTCACCACTTTGGTTAACCTGATCTAACAAATCACCATGCTCTGCCTTCATATAAGAAAGTAGAGCCGCTTCAAAGTCGCCAATCTTATTAACAGCAACGTCTTTAAGGTAACCGTTATCTGCGGCGTAAATGGTTAGAGCCATCTCAGCAACACTTTGTGGTGCATATTGCTTTTGCTTCATCAGCTCAGTAACACGCTCACCATGATCCAGCTGGGCCTTAGTAGCATCATCGAGATCGGATGCAAACTGAGAGAATGCTGCCAACTCACGATACTGCGCCAGTGCAGTACGAATACCACCGGACAGCTTTTTAACGATCTTGGTCTGTGCAGCACCACCAACACGAGATACCGAAACACCGGCGTTCATCGCTGGACGGATGCCCGCGTTAAACATATCAGCCTCGAGGAAGATCTGACCATCAGTAATGGAGATCACGTTAGTCGGTACGAATGCAGATACGTCACCAGCCTGAGTTTCAATAACAGGCAGTGCTGTCAGAGAACCTGTTTGGCCTTTTACTTCACCGTTGGTGAATTTTTCAACATAGTCAGCATTTACACGTGCGGCGCGTTCTAGCAAGCGGGAGTGCAAGTAGAATACGTCACCAGGGTAAGCTTCACGACCAGGTGGACGACGCAGCAACAATGAAATTTGGCGATAAGCCCAAGCTTGCTTGGTCAAATCATCATAAATGATCAATGCATCTTGACCGCGATCACGGTAATACTCACCCATGGAGCAGCCACCAAATGGTGCCAAGAACTGCATGGCAGCAGGGTCAGAAGCCGTCGCAGCAACAACAATAGTATGCTCCATTGCGCCGTGCTCTTCGAGCTTACGTACTACGGCAGCAATAGAAGACGCTTTTTGTCCTACTGCGACATAAATACACTTAATGCCAGAACCTTTCTGGTTGATGATCGCATCAACAGCAATAGCTGTTTTACCAATCTGACGGTCACCAATAATCAACTCGCGCTGACCGCGGCCGATTGGCACCATAGCATCAATCGCTTTCAGACCAATTTGTACTGGCTGATCAACAGACTGCCGTGCGATTACACCCGGAGCAACTTTTTCAATTGCATCGGTTTCTTTCGCGTTGATTGGGCCTTTGCCATCAATGGGGTTACCCAATGCATCAACGACACGACCTTCTAGTTCAGGGCCTACTGGCACTTCTAGGATGCGGCCGGTACAACGTGCTTTCTGGCCTTCGGCCAGAGATTGATAATCACCGAGGATTACCGCACCGACGGAGTCGCGCTCCAAGTTAAGAGCCATACCGTAAACACCGCCATCAAACTCGATCATTTCACCGTACATCACATCGGCTAGGCCGTGGATGCGAATGATACCGTCTGATACGGATACGATAGTGCCTTCGTTCTTTGCTTCAGATGAAACTTCAAGACTATCAATACGCTGCTTGATGATTTCACTGATTTCGGATGGATTCAGTTGCTGCATTTGCTCTGGTCCTCAATCCTAGGAATTTAATGCTTCGGCGAGTTTTGCCAATCGCCCGCGAATAGAGCCGTCTATAACGGTATCTCCGGCTCGAACGATGGCGCCACCAATCAGACTGTCATCGACTGACACCTGCATGGTAACTTCACGTTCAAGTTTCGCGCTGAGCGCACTTGCCAGCTTGTTTTGTTGTTCTGCACTAATTTCAACGGCCGCCACGACATCAACCTCAATGGTTTTTTCGCGGTTGGCCTTTAGTGCCTCGAACTGCTGATATATCTGTGGCAGTAGTTGCAGACGACGATTTTCTGCCAAGACCTGCAGAAATCCGCGGACCTTGTCATTTACGGCGTCACCACAAACCTCAATAGTTTTTTCTGCCTGCTGAGCTGCTGTGTAACTGGGTGAACTCAGCAGTTTTACTACTGCATCCTGCTGTGCTACAGCCGCAACAAGGGCAAGGCCGTCGGCCCAACCCTGCAAGTCGCTTGCATCGGCAGCATATTGAAACGCCGCTTTCGCATAAGGCCGAGCCAGAGTGCTCAATTCCGCCATGTTAAACCTCGGTTACAGCTGTGCTGCCAGGTCATCAACCAAAGCACGATTTGCGCTTTCATCGATGTTTGCTTTCAGGATCTTCTCTGCGCCAGCTAGAGCAAGAGCCGCTACGCTATTACGCAACTCTTCTTTGGCACGGTTCGTTTCCTGCTCGATTTCTGCCTGAGCAGCCACTTTCAGGCGATCGCCTTCAGTTTTGGCTTGCTCTTTAGCTTCGTCAACAATCTGGTTTGCACGCTTGTTAGCCTGCTCAATAATTGCTGATGCTTCTTGCTTAGCTTCCGTGAGTCGCTCTACCGCCTTTTCTTGCGCTAGCTCTAGATCACGAGAAGCTCTGTCTGCGGCATCTAAACCATCGGCTATCTTTTTCTGCCGTTCTTCCATCGATGTAATGATGGCAGTCCATACAAATTTTTTGCAGAACCAAATAAAGAACAGAAAAGAAATCAGCTGTCCGATCAGGGTCAGGTTAATATTCACGCCAACACCTCTTTCTTGGAGTTAGATAAAAGAATGGGGTTGTCGTTATTAACCGGCGTATACCGCAAAAATCAGGTACATGCCGATACCAACACCGATCATTGGGATCGCATCAATCAAACCAGCCAAAAGGAACATTTTACCTTGTAGCATTGGTCCAAGTTCTGGTTGACGAGCAGTGCCTTCCAGCAATTTGCCACCTAGCAGGCCCATACCAACAGCGGCGCCCAGCGCACCAAAACCAACCATAATTGCAGCTGCAACCAAGATGAGTTCCATTTTCTTCTCCTAATAACTTAAAGTAAGTAGTAAAGTTTAAAAAATAATTTAGTGATCTTCGTGCGCCATACTCAGGTACACGACAGTCAACACCATAAAAATAAATGCCTGCAGCGTAATAATCAGGATGTGGAATATTGCCCAACCCAACTGTAACGCGCCACCAAAAGCACCTAAAATCCATCCCGCGCCATACATCATGGCAATCAAGATAAAGATCATTTCTCCCGCATACATGTTACCGAACAGTCGCAAGCCAAGAGAGAACGGCTTGGCTAACAAGCCAACCAACTCTAGCGCCAGGTTAATCGGAACAAAAAAGGCTTGAACTACGGGATTCTTAGCACCAAAGGGCTGCAGGGTCAGTTCGCCAACAAAACCACTAACACCTTTTACCTTTATGCTGTAGTAAATAATCATACCAAACACGGCTAGCGCCATACCCAGGGTAATATTTGGGTCTGTTGAGGGCACAATTTTCTGGAAATGAACGCCGGCTAAACCCATCAACCAGGGAACAACATCCACTGGTATCAAGTCCATCAGGTTCATCAGGAACACCCAGACAAAGATGGTCAAAGCCATCGGGGCGATCCAAGGGTTGCGGCCATGAAAACTGTCTTTAACAGTCCCATCCACAAACTCAACCATCATTTCAACAAAGTTTTGAAAGCCCACTGGTATACCAGAAGTAGCGCGCTTTGCTGCCCAGCGAAATAGCAGGGCAAAAACAAGACCAAGACCAATGGACCAGCCAAGACTGTCCACGTTTACAGCCATAAAACCCATTTCCGCTGCCTCTTGGGCATTATGCGCAAACCCCCAACCATGGTCTGTGTGACCAAATGTTAGATTGGTTAAATGGTGTTGTATGTATTCGGAGCCCGTTTGTTGGGTGTCGCCTGCCATTCTTTTTCTCTCAAACCAGCAAGGTCAAAATTATCTGTGATTTACCACTTTCGCGGCACAAAACCACTGCACAATTATCATAACGCCATAACTAAGAAACAGTCCGGGTAAATAGATTGGCTTAACAAAGCTAAACGCCAATCCAAACATCACCACAGTGAGCAATAACTTGCCCGCTTCCCCTTTTTGTATGGCGCGAAGTATTTCTGGGGCCTGCCTTGCTCCTATATACCGAAATGCCAGTCGAGAAAAATAGGCATGAGGGCCTATTTGTATCAACCCACCAATCAGTATGGAGTAGGCTGCGGTTACATCTACCGGTGACAGGGCAACCACGGCGATCAACAAAATGATGATCTGTGTTATTGCTATCCGACCTACCGGAGGAGCCTTTATGGTAGCCTTCATTTGCTACCCCCCTTTCCGCACTTAAATGTCTAAGCCTGCATAATATGCTCACTCAAACGGCCGGCAATTATAGGTAGTCCCTCGGGCACTTTCAACAAATCTTTAATATAAGTAGCTGTATAGAACAGAATAATTACATATAACGATAATTTATCAGAGTTATAGCCCGCTATTACTTTATATGTTTCAGTATTCCGTCAAGCTCGTCCAGACTATTGTATTTAAGTACCAGCTTTCCCTTTCCCTTAGCGTTGTGCTGAATCAACACCGGTACTCCAACCTGATCTGATAGATCATCTTGTAAACGCTTGGTGTCAGGATCAATTTTTTGGGTCGGCTCGTTTTCATGTCTTTGTTCTTGCTGAAGCACTCTTCTTACTAGGGCCTCTGTCTGTCGCACGGTCAAACCTTTCGCAACAATGGTTCTTGCGGTTTCTATTTGAGCACCGCCGTCGAGACCCAACAATGCCCTAGCATGACCCATTTCGAGATCACCATGCTCTAAAAATTTTTGTACTTCTTGCTCCAGAGTCATTAACCGCATCAGGTTTGTTACCGTGCTGCGTGATTTACCCACAGCCTCTGCTACTTGCTGCTGGGTTAGGCCAAACTCTTGTTGTAAGCGAACTAAAGCTTGAGACTCTTCTATAGCATTAAGATCTTCGCGCTGAATGTTTTCTATCAGAGCCATGGCCACGGCAGCTTCGTCGGTCACATCGCGTATCAATGCAGGTATGGAAGCTAAGCCAGCCTGCTGTGCTGCTCGCCACCGCCTTTCCCCTGCAATAATCTCGTAGCTATCAATACCTGTTGGCCTGACAACGATGGGTTGCATTACACCCTGAGCTCGTATTGAGTTGGCGAGATCTTCCAGTGCCTCCGGGTGCATATCCCTGCGTGGCTGGTATTTACCCCGACACATAAATTCCACTGGTAGCTCTTTTAGCGCTCCCTGCTGAACGGTATCGCTGTCTTCTGCCGGATTTTCGTCTTCACCCATACCCAACAATGCGTCGAGACCGCGACCTAATCCCTTTCTTTTCACCATAACCTAACCTGTCGTTTCTGCCGGAATCTTAACTGCCGCCTTTGATCGTCGAATAATTTCGCCCGCCAGACCCAGGTAAGCCAGAGCACCTTTTGAGTTCTTATCATAAGCCAATGCTGGCTGACCATAACTGGGCGCCTCGGCCAGACGCACATTTCTTGGAATAGCTATACGGTAGACCTTATCGCCGAAGTGGTTGCGCAATTGGGCCGTCACTTCATTTGTAAGGCTATTCCGTGGGTCATACATCGTTCGAAGTATTCCCTCCAAACGTAATTTCGGGTTGAGGAACTGACTAATTTTTTTGATTGTGTTGTGCAGTGCCGACAGGCCCTCCAGTGCGTAATACTCACACTGCATTGGAACTATTACGCCATCACAGGCAACCAGCGAGTTTAGCGTCAACATACTCAATGAGGGTGGGCAATCGATAATAATATAGTCGTAGCCATTTTTTACTCTGGCCAAGGCATGGCGAAGGCGACTTTCTCTGCTTTTAACTTTTAGCAGTTCAACCTCAGCAGCCGTAAGATCACCATTGGCTGGCAACACATCGAAACCACCCGATTCGCTGCGCTGCACGGCAGCTTCAGTGGTCACATCACCTACCAACACATCCAGCACTGTGGTCTCGATACTGTTCTTATTGACACCACAACCCATCGTTGCATTGCCTTGGGGGTCCATGTCCACTAGCAATACCCGCTTGCCATAACTGGCCAAAGACGCGGCAAGATTAACGCTGGTGGTGGTTTTCCCCACGCCACCTTTTTGGTTGGCAATGGCAAATGTCTTGCTCAATACGGATTCCTCAACGGGATGCTATTTTGATAGTTTAATTTCGATCAAGTGTCGCTCACCCTCAACGCCCGGCACCTGGAGCTGATGTGATGCAACGACATTATAGTGTTTTGGGAGTGCACTCAACTCCTTCACCGGATATTGCCCTTTCATCGCATAAAAACTTCCCCGCTCATCAATTAAGTGGGTACATTTTTCAACCATATCTTTCAGGCTAGTAAATGCCCGGCTGGTCACAGCATCAAAGGGTTTTGTTGGCCGGTAAGCCTCAACTCGACTTTGAATTTCTTCGACATTTTCAAGTCCTAACTGGGTTCGCACTTGAAATAAAAATCGGGTTTTCTTCCCATTACTATCCATTAACGTGAATTGTCGGTGGGGAAAAAGAATAGCCAAAGGTATGCCGGGCAACCCTGGTCCTGTCCCGACATCTATAATTCGCTCGCCACTGATCATGGGTGCAACACTCAGGCTATCCAAAAGGTGTAGCCGAAGCATTTTATCCGGTTCGCGGATAGACGTTAGGTTATAAGCGCCATTCCATTTTTGTAGCAAATTCAGATAATCCAGCAATTGGTTTATCTGTTTGTCTGATGGCACCAATGATAACTGACGCAACCCCTCTCGAAAGGTTAACTCTAAATCTCGTGACATCGATTATCAGGCAATTTTTTTAGTTGAAAGTGATTTTTTCTTTAGATAAATAAGCAACAGGGAAATCGCCGCCGGTGTAACACCTGGTATCCTTGAGGCACGAGCTAAAGTCTCTGGTTTTGCCTCTGACAATTTTTGTTTGACCTCATTGGACAGACCGTTAACCCCGAGGTAATCAAAATCTACTGGAATCACGGTATTTTCATGACGGCGGACTTTATCAATATCATCCTGCTGACGATTAATATAGCCAGAGTACTTCGCATCAATCTCTATCTGTTCTGCAACATCCGCTGCCACAGAACTACCGGCATCCAGCTCAACAATATCGTCATAGCCAAGTTCGGGCCGCTTTAGCAAATCATACAGGTTGTATTCTCTGGTAGGGGTTGACCCTGTTTTTTCTTCCACCAATGCAGCCTGGTCTGTTTCGGGTTGAATCCAGGTACTTTTCAAACGTTGCTGCCCTCGCTCAACAGCCTCACGTTTTTCAGTAAATGCTTTCCAGCGGTGATCATCAACCAAACCCAGCTCTCGACCTTTTTCAGTCAAGCGTTGATCAGCATTATCCTGTCGAAGCAGTAGGCGGTATTCTGCACGACTGGTAAACATTCGATAGGGCTCCTGAGTCCCCAGCGTAATCAAGTCATCCACTAAAACACCGATATATGCCTCGTCTCGACGGGGGCACCACGCCTCTTTTTCTTGTACCTGAAGTGCGGCATTGGCACCCGCGAGTAAACCCTGAGCACCCGCTTCCTCGTAACCCGTTGTCCCGTTAATCTGTCCCGCAAAGAACAAACCAGCCACGCATTTGGTTTCCAGTGAATATTTTAAATCTTGCGGATTAAAGTAATCGTATTCAATAGCATAACCCGGGCGGGTGATATGGGCATTTTCAAACCCCTTAATCGACCGCACCAATGCCATCTGCACATCAAACGGCAGGCTTGTCGAAATTCCATTGGGGTACAACTCGTGGGTCGTTAAACCCTCTGGCTCAATAAATATTTGATGATTGTCTTTATCCGCAAAACGAACCACCTTATCTTCGATTGAAGGGCAGTAACGGGGGCCCACCCCTTCAATCACCCCTGTATACATGGGCGAACGATCCATTCCAGAACGAATAATCTCGTGGGTTCGATCATTAGTATGCGTGATATAACAACAAATTTGCTGTGGGTGTTGTGACAGATCACCTAGAAATGACATTACCGGTTCAGGTTTATCTCCCCACTGTGGCTGCAGTCCCTCAAAATCGACACTCCGGGCATCGATCCTGGGAGGGGTACCTGTTTTTAGGCGATCTACCCTAAATGGCAAATCGCGTAGTCGCTTAGCTAAACTAATCGAGGGTGGGTCGCCTGCACGTCCACCTGAATGATTCTCCAAGCCTATATGGATTTTTCCTCCAAGGAACGTTCCCGTGGTCAGTACCACCGTCTTTCCGTTAAATCGCAACCCCATTTGAGTAACCACGCCAGTTACGCGATTGTTCTCGATAATCAAGTCATCAACAGATTGCTGAAAAATCGAGAGATTTGGCTGATTTTCCAGTGTTTGGCGAATAGCAGCCCGATACAGAGCACGATCTGCCTGGGCGCGTGTGGCTCGGACGGCGGGGCCCTTTCGAGAGTTTAAAACTCTGAACTGGATCCCACCTTTGTCGGCGGCATGGGCCATAGCCCCACCCAGAGCATCAATCTCCCTGACCAGGTGACTTTTTCCAATACCGCCAATCGCTGGGTTACAAGACATTTGCCCCAGAGTATCAATATTGTGTGTCAGTAATAACGTTTTACATCCCATGCGGGCTGCAGCCAAGCAAGCCTCTGTACCGGCATGGCCACCGCCAATTACGATTACATCAAAGTTATCCGGATAAAGCATAGCGACTAACCAGCATGGGAATTAAAAAAGGGGAAGCATTATAAGACAAACGGCCCAAGAGTTAACGCATTTTAAAAGTCGATAAAAACACGCGGTTAAGATGGTTTAAATATATACCTACTTATATATAGGTATATATATGGTTTTTAATATTATGTTTATATATAGAGGTGAAGATTTCTGTGGATAGGCCATGATAATTTATATTAATCAACCAGTTAGAGAAATGATAAGCTAACTAACAACCTGCTCTGAAGCTCGGCTTAAGCGCTGTTTAGGCTGTGGAGAGAACGCATAGTTACCCACAAAGTTTCAGTGATCATAGTTATCCCCAAAATAATCCAGAGGTTTTTAAGAGACTTTTACAGGTGATTACCCACAGGTTGCTAAGGGTTGTGGATAAAAAAAGATCGCTGTGGGTAACTCTGTGTGTAAATTATTGTTAACTTTATTTACGTTATGGTTTGATCTTTCATTGATCTGTCGGAGCTTTTTCTTTAAAATCGCCCGCCCTTTGAGGCTAATAGTCAGTTAACGGAAGTCAGTCATGAAAAGAACATTTCAGCCAAGCGTACTTAAGCGCAAACGTACTCACGGTTTTCGTGCTCGTATGGCAACAACAAATGGCCGTTTGGTCATCAAACGTCGTCGTGCTAAAGGGCGCAAGCGTTTAGCGGCATAATTATCAGCCCATCATAAGGGCAGGGCTATGCCCAAATAGAACATGCCCGAAGCCACCTTCAGCAGAAATAAACGCCTATTAACAGCCCGGGCTTACCAGGCTGTTTTTGGTGGCACCCATTTCAAGGTTGCTCACCCTCACCTTTTATTGCTTGCCAGACCAAACGAGCTATCTCATCCTCGGTTGGGTCTTGTGGTCGCAAAAAAACATATACGACATGCCGTAGACCGCAACCGTGTGAAACGGGTCGTGCGAGAGACCTTTCGTCTTGCGCAATCCCAGTTAAATTCTCTTGATGTGGTATTTCTAGCTCGACCGGGGTTAGATAAACTTTCCCCACACGATCAAATAGCGTTGTTACAAAAAAGTTGGCAGCGATTAACTCGTAAACTAATGGTTGAGCGGGAATGAAGAAGCTGATTATCGCTGGAATCAAAGGGTATCAGTTTTTGATTAGCCCTCTTTTAGGTTCTAGTTGCCGCTTTTATCCCAGCTGTTCCTGTTATGCGGTGGCATCAGTAGATCAGTATGGCGTGTTGAAAGGGGGTTATCTTACCCTGCGCCGCCTTATAAAATGTCACCCTTATCACTCCGGGGGATTTGACCCGGTTCCGCAACCCGAACAAAAACCTGAGTTGAAATAAATATGGATTGGCAACGCTCACTACTTATTAGTGCCATGCTGGTGGTGCTTTATATGCTATTTCTGGAATGGAATACGTTTCAGGAGGCAAATGCACCAAAAGTGGATATCGCCGCAGCAGAGGCCATGGTAACGCCAGAGTTACCGGAGGTTGCAGTTAATACATCTTCCGATGTAGGTGAGCTACCTGTTTCTGATGAGTCGATTTCTGAGCAGACTGTTGAATTGGTTACCAATAAAAACACACGAATGGTTCGTGTATCAACAGACGTTTTGACTGTTCTAATCGACACTCATGGTGGTGATATTGTCAGGGTTGAGTTACCCCAACACTTAACCGAGTTAGGTGATATCGAGAGCCCTTTTATTCTCCTTAATCGTACAGCGAGTACCACCTATATTGCCCAAAGTGGTTTGATTGGAGCCAATGGAACAGACACCAGTGCTGGCCGCCCCCTGTTTAAAGTAGGTGCTGACCA
>Ga0209121_10000032_pt1 | contig 126394 bp, 122 predicted proteins | sample Cruoilmetagenom3_FD_187292 | JGI IMG/M metagenome (GOLD analysis project Ga0209121, IMG submission 187292) | Oil polluted marine microbial communities from Coal Oil Point, Santa Barbara, California, USA - Sample 3 (SPAdes) (version 2) | ecosystem: Environmental > Aquatic > Marine > Oil seeps ...
GGAGAACTCTGAAACAAAGATTTTTATGACAGGCGGAATGATTCACAGAGATTTTCAGGATCTTGTGGGGGGGATATCTGTTGACACATTGGCTCGATTCACCCCAACCTGTGCGATTACTGGCATTGATGGTTTTTCAATTGACCATGGATTTACTACAACTGAGCCATCCATGGCTCAGATCAAGAAAAAGATGCTATCCGTTTGTCGGAAATCAATCGTTGTTGCTGATTCATCAAAATATGGTAAGTCGTGCTTATTCCACGTCGCCAATCTACAGGATGTTTATGCCTTGGTTACTGACAAGAATGTTCCCGAGGAACTTAAGCAGCACCTGGCAAATTCAGGCATTGAGCTCATTTTGGTCTGAGCAAGCAAATAATATAAGATAAAACGCCAACAAATGATAAGATACGAAAATTAACAGCAATATTCAATTGACAAAATTATGCAGGTATTTTATACTATTGATAAATCAGATTAACCGGTATTAACAAAGTTCGTTATTCGTGGAAATTCTATTCTCAGGATAGAAGTTAATGAATGAAGATATGCTGAAAACTCTTTCAGATGAAGAGAAAAGAAGAAGAAAACATCCATATTGGATTTATGAATCTATGCAGATGGAGGCGGACATCACCGGGATTTCCATCGAGGCGTGCCGGTTTGTCAATCAGTGTCCCTTGGGTGCAGCTATTTTAGCCGCATGTGGTGTTGATTTTTTCAAAGACCCAGGCGAAACACTTGATTTTATTTCGCACGAAACCAAGGCATATTTTCCAAATGAAGAGAACATGGCAGCATATGAACAAAGATTTGAAAAATATCTGCGTTTTCGTTCCGCTGTCGTTAATCTTTATGAATAGTTTTCAGAAGGAGGTGTCAATCGAGCAAAAAGTAATGTAAGGATATCGTAGGTTGAGAGAATTAAATAGTATTTCGGAGGAATAAGAATGAAAAAAAGACTGATCATATTATCAATATTGATGATTCTGGGGGTGCTCCTGACTGCATGTGGTGCAGCGGGAAGTGGCGAGACGACTGTCGGATTCAGCATGCTGACTCGTACTCATACCTTCTATAAGATTATGGAAGAGGGTTTGGTCGATGAGGCAGAAAAACTGGGTGTTGAGCTGATTGCTGTTGACTCGGAGACGGATATTGCCAAGCAGCTTGACCAGGTGCAGGATTTCATCGCCCAGGAAGTCGATGCGATTATTTTGACTCCTGTTGATTCTGCTGGTATTGAACCGGCGATCAAACTGGCTAATGATGCAGGCATTCCTGTGTTCACGATGGATACCGCTTCCACGGGTGAGGGTGAAGTTGTTTCACATGTTGCCACAGATAACTATGCTGGTGGCGTCCTTGATGCAGAATACGCTGCGGATGTTCTTGACGGCGAAGGACAGGTCGCGATTATTGGATGCGCTGGGATTGAGAGCATCGGTCAACGTACTGAAGGCTTCGAAGACACGATGGAAAAATATCCTGGCATCGAGATCGTTATTGTAACCGATTGTAAGTGCGATGGTGCAGTTGCTGCCGATCAAACAGCTGACCTGCTGGTGACCTATCCTGACCTGAAGTTAATTTTTGGCACTGGTGATCCCTTTGGATTGGGTGCAGTCCAATCCATTAATGCAGTAGGCTCTGATGTGTTGGTTGTCAGCCTTGATGGCTTACCTGAAGGGATTGAGGAAGTGAAAAAAGGCGGCAATTTCCTGTGCACCGTTGCCCAGGATCCTGACAAAATCGCGCGAACAACACTGCAGAATATTGTAAAATATCTTAACGGAGAAGAGGTTGAGCCGCTGATTCAGATCTCACCTTACGTTATTGATATCAATAATGCGCCGTAGGACAGCTCTTAAAACAAATAATCAAATATGATTATTTGTTAGGAGAAATTAGAATCGAATAGGGCGGGGTTTGAAAAGCCCCGTCCTATTTCTGAAGATTTGGCATTATGGAAAAAGCACCAATTATTGAAGTACGGGATATTAAAAAAGCATTCCCCGGCGTTCAGGCATTGGATGGTGTGAGCCTTTCCTTTTATCTTGGTGAAATCCACGCGCTGATCGGTGAAAATGGCGCGGGAAAATCCACTCTGATCAAAGTCATGGGAGGCGTATATCAGAAGGATAGCGGGAAGATTTTTGTGTGCGGTGAGGAAATGGAGATTGAGGATGTTACCCACGCACAAGAGATGGGGATAAGCGTTATTCATCAGGAATTAAGCCTGATACCTGACCTCACCGTCATGGAAAATTTATGCCTTGGGATTGAGCCGCGCCGAGGGGGTACCTTTTTTATTGATAAAAACGCCATGCTCAATCGGTCTCTTGAAATTATGGAACCTTTGGGGCTGGAGATAAACCCGCGTAAATTTATTCGAGACCTCAAGACTGCGGACAAACAAATGGTAGAAATCGCTAGAGCGGTCTCGAGAAATGCATCCCTGGTCATCATGGATGAGCCGACCTCATCACTTTCATCTCGAGAAGTGGATACCCTTTTTGAAATCATCAGGAAATTAAAGGAAAACAATGTCGGCGTTATATATGTATCCCATATTCTCAGTGAAGTATTAACCATTTCAGATAAGATCACTGTACTCCGGGACGGCAGATTAATTCGAATGTTAGACACAAAGGATGCTGATGAAAATCTCTTGGTGAGGTCAATGGTGGGGAGAGAGATCAAAGATTATTTTAAAAAGAAAGAAAAAGAGATCGGTGATGTAGTTTTGGAAGTGAAGAATCTCACCAGAGAACCAAGATTCTCCAATATTTCTTTTGATCTTCGCCAGGGCGAGATACTGGGAATATCAGGGCTGGTTGGGGCTGGAAGAACAGATATCATACGGTCAATTTTTGCTGCTGACGAATTAGACTCAGGTGAAATTTATTTAAATGGCAAGAAAATCGAAATGAAATCACCCTGGGAAGCGATCGAAAAGGGGTTTGGGTTTGTACCAGAAGACAGAAAGCTTGAAGGATTAATGATTGAAGCCTCAGTCAAGCACAACATCTCCTTACCCAGCCTGAAAGCCAGGGCGAGAAGAGGTTTGCTGGATCATAAATGGGAAAACAGCGCATGCGCTGAATTTATCGATAAACTGGGTATCGTTACGCCGTCAGACACTACGGTCACGAAAACGCTCAGCGGGGGTAATCAACAAAAGATCGTGGTTGCTAAATGGTTCGCTGCAAACTCACGAATATTACTCTTAGATGAACCCACACGCGGGATTGATGTCAATGCGAAATCAGAAATGTATGCATTAATGAATAATTACACAAAGAACGGGGGAAGCATCATTATGGTTTCTTCTGAATTGCCGGAGATCCTGGGAATTGCAGACAGGATTGTGGTCATCCGGCAGGGCAATGTATCTGGCATCCTTGATCGAAATGAGGCAACCGAAGAGAAGATAATGACATTGGCCAGCACCATTAAGAGAAAAAGAGAAGTTACGATATGAATGGAAATAGAAAATTCTTAGATAAATTCATGAAGTTCGTGAAAGATCAGACCTTAATCTTCATTCTAATCGCACTGTGTATCGTTGTTTATGCCGTATCCCCGGTTTTTCTTACGCCGCGCAATCTGATTAATGTCCTGATCCAGATTTCAATTAATGCCTTAATTGCCACGGGAATGACCTTTGTCATTATATCCGGGGGGATCGACCTGTCCGTAGGATCTGTGGCTGCGCTAAATGGTATTGTCGTTACCGCAGTCATTCTGCCTTATCAAAATATGAGTACGCCAATGGTTGTATTGATTATCCTTGGATTAAGCATCATTGTTGGTTTGCTTATCGGCGGTTTAAATGGATTTGCGATTTCAAAATTGCGTGTGCCCTCATTTGTTGCTACCCTTGCTACCCTCAATATTGCACGCGGTCTTGCGTATGTGTATACACAGAGTCGTTCGATCTATGGCTTACCAGATTCCTTTAGCTGGATCGGGCAAGGATACATTGGTTTTGTGCCGGTGATTGTGATTATCGTCGTTCTCGTATTGGTGGCTGCGCACATCATTTTAAGCAATACAGTTTTTGGCAGGCATGTTTATGCTGTCGGCAGCAATGAAGATGTGGCGAAATTGTGCGGGATCAATGTGGCAAATGTAAAATTAAAGGTGTTTATCATCAGCGGAATACTGTCTGCGTTCGCAGGCGCTTGCCTTGCCTCGCGTTTGATCACCGGTCAGCCAACCGCGGCTACTGGGTATGAATTGAACGCCATTGCAGCGGTCGCTTTGGGTGTAGGAGGGATGGAAGGTGGAAAGGGTGGGATTGGAAAAACTATTCAGGGTATTTTGATCATTGGTGTGATCAACAACGGGCTAAACCTGATGAAAGTTTCCTCGTATTGGCAGATCATCGCGATGGGTGCGATCATTTTAGCAGCATTAATTATTGGTCAATTTAATAAAAAGGAATCATAAAGGAGATTAAATGTCATTAGTCAATGATTATCAACAGGTCAAAGAGATTTACACGGATGCAGGAGAGCGCGGTGTGGGTTTGCCATTATTTTGCTGTGAGGACCGGGAGACCCTAGAAGCGATCCTGGCAGCAGCTTATGAAATTGGTCAGGAGATCGGCAATCCTCACATCCCAATTACACCTTCGTGGACATCCAGATACCATGTACGCTGTCAGGCTTGCCTGGTTTCAAAAACGAATAATCCAATACTCGGATGCCAGTTGATGTTTTCTGATCTGGAAGTTTACACAGGTAAGGACAGTCCCTATAAAGACCTGTTGGTCATGCCGCACCTTGATCACTCTAATCCCTGGGAAAATTCAGATATTTTATTTGGATTTGTTGATCAATTTGCATCCGTGATGTGTGATGCAAGTGAGAAGCCGCTAGAAGAAAATATTCGGTTAACGGCGGAATATGTGGATCAGGTGAAAGGTGAAGTGGTTGTGGAAGGGGCTGTAGATGAGATCTCTTCTACTGAAGGCGGTCCTCGAGAAAAGAAGACCACAGTGGAGGAAGCCAGAAGATTCATTTCAGAAACAGGTGTGGATATCATTGTCCCTAACCTGGGGACAGAACACCGCTCGACCACTGCTTCAGCTCACTATGATTCCGAACGGGCGCGTGAGATCAGTGCCGCGGTAGGCAAAGTCATGTGCTTACACGGATCTTCATCGGTGAAGAAAGAGGATCTGTCTAAATTACCTGAAGACGGGATCATCAAGATAAATTTATATACCGCACTGGCATATGCCGGCGGTAGAGCTGTCGTCAACCATGTTTTGGAAGATCTTGCGAACGTTTATAAAGAAGATGAACTCGCTCATTTAATTAAAAATGGGGTTCTTGGAGAAAAAGTACTGAACAAAAATTACGGAAAGACGAAATTACCAATCGGTCCCAAATTGGCCCACTTCACCAATCCCAAACGCAGCGATGCATGGTTCAATGCTTTCAAGGAAAAGTGCAAAAACTACATGCGGGTCTTCAACTATCATAAATTTGCGAAATAATTAATCTCAGGATTGCAGATTTTCTTTTTGATCAGGATTATGAAGCATTCAAAGAAATTCATCAACGATCCAAAGCAAATTGGCAATGAGGCCATTTCAGGTTATCTTAAAGCAAGCTCTGGTTTCCTGCACCAAGTTGGGGATAAGAATGTCCTGGTTGCCAATAACATTCCGGATAATAAGGTTGGCATCCTAACTGGTGGCGGGTTGGCAGCAGAGCCGCTTTTTATGGGTTATGTTGGCAAGAATATGGCGGATTGCGCGGTGATTGGCAATATCAATGCTGCGCCTTCCCCTTTTGACATCCTCATCGGGACGCAAGCAATCCATCAAGGAAAGGGGGTATTGTATATTTATAACAACTACTTTGGTGATGTGATGACCTTTGATATGGCTCAGGAACTGGCCATGGACGAGGGGATTAAGGTCGAGACTGTTTGTGTATACGATAACGTCGGATCCGCCCCGCTTGAAGAGATAACTAGCCGCAAAGGGAATATGGGGGCGATTTATGTGCTTAAAATCGCAGGTGCTGCATCAAGCGGGATCTATGATCTTTGTCAGTTAAAGGGGAATGTTGAAAAAGCAAGGGATAACACGCGCTCTTTGATCGTGGTCGGGGATACAGGCTATTACCTGGAGAGCAGCGACCCAATGTTTGAGATGCCTTTCGATGAGATTGAATATGGCGTGGGACTCCACGGGGAGCCAGGATTGTTCCGGGATAAGGTCGAACCAGTCGATCGCGTTGTTGAAAAGGTGATGAACATCCTTCTACCTGATTTGAAGTGTAAGAAAGGGGATGCCGTCGTTGCCATGGTGAACAGTATGGGGGCAACATCGATCACGGAACTATTTATTATCAACCGCAAGTTAAATGAAATTTTAGACCAGAGATCGGTTTCTGTTGTCCACAATGATGTCGGTTTTTTTTATACCAGCCAGGATATGGTGGGTTTTTCGATCACCCTGATGAAGTTGGATGAGGAATTAACCACTTTTTTCTATGAACCCGCGTATTCTTTTAGTTATAAGTTTTCACCATGAGTGATGAATTATCGATTTCCCAGGTGCAGGATATGTTGATTGCCGTTGGTAGGCGGGTGATCAGCATGGAGAAGCAGTTAAATGATGCCGATCGTGTGATCGGCGATGGTGACCACGGTGCAGCGATGGCAAGGGGATTCAGCGCCATGATCAATGAGATGGAAGAAGGGGAATTTACTGATCTGACAAAACTTTTTATTGCCGCTGGGAATGCGATGATTGCGTCTGTTGGCGGAAGCGCGGGGATCATCTTTGGAACTTTTTTCCGTAGCGGCGGCAAAGCGCTGAATGGCAGCAAAGTGCTTGATGCTGAAGGGTTTACTCATTTTCTCGCAGAAGCGTTTGATGCGATCCAGCACCGGGGGAAAGCCAAGCCAGGGGATAAGACGATGCTGGATGCCCTGTATGCTGCCCTGGAAGCTGCCAAAGCAACAAGAGAACTTCCTTTAGGCGAATTCTTCCTAACCGTGGCTGAAGCGGCAAAAAAAGGGATGGAAAATACTGGCAGCATGGTTGCAGAGACGGGACGGGCAAAAGATTTTGGTGAGAAATCACTGGGATTATTGGATCCAGGCTCAATCACCACATTCACCATCATTGATGAAATGAGTCATTACGTTAATAAAATTGTGTAGCGCATCAACTGTACATCTACAATAAAAAACACAAAGAAAATGAAATGGTCAACATAATCGCCGCTGAAGGATTGTTGGTTTCTAACAAATCTGGTATCAAATGGCGCTGCGATGGTTTCCTTCTGTAGCGAAATTGAATTCACGGATTAAAAGACAATTCTGTATGACGCGATAGCGACAGCAGCTTCATCACTTCCAAAATTTTTATATTTTCATAAAGTAATGACTAGAGATAAGATTATGATATCTCTAACGCGGAATTACTTGCCCCTCTTCGTCCGTTACGCTTATCGAACTGAGAGCAATATAAAAATATATCCTCCTTCTATACGTAAAGTTGCTAATTCCCTTGTCGCGTTTGAAGGCGATATCTAAGTGTGCCAATGAGATGTTGCGTTCCCAGCCATTGAGGTGGTTAATACAAACTACTATTTTTTCATCAGCGGCAAGTAGGATCGATTCCCAATGATCTGCCCATAGATATTGGTATGGGTGATCGAAAGCGGTTGCCCCTGCCAAACCACCAGGTAATCACCCGTTGGTCCCGCGGCGATGGCAGGAAAGTCGTTTGCTGGACCAGGCACATCAAAGTAATCCAACCAAAAAATGTCTCTGTCCCTCTGGAAAAGATAGATTGACTTATCCATGATCCCTCGCTCAAATTGAATACCAATCAGATAGGTTTCACTGTTCGGATTGGCTGCAAGGGCAATATGGTGGTGTGAATCAGATGTTGAAGACGCAGATCCCCCACCCAACTTTGTACCAAAGCGATCGGTGTAGGCAAAGCCGTAACCGTTCCAGGGCGGATTACTTTGAATCCATTCAATCATATAGGTATTATTATTAGAATTATTAGGTAGGGCAGCCACAACTGGACCTTCGTGTGCTTTACCACTGTCGCCGTAGGTGATCGTTGAGCCGTAAAGGTTGCCGTTGCCCACTACCTGATGTCCCTTGACATCATAAACATTGGTACCCGAATTGTATTCCTGCCAGGTAACCATATAGCGGTTTTCACGGGGATTATAAGCAACATCCGGCGCGCTGTGTATTTTTGTGCTGCTGGAAATTTGTTTTGGGGTGCCCTCCAGAGTCCCATCAGGTTTTACGACCTGGCTGGTGATATAATGCGTAGGTGTGCCAACATGGGTTACTTCATGCCAGACCACCAGGTAGCGATTAAACGCAGCAGAGAAGGCAACCGCCGGATCCGACGGTGTATAAAAAGTAGTGGACTTTGCACGAATTGTCAGGTCGTTTGCATCAAGGACCATCCCGGTCCCGGAGACCCGCCTGGCGCGAATGCTGTTTCCTTTAAACGTACCGACATTTTCATAATCCTCCCAGACCACCAGGTACTGATCCTGCACGCTGTCATAGGTGACATCCGGCTTCCAGCGGTCATGGCCAGGGCCGCCTGAAATGTAAAAGGGTCCACCGATCAGGCTGCCATCCGCGGCGACTTTTTGGGCACGGATGTCGTCGTTGCTGGGGCGATCATTGCTCCAGACGACCAGGTAATGGTTTCTCTGGCTGTTGTAGGCAATGCTTGGCGTCACTTCCCGCAGAGTATCATTGGCAATTGGAAATTGACTGCCCAATAATTTCGCTGCAAAGACAGATACGGGACTTATCATCAAACCAATTAATACAAGAATTCCTATCGCGGAAAATCTTTTTCGAGAAATCATCACAATCCTTCTTTCAATTGAAATAAGTTATGACTTATCGTAAATGATGGCTGAATAAAAAGGATCGAGCTTCCTCGCGACATGAGGAAAGGCGACCTATGAATATTTGTCTTCCTTGAATTGCATGGAAAATTGTAACGTGCTGTTTCACTATTACTCATTATATAAGATTTAAAGGAACCTGTAAAATATTTTTTGGTGGTTTTTTAATATTTTCGGGAATGACGGAGAAAATTGAGAGGTTCATTAAACTCTTAAGGCAGATTAGATTGTTAGATGATCCCCACTGCTGATTCGTCAGGCGTGATTATTATATGCGCATGCATGCCTCAATCGGTGAATGCTTCGATGCTTATCTTAATATTCTCTTATCTGCAACCGGAAATTTGTCTTAATTAATAACAAGAAAGTACGTATCTCTCATGGTTCTTTACGGCGCAAAGTTTGGCGTCAGGGGCTGTTTTAAGCCAAAGGTGAAAGTCACCTGATATGCTGAAGACTCTCCCAGATTTCCCCGTCCGCCAGTTTTTATTCCTGTTAAAGAGACTGTGGGTTCGCCAGGTTTTTGTGTTCCCTGGACCACATAATTCACAGCACCGCCGCCAGGGCAGTTGTGGAAATATGAAACACCCGAAACATATCCTGTTGTATCCTGGATGATATTCAACTCCCAGCGATGGGGTTCTGATTCAGATTCAGCGCAAACGCCACCGTTGTATATTCCTGTGAGGGATTGGTAGAAGGTGATCCAGCGTCCATCAATCCAGACAGGTTGATTTCTCACCAATAATTGATCCCAAAAGGCGAATAAATAGGGCGTTCCGGATGGATTTGTGAGCGGGATTGAGATTTGATCTCTTCCTTGTGCGACTTTTTTACCCTTTTCATTCACGACAGTCACTGCGCTATCAGGCAGTATATTTATGAGCTTCATTTTTCGTGATAGTCCCGACATATCTTTTTTATCAACAAAAATGAAACTCGTCGCGTTGTTGATTTCATAAATCGAAGCGCGCTTTTTTAATCCCAAGGTTGCTGGCTGATATGTTTGAAGGTACAAGCTTGTTGGTGGGAATAAGCCGTCTCCAATCGTCCCTGCCGTCAGCTCAGACCATAAAATAACAAGCTGGGAATTATTGAGGTAATCATATTTATTTCTATAAAAGATGTGTGGATAAGCTTTTCCCAGGTTCCTGGCATTGGGACCGGATTGATACGTTCTGAATTTACCGGTAGAACGGTCAAAGAATAAGAAACGGTTGGCTGTTTTTTCAGGATAATTTGGATCGGAGACATAAAACCGATCTTTCCAGTTCCCATAAAGAATAAGTGAATGACCTTCACCCGTGGATGAATAAACGGATATATATTGAGGTTCTGAAGGAGCTTTCAGAGATAATGCCATGGCATAGTAGGTCAGGGTGTGATCCTGCGTTTTTTGAACCTTATTCCAGAATTTGGTATTCTCTCCTTGAAAGTTGATCTTTTTCTGGGCTACTGAAACCAGGCGCATGGCGAGGCGATCATCAAAGGGTTGATCCGGCGTGATGGTATGGTTGTTGTTGAAATTGTCATACACGCCGTTCAGCGTGGCTTTATTCCTCCTCAAGTAATTATCGAGGGCCAACAGGTTCATTCCAGCGCAGTATCCATCAGGTGCCAGATAGGATCCTTCGTTCGCGAACTGCCAGGTGTGAACACCGTGCACAAATTCAGTTTTGATGTTCAAGGCCTCCAGCGCCGCCTTATTCACTGCGATGCCCAAGAAATCTGTAAAGTGGCGGGTTAAGGCTGCAATGTGGGTTTCATCCTGATCTACCAGCGATAGAGGTTCGAGATTTCCATTATCTTCATTAATTGCGAATAACATGGCAAATTGATCGGTGCTGAGCAGGCATGGAAGGGTTAACTCAATATGGTCCTGTGCATATATGCCTTCATTCTCAATTCTGATGAGCGGTGTGATGATGGTCAGATCCGATGGCAGGTTATGATGCAGGATCGGCAGATAGGACACACTAAAATTCACTGTTTCATGATAAGCATCAGGGGGAATTGAAATGCTGAAGCCTTCTATTGGGCTATTTGTTCCTGAGATTTGGATCAAACCTCCCTGGCTGTCAACAAAACCGCTGAACAGGGAGACGGGTTCCCCGGTTTGAAGCTCCAATGGCTCTACCGATGTAACCTCCAACGTGTCTAGTTCGTTCTCTTGTGTGTCTTCTTCTGGTTGGGACAGCAGCTGCGGGAGCGTGCAGGCAAGTGAATTGAGCAGCATTACAGTCAATATCACAATGAAAATAGGGTATCGCTTATGTTTCATGCGACCTCTTGATATCAAGTTGAGTTCAAGTAACAAAGCTGGGAATAGATATCTTTAAGGAAATTATATAAAGAGTATTATCGGTTGTCAAAAGCATTGGAATGAGTGGTGACTGTCTTGTTTCATAAAAGACCGTTCTATCTCCACATCGCTGATGGTGAAAGGATTTAATTTGAGTCTGATCAATTGAAGATCTCGTGAATAAAAAACCAGGTTCTTGCGTGAAACCTGGTTTCTCTTCAATTAACTAATAAATTAATCCAATTATGTTAAGGTCTTGGAAACCTGACCTGAACCTATCGATGAACAAGTTTTGCTAACATGAAGATAACCGATTGATGGAAAACAACGCTATTTGTTAGGACTCTTTCTTTTTATTTTTCAAAGTCAACCAGAGACCTACGGCGATGATCACCACGCCAACCCCAGCTCCCAGCAATTGTTTCCAGCCGATCACGGAAGGGTCACCCCCCAGGCCGATCACGTCAGCGATCAGCGAGATGACGGCAATGGCTGCACCAATGATGATGATTGATATGCCTGTGTATTTTTTATCCATTCTTTCTCCTATCCAATTCTCTTTTCCTTATTTCAGTGGTTAATATACCATGCTCTGCTCCGATGTGCATCCAACCCATAAAAAGGCTGCCTGAAATGCACAATCACAATAGGTGATGAAACAGCCTGATCAGCTGCCTATGCCTGCAATGGCGATGATGATAAAGTACACCAGCAGTATTGCGCCTGCTAAAAGTATCAAGCCTAGTAGCCCACCCAGCACAAACAACAGACGTTCTTTTCCAGCCATTGCTTCCCACTGCGCCTTCAGCTCGGGGAGATAACTTTCGTCTTTCTCATGTTTTGCGAACAAGGCAGAAAGTATGGAAGGGCGCTGTCTCTTGTCGCCCTGGGGTTGATCTTGTTTTTTTGACGGCATAGCTCAGACCTGGACCAGATTGGATGAATTTCCTCTTTATTATATCCTTTTCTGTTATGTGTTGCTCCATCCGGTTAATTTTAATATTTTATAAATTTCTTCAAAATTCAGGTGGTTACGATGGTGCCATCCCACAAAAATCAACAAGTGTTATACTAGTATTAGAGCCAAGGAGTGATTTGAGGACTTAATGAGCGAATTTATGACGTTAAAAGATATTGACCGCGCCGCGGACGCCATCCGCGCGAGAATTGACATCACGCCAGAAGTGGGGATGATCCTGGGCAGCGGTCTTGGAGGTCTGGCGGACAGCGTTGAAGATGCCGTCATCATTCCTAACACCCAACTCCCCTGCTGGCCTCAGTCAACCGTCCAGGGGCATAAAGGCCGAGTGGTGATTGGCAGCTTGGAAAGTGTCCCAGTGATGGTGCTTCAGGGACGTACGCATTTCTATGAAGGCTACAGCATGGGGCAGATCACCCTGCCGGTGCGTGTGATGCAGCGTTTGGGGTGCGATAAAATGATCGTTACCAATGCAGCCGGTGCGATTAATCCCGAATTTGAACCCGGTGACCTGATGCTGATCGTTGACCATCTGAACCTGCTTGGCTTTGGTGGTGTCAATCCTTTGAAAGGCCCAAACTTGGATGCGTTTGGTGTACGTTTCCCGGATATGAGCCAGCCTTATGATAAAGAATTATTGGGGCTGGCACGCGACACCTGCGCTGAGGCAAGCTTGCCTTTCCAGGAAGGTGTTTACGCAGCGCTTGGAGGCCCATCCTTTGAATCCCCGGCGGAACTGCGTTTCCTTCATACGGTAGGTGCCGATGCAGTTGGAATGTCGACAACCCATGAAGTGATCGTTGCTAGGCACGGTGGGATGCGAGTCCTGGGGATTTCTGGGATCAGCAATAAAGCCAACCTGGACGGCAGCACGGTCACAACGCATGAAGAGGTGCTGGAGGCTGGCAAAGTCCTGGTGCCTAAATTAACGGCTTTGACCCATGGTTTTTTGAGAAAATTATAGCTATCATGAGGTTTTAAGACCGTTTTTACCGACAGTCAGGTTCAGCATGGATGTCTATCTCGATCGAATTTTTCGCTGGCTTATCCTGTACCGCGTGGTCGTTTTCTCGGTACTTGGGTTGGGGATCCTGATCTATTTACGCAAGTTTGTGTGGAGTTTGCGAGAATGGCGGCTTTCGGTATTTGGATTGGAGAGGAAAATTGCCCAACGGAAAGTTGTTTCTGCTTCGACCGGTCTTATCTTGTTAATGCTATTGGTAATAGGAGAATTTTTATTGGTGACGGTTTTACAGCCCCAACTACCCGCACAAAACATGCGTGCTACCCCTACGATTGATCCCTTTGTCACCCCCACGCTGACCCTGTCGGTACCGGAGTCAGGGGCACAGCAGGAACCCACACCGACCATCGGACAGGACATGCTGGAATCCAACTGCGAGGAAGGTGTGTTGGAAATCACTTCGCCGGAGGAAGGGGAACAGGTCAATGGGACGGTTGAGCTGATCGGGACCGTCAATGTTGAGGATTTTGGTTCGTACAAGTATGAATATTCCACGACAGGTGCTGTGAATTGGGTTACTATTGCAGCAGGAAATCAGTTAAAATTGGATGAGAGCCTGGGTTTCTGGTATACTAGCTCCCTGGTTCCAGGGTCGTATTTACTGCAGCTGGTGCCGTTAAATAATATTGGTGAAGCGTTGACGCCGTGTATCACACAAGTTGAAGTTGTTTCAGAGGAGTAGATTGAAACATGCCAGAAATTGAGATTCACCCGGCAAGACATGAGGATTTTGACAGCCTGAAGGCTTTTGAACACGGTTATTATTCTGAATACGTGTGGCAAATGAGCATAGAGGTGGACAAGGAGTCAGCTTCTGCTGATTTCAGGTGTGTGCGTCTCCCACGCAGAGTTTTTGTTCCCTATCCAAGGAAAAAAGAATTCATTTTCAGAGAATCCGATCAGGTCGAAGCGTTCCTGGTTGCAGAACTTGGTTCTAGAGCAGTTGGGTACATCAAGGTGCAGGGCGAAGAAGACTCTAAAACAGCCGTTATAACAGATCTGGTTGTGTCTGCTCCTATGCGCCGCCAGGGAATTGCGAGTGGATTGATTCTTGCTACCTTGGATTTGATCACAAACCGGCATTATAAATTACTTATTATGGAAATGCAGTCAAAGAATCACCCCGCGATTGAACTGGCAAACAAGTTAGGATTCAATTTTAGCGGCTTCTGTGATCAATATTATCAGAATCAAGATTTAGTGATATTTTTTAGCCGCTTTATACGGTAGATTAAAGGTTTTTATAATGATACTGGGCATTAGTTGGCAGGGTGCGCTCCAAACAATCAGCCAGATCTTAACCGCTGGTGTCGCCATCACAGCTTTCTCCCTCCTGTTGTTTTCTTTTGCATACAACCTGCGCGAACGCGTGGTTCGTGCCTTTATTTTCATCCTTTTGTGTGTGACCATTGTCTATATTGCCGAATCCATTGCAGGGGTCAGCGAACAACCCAGGATTATCGAGGTGTTTCTCAGGCTGAAGTGGGTTGGAATAATTTTTCTACCAGCGACCTATTTACATTTTTCAGATTCCTTACTGACTTTAACAGGCCGTCCCAGCCGTGGACGCCGGCTGTGGCTGGTGCGCCTGTTATATGTTTTCTCCTTGATATTGGTCATTTTTGTACCGCTTAACATCATTGTTGGACCGTTTGTTGAATCCAGCTTTCCTGCGCCTTACCTGGAGCGCACACGTTTCACCACCATGTTTGCGGTGTATTATGTTGGGATCATGTTGGTTGCCGGATCACTCCTATACCGTGCTTACCAGCGTACCGTGACCAAGACCAGCCGGCGAAGGATGATTTACCTTCTGGCGGGTGCTACTGCTGCGGCAATTGGGACCTATCCTTACCTTTTATTTGGCTCTGGTCTTTTTTCACAATCTCCGATTGTGTTTTGGATCCTGGTTAGCCTCAGCAGCCTGGGTGTAGGCGCCTTTATCGTCCTGATGTCTTATGCGGTGGCATTTTTTGGCGTCACATGGCCAGATCGGCTCATCAAGAGCCGGCTCTTCAAATGGTTCTTACGCGGCCCGTTTACCGCCTCAGTTGTCCTGGCAGTGACAACCATTGCGCGCCGCCTGGGATTGATCTGGGGCCAGACTTATAATGCCTTTGTCCCAATTTTCATGGTTGGCATGATCCTTTTAATGGAATACATCATCACGTTGCTTGCACCATACTGGGAGCAGATGGTTTTTTATGGTAGCGACCGACAGGACATCGCACGGATTCAGTCCTTGGAAGATCATTTATTAACAAGATCTGACCTGTCCCAATTTCTTGAAATTGTAATCGCCACCATTTGCGACCTGCTGCAGGTCAAGGGTGCTTTTGTCGCTATGATTAACGGCAGCGGATTGGAATTGCTGACGACTACAGGTGACGATTCAGCATTCACGGCGATTGAATCCTCTGATGAGCTGCTTAAATTGGCTCTTGAGGACGAGTCAAGAATGGATGGCGATTTATTTCAATGGGGCGAACATTTACTTTTTCCCATTATCTATGAGGACCATCCCAATACTCGTTTATTCCTGGGTTTGATCGGATTTCCCTGGGATGCCAGCCGAGAGATGGAAGTGGAGCACATGGAGTCAATCAATTTACTGGCCTACCGTGTGGGGATTGCCATGAGGGATTGGCGTTTGCAGCAGCAGGTCCTGAGTTCAATGGAAAATTTACAGCCCCAGGTCGCGCTGATCCAACAACTCAGAGCTGCCTCTAGTTTCAATAAAACCAGCGTGTTGATGGATGAAGCTGATTTACCGGAAGAGGATTTTGTTGCCTGGGTCAAAGATGCACTTTCCCATTATTGGGGCGGCCCCAAGTTGAGTGAAAGTCCCTTATTAGGGTTGCGAATTGTTCAATCTGCGCTGAATGAATATGATGGTAATCCCACCAATACGCTCAGGGCGATTTTGAAAGGGGCGATTGAGCATATCAAGCCAGAAGGGGACCGGAAATTTACGGCGGAGTGGATTTTATATAATATATTAGAATTAAAGTTCATGGAGGGGAGAAAGGTGCGTGATGTTGCCACGCGCCTGGCGATGTCTGAAGCGGATCTTTACCGCAAGCAGCGTGTCGCATTGGAGGCTGTTTCACGGGCAATTATTGGTATGGAACTGGCTGCCCGGGATGAGGACAAGGCATAATGGAAGAGTTGATTATTGAACGAAACAGGGAAGGGCAAAAGATGGGAGCGGAGGAGGAAAACACTTATCTGGATAGGGGGCCGGGAGCACCGGATGATGGTTGGTGGGCGGCAGTACTGGCAGATGAGGCGCAATATGACGCCTTTGATGGCTTTGATCATACAGAGATCAGTGACACGCAGGAGGCATCAATAGCGACAGCATCCCAATCTACAGTGGATTGGGAGAAAGTCCGGGCATTATTTTCCGGGGACATCATTATCGATCTTAAAGTGGTCGGGCTCAATCGCGGCGGGTTGCTGGTCGCTGATAATGTGATTCATGGGTTTGTTCCAGCGTCCCACCTGATTGATGTACCCGCGAACCTTTCAGAAGAAGATCGGGAATATTGTCTATCCAATTATCTTGATCGTACGATTGCGTTGAAAGTGATTGAATGCGATCCAGAGAAGGAGCGCGTTGTTTTTTCAGAAAGGGCTGCCCTGGCTGGTGAAGGTCAAAGAACGCACTTGCTGAATCACCTGTCAATCGGAGATGTTGTCAGCGGTGTGGTCACAAACATCACTTCCTTTGGTGCTTTTGTAGACCTTGGAGGATTGGAGGGCCTGGTTCATATCTCAGAACTTTCCTGGGGAAGGGTGCAGCATCCTGCTGATATCGTCAACATCAACGATGAGGTTCAAACGATCGTTCTTGATATCTCTGAAGATCAGGGAAGGATCGCACTCAGCCTGAAACAGCTGCAGGAAAACCCCTGGAAGCAGCTGGCAAAAGAACTTTCACCCGGGGATGTGATTGATGCAGAGATATCAAGCATTGTTAAATATGGTGCTTTTGCAAGGGTAAATCAAGGGATTGAGGGGTTAATCCACATTTCCTCAATGAATTTTCCTGAGAACTGCTCACGTATTAAGGATTTTTTATGGGTGGGTCAGGCTGTTGAAGTTTGTGTGCTGAATATTGACCCCCATAAACGACGTCTGGGATTAAAGTTAGAAAGTTATTGATCAAAATCATGGCACGCCGAAAGAGTCAATCAAAAAGAAGCGACAATCAAAAACAACAACCACGGTTGTTTGGTGGAGATGCCTCTGACCGGCAGAGTGTGAATGCAACCCTGTCGAGATTTTTACATTATGGATGGGATTTACTTGGAATCCTGCTCATTTCTGGTGCGTTGATCCTGTTGTTAGGTATGGTTGGGAATACGTCTGGTGCGCTGGTCACCCCGCTTGCCGATTTCTTAGAGCGCTGGTTGGGGTGGGGGCGATTCTTAATGGTGGCTGTCATGATTGTTCTTGCTTTGCGGGTGATTCGATGGCGAAAACAGCCGCCTGAGAGGATCCAAATTGGGCGGGTGCTCGCTTTTGAATTTTCTGGGTTTTTATTATTAGCACTTGTTTCATTGATCAACAGCGGATCCGTTGCAGATGCGCGTATGGGGTTGGATCCTGGTGGCATTCTTGGTTGGGGATTGGCAGAGTTATTCCGTGTGATTCTTGGGCCTACTGCCGGTTTTGCCCTGATCGTGGTTTGCTTCTTTATATCCTTCTTTTCAGCATTGCGTATCATGCCCAGAATGGCATCTTTTATCAGACGCCAGCTGCAGGCAAACAATCTCGAGGAATTTAGATCAAATTCTATCAACGCTGCGGCTCCTCGCACGGTTCTCACAGGCGAAGAAACCGCTGAGGAAGTAGAACCAACGCAGGTCAAGAAACCGGTCTACCTGCCGCCTGAATTTCGTAAGACTTTTGAGACTCCTTCCCCCACTGATGAAAAACCTGATCAACCGGTCGAACGTCCTCCAGGGCTGCCCCCTTTGAGTTTGCTCAGCAAGGGTGACCTTTACAAACCTGATAAGCGCACGATCAACATGAGCGCTGGATTGATTGAAAAAACCCTGGCTGAATTTGGCATCCCGGCAAAAGTGGTAGGTTTCAGGACAGGGCCGACCGTCACCCAATTTGCGGTGGAGCCTGGCTATATTGATCGCGCGGATGATGAGCGCCATAAGATACGTGTCTCGCAGATATCCTCCTTGCAGCGGGACCTGGCATTGGCACTGTCAGCGGAACGACTGCGGATTGAGGCACCAGTGCCGGGTAAATCATATGTCGGGATAGAGATTCCAAACCCAAACAGCACCGATGTTCAGCTGCGCCCGTTGATCGAATCGGAGCGTTTCTACAGGGTCAACGCACCGCTTGCCCTGGCAATCGGTCGGGATGTGTCTGGCCGACCGGTGGTCTCTGATCTGGCGACCATGCCCCACCTCCTGATTGCTGGAACGACCGGGTCTGGAAAAAGCGTGTGCATCACTGCCCTGACCACCTGTTTGGTAATGAATAACACCCCCAAAGATCTTAAATTAGCGATGATTGATCCCAAACGGGTGGAATTGATGCGCTTTAACGGCCTTCCACACCTGATGGGGAATGTGGAAACAGATATTGAACGCATTTTAGGGGTGCTGCGGTGGGCGACAACTGAAATGGATTACCGTTATAAACTTCTTGAAAAGGCACGCGCACGCAATATTGATTCTTATAACAAGAAAATGGAACGTCAAAACAAGCCCAAGCTGCCCAAAATTGTCGTTTTGATCGATGAACTGGCAGACTTGATGGTATCTGCACCGGATCAAACAGAGCATGCCGTGATACGCCTGGCACAAAAAGCGCGGGCAATTGGGATTCACCTGATCGTGGCGACACAGCGCCCAAGTACTGACATTGTCACCGGCTTGATCAAGGCGAATTTCCCCATACGCATCTCCTTTACCGTGGCGACGTCAATTGACTCGCGAGTGATATTGGATACAAGCGGGGCAGAAACTCTATTAGGCAAGGGGGATATGCTATTCCTGCGTCCTGAAATTGGCCTGCCGTTACGGGCACAGGGCGTGATCGTCAAGGATAGTGAATTAAAACGCGTCATTCAATGGTGGAAAAGGCAGGAACATACCAAACAGGAAGTTTCACAGCCACGTTATGATGATACAGAGGAACCACCCTGGGAAGATACGGTCGGGATAGACGACGAGGATGATCAGGACGAAGCCTTGATTGATGAGGCCATTGCTCTGATCAAAGCAGAGGGTCATGCCAGTGCCTCCTATTTCCAGCGTCAGCTGCATGTGGGGTATCCTCGAGCGGCCAGGCTGGTTGATCAACTTGAGGAAATGGGCATCATTGGCCCTTCGCAGGGCGGCGGCAGAGAGCGGGACATCCTGATCGATCTCGATACCGAAGATGATTAATTGATCCATCAGGTGTGTGATAAACTTATTCCTATGAGTCAACTTCAAGAGCAGGATAATAAAACTTTAACCGATTCTCTCCGTCGGATATTTAAACGGATATTGGATGGCATTGCTGGTTTCCTGAACCGGTTAGGCATCAAGCCGATGGTCATCACCCATTTAGGCTTGATCGGCAATCTGGGGGCTGGTATCCTGATTGGCACAGGGCACCTGTTGTGGGGAGGGATCACTGCCATGTTGATCTGGCCCCTGGATGCCCTCGACGGCACCATCGCCAGGCTGAGGAATGAGAGCAGCCGCTATGGGGCATTTGTCGATGCCGTCACCGATCGTTACTCTGAAATTGCTATCTTCGGTGGGTTGCTGGTTTATTTTTTCCGAACAGGCTCCCTGATAGATGTCTTACTGGTCTTTTTTGCTGCAGTTGGGTCTGTGATGGTTTCTTACTTACGGGCAAAAGCAGAAGCCTGTGAATATTCCGCGAAAATCGGGTTGCTTTCCAGGGCAGAACGCTACATTGTGTTGATGCCGGGATTGATCTTTGGGTTTCCAAGAGTTTCTTTATGGATTATCGCAGTGTTAGGTCATTTTACTGTGCTGCAAAGGTTTTTGCATGTTCGTCGGCAGGCGAAAGGTTCAAAAAATAAGTTGGATTAGAGGTGAAAATGGTTGAAGGCATTCAAATTGGTCCGTTAATGCTCAGGTTTTACGGTTTGATTATCATGACTGGTGTGGTTGCAGCTGCTGCATTGAGCTATTTTGAAGCCAAACGTCGCAAGATGAACCCAGAGATTGTGCTGGACAGCCTTACCTGGGTTGTGTTAGGGGGGGTAATTGGTGCCAGGATCTGGCATATCTTGACGCCGCCTGCCTCCATGGTGGAGTTGGGCTACACAACAGGGTACTATCTGACACATCCGTTGGATGCCATAGCCATCTGGCGGGGTGGACTGGGGATCCCGGGTGCTGTTGCCGGCGGTGCGCTGGCTTTTTATTTGTTCGCAAGAAAGCGGGGCATACAATTCGCCAGGTGGGCGGATATCTTTGCCCCAGGACTGGCGCTTGGGCAGGCAATTGGCCGCTGGGGAAATTTTATCAACCAGGAAGTCTATGGAAAACCAACCGATCTTCCCTGGGCGATCACGATCGATCCTGAACATCGCATACCTGGTTTTAAGGAATATACCACCTACCATCCCTTGTTTTTGTACGAATCCCTGTTCAACCTGGCTAACATGTTCTTCCTGATCTGGTTTTCACGCAAATTCAAAGAAAAAATGAAGGCTGGTGATGTATTCCTGACATACTTGATCACGTACCCGGTATTTCGGTTCTTTATGGAATATCTCAGGTTGGATAACAGTTTTATTGGGGGGATCAATGCCAACCAGACGCTGATGCTTGTGATTGCGCTACTCTCCACCGGGTTTATCGTATGGCGACATCGTGCAGAGGTTTTTAAGAAAGGCAGGCTTGACTCAACCAGTGATGTTGGTGGTGAAGCACAAGACGAACAGACCAATGATTGACCTGATGTCGATGAATGGAACGCAATAACATGATAAAACTGACATTCTTGGGAACCGCCAGCGCAGTCCCCAATAAGAATCACCAAAACACCCATATGATCTTTGAGACCCAAGGTCGAACGATCCTCGTGGACTGTGTTGGGAACCCGGTCGTGCGGCTGGAACAGGCGGAGATTGATCCCCTGTCCATAACAGACCTGATCCTGACTCATTTTCATCCGGATCATGTTTCTGCCGTGCCGCTGCTGCTGATGGATCTGTGGTTGATGGGGAGGGAATTGCCGCTTTATATCTATGGCTTAACAAGCGTGATAGAGCGGATTAAAAACATGATGGACCTGTACGAGTGGCGGAATTGGGATGGATTCTATCCCGTGAAATTCATTGAGCTCCCAGGTGATGAGCAGGTGACCCTGATTGATCAAAGGGAACTGAAGGTCACAGCGTCCCCGACATGTCATATGGTGCCGAGTATGGGCGTCAGGATACAGGTACTGGAGGGCACACTGACCTATTCTTCGGATACAAGTCCTTGCGACACGTTGTTGAATTTAGCCAGGGGGTCTAATATTTTGATTCATGAAGCGACTGGTGAAGGGACCGGGCATACCTCTCCTGAGCAAGCGGGTCAAATTGCCCAACAGGCGGATGTGAATACGCTTTACCTTATACACTATCCCCCAAGCTGCGATATCGACGAATGGGTCGCACGTGCCCAGAGGAATTTTTCAGGCGAGGTTAAAGCTGCCCGGGATTTAATGGTGGTTAATTTACCCTAAGGGGGAAATTAAAAACATTTACCAACCGATCAGGAAGTTCTGCCATTCGTGGTTATCCCCAAGGTGTTTTCCAAATAAGTAAGTTGCTGTATTGGGCGGGTTTTTGGCCTTTCTAAGCGGATACATCCCCGATTGCCGGGGAGTAGCGCCGCCTTTGAGGTGATTACAACGGGAGCAGGCGGCAACCACGTTTTGCCAGATGGTTTTTCCACCTAGGCGGCGGGGGATGACATGATCAATGGTGAGGTCTTTTGTCTGCCGGCCGCAGTACTGGCAGGTGTAATTATCTCTGCGAAATATTTCCTTGCGGGTAAGTTTAACAATTGGACGCGGGCGTTTGATCATGCTTGTCAAGCGGATGACCGAAGGCAGCGGGAACATTCGTGATACTGAGTGAATCACACCTCGCCCATTCAAGAGCAAGGTTGCCTTTTCAGCCAGGAGCATGTTGATCGCCCGGTAGGTCGAAGTGATATTGATTGGCTGAAAATTTGCGTTCAAGACAAGCACAGGTTCGTTCATAAAGACACCATAATGATTATAACAGCTTTGATTTCTTGTTAAGCGCTTTTCCTGTTATTTTGATCAAATGTTTTCATCGTCTTTGAAATGACAGATTTTACGATAAAATATTATAAACAATATTGAAAGGATCACAAGATGAAACGATGGCGGATTATTTTAGGTATTGTATTGATATCTTTGGGAATCATCGCTCTTATTGATGCTCTTTTTGAAGTGGATCTCTGGCGATTTATTGGACCTTTGCTGTTGGTTGCTCTGGGTCTTCTGCTAGTTCTTAGACCCAGAATGGTTGGCAGCAATGTTCACGTAAAAATGCCTATCCTGGGTGACATTCGCAAGTCTGGTGTTTGGGAAGCGACACAACATGAGTTTTGGTGGCTGGTCGGCTCAAATCGCCTGGATTTTACAAATGCCGTCTTTCCTGAAGGTGATTCAACAATAAAAATCTTTGGATTTGTTGCAGATGTGCTCATTATCCATCCGGAGGATGTCGGCGTTCATATCGCCTCCACTGCTTTTGTCTCAGAACTTAAATCGCGTAAAGGCAAACAGGAGCAAATTTTCAATACCTTGGAATATCAAACAGAAAATTATGAAAACGTTGAAAAGCGAGTTGATATCCAGACCGTGAGCTTTGTCGCAGAAGTCAGGATCAAGCCTTCATTGATGTAAATGACCATCATTGCAGGAGGTATCCCGCCTCTCTTTTATGAATTATTGAAGATACACAGCTTTTGAGGATAGCTGGTCATTCAAGGGTTGAATAGGTGTCAATGAAGAGGAAGCCCAGCCCGTTTTCCATCAGTTCTGGGATCCAGTGACCGCAGACCAGCAGCGGTTGGTTTATATCCTCGAGCGTTTGTCTCGGGGCAACCGCCCACAACATGTCGCCATTTTGCAGGTTGACTGCATTCATGAGCAGGTAGGGAGGTGTAAGGGAGGATAGTTTCTCCACCTTATCGGCATTGGGAAATTTACGTAACCTTTGTATGAATTTGCTGTACTGGATTACCGGCATTCTTGTGAGCTTGCCCTGTCCATCACTTTGCACATATAGATAAGAGCCTGTGTTCACGCGCAGAACCCCAGCATAGGCTCCTGTGGGACAGGTGTGATCCATAACAGTGACAGGTTTCCTGAACAGCCGCAAGGACAGCGAGCCTAACACCGTCAGGATGATCAGAGCGACAGCCGAGATGCTTGCCAGGGCAGTTGTGTCTTGCAGTACTTGTGGGTTTTCATCGATTTCATTGCTCTTTGGAAGTACCCACCTGACGCCATAAATGGGCAGCAAGAACAAAAATGGCATCGTTGCTGCGTAAACACGCATCATGCCAGCATCTCGCGGCGGAAGGAAAGGCACTGAGAACAATATGCCCAACAATCCCCACAGGAGCATCCCATTCTCCGCATGCTGCCTGTGCCGCCACAACCAGACTATTCCCGAAAGTGATAAAAACCACAACAAGGCGCGCGCAATTTTGTATCCGAGGACCTGATCAGGATTTACTTGGTTGAAAGCAGTCAGATCGCCTCCACTGATGTACCCAAATGCAGACCGATTTTTCAAGGAAAAGAAATCAAAATAAGAAATTCTTAATGCCAAAGATAACGCTTCTGGATGGGCCTTGATTTTTTCAACCGCCAGATGGAATGTCAGCTGTGCAGCCTCACTGTCGGATAGCTGGTGAATTTCAGGATGATCGAGGTAGATTTGTTCCCAGCCGCTCCCACCATCAGCAATCCCATAGAGCGTGTAGGCAAAATTGGAAAATAAACCTGGCTCACCTGATCCCAGGGAGGCAGCCAGGGCCGTGTTCAGCAGGAACGGAATCAGCATAGCGGCCACGACGAGGATTATTCCGGCTTTTACGCGGGTGCGGTGATTCCGGTGGAAGTAAACCAAATACCACACCAGCAGTGCAGGCAGGACAAAAAAGGCGCCCGGGCGTGCGTTCAATCCAAAGGAGGTTATCAGAGTGCCGCTGCAGATCAGGAATGTTTTCCTTGTACAGGCGCCAATGAATAACAGATCAAACCCCAGCATTCCAAACAGCATGCCCAGATTCTCAGTATCGATCATCCCAATAAAGCGGCGGTAAAACAAGAATGCTAGCACGACAAAGACAGCGGCAACAACAGCATGCTGGGATTTTCGGAGAATCTTTACCGTGAGGAAAACGCTGCTCGCATTCAAAAAAACCAGGATGGCAGTCGTTCTCATCAGGTGATGCCCCGTAATGGCCAGTAGAGATGCGATCAGGGCAGGTGCAAAGGGGTGCCGAGTCCCGAATGGTGTGAATGGGTAACCTTCCAGCAGCCGGCTGGCGTTATGATAATACTGGGCTGAGTCGCTGAAGGGGAGGACACCGCCAATCATCTGCATTTCAGCGTAACCCTGTTGCCACAATGCCGTCAAGGGTAGGGTGAATAGAATCAAGACCAGACTGTAGCTAACGAGCCTCCCGACTGTTCCCGGGATCATAAAACTCACGCAAAGGAGGATCACAGCAGCCAGCAGCCACAAACCATACCCATGGCGGAAGAGATATGCAGCCTTTTCTGATAACGGCAGCTGGAGTGCGAAAAATAGGACGCACACGCCAATAGCGAGATATAAGCAGCCGTTAAGGAGGCCTTCAATTGAGTTTATTGAGATAAATCTCTGGTGTATTTTCTTGAAGATTTGCCGCATGTCTTTATTCGTATTTGTGCATTTTCCAAAGTCACACTGCCTTTTGCACCAGGACTTTGGCTTTATTTGGAATTAAATCATAAACCATCTGCAGGATGAGCTAATTTAGTTGAGGGATGCTTTCACAAATATTTTAGAACACGATTGAACAACAAGAAAAATCACTGCCATGATTCCATCCGGTCATTTTGGTTACGCGCGGTTTTTTCCAGTGCAACATCGTCCGCCAACCATCGCTCCAGTAAGTCTGCTTGCTGTGTGCGCAGCAAAATTTTTCCAAGTGACACCAGTCGTGTTCGGATGCAGACGTCATCGTAGCTGCCCGGCAGACCATCCGTGAGATGGTTAACATGGCAGCCGCCAGCGCAGTGAAAGCGGCAGAAACAATTTTCGCACAACGGTTTATTGTCCAGCTGGTACGACCGAACACGGTCCAGGTCTGCTTGCTGAATAATTAACTGCCCGTGATCCAGGTGCCCCAGGTGCATGTCCTTGTCTTTGCTCAGCCAGGTCTCTTTTAGAAGATAGCAGGCATTAATTTCACCACGCGGGGAAACGATCAAGGCGTCATGCCCCACAGGACATGAACTGACCGTGGTCAGGGAAAGGTCGGCAGTGGATAGCATGCATTGAATCCCCTGGTCTGAGAGCAATTTATCTGCCTGTAAAAAAGTTTTGGAGAATTCCCAGGGATCAGGCGCATGGAGTTGATAGCGCCTGGCTTGCAGCGTGTCACTCATCGGTTCCAGGCAAATCGTCTCAGGAGCGAAGTTGTCAGCCATCCACACCGCGATGTGCTCCAGATCAGGCAGCGATTCCTGGGTGATGCAGCTGCGCAGGATCAATGTGCATGGGCTGTCTGAAAGAATTTTGGCAGTAGCCACGACATTAGAGAAGGAATCAGCATTGCCCTGGGCGGGGCGCTGCTCGTTTTGGATGTGCTCCGGACCGTCCAGGGACAATACGATACAGTTGAATGTCTCGGCAACCTGCCTGGCGAGGGGCTCGTCCATCAGACCGTTGCTGGACGCTTCCAGGTGCAGGGACAGGTTATATTCAGACGCTTTCTGTTGAGCGTATTCTGCAGCAAAGAATACCAGTTCTGGTTCAACAAAAGGCTCACCCCCAAAGAAATGAATGGATGCTCTGTGATAGTTATGCTCCTTTAAGTGATTCATATAGGCATCCACAGCCGATTGGCATGTATCCTGGCTCATTACGACCTGTCGGTCTGCTCTGGAAGCTGGGAAATCACAATAGCGGCAGTGCATGTTGCAATCTCGGGTGGGGAGCAAGCCTAAGAACCGCGGTTCCTGTAAGCCCCCCTTTCTGACTTGGGGAGGTGAAACCGGCTGCTGCAACAATTCATACAGTGAATCGAATGCGGGTTGGTTGGGTGATCGCTTGTGATATAAAGCCGTTTTGAGGATACTCGCCCCAGACGGATTGATGACCGCACTCAATCCGTGCAGGGGTGCGTGCAAGAGGATTTTATCCAGAATTGGAACTAAAAACACGTCTGTTAACACGCGATGATTTCCTTCCCGGCGATCGTCAGGTTGTTCTCTTTACAATGTTCCGCCAGTGTCTGGCCTTCGCTTTCAAGGGCGGTACGCAACAACTGGCGGTTCAATTTACAGTGTAGGTCGGGCAGCTTCTGTGGGGCGGCTATTGGACAGCGATCAGGACATGAACGATGACAGTGTGTTTGGGCAAAACAATCCTTACAATATGCTTCCTTCCTCAACACAATTTTCCTGTTTTTGTTGAGCTTTGCTTGATCGATATGCCATGTGTGACCTTTGTGCTGATAAACGCCAATTTGCGTATTGGATTTCGTGCTTTCCTGGGCATCACTGTCCAGGAAACACATGCTGGCAGCATCCCCTGGGATGATTTGAAGGGTATTTTGGAGGATATGGCAGTATTGCCGGTGAGGCTGCGCTGGTCGCATCCGGCTGGTACGCCAGGGAACTTTGGATCGCTGGCAGACCTCCTGTGCTTTGAAATAGGTATCAATAAACCCCTCGAAATCGTTTTCATCAACGGGAAATGAGGATGTGCGGTAACATAATTCCACATTGATCGCCTGTGGATGAAGCTCTTCAATAAGATACGCCGCGATGTCTGGCATGCGAGGCCAGGAGGCTTTTGTCAGTGTGACGCGCACCTCAAATTCCTGGTGATGTTCATTGAATACCTTTGCAGTATTTTCAATGAATTTTGAACTGCCAGTCCCAGCGCGGGTGGGGCGCTGTGCGTCCTGGATGTCGGGTGGTCCGTCGCAGGACAGGCCGATCAGATCAAACAACCCGCACATTTTATCCGCAATCTCGGCACGCATCACACCGTTGGTTGCCAGGTAAAAGAATGATTGGATATTTTTATGTTCACATATGTCTCTGATGTAGTGTGCAAGGGGTTCAATGCGTTTATCCTGCGTTGGTTCGCCGCCCCCATGAAAAACGACAGTCATTGGAGAGTTCCACTGGCAGCAGTTCTCTGAAACCAGTTCTGCAGCGGATAGAATCGCTTCAGTGGTTAATTCTGAAGCCGTTTGATTGGAGCGCGTTGGTTTTGAAAAACAGTAGCTGCAGGCCAGGTTGCATTTTTGGGTCAAATAGATATGCAAGCTGAAAGGTGTGTAAGATTGCCAGCGTGCTGGTTCCCTGTTTGATTGGATGGCGTGGTCCCGGAGGATTTGCCATTCTGATGAAGAATGCAGTAATTCCTGCCAGTTTTGCTTTTCGACCCTGACCAGGAATCCCGCTGCGTAGACCAGGACATGACTTTCCCCTGCTTGATAAAATATTGGAAGCGGCGTGCCCGGTAGGGGTGGGAAAGGCTTTGGCATATCAGGCGGCAACCTTTTCAAGATCGGCGATCATATTTCCGGAGAACCAGGCACCGTTGGGCGTCAGGGAATAGGTGCCGGGCTTCATTTCCTCTACCAGGAGGGTGGGTATCCAGGGGTCAATCAACCGCTTTACTTGATCCTCTGTAAATACCTGGGTGAGTTGATCTTCCGAAAATTGACCGGTGAGAAGAGCAATTTCCAGGGGAAATAAGCGCTCAGCCAGGGGAGATCTCCTGATGCCACCCTCGAGCGCCGGCAGCGTTGGTCGAGTTTCGTCGATGGTCTGGCGATAGTTCAGGTGGCGGTAATGATAATCGTCGAAGACTCCATCAGCATAGGCGCCGATTGCCAGGCAGTCTTCATCACGTGTCGGGTAGGTGAAATATAAATTTTGATCCCGAGCGTTCGCAAAATGGTTGAATAAGTTCTTCTTAAACCCGTTATTAAATAGATGGATGACTGCTGCTGAAAACAAAAAATAGTTTTCATCGCGGTCACGTTCCAGAAGGTGATAGGCTTCTGCAAAACGTATATTCTGATTGGAAATATTGATTTCATACACTGAAAAGCCATCGCTGCCGGCATTGATAAGTGCATTGATCCCTTCCAGCATCCCTGGAAGCGTTTCCTGGGGTAATCCCACCAGCAAATCGACGCTGGTCACCCAGCCGGCTTCCTTCGCCCTGGAGATTTTTCCCAGGACCTGGTCAGCGCTTTCACGCCTTTTGAGCAGTGGGCGGATGTGCTCTTCCATGCTCTGCACGCCCAGGTGCAGCCGACTGAAACCAAGATCGGTGAGTTGTTCCAGCATGGGGGGATTCAATGAAGCGCTGGTTGTTTCCAAAGCCCATTCGGTATCACCATCCACATTGAAGGCGGACTGTAGGGCAATGACTAGCTTTTGGAAGCGGCTGTAGCCTAAAAACAGGGGCGTCCCTCCACCGAAATGGATGGTGGTGACCGGGCGTTTGGGCAGTGTACCGCACTGGTGCCACGCCTCGATTTCGTATAGTAATGAGTCCAGGTATTGATCCAGGGTACGGTCCACGTGGTTTTTCAGCTGCATTGTCAGGCAGTCACAAAAACTACAGCGTGAGGGACAGAAGGGGACATGAATGTAAATGCTCAGGCCGCGTTCCGCCGGGATGCGGTGATTGATGTGCTGCAATGCTTCCCAGGCCTCCTCCCCATTATCCTCGAATCCTTTTCGCCGCCATATCGGGAGAGGCATATGATTTTCTTCTATCCGGTAATTTTGATTCAATGCCAGATAATAACGGAGCACTTCCAGCACATTGATCTCATCCGTGGCGTCATGGAAAAAATGTTTGCATTTATCGATTAAGGCTCGGCTCATAAGAGCACCTCAAATTTCAGCCAATTTTTCCTGCTTTCATTGGTTGAAAGGGGAGCCATCCGGACAAGGCGATAAACCTTCTTAGCTCTATTTTCCCTGTTTAAAGTCTTTAGTTCTTCAAGGGAAAGAATCCTGACGCCATGGCCATCTGACTTGTAATAACTTTCAAGCATGCCGTTCCCCAGATAATATTCGTTCTTCTCTTGTGTGAACGGCAGCAGAGTCTCTCGCCTTGCGGTTAGCTGCTGCCATTTACCTGCTGTTGAGCAGTAGTTGACACCCAGGGGAATATTTAAAGTTTTGACAGTTTGGAAGACTTTCTTTGCCAGCTCAGCGCTGAAAGGACTGATCGCTGTTCGATGGCCATCTGGCAGGCTGACCGGCTGCTTTTCCCCTGGCAGGTTTTCAGCATTACTGCCGGGTTCGTATAATAATTCATGAATATTGAGAACCCGTATGCCTCGTTCAAACCAAAGTTTTATGGACGATAAAAGTATCGCTTCATCTTCAGGGATGAGGGGGATTTCGATTGTCACCCAATCCAGGTGCTGTGCAGCCTTTTCAATCATTTCCAGCACATGTTGATTTTGATAACCGCTGGCAGCAGCATTGAAGCGAATCTCGTCCAGGCCTAACCGCGATAAATCCCGAATCGTTGCTTCATCCAGAATCAAACCATTGGTGTACAGCCAAATATGTTCAAGTGTCGTAATCTGGCTGGCTTGCTCCAGCCATTGATACACAGCTTGTTTTTTAAGAAGTGCTTCACCGCCTGAGAAGGATAACCCATGGATGCCCAATTGTTGATACTGCTTGAAATTTTCCTGAAGTTGTTCACCCAGGTTAGACCCTGTAAAATGATCAGAAGACCTTTTTTGGCTGTAGCAAAAGTCACAATCAAGGTTGCAGTGCGGGGTAATAAAATAACAATCCCATTTGCCCATACGGCATAAGACGCAACCGGGGGAGATGTTTCCCATGGTCAATAGGCGGGTGTTTTCATCGTAAGAAATTTCCGGATGCTGCTTTTGGATCGATTCTGTGAAAACTCTCCAATTTTTGTCCAGTATTTCATCATGTTCAGCAGCGTGCTTTTGCGTAACCTGGTCATACACCTGCTGGAGGAAAGGCGCCAATTCATTCGTCATGCGGCGGTACTCCAGCCAGGGGATACGCAAAACCTTCTTCAACCAGGAACAGGAAAAGGCCCCGTACGAAACGTAAACTGGCTTCTTTCTCCATGGAAAACCGTTTGCGAAGTGAAATGCTTAATTCGCGTATGGTGCGGTGCCGGTTGAAGAACTGCAGCAAAATGTGGGCAGGGGAATTCTTTTGAAATAATTTTACAAATTCAAGATGCCTTGGTGCTTTGCCATAAATAAAGTCATCTTTGATCTGGAATTCACCGCGAGCATAAAGTGCTGGAGTGATCGATGCGATATCTTCAAGCGGTATCATCCCCAGATCTTCGATCCGATAGGTAGGCTTTTGAGAGATTTTTCCTGCTGTGCCGCTTATTTGTTTGACGATCGAGTGAAAAAAATCACGACGCGGCACCTTGATGGTTAATTTTCGATAGGGAAAATTTTCAAAGGAATTGGTTTCAAGCATTATTTTTAGCTTTTCGAAATAAGAACGCAACGCCATTCCCGTCGGAAATTTTATGCAGCAACAATTCTTTGGTCAGGGTTTGATTGATCTGGCATCGGGATATTTGCTTTTCATAAGCGCCATCAGGTGTTTTCGACAGCGTACGGGCATAGCAATCTCCGGCGCAGGACCAGTAGCAGAAACAGTCGCGACATTTTTCCCGATTCTGATCCATTAATGCCATTAGATGTTGACGTTTTTCTTGATCAATGGATAAGCCTTTATCATCGATGCTGCCGTAGTTAGATAAATTAGCCAGCTCATGATCTGGATTGGTAATCTCATAGCACGCGACGACCTCATCTTCAGGATTGACAATCAAAGTATTGTAAGGCGCTGTGCAAAAAACCCTGAGAGGGTGTCCTATCCGGGCGGCTGAATAGCGAAAGCTGCGTTGATGCTTTCTGGCAACGGTATATGCATCCAAAAACGCTGCGATGAAGCTTTGGGCTTGCTCCCTGTTGGGCAGTGCATGTTCACCCCGCCGGGTGTTAAATGCGGGTTCAACCTGGATGCCTTTACATTGCGTCGTCTCGAATAGATAAGCAACACTCTCGGGGAGATCCGACCATGGTTCGATGACAGTCATGCGAATGCCGTATTCTTTTTGATTTTCATCCAGCAGACGGGTTGTTCTTTTGAGAATCTGAGACGATGGTGCGCCGTTTGCCAAAGGGCGATTGCGGTCCTGAACGGCAGGGTGACCGTCCATGGATAATGAAATGCTGTTGATATGCTTAATGATCCATTTGCACTGCTGTTCTGACCAGACGCCATTGGATGTCAGGCTGATATTTGCCTGAAGGGGCTTTTCCCGGGCATAGGCAGTGCATTTCGTGAGGAGGTCCCAGGCTATGGTGGGCTCGCCCCCACCGTGAAAAGAAACGGTGAAATTTGATTGGTTATTCGCTGCCGCGTTTTCACACACGATATCAATCGCTCTTTTAGCCGTAGTCAGGGACAGGTCATGCGCGGGAAGCTCCCCGCCAGCCGCATAGCAGTAGATGCAGCGCATCTGGCAGCGGTTGGTCAGCAGCAGTACGGTATGGGTTGGACAAAACAAACCATCATTCGGCAATACCGGTGGGGGAGGATCGGGTTCTAAAAAACCGATCTTCTCCAGGAAGGGACGAATTTGGGATGTACGCTTCTCAGTTTGTTCTGATTGTTGACCAGTTAGAAGTTGCCGTGTCAGTGCAACCATTCGCTGGTTGCCAATGAATGCAATGCCGAGTAAGGGTCGGAAAAGGATGAACTTGGGTTCCGAATTGTTTTGAACCTCAAGTGGAATTTGGAAGAATTCCATAAAGATGTCGATTTGAATAAAACGCGATTAATCTGGATACCAGTAATGGATGTAATCACAGGTGCAGCTATCACCTACGCATGAACAATCGGTATGCGAATCACAACCGCATGACGTGGGCGCAACGTAATTGTCACAATCGCAAGGGTCAGGAACCTGCGTGGGAAGGTCATAAATGGTCGGGATGCGAACGTTGTTGGTGAGCGTGATGAATTCAGAAAAAACCCAGCCGGTCGTGCCTTCTGAATCAGTGATTTTATACCAGACACCGTTCGAAGTTCTACCAAGAATGGTCACCTCTTCTCCGACGACCGTCTTAGCCAAGAATGGATGGTTAACATGTGGACCTTTGAATATACTGTGCGAAAAGGTGACTTCCCCTCTGGCAAATGGTATTTCTGTTTCCGTTGGTATCTTGGTAGCGGTATTGGTCGGTTTCTTCGTGGCGGTATTGGTTGGTTTTTTGGTTGGTGTATTCGTTGGAATTTTAGTCGGCGTGTCAGTTGGTGCCGCTGAATCGTCAGAGATTGGTTCTTCGATCTCTTCTTGTGCTCCTTCTTCTTTCTCTCTCGCCTGAAGTGTTTTTTCCAGGGCTTCAGCCATTTCTTCTTCGCTGAAAGAGTCAGAACCGAAATCACAGCCTGTCAAGGCAACTGTCGCGCCGACGATGGTGGCTGATTTGATGAACTGCCGTCGGTCAAAGGTCTTATGATGCTGGTCATCGATGTAAACGCCAAATATTTTTGGTTCGTCTTCGTGCTGTTGCTTGTTTTGATCCATTTTGACCTCGCAGGGAAATCGATGATGTTGTCATTGTGAATTTTATATTTTCATTATAAATGTGTTAATGATAGGTGTCAAATCAAAAAATTATTAGTTGGGTTTATTCATGTTCCGAACAGTCAAAGTATGAGTCTCTTTCACCCTTTGTTTTTTTGTGATTTAGCATGATGTCAAATCACCTCGAATCATCAGTGTCAGGAACGATTACGACAAATTTCTCGATAAGTATTAAGTCATTTGAAAAGGTATATTATTTTTCTTCATCGATAAGAAGTATTAAATAATTAATTTCCCATCCGCCTGAAAATTATACTGTACTTTAATTTGGAATGGATTATAAGCAGCATGTTACGATTCTCTCTTAAGCTTGACAAGTTAATGAAATTATGAAATATTCATTCAAATTAATTCCGGCGAAGATAGACTTAGGTTACTCGTTTTTTCAACCTCAAGTGGAAATTTTAAAATCCTCAAATTTTATGGAGATCAAGGAAAAACGATTAATTTGGGTACCAGTAATGCACCGCATCACATGTGCATACATTATCGCAAGTACAACCGGTGCTGTGTGTATCACAACTGCAGGATGTTGGTTCGGCATAATTATCACATGTACAAAGGTCAGGAACCTGTGTAGGGATATCAACAATGATCGGTATATCTTCATCAGACAGAACTGATATGAATTCAGAAAAAACCCAACCAATAGTACCCTCTGAATCGATTATCTTATACCAGATTCCATCTGGAGTTTTACCAAGGATGGTGATTTCTTCCCCTAAGACTGTCCTGGAGAGCAATGGGTGATCAACGTGTGGGCCTTGAAAAATGCTGTGAGAATATGTTACTTCCCCCATACAAACAGCGACTTCAAATTCAGTTCCTGTAGCCGAAGATGTTGGTGGGATTCCTTTATCCTTCTCATGGTCCTCTTCTCTGACCTGAAGGGCTTTTTCCAATGTTTCTTCTATCTCATCTTCATTATTGGACTCTGAGAAATCACAACCTGTCAGGGAGGATGCTGCTCCGAGTACAGCCGCAGATTTAATAAATTGCCTGCGATTGAATATTTTTTGATGATCATCATTGATTACGACGCCATAAATCTTTGGTTCAATATCACGGTCGGATTTTTCTTGGTTCATTTTCGTCATGCTCCTGGTAGAAAAACTTATAACTGGATTAGATTTAACCTCTTCACACTTATTGGGAGTGAATATTGGTGATGTTAACTGTGAATTGGTTTTTCAGACTTCATGCTTATGCAATCCATGACATATAATTCGGATAAATCCTTGTTCTTGTAATTGGAGGAAAGGAGGAATTCATATCACTTTAGATCGAAAAGTATCAGATTCTTGTTATGAAACAGTATAGAGATCGTCAAAGTTTTTGGAATATCTTAACTACATTATAAATCTTATAATCATAAAATGATAGTAAATCAAGCAAAAAAATACCAGCAGAAACATAGATCTCATTGGGATGCTGTTGCCCAAGTGTCGATAGATAAATATCCAGGCAGCCAAATTTATCTTAACTTATTGGTAGAACAGTATCAACAGTTCATCCCGCCTGGGATACGCGTTTTAGAGCTGGGGAGCGGCCATGGTGATCTCTTAGCCAACCTTTCGCCTTCTTTTGGTGTGGGTATTGATTTTTCCTGGGATATGGTTCGCCTTGCGAAAAACAAGCATCCCGAGTGCCATTTTATCTGCGGGGATCTACATAAAATTCGACTAAAGGGTAATTTTGATGTCATCATTTTATCTGATACGCTGAATGATGTCTGGGATATCCAGCAGGTATTGGCCAACCTGCATGACGCCTGTCACAGCAAGACAGTTATTATTACGAATTTTTTCAGCCGGGTGTGGGAAATTCCATTGAAACTGACACGCTGGTTAAAACTTTCCAGACCCAACCTGGCTCAAAATTGGCTGACTCCTTATGATGTCAGGAACCTGTTTGATCTGGCTGGATTTGTATTTAACCGGCATTGGCGGGAAATCTTACTGCCGATCAATGTGCCAATCCTTTCCAAATTCCTCAACAGAACACTCTCACCTCTATGGCCTTTCCGTTACATTAATCTGTCAAATATCATGATATTTTCGCTCTCCCAGCAAGAAATGCCTAAGGTAAGTGGGCATCAAACTATCTCGATCATTGTGCCGATACGAAACGAAGCTGGCAATATCCCCACATTAATTGAACGCATCCCGCGAATGGGATCGGCAACAGAGCTCATAATCATAGAGGGACATTCAACAGATCAGAGTAATCATGTCATAAAAATGGAAATAAAGAAAAGACCTGATTTGGATTGTCGCTTGATTCAACAACCCCAGACTGGTAAGGCTGATGCTGTATTTTATGGACTGGATCATGCCAGCGGTGATATTTTGATGCTTCTGGATGGGGACCTCAGCTTTGATCCAGAACTGCTCCAGCGATTTTATCAGGCTGTCATTGAGAAAAAAGGGGATTTTATTAACGGCGTCAGATTCGTCTATCCCATTGAAGATGAAGCAATGCCATTTCTTAACATGTTGGGAAACAAGATTTTTGGTTGGGTTTTTTCCGGCTTGTTAGGACGACCAATTCGCGATACCTTATGTGGGACAAAAGTGTTTCTGAAACAGGATTATGTTAAAATCCGTTCCGTTTTAAACGATGTGATCACAAAGGATCCTTTTGGCGATTTTTCATTATTATTGGGGGCTGCACGCTTGAATCTCAAAATCTGTGAGATCCCGATTCGCTATCATAAACGTTTGTATGGAGAAAGTAAGACCAGACCCTGGTCCGATGGCTTACTCCTGGTTCGAGTGCTGATTAACACCATCTTTCATTGGGAGTTGCAGTAAATCGCATCATTGATTCAGGTTTCCAGTCATTGTATGCGATGTCTTTCTTCCACCTGATAGCTGTTGAACCAGGCTTTAAGAATTTTCAACTTTCTTTACCAAAGAGCAGGATATTTCGTTATAATAAGTAACTGTGATGAAGTTAAGACATTATTCCTGAAGATCCGCTTCGCCCTATCGACGGCTGAGAACGCGCCTCATAGGGCAGGCGCGTTTTTGTTTATAATGGATAGTCAAGGAGGTTGGTATGAAGAAGTTAGATATGAATATTGATGACCAGGTTGCCTACCTGATGCGTGGTGCCGAATACGGCGACCCTGAAACCTACCGTTCGATGGCACAGGAATTACGTGAACGTTTGCTTGAAGCTGATCAAGAAGGTAGGCCGCTCCGGGTCTATTGCGGCTACGACCCACGCACATCCGATTTACATATCGGTCATACCATCACCATGCGGAAATTACGCCAGTTCCAGGAGTTGGGGCATCACGTGATTTTCCTGATTGGGACATACACCGCCTTGATTGGCGACCCATCCGATAAAGATAAGCTGCGCGCACAGCTCTCAACAGAGGAAGCAAAACGCAATGCGGAAAGCTATGCTGAACAGGCTTTCCGCATACGCATATTGGATCGGGAAAAGACGGAAGTACGATTTAATGCTGAATGGCTGTCCGATTTGACCTTTAAAGAATTGATTTATCTTGCTTCGAATTTCACCCTGCAGCAATTCCTGACCAGGGTGAATTTCCGAAAGCGCTGGGATAATGAAGAGGCAGTGTATTTTCATGAATTATTTTATGCGCTTATGCAGGGTTATGATGCCTATGTTTTGGATGCTGACGTTCAGGTGGGGGGGACGGATCAAATGTTTAATATCATGACGGCTGCGCGCAAGATCATGGCGTATTATGACAAGAAACCCAATGTGGGCATCATTCTGGGGATATTGCCGGGTACCGATGGCGAGGTCAAGATGAGTAAATCCCTTGGCAATCACATCCCGCTCAACACGACACCGGAGGATATGTTTGGGAAGGTGATGAGCGTGCCCGACAAAGCCATGCCCAGTTATGCTCGTTTGGTTACACGCTGGACCGTGGATAAAATCAAGGAGTTTGAAGCTGCTATTGAATCCGGGAAATTACATCCCAGGGATGCCAAAATGGAGCTGGCACAGGAAATCACCAGTGCGTTTTTCAACGTCGAAAAGGCTCGAAAGGCGCGAGAGTATTTCATCAACCTGTTCCAAAAAAGGGATACACCGGATGAAATGCCCCTATATCATACTAATGAAGCGGTGACGTTATTGGATGTTTTAACGCATAGCGGAACAGTGGACAGCGGCAGCCAGGTCAGGCGCCTGGTCAAACAAAATGGGATTAAGGTCGACGGAGAAAGAGTGTCCGACCCATTTGTGCCTGTCAATCCAGGTTCAATTATCCAGGTTGGAAAGAGAAGGTTCTTAAAAATCGTACAGGATTAGGCCCCGATGGGCTTACCATGCGTGTGATTTTAGTCCTGCAAGCTGGAAAATGAGAGAGCTTGTTCTAATAAACTCATCCCAATCGTTTTTGCTGAAACTGGCGCTTCTGCCTCCAATAAAACTACGACAGTCGTTGGCTGAGTTTCAGATTCAGGTGATGTTCCTGCAATGAACCAGGTAACGGGTTGATCATCATCTGTTTTTGTAACCGCTGTCACCTGCCAGACTGGCAGTGATGATATTTCGGAAAGCAATGCGCCGATTTGGTTTGCCGCTCCAGGGGGGAGGGCCTGGCTGTTGGGCATTTGTTTCGGGATTGTCACCCAACTGCCATCGGGGTCCTGGTAGGCATTCACCAACCGGGGTCCGGGGAGAATCCCCTGGTTAGTGAGGGCGCTGGCTGCCATGCTCATTTGCAGAGGGCTGACCATGAAGGCGATATCTTCAAGGGGTGTCGTTAAATCCCCTGAAAACTCTGGGGAGCTTACGTCAGCCACCTCGAGATAGAGTTTGGGTTCTGCGAAGAACGCCAGGTTCTGATATAAAGTGAGTATCGATTCAGTCTGGCTCAATTGTGATAAGGCAGATTGAACACCCTGGCACCCGTTGGTGATGACGGCTGGCCAGGTGAGAGGTTCATCAAGGAACTGTGCACACTCGGGTTGGTCAACCAGGTCGGGGAGCGTTGTTTCGACCTGCAGATTTTCTTCAATGTATTCGGTTTGCAAGGTGGCAGTGAAGGACGCTAGGGCTTCACCTGGAGGGTAAAGCCCCTGTGTCGCCCGATTTAACAGGGGTGCATTCTCATCCTGCAGGAGGGAGTCCCATTCTGTATCCAGGTTGGCGGCATCAAAATATGGATGCGAAGCCATTGCAAGGATTTCACCTGTGACGGCATTCATCAAGATGGCTGTGCCGGGTGTATCGTGATTAGACGCATTATCAAGCAAATTGTCCGCTGTTTGCTGGAGATTGAGATCCAGGGTAAGGCGCACATTTAATCCATCAAGCGGTTGGTTGTACAACAAATTCTTCCAGAATATGGTTTGGGCGTTATATCCGCGTAAACCGCGTAAATAAGGGTACATTGACGCCTCAATCCCTGTTTGTCCATAGGTCGCGCTGGTATAGCCGAGGATAGGATAAAGTGGAATATGATGGCTTTCCCGGCTGTATGCTCCTGGTTCTCCCGAGGTGTAGATGATCGACTGGTTATTTCGATCCAAAATGCTCCCACGTGGGCTGTACCTGTCAGCGATTGTCCAGCGGGGATTTTCTATGCGGTCAACTAATCTTGGGCTGAACCAAAAAGAAATCAAACTGGTTATGAGGATCTCAATGATCAGTATTGCGATCAATACACTGCTTACAATGACCAGGCGAGGCGATTGAAGAGCCCTATTTTCTTCCGCTTCGCCTGACTTTTGGCTGATAATTAACAAGAGCCAGACTGCCGTGGATGACACCAGCATGGAAGAACCGCCATAGGAGATAAAAGGCAGGGTAACGCCAGTCAACGGCAGCATGCCGATATTTCCTCCGATGATCAAGATACTCTGGATACCAAAATAAAACACCAATCCAAGTGCCAGATATCGCTGGAATGCATTCTGAGATTTTAGCGCTATCTTTTGCCCCCGATAGATGAGAAAAATAAAGGACAGAATCAGGACAGTGACCCCCAGGAATCCCAGCTCCTCCGCCAGGGCAGAAAACACGAAGTCTGATACAGCAACAGGCACAAGATTAGGAGAGCCGAGGCCGGGTCCTGTGCCAAAAAGCTTTCCTTCAGCGATGGCCATCATGGATTGGATGATCTGGTAGGAGGTCCCGGTCGGATCGCTGAATGGTGCCAGCCAGGTGTCTATTCTCAGCCGGACAACATAGATGAAGAAATATCCGATCACGCCTGCCGCCAGGATCAGAATTGGGGAAATCCATAAAATGATAGATCTCCCACGTGTGGTAAACAACATGGCGAGATAGATCAGGAGGAAGATACTGGCGGTACCCAGGTCTTTTTGAACGATTAACAGAATAATTGCCGCACCGGTTACCAGCAGGTTGGGAAGGAGGGTTGCCAGCTTTCCCTCAGCGAAGGTGACACGATCGGCAAAAAATCCCGCCAGATAAATGATAAGGATCAGTTTCAAAAATTCAGAAGGTTGAAAATGAATGTTGAAAATGTTCAACCATAGGGCAGGGCCATCACCCGCTGGATTTGATCCAAAAAACACTGTGATTGCTGTTAGGAGCAAGCCCAGGATCAGCCAGCTGTATTTATACTTTCGCAGGTAACCTAACAGAGGAGATGTTTTCAAACAGAGGATGCCAATCAGACTGCTAATGCCAATCCACAGCGCCTGGCGCATACCCAAATTGGGGTAGAGCCTCCAAATCATCATCAATCCCAGGCCGGTTAAGAGCGAGACAAGCGGTAACAGGAAGGGGTCCCTATCAGGGAGTTTTCTAACTGTCAGGTAATGCAGGAGAGAGAAAGAGACAAACCAGACAGCAACACCTATCCAGTGATTGATTTGATAATTGACGCTGTTGGAGGTGATTCGTATGGTGGGTGCCAGGGAAAGAACAAGCGCGTAACTGACCAGGAAAAAAGCCACCAGTACCATCAGACGGCTTTGGATTTGATCCATTTTTGATTCTGCACGAAAAATTGGGAATATTTTTTGCACGCTCAGTCCAGATATTTTTTGACCAGGATATCCAATTGCTGTCGCTTTTCAGGATCAATATGATCCGGATTGGTAATCAGCGCATCTTTTAAGGCGTGTTCACATTCGCAACTGACAGTTGTATCAATCTTTGCAACGATGCTCCTGATCGTTTGTTGGGCGAGTGCAATGTTGGTCTGCAGGGTGCGAACGACCATTTCAACAGTGACGGGTTTTTCGCTGACGTGCCAGACATCATAATCGGTGACATGTGCCATAGTTGCATAACATATTTCGGCTTCCCTTGCCAGAAAAACTTCTGGGCAAGCCGTCATACCGATGATATCCAATCCCCACTGCCGATACAGGCTGGATTCTCCCTTGGTAGAGAAGCGCGGTCCTTCAATGGTGATATAGGTGCCACCGCGATGATAATCTGCGGAATTATCTTTGAGCGCTTCCTCAAGCAAATTGGAAAGGGTGATGCAAAAGGGGTTTGCTACACTGACATGAGCGACCAAACCCTCACTAAAAAAGCTGCGAACGCGTTGATGGGTGAAATCAAACACCTGGTTTGGAATCACCACATGTCCCGGCGCATAGGCTTCACGAAGAGAGCCGCAGGCACTCACACTGATGATGCGTTGAACCCCCAGGGATTTCAGGGCGTAAATATTCGCACGATAGGGAATCTTACTGGGTGGGAGCGTATGGCCAATACCATGTCGGGCGAGAAATGCTACGTATCGGCCTTCAAGGGTTCCCAGAGTGATGGGGGAACTCGGTTTTCCAAAGGGTGTTTCAATGTCAATGCGGCGAACATCCTGCAGATCGTCAAATTGATATAACCCTGACCCCCCAATTACTGCTAATACAGGTGCTGTTGTCATGATTTACTCCGACCTTATTCATGGATGTTGACATCAATATGCATGCGACCTAGACGAATTCCATCACCCTTCACTAAAACAACTGGCGTTTCGACTGGATCTTCATTTACAAATGTGCCATTTGTGGAGTCCAGGTCTTCAATCCACCAATGTCTTTGCTGAAAAAATAGCCTGCAATGCTGCAGTGAAATCGCTTCGTCCAGCACAGGAAAATCGCTGGTGGGATCGCGACCAATGATGATCTCTGGATTGTGAAATTGTTTGGTCACCGGTTCTTTTTTGATTTGCGTGGAAAGGCTCAATGTGGGAACTTCAATGTTTATTCCTGTTGAGCGGGTGTTTTTTAAATCCTGATAGATCAAAAAACCAATCCAGCCAACAAATGCATAGGCTAATAGGAGCAGTAAAAACCTCAATCCCAGGGCAATGATGGCATTCAATCTCAATCTCCTCCTGTGTGATCCCCTGTATCGATTATGTTGACTTCCCCAGCAGATATTGCGATGGTCTGGTTGGTTGCACTGGTTTCCTGGATATAGATCAGGTTAATTAAGCCAATCCTGACCACATCGCCAGTTTGTAAGCTTGCCTGTGTGATTTTTCTGCCGTTAAGGTAAATGCCGCCTGTTGATCCAATATCGAAGATAACAAACCGCTGGTTGATGACCCTCATTTGTGCATGATGGCGGGAGATACGAGCATCATCCAGAACGAGGTCATTATCAGAGTGGCGTCCGATGTTGATCACCGGTTTGTCTAAGGGGAAGTGCGATGCGCCGCCAATCACGAAATATGCTTCCCTGGGTATTTTGGCGTTGTGATTTTTATGATCGGGTGAGACAATTGCCGATGTTTCCGGCATCACGGGTGATGTCGTTTGCATTTGGGCGTTAATCTGAAAATCATGATCGGTAATTTTCGGGTCTTGTTGTAAGCTCACTTCAGGTACGTTTTGGAATACAAAGCCTTCTTTATGCCCAATTTCTAAAAGCGACGCAGCAATTTGATCTAAAATATCTTGATGCGACTGCCATTCATCCAGATCTTCAGGAGGAATTTGAATGACATACAGATCTGGTGCGATAGTCCCACCATCTTGCTGCTGTTCCAGGTTTTTCTGCATGACATCAACCAGAGCTTCAATCAGGTTGGCACTTTGATGCTTTCCTGTGAAGATCCTGACTAATTTTCTTTCGAATAATTCACGTAATTGCGTTTCAATGCGGTCAATGTTTTTTATCATGAAATCCAATCCAGTATAATTATACTCAAGATGGTTCCATACCGTTATGAAGAGATCAGCCATACCGCAGACCTGGCTTTGCGTGTTAGGGGTGAGAATTTTCATGACTTGCTTCGGCATGCGGCCCAGGGGATGTACCATTTGATGGGTGCTGGTATCGGAAATAACACCTCAATCGATGAGGCTTTTACGATCTCACATGGTTCTCATGAGGAAATTCTTGTTGATTTCTTGAACGAATTGTTATTTCTATGTGAGGCTCACGGGAAGGTGCTGACTGCATTCCAATTCAGCGAGGGGGCGAATGGATTGCAAGTCAGGGCTGTTGGTCATACTCTGGATGGCATTGTACGTCCTATCAAGGCGGTCACTTTTCACAATCTGGTAGTAAACCAATCAGGCAAGGATTATGAAACTGTCATTACATTTGATGTGTAGTCGGAAGGCGGCGTGATGATGAATATTAAAATGAGTGATTTCACGCGGATCGATGCCTTCGAATGGGAGATTTCCCCCGAGTTTCGGCACGATATGCGTGTTCCCGTTAGAATTTTCGCTTCTGAAGCCCTTCTGCAGGACTCTCTGGCTGATAAATCCATTTTGCAGGCGGTTAACACCTCCACACTTCCAGGTGTGCTTGACGCGGTCATGGTCATGCCAGACATGCACCAGGGATATGGGTTTCCAATTGGCGGCGTGGCTGCCACCGATCTGGAATCGGGTGTGATCTCACCTGGTGGGATTGGATATGATATTAATTGCGGCGTCCGCTTGCTTTCATCTCATATTCAGCTGGAAGAAGTCAAAGCATGGCTGCCCACCCTTGCCAATGTGATCAATCAACGCTGCCCCAGCGGCGTTGGGGTGGACGGCCGTCTGAGCCTGACAAAATCTGAACTGGCGAAAGCTTGTGTGCAGGGTGCAGGTTGGGCAAAGGCCAAGGGTTATGCGACAGCAGAGGACCTGAGGCATACTGAAGAAAACGGTTGCCTGCGAGGGGCTGATCCCGAAAAGTTGAGTGAGAGGGCATTAGAACGCGGCCGTTCCCAGCTTGGCACGCTTGGTGGGGGTAATCACTTTATCGAAGTGGATCTTGTAGCGGATATATTCCACGAAAAGGCAGCAAGAATAATGGGTTTGCAGAAAGGTGAGATTGCAGTACAGGTTCATACGGGATCACGGGGATTTGGACACCAAATTTGCACCGATTATGTGCGCATGCTGCAGGGTGTAGTTAGGAAGTATGGTTTCAATTTGCCAGACAAACAATTGGTGTGTGCCCCAATTGATTCAGCCGAAGGTCAGGCATATCTAGCTGCGATGCGCTGCGGTGCGAATTTCGCCTTCATAAACCGTCAATTGCTGACGAATTATATCAGGGATGCTTTTGAATTTACTTTAGCAGGTAAAGTGGAGGATTGGCACCTTCGGCAGGTGTATGACCTTGCGCACAATATCGGAAAAATTGAAGAGCATCTGATCGATGGACGAAAGAAAAGCGTATGTGTTCACCGAAAAGGTGCTACGCGCGCCTTTGGACCGGGATCAAACGGTATCCCAGATGAGTACGCTGAGATCGGGCAGCCTGTGCTTGTCCCAGGTTCCATGGGGACAGCCTCCTGGGTACTGGTTGGGACTGAGCAAAGTATGAAACGTTCCTTTGGTTCTTGCTGTCATGGAGCAGGTCGCGTGATGAGCAGATCTCAGGCAAAGCGGCAAATTTGGGGGGAGGACCTGCTCAATAACCTTGAAAGTCGCGGGATTGAGATTCGTGCTGGGTCCATGCCAGGGCTGGCGGAAGAAGCGCCGCAAGCTTATAAAGATGTGGATCAGGTCGTTGAGAGCGTTGTAGGAGCCAGAATCGCTGAAAAAGTTGCCCGGTTGTATCCACTGGTTGTCATTAAAGGTTAATCCCAGGCATAAATCGGGTTGCTAAATATCCAGCCGCGTTGTTTACGCTTATAGGGGATATAAACCTCGACGCGATATACACCCGTCTCGGTCGTGATATGAGTGCACACCTGGCGATCAGACCATTCCTTAACGATTTTTCCATCTTTAAGCAGCCGGCAAAGATTCTTCTGCGGCAGACGAATTTGAAAGGTCAGGCCGCCTTCAACCTTTACACGATCGCCCATGATGAACTGACCCTCCTGGTTGTTAACAGAAAATCGGAAACCATCTGTGGGGGCTGGTAGATCGTAGGCTACAAAGCAGTGTCCCAGCTTGAGCGCATCCAAGATAGATTTTCGATCTTCAATAATATCACCTGACAGTTCTTCTGAGGTTAGAATATGTGTCCTCACGCTTTTAAAATGATGCAGGTAAGGATAAAGTCTGATTCTAAAAGGTCCGATTGACTTTTTTATTTCGTGGGCATCCACACCGCCAATGGCAATGATGGGACGCCTTCGGCTAGTGATGAGGTGATCCCATAAGGTTAATGTCTCCTCAAGGGGACCGATTGACATCCACTTTGGGAATAGAGCGTTTCTGACAGCAGCAGAGAGCTCCTGGCTGACGCTCTTGTACTCACTCATCTGGTTCCAGAGTTCAATCCCTGAGAACCCTCTTGCCTGCCAGGCTCGCCATGGATAAGCTTGTTCATTAAATCTGTCCAGGCTGTGTTCAATGGGGTGTGCCAAAAAGGTCAGGCCACCGGCTCGCCTGGCTTGATCGATTAATTGCTGCGGATCTGAGGCAAAAGGGGACATTTCTTGATCTGCACCAATAATTAGCAGGTGGTTGCCGGGGGGAACCAGCCATCGATCGTGAACCTCCTCACCGACAATGAGTAAAGTTCGGTTTTTACCTTCTCCGTAGTACCCATCCAGATCTTTAACTAAAATATTGTGATCCGTTGTGATGATGCCATCCAGACCCGCATCAGCAGCGATTTCGACGAGTTTCTTGTGACTGGCATTCCCATCTGAGTAATTGGTATGGATATGAAGTGCAAATTTCGTCTCATTCATTGGGTTGACGTGTTTTTCAGGTTATGGGTATAATCATTGCGGTTAAAGGAGGCACGAATGGAAAATTATTTTAGTATTGCTTTGATTATAACGTCAATTACCTTGATCGCCAGCATTATTTTGCAGAGCAAAGGCGTTGGCCTTGGTGGGTTAACAGGCGGTGGCGGCAACACAGGCGGTGTCTACACACAGCGTCGAGGTGTGGAGAAAATCTTATTCTGGATCACAATTGGTCTCAGTATCCTTTTCTTTATATTGACACTCCTGACAGTGATTTTTGAGGCATAGTTCGGGGTGACTCCGAACTTCCCTGGCGATATTAAACCACAACAGCTCACTCGGGCAACTCATATCGAAAGGGTTGCCCATTTTATCTTAATCCTATGAAAAAATTCCGCTGGCAGCTTCTCATCATTTTGGTCACTGGTTTGATCGTGGGAATATTATTGATTCTTCAGCAGGTTGGGGATGGTGAAGAAGTTGAAAGAACCCCATCGCCTATCACCGGAGGCGTCTACACTGAGGCGTTGATCGGTGAATTCATGCGGTTGAACCCGTTTCTGGATATCTACAATACGCCTGATCACGCCGTTGATCAGTTAATTTTTAATAGTTTGGTGTCCTTTGATTCACGGGGCATCCCCCAAACCGAATTGGCGGAATCCTGGGGTGTTTCAAAGGATGGGACGGTTTACAATTTCAGTTTGAGAGATGATGTCTTCTGGCATGATGGCGAAGCTTTTGACAGCAGGGATGTCCTCTTTACCATTGGGCTCTTGCAGAGTGGGCATAGCCTTATACCGGATGATTTGAGGAATTTCTGGTCAGAGGTAGAGGTTGTCGCCCTTTCGGAGACCCAACTACAATTCCTTCTCCCTGAACCGTTTGCTCCTTTCCTGGATTATCTCACCATCGGGATCCTGCCGGAACATCTGCTGAGCGGGATGGTCATTGAAGAGATGATTGATGACCCATTCAATTTAACCCCAGTCGGTACTGGCCCGTTCCGATTCCAACGCTTGCTCGTGGAAAACGACCAAATTGTAGGTGTTGTGCTGGAAGCTTTTGATGGTTATTATCTGGAGCGTCCATACCTGGATGAGTTCATCTTTCGCTATTATCAATCCTCAGACGATGCATTGACGGCTTATCATACTGGAGAAGTTGAGGGAATTGGCCGGGTTGAAGATTCAATACTTGCTGATGTCCTGGCTGAACCCGGATTGGCAATTTACACAGCACGTGAACCATTGTTGACCATGGCTTACCTGAACCTAGGAAACCCGGAGATCAGCTTTCTTCAAGATCCGGATTTCCGTAGAGCGATGATGCAGTCTATTGATCGCAGCTCGATCGTTGAGTGTATATTTAATAGTCAAGCTGTCATCGCCAATGGCCCGATCATGCCTGGAACCTGGGCTTATTACACAGATTTACAAAAAATTGAATATAATCCGGTGGAAGCTGAGAGCTTATTCGAATCAACCGGGGTTTTGTTTGATGAGGACCAGGACCTGTATCTGACAGAAGACAGCCTCGAAGTCGGATTAACATTATTACATCCGGATACACAGCAGTTAACTGAGATCGCTGAATTGATCCAGGTATACTGGCAGGCTCTGGGTATCCGGGTCGAGCTGGATGCTAAGCCGTATGAAGAGGTATTAGATGACCTCCAGGCACGGGATTATGAGGCTGCCCTTGTGGAGATTAACCTGACACGCTCGCCTGATCCTGACCCCTATCCCTTCTGGGGACAGGCTCAGATACAATCGGGGCAGAACTATGCAGATTGGGATAACCGTTCCGCCAGTGAATTTCTTGAACAGGCGCGCATGACAGTGGATCTGACAGAGCGAGAGCGCTTATACCGAAATTTCCAGGTGCTCTTCATGAATGAATTGCCATCATTTCCGTTGTTTTATTCTGTTTACACTTATGCCATCACCGATGAAATTAACGGGGTTAATCTTGGTCCGATTTTTGAACCAGCAGATCGTTTCAGCAATGTTCACGATTGGTTTATCCTTTCAGCCCAGGACCTGTCTCCCACGCAGGTTGTGGATGTGACCAATACCCCTGAGGAGTAGGGGCGGACGATGACACCATTCTTCACTGGTCAAGGCGATGCTGGCGACACCGGATTTCTCGGTGAAGGCAGGATCTCGAAAACGTCCGAAAGGATTGAGGCTGTTGGATGTGTTGACGAAGCGACAGCAGCCCTAGGTTTAGCACGGTCCCTTTCAAAAAGTGAAAAAATTTGTTCGATGCTTGTGCATATTCAAGAGCAGCTCTATTGGTTAATGTCTGAATTATCTGCAGCACCTGGAGTCGCTGAGAAGTTCGATAAAATCAACCAGGTTGAGATTGTATGGCTGGAAAAGCAGATTGAGCACTTAGAAAACACAGTATTGCTGCCAAAAGAATTTATCCTACCGGGGGAAAGTTCCGCAAGCGCTGCATTAGCCTTAGCACGGACAATTGTTCGCAGGGCAGAACGGCGAACAATCACACTGTTTGAGACTGGTGAGATCAAGAAATCTCTGCTGATCGCCTATCTCAACCGACTGTCCTCTTTGATCTTTATTCTGGAAGTCTATGAAGCTTCATTGTCAGGTCGGGGTGTCCGCCTTGTGAACGAGGAGTAAATTATGATCGGCACCCTGATCAATGTTGGGACGATTCTCGTCGGGTCTCTTTTGGGTGTTCTATTAGGTTCGCGTTTTTCGAAGAAAATAAGAGAGACAATCGTCGCTGGATTAGGGCTTTTCACACTTGGCTATGGATTGATTTCATTTATTGACACAGCTAACCCACTGATCCCATTGGGTGGCTTATTGATTGGTGCCTTATTGGGTGAGTGGTGGAAGCTTGAAGAAAGCCTGGAAAATGCAGGTATTTTCTTGCGGAAAAGCTTTCTGAAAAAAGATGCACCACCTAAAGCCCAAACCGAATTTATGGAAGGGTTTATCACAGCCTCATTGGTGTTTGTGATTGGTCCAATCGCGATCCTGGGTTCTATTCAAGATGGGCTGATAGGGGATTATAAACTGCTGGCCATCAAAGCCATATTGGATGGTTTTGCATCAATTGCCTTTGCTTCAACGTTTGGCATAGGTGTTGCGTTTTCTGCCCTGTCTATTCTCATTTATCAGGGCTTGATCACCTTGCTATCCGGTTACTTCAGTCGGCTTATATCCACCGCAATGATAACGGAGATGACAGCTGTGGGCGGCTTGATCCTGATGGCAATTGCCCTGAGCAGCTTGCTGGAAATCAAGAAAATTCGGACCGGGAGCTACCTGCCAGCATTATTGATCACACCGTTGATCGTTTTCATCCTTGAGCGATATTTTGGAGGGGTTTGAAATCAATTCAGGCGGCTTCCTGATGCCTGGATTAGATAATGTTTCTGTGAAGAATCAATTATTGATCAATGAATCAATGGTTGCAAACAAATCATTGGAATAAACGAGCTGATCATTGACCAGGAAGGATGGCGTTCCGGTCACACCAGCTTCCTCAGCCAACAGGAGGTCCTGTTCATAGGCGTCTTTGTATTGTGTGTCATACAGGCAACTCTCAAAGTCGTTTTTATCGAGACCGATCAAGTTGGCATATTTATTTAAGTTATCGGCTGAAAAACCATCCTCAGCAGCGCTGTAGGTGTAGAGCAAATCTTTGTAATCAAAGAAACGATTCTGATCTGCTGCACAATAGGAAGCAACTGCGGCTCGTTGGGAAGCTTCACTGTCGCCCGGTAAATTGACATATCGATAGTAGACAAGTCCTGGTTCAACGTAATCTCTGATGAATCTTGATTCAACATTTTCAGAGAAATTCTTGCAAAAGCTGCAATAATAGGATGAGAATTGAATCACTTTCACAGGTGCATCCGGGTTTCCGATGGTAAAGCCCTGGCTTTGTTTCGATTTTGGGGTTCTTAAAAGGATTTTCGGGATAATTACTGCCAGTCCAAAGATGATGTTCACTGCAAGCGTGATTAAGAGGATCAGGAGAAATTTTTGACGTTTTTTATCCCTTCTTTTCTGACGCAGGTGTTCCCTTGTCGTGGATTTTGGCTTCATATCAAAAACTCCAGTTACATTCAAAAATATAAAATAAAAGGGGATTGGGTTATTTGACCGCAATCGCCAGGCAACGCAATCTTACTCTCCTGGTCTAAATTTTCAACTGGTAAACAGGTATTTCTTCGCCAGTCCGTTTGAAATTAAATTGGTCATAGAGTTTTAAGGAAGGTGTGTTGTCAGATTGCGTATTGACTGTCAAACGCCAATATCCTTGCGAAATGATTCTGGTCAGCAGGTCAAAAATAATCGTATAGGCGACACCCTGGCGTTGATAGCGTGGGGCCACTGCCAAGCGAGCGAGGTGAGCATAGATTGACATCCCCGTACTGATTTGATAGCCGATGATTTGATTATCTTTGGTGGCTACGGTGCTGATCCCTTTCTGTTGAAAAGCTTTCCTCAGTTCTCGCTGGCTGTTACGCCACAATGATGGAAAAGCTAAGTGATCGATTGCTTCTACTCCCGAAAGGTCATCAGCAGTCATCAAATGAATTTCAACCTCGGGGTTGGATTTTTCTTGTTGGGGCAGAACCCCCTGCCATTCAAGGACAACGATATTCTGAAGGTTTTGGAAATTAGAGTTGATTAACAGCTCTTTGAACCATGGGTGCATGGCTAAGGCAGATAAATTTGTGACATTCAGCTCCTTGAGTTTTAGTAGCGCACTGTTGAAAAGAAAAGACCAGGATTTCTCTGACGAAAGACACTTTCGCACCGCAAATGAACGCACCCAGGCGGTGTCATTCATTTCCTTGGTCGCGCACAGGAAGGCTTGAATGCGGTCTGAGTCCATCTGAAGAAGAAAAGGTTGCGACCCCAACCATTCCAGGGTTTCGAACCAATCTAGATGACGGTGAAACCGCAGCGTTTGTGTAAGGAAATAAGCAAGCTGATTGTAATTGCATGGTTGTGCTTCAATAATGAGCGAATTGGTCTTATTTTTCATTTTATTCTGAGATCATTGAGATGAAAGTGATTAGCGAAGATGATCATAAATTTGATGCGAGTCATCGTTCTGTTCTTAGCAATGTCAGCAGAGCTTTCAAAAATTTTGCCTGGTCAGTTTTTGGCAGGGCTTTGAGTGCGTCCCTTAACAGGATATATAAATCTTCCTCAAACAGTTCTTGCTGATTTTCATCCGGGAATTCAGGCTGCCATTTTGTTTGTTCTATTGATTGTTTCTCTTCCTGTCCATTTTGCCAGTTGGTTTCGAGAAACAGGTCTATTGCCAGATCCAAAGCCTGCAATAATTCGAGCATGTGGTGAATGGGAATTGGTGCGCCAATGTGGAGATAATCTTCAAGCGTATTAACGGGTATCTGGGTGATCTGATGAAGGTCTTCAAGGCTCAGGTTTTGTTCTGCCTGTCTTAATGAAATTTCAGCCCGTACCATTTTTTGGCGGATATGCTGATATCTCGGATGTAAGTGCCTATCCCTAATTAACACCAGGTCCTTTTTGTCAGGATCTTCCTCAAACAGCTTTGATACAGGTACTCCCAGGAAGGCGGCCAGCAATTCAATCTGGGGCAATGATAGAAAGTTTTCACCTCGTTCGAACGCCAAATATTCATTTTTAGATATGTCTAGAAATGATGCACAATCATGAATACTGCGTTGCGTTATTTTTCTGATCTGGCGAATATTTTGAAGGAGTTGTTGACTGTTGGTTATCATAAAGGCTTTCCCGGGAAAAATCAACCAGTGCTGTATCAAGATTATAGCTTAAACTTTTCTTCAATGATGATGGATGATTAATCACTTACGGACTTAATCGAAAGAAAATTCTGCAGAATGATACAGGCATTCTCCTTCAATAAACGTCGCCAAAGGTTTGATCGTGTGGAGTAGATTCAGCTCTATACTGAACGGGTCCTCCCTGAGGATAATGAAATCAGCCTTATATCCAGGAATAATCCTGCCCAGGTGAGAACCACGTTTGGCAACCAGGGCTGGCATCTGGCTGAAGCCCCTGACACTTTCCGATAAAGATAATCGTTGATCAGCGTGCCACCCGTTTTTTCCCGGCGTCCCGTCCACCCTCTGCCTGGTTACCGCGGCGTGAATACCCAAAAAAGGATTGACTGATTCAACCGGTGCATCGGAACCAAATACAAGCATCGCCTTGTTCGCCAGTAATGATCTGAAGGTATAGGCATATTTTGCGCGATCCCCCAATTGCTGATCTGAAATATACATATCAGAAGGAGCATGTACGGGCTGAACAGATGCGATGATGTCCAGCTGGGCAAAGCGTGGAAGGTCATCCTGGTGGATGATTTGAACATGTTCGATCCTGTGCTGAAGGTGGAGCAGCCCGTGGGTGCGTTCAAATTGTCGGAGACGATCGAAGGCATTCAAGACGACATGATTCGCGCGATCGCCTATGGCATGGACAGCCAAGGCAATGCCGCTGCTGACCGCCTGCTGACCAATATCCACGATGTCAGCCTCTTTGAGTAAAAGTAAACCCCGCTCATTGCTGTTTTCGTACGGCTGATGCATCGCTGCCGTTCTTGGGCCCAACGCGCCGTCTGCAAAGAGTTTCAACGATCCCAGGTGCAGCCAATCATCCCCGAAATCTGTTCTTAATCCTGACTCAAGAAGTACATCCAGGTTATTATAAGGAATATTTTTTCGCACCCTGATTTTTAACTTCCGCCTCTGATGTAATTCTTGAAGGACTTTCCAACAATCTAGGCTGTCAAAGTCATGGACACCGACCACACCCAGCTCCCATAGTTTTGGAATTACGGCTTCAATTTGTTTTGCTAATTCCGATGGCGTGGGTTGGGGAATAATCGATTCCACCATGGACATGGCATCCATTTCAAATAATATTCCGGTTGGTTTGCCATGCTGATCGCGCTGAATACTGCCCTTCGGAGGGTCTGGTGTCTCATTGTCGATACCCGCCATCGCCAGTGCTGCGCTGTTCACCCATGCTGCGTGCAGGGATTTTGCCGTCAGATAGGCAGGATGTCTAGCACATACCGCATCTAATTGTTCAGCGGTACCAAAGCCCGATGTCCACCGGTTTTGATTCCATCCGTGACCACGAATCCAGGCGCCAGGTGGTAATCCTCTGGATGCGTTTTGAACTTGCGCCAAACACTCGCCTGGGCTATCAGTTTCACAATTGATAACATCCATGCTTTGCGCTAGTTTGAGAAGGTGCACATGTGCATCAATTAATCCCGGCCAGATGGTATTCCCCCTCATATCGATATTCCGGTCAGCATTTGGGAAACCGTTCAGTAGTTCTTCATCTTTCCCAATTGCGACAAAGCGGCCTTTATCAACTGCCAGCGCAGAGGCAGGCGGCTGACCCGGTGCATAAATATTGGCATTGTAAAGGATCAGCATGGGGTTTATTCCGAAAGGATCTTATCCAGGATTGCATTCAATTCTTCATCTGAATAAAAATATATTACCAATTTGCCGCCTTTTTTACCAGAGTTGAGGTTTACACGTGTACCCAAAAAACTTTCCAACCTGTCTGCGATATCCTGAATTTCCGGTGCTGGTGCAGGTTTGGGCTTGGCAGGCGCCCGTTCCCCTGTAAGTTTTTTGACCAGCGCTTCGGTTTGGCGGACATTGAGACTTAAATTCACAATGGTATTGAGGGCAGCCTGCTGTGCCTTGTCTGTGGGCAGGGTTAGAAGGGCACGAGCATGCCCTTCGCTGATCATGCCTTCTGCGAGAGCCCTCTGAACAGGGGCTGCCAGGTTCAGTAAGCGAATGGAATTTGTGACGCTGCTGCGGCTTTTTCCCACACGTTGCGCAATTTGCTCGTGGGTCAGAGCGAAAATTTCTGCTAATTGGTGATAAGCTTCTGCCATTTCAAGGGGAGTTAAATCTGTTCTTTGCAGATTTTCAACCAGAGCCAGTTCGAGCTGTCCCTGTTCTGATACCATTTTTTCAATCACCGGGACCATCGATAAGCCAGCCAATTGTGCAGCTCGCCAGCGGCGTTCACCTGCAATGATCGTATAGGATCCTGCTGCCTGACTCTCTGAGACGATCAGGGGTTGGATGATCCCGTGCTCCCGAATGGATGCTGCCAGTTCTTCAAGGCTTTCAGGTTTCATTTCAGTTCTTGGTTGCTTTGGATTTGGTTTGATCGAGTCTACAGGCACCTGAATGATTCCCCCGCTTATGGATGTTCTGGATGTTTGTTTTTTCTGATCATCACCGGGAATTAACGCATCCAAACCTCTTCCCAAACCTGGTCTGCGTGCCATCAGTTTGCCTCCTGAATAATTGGGACCTGGACATTGTCTGAAATTAATAATTCTTTGGCTAAACTCTTGTATGAATATGCACCGCTGGAATCTGGTGAAAATGTGGAAATTGGCATACCATAGGAAGGCGCCTCAGCAAGGCGAATCGATCGTGGAACGACAGACTGGAAAACCTTCCCTCCAAAGACTCTTTTCACTTCACTCACAACATCTGCAGCAAGGTTTGTACGCCCGTCATACATCGTCAGAATGACGCCGCGAATTTCTAAATCCCTGAAAAGCGCGCTGCGCACCCGCTGAATGGTTCTAGTAAGCTGTTCCAGGCCTTCTAGAGCTAGATACTCACATTGGACTGGGATTAACACACCGTCCTTGGCAGCGACCAGACCATTGACCGTTAGCAGGCCAAGGGAGGGTGGGCAATCTACCAGAACATAATCATAGCGGGTACTGATGGGTCCCAGGACTTGAGCCAAACGGCTTTCACGATGGTCAACGTTGATCAATTCAATTTCCGCCCCTGCCAATTCTGGGGTTGAAGGCAGCAAGGATAATTTGTATCTTGGGTTATGCAAGATTTGGGAGAGGATGGGCTGTGCCCCAATTAAAACTTCATAAGTCCCTCCATTAACCTTGTTTTTATCGACCCCAAGGCAGGAGGTCGCATTGGACTGGGGATCGATGTCAACAATCAAGACCCTTTGGCCAAAATAACCCAGGTAGGCACCCAGGTTAATAGCTGTGGTCGTTTTTCCCACGCCACCTTTCTGGTTGACGATTGTGTAAATTTTTCCCAAACCCATACGATGACCTTCTATTAATTAATCAATTCCATCTTTGCTGTTCGGATTTCTTCCTCCTCAGGGATAGCGTCAAGGTGCTTTCTTGTCACTGACCAGGAAGCTAATAAAACAGCAAAACGGCCGGCTTCCCAAGGATCTCTTGTATGAAAATAACGATAGAAAAAGGCTGCCGCAAAAATATCTCCAGCACCAGTATCGTCCACATATTTTACCTCAGGTGCTTTGATGAATCGGGCATCGCTGTGCCAGTAAATGCGGGCACCGCGGTAATTCTCCGTGACCACGAAAATAGGAATGACAGCGGCCATGTGAGCTATCCGTTTCTCATCTCTTTCAACATCATCCAGGCTGATCACAGCAAGATCTGCTTGCTGCAGGTATTTTTCAACATCATACCAGGGCTGCAAGATGACATGATGTTGATCATCGACTGTTCGAAACCAGCCTTGCGGAGTCAGGCATTTTAAACTATTAGGAAAAAGCTGCAGGATATCGGGATCGACTTCATTCGCCACGGGTCCTAAATGGACAACTGCGGGTTGGGGATCAAACGTTGGGATGTCTTCCTGTTTGATCGGCTCAGCGATTTCATACAGCAGTTGTTGTCGATGCTTTCCATCAGAGATATTTTCAAACTGTGTTGACTTCATGCTGGGTATTGTTTTAATCCACAGTGGGTTAATCCGTCGAGTATCCAGGCTGGGGCCACAGGATGTAATTACTCCCGTCTTAAATCCCAATGCGTTAGCAGTTAATCCCGAAAAGGCTGCTGTTCCGCCCAATGTGGTGCCGGAATCATTCACATCTTCGGTGAGGTGACCGATCACCAGGTACTCAATAGGGTTAGATTTGGTTGGTTTGTGTGATTGAGGAGTTTCAGACATGGGCTTTTATGATAAGTTCCTTAAATGTTGATGGGTCATCGTTTACTCACTTCTTGAAATTATAGCATGAATGCTTTGCGAATCCTTGTTTTCCAATCGTATGTGATGCAAGTAATAGGGTTTTGATTTATATTATGTAGTTATTTTTATAGCAACTTGTTTATAGAGGGTATAAGGCAATCATACGGTGAAAGAAGACAGATTGTGCTCTTCACTATGATAAGCTGCACATAACCCCCCAGACAAGCTGATGTGATCCGTCACCAGTCTCTTCCCAGTCTCGCACACCATGATATTTTTTCAGAACCTCGGATTAAGAGCAACTAATCAGGCAGTCGGTAAATGGTTAGAATAGTTGTATCATCGCTCAGTGCGGCACCATCGCGGAAATCCTCGAGATCTTTTACGAGCACATTCACGACATTATGGGCTTTATGTGAGCGAGCTTTTTCAAGAACACGTATCATCCGTTCTTCCCCGTACATTTGATCTTCGGAATTGAACGCTTCCGTGACACCATCCGTATACAATACCAAACAATCACCCAGTTTGATATTGATTTCATCTTCAGGCAATGTAATATCAGGGAGTGCGCCCAGAGCTATTCCCCCTTTTTCAAAGACGAGCACTTTCTGCTCTTCCTGTCGAAACAGCATTGGGGGGTTATGCCCTGCAATTGTAAAGGTCAGGTCACCGTTTGAAAGATTAAGAATCCCGTAAAAAGTGGTCACAAATAAGCCGTTTTGTGAATTGATCAACAGCAGGTCATTGACCCGTTCCAATGTTTTGGCGGGTGACTTCGTTTCAAGGGCAGTTGTGCGTAAAAGTGTGCGCGTCACTGCCATGTACAATGATGCCGCCAGTCCCTTATCAGAAACATCGGCGATCACAAATGCCAGCTCGTTATTGGATAGCAGGAAATAATCATAGAAGTCCCCCCCCACCTGACGAGCTGTTTGCCAATGGACATCCATATCCCAGCCGGTGAGATCGGGTATCTGACTAGGTAAAAATGTCTGCTGGATCTCCCTGGCGAGTTGAAATTCTCTTTCCAGCCGCTGCCTTTCTAAGATTTCCTGGTTAATAATGTCATTTTGGATAGCTAGTGAGGCTTGTTGCGCCATTCCCCACAGCAACTCAAACCGCCGCTCTCGATTAGTTGAAATATTCGAGTCCTGTGTGAGTAGAACACCAAAGCGGTCATCTTTCATTGCTAGTGGAAAACCCATGAGAACCGGGAAAGAGCTCTTTAGAACGGGATTTGGATCAACCTGTCCTTCATCGGGCAAAATCACATCCCAATCCTCGGGGGAGAGTGTCGATTCAATAAATGGATAAACAATTGGATGGTTGTTCTCAAAAACGGCATCCAGCATCGGGAAGTCATCTGGGCTGTAAGTTGTTCCAATGAGTGTCTCTGCTGGCGTATTTCCCTTCACAACGGCCTGAGTGATTTGAAATTTTCCTGCTACGTCATCCCAGAGGTATATCAGGCTGGCATCGATCCCAACCAGGATGGGCATGATGTGCACAATTGAATTCAGCGTGTCTTCAATATCCGCGCTGCTGACTGCAGTTTGCGCTGATTGAAGCAAAACATTGGAGACGTAGGCTTCCTCTTGTTTTTCCTCAATCAAGCGGATATTTTCAATGGCTACAGCGGTTTGCTGCATGATGCCCTGGATAATGCGATATCGTTCTTCACTGATGACATAGGAGTCAGATTGGTCAGGTTCATTTTCTTTTTCCTGAGTCACGAGAAAAGCGCCCAGAATCTCATTACGAATATTCAGGGGAAGCAAGATCAGCCTGTCATCTGCTGCGATCTTGAAATTAGGTTCCGAAAGGTTAAAATCGTCCTGGAAATTTCTAACCCTTAATGGTTCATTGGTGATCAGGAGTTCTTGCAGTATGGGGGCATCTTTCAGGAGAAGAGGATGATCCGGGATCAATTCCTTTCCTGATTCGCTGATTCCATATGAGGCATACATGAAAAACTGATCATTTTCCGGTTCCCTTAATAAAAAGGCACAGCCTTTAATCCCGACGACCATGGGCGTCACTCGAACGATTGATGCGATCAGATCATTCAGGTCTGTTACCGATTGAATTGTTGTGGCAACCTGCAATAAGATCGTTGATATCCAGGCTTGCTCCTGTGAGGAGGTATACAACCGGGTGTTTTTAATAGCAATGGCGGCATAATTTGCGAATGTTGAGGTAATTTTCTGTGATTCCAGGCCATATTTTCCGGGCAAATGATGGTCCAAGGTCAACATCCCCAGGATCTCCTCACCTGTATACAATGGCGCAGCGATCGATGAGTAATTTTGAGAGAGATCAAACCTGTTTGCGATAGGTCCCTGGGTTTCATCTGGTTTCCGGATGGTTGGAAAGGACTCCTTCAATGCATGTTTCACCCAATCATCAGGCGTGAATTTCATCTCGCCCAGTTTGTCATCGGGATAGTCTTTAGAGGTTCTGCTGGCAGCTAATACCAGTTCATGTTCCTCAGGCGGTATATCCTTTTCCTGATCCGTGTTGAAGAGCCAGATTCCGGCAATATCACAAGGAAGGATTTCCTGTAGTTTTCCTAATGTCTCATCCAGCAAGTTGCTGAGGACGATGTTTTCGGATAATAACCCGGAGATATCTTGCATACTTTCAGCAACTTGCCGGCGCCAGCTCTCTGAGCGGTACAGGCGTGCGTTGCGAATGGCAATGGCAATATTATCAGCCAAAGTTTCCATTAATCGTTGATCATCCTCAGAAAATGCATGGGTCTGGCTGCTCTGGATATCGAGCACACCGAGAATCTCACCAGCGAACACCAGAGGAACTGCCAATTCGGATCCGCCTACCTGGTCTGCAATGGCAGGCTTGATATACAAGGGATCAGCCTCCACATCAAGGATATTTCGTGACCGCTTATGCTGTGTTACCCAGGCGAGGACGCCCACCTCAGTCTCGAGATCAAATGAGGTCTCTTGATCGGCATACCATGCTGAGCGCTGGCCGCTCCCCGCTTTGAAAATCAGTTTCTGATGAATCGGATCAACAAAAAAAAGATGGACGTAGGAGAAATCAAAATTCTCGTGAATTAATTCAACAACCTTTTGAAGAAGCTGATCAATATCCAGGATGACGGTGATCGCCCGGCTAACTTCAGACACCGAGGAAAGTTGTTCAGCTCGTTTTTCCATGCTCTGATACAGGCGTGTGTTTTCAATTGCGATGGAAATATGATTGGCAAGGGTTCTCAAGACGAGTAAATCGTTTTGATCAAACGCGTTTAGGCGGTCGGACTGGATATCAAAGACGCCGATAACATCGTTTTCGATATGTAAAGGAAAAGCAACCTCAGATTGAGTTCTTGGGAGTGTATCCGTAAGCCGGTACCTCGGTTCTTTCTCAACATCATTTGCAACTAGTGCTTCCCCTGTTTTAGCTACGTAACCGATCATGTGAGCGCCAATTGGGATACCTGGATGCATTTCTTCTTCAAAATCAGGTTTCCGTAAACCTTGCTGCGGCTCATCTTTCGCAAACGCACTTGCTTTGAAACGGAGGACTTCATGCTCCTGATCGATCAGAAAAACAGCCACGTAATAATAATTGAAGGTTTCCTGAACCAGCCTTGTCAAACCTCTTGTCAGTGTGTCCAGGTCATTGAATTGCGAAATTTTTTCACTGACAGATCGCACCAGAGCGAGTTGTTTCAGATACCATCTTTGCTGAACTTTCAGTAACTGTGTAAATATGATCGGACTGGCTGCGTTGAGAACGTTTCCAATTTGCAAAATTGTTTTTTCCCCGAAAGGTGTAGATCGTTTGAGTATAATTCTGCCAAATTCATCTTCAACTGTAGAAAGAGGGAGAATCAACCAGAAATTATTATGGAATTCTAATTCCTGCGCTTGAGGAGGCTCAGTTTTGAACAAATGGGTCAGGTCCTCAAGCTCAAAGGAAGGATCATGAATCATCTGCGTTTTATTGTTTGACTTTCGGAGATAATGTACCTCAGCACATCCCACCACATCGAAGTTGTTGTGTAAAAAAGCTAACAGGATCTCTATCTGTTCTTGATAAGAGGATACCGCCCCCAATTGTTTTGTCAGTGTTATGATCTGTTGTGGTTTCAGTGAGGCCTTCGCCAAATTGGTTTCTTGGGTTGTCAAGAAAAGCTCCCCTTATATTTCACAAGGGTTAATGTGTTCCCCTCTGATTGAGAAAAATCAAATATTACTTTATCCATTAATTTCCGCATAAAGAACATTCCCAGGCCCCGTTCCTTTCGGATTTCTAAGGGCGATGTGATATCTGGTGTTGGGATCTCGTCGGGATTGAAGGGCTCCCCATCATCTTGAATGATAATCTTCAAGCCATTGGAGATTTCATTGACCTGGATTTTTATTTTTCCTCTATTTTCCCCTTTGTAAGCGTGGTCGATAATATTAGAACAGGCTTCGTCAACAGCCGTTTGGATAGCATAGACTTCATCACGAGAAAACGAAGCTCGTTCTGCGTGTTTGATTATAAAATGACTGATGTATTCTAAATTTTTGTAATTTCCAGGAAAGGTTTTCGTTGGCATTTATCCCTTTCTTTAGAACAGGTCGGCTGCTGAGGAAGCATTCTCACAAAAATCAAACAGCTGGTCAAAACCTGCCATTTGAAATCCCGATAAGATACGGTGTGGTGTGGCAGCAAAAATAATCGCACCCTGTTCTATTTGTATCAGGCTCTTTTTTGCGTTAACAAATGCCAGCATCCCTGAGCTGGATATATAGGAGACGTTCTCCAGGTCAACGATAAAATTATAACGACCGTCGTGAATCAACAGTTCAAAGGATTGTACAATTTCGGGCGCAGTGTAGCTGTCGATCCTACCGTCGATTTTTATCAGATCAAAAGAAGGGTGTTTTGTGATAATAATTTCCATAAGGTTCTCTTCATCGTACGATTTACATGATATTATATCATCTAGATTTCAAGGAATTATTGGACTTGATCATGTCTGCTGGTTTAGATTTTTTCATTGTGAATAGATCTAAAAGCATAAGGATGCACAAATTCAGGGAGTGTGATTCATGACAGAGAATAACATTGGATATCGAATTATGGACATTGAAGAATCACAACGTCCTCGTGAGCGGTTAGCAAAACTGGGCGCCGTTGCCCTGACAGATGCTGAACTTGTGGCAATTCTCTTACGAGTGGGTATGAAAGGCCTGAACGCTGTCCAGGTTGCTCAAAAGCTATTGCTTCATTTTGAGGGATTGCCAGGTCTGCAGCGTGCTACCTTTAAGCAGTTATGCGATGTGGAGGGTGTGGGTCCTGCAAAGGCAGCACAGATCAAAGCGGCCGTTGAATTGGGGGACCGTTTGTCCAGGGCAGAACCTGAAGAAAGGGCGTTGATCACCAGTCCACAGGATGTGGGAGACCTTGTACAGTACAAAATGGCCAGGCTGGAACAGGAAGAATTATGGGTACTGCTGCTGGATAGCAGGAATCATCATATCTATACGGACCAACTTTATCGTGGCTCTTTGAATTCTTCATCGGTACGACCCGCAGAGATTTATAAATCAGGCATTCGGCATAATGCTGCAGCTCTCATTATTGTACATAACCATCCCAGCGGGGATCCATCACCGAGTCCGGAAGATGTTCAACTCACTCGAATGCTGATTGAAGTGGGCCAAATGCTGGAACTGCCGGTTTTGGACCATATTATCGTGGCAGAGCGGGGAATTGCATCCATCAAAGCCCTGCACCCCGAGCTGTGGTAATCCGCAACTTAGTATAGGCTTCACGAAAATCAGACGGGTAGGGAGTGGTAAACCTGCGCCATATCCCGCTGGTTGGGTGCTGAAACGCGATTGATCGAGCATGGAGCATGGTGCGGTGAAATCGTAAAGGCGGTTCAGGCAAGCCAGCATTGTCCAGGTTTTCACCAAACAGGATCAGGTTCACAGCATGTAAATGGGCTCGGATTTGATGTGTGATGCCTGTCGTGATCTGGATTTCCAACAAGGCACCTGGGTCAAACCGTTTTATAATGCGGCAAATGGAGCAGGCGGTGAACCATCAACAGGGGACCATGAATGGGCTCGAGGACCTGTCTTAGATATGGTAGGGTGGGATTGTATCCATCTGGAATACTGAGCAGTCCGGGATGCTTATTGACCAGCAGCATGTCGCGATCTTCAAAAATAATCGGTGGGATCAGTTCGGGGGGAAGGGGGTTCATCCATAATGTTTGCCGGCGTTGTTTTGATTGGGAGTATACTCGTAATTAGCGATAGCGCTGTTTCCGATAATCAAGTGAATGGAGTTGTTTATGTTCATTGTACATGTGTTTGTTGAGGTCAAGGAAGAGTATCTAGAGGAATTTATCCAGGCAACGATCGAAAATGCTAAAGCCAGTTTGGGGGAACCGGGGATTGCAAAATTTGATTTTCTGCAAACCACAGATAATCCCTGTCATTTTTTGCTCAATGAGGTTTACCGTACCAAACACGATCCAGCCAGGCATAAGGGCACGGCTCATTACAAGACTTGGAAGCAGACTGTTGAGAAGATGATGGCAGTAAAAAGAACCAAGATAGTTTATGCCAACATCTTCCCCGAGGACCAGGATTGGCAGGGAGCATGAATTTTGAATTCAGCACGTCCAAGCAGATTATCTTCGGAGAGGGATCACTCAATAAAGTTAAATATCTAGCACCAGAATTCGGTAACAAGCCGTTAATTATTACAGGCAGCGGTTCCGTTCCTCTGACTCCCTTACTTGACTTGCTCAGTGAGGCAGAGGTGCCGGCTGAAATTTTCCGAGTTCAGCATGAGCCCAATGTTTCCATGATCAGGGCTGGATTGAGACAGGCGAAGGAAACACATTGTGACTTTGTACTCGGTTTTGGGGGTGGTTCCTCGATTGACGCTGCCAAAGGCGTGGCAGCGATGATGACCAATCCCGGAACATTGATGGATTACCTGGAGGTGATAGGGAAAGGCAAGGCAATTCCATGCCAGCCAGCGCCGATGATTGCGATCCCCACGTCAGCGGGTACAGGTACCGAAGTGACACGCAATGCGGTGATTACATCAGAAGAGAGGCATGTTAAAGTCAGTATGCGCAGCCCCATGATGATACCCACTGCTGCGATTGTTGATCCGGAATTAACCTATTCCATGCCCCAGGAAGTGACGGCTAGCACGGGGATGGATGCGCTGGTGCAGGTGATTGAAGCGTATGTATCCAAAAAAGCAAATCCTCTGACGGATGTGATTGCCAGAGAGGGTATACTGCGCGGTGCCCGTGCTTTGAATGCTGCCTTTGTGGATGGTCACAACCGGCAGGCCAGAGCCGATATGTGCCTGACCAGCCTGTTCAGCGGATTAGCCCTTGCCAACAGCGGTCTGGGAGCCGTCCACGGCTTTGCCGGACCCATTGGCGGGATGTATGGCATCCCGCATGGGAAAGTATGTGCCTGCTTGCTTCCAGCTGTCATGAAATACAATGTCATCGCCATTAATCAACACGATGATTTGGGAGATACCCATAAAAAATATGATGAGATTGCTAAAATCATTACCAACCGATCGGATGCTGCCATCCAGGATGGTGTATTGTGGCTTTCGGACTTGGCGGAAAAACTTGATATCCCCGGGTTGCAAGCCTTAGGTGTTCCAGAATCCGATTTTAGCGTGATTATAGAGAAAGCAAGGGTCTCTTCCAGTATGCAGAAAAACCCTGTTGAGCTGTCAGATGAAATGTTAAGGGCTATTCTTGCCGAGTCGTATTAGGGATTGAACAGGTTAGCCACATCTGTCCTTGTGCTGTATTAAGAACCAGCCCGTAGGAGATCAATCATTCTTAAAGAAACTGACTGAGATGACTCCCGGTCCGACGTGAACAACAATTGCAGAGGGAACAACGTAGACTGGTATCGTATCTATTTCCAAAGCTTGTTCAAGTTCTTGTGCCAGCTGTGACGCGCGAACTTCACCGCCGCAATGGCTAATCGTGATCTGTGCGTCTTCGCATTTTGGGCATTGTTCCAGGACCAGCGTTTTGATGCGGTTGAGCGCCTTACTTGATGTGCGCTGTTTTTCAATGGCAGTCACCTTGCCATCGTCAACACCCAGGATCGGTTTCATCTGGAGCAGGCTGCCGATCAGATAGGAGGCGTTCCCAATCCGGCCACCTTTATGCAGGTATTCAAGGGTGTCAACAAGGAAGTACACTACCTCTTTTTTAGCCAGAGTGCGTAATTCTTCAACGATTTTTTCGAGGGTCTCTCCCTGGTCGGCCAAAGTTTTTGCTTTCTTAACCAGAACGCCGAGGCCACCCGCAATGGTACGGGTGTCGAGAATTTGCACATTGGCTTCGGGAACCATTTCAGCGGCCACTTCCGCTGATCGATAGGTCCCGCTGAGATCGGAAGATGGCGTTACGACAAGGATGCTGTCTCCCTCCCCAGCGTACTTTTTAAAGAGGGGTTCATACATGGCTGGGGGTGGTGCAGCGGTTTTTGGCAGGTCTTTTGCTGCTTGCAGTTTGGCAAGAAAGGTTGGTGTGTCTATCTCATGATCATCCCGAAAAGAGTCTTCACCAAAGATGATGATCTGGGGGATTACATTCACACCCATTTCTTCTAATTCATCTAATGGCAGTCCGCAGGTTGTATCAGCAATAATTTTTACCATAATAAATGCTCCTGTCATAAAACTGAAGAGTAATAGGATAGTCCCTTTAGTGTTGGAATAATAAATCAGAGATGCTTACACCGTGATAGATGCGGTGAATGATTTGCGCAAGCAATGGTGCAATAGTCACAATTTCGATTTTTTCAGATAATTTCTCCTTTGGGATATCAATTGTGTTGGTAACCACCAGTTTTTCGATGCGGTCATCTCGATTTAATCTTTGGATTGCAGAGGGGAGCAAAACAGGATGTGTAATGCAGAAATACGCTTTCCCCTCAGCACCGGCCTGATACAGGGCTTCAATTTGCTTCAGGACGCTGCCGCTGGACATCAGGTCGTCAATAATGATTGGACGCCTTCCGCTGATATCTCCGACGACATGGGTTGTGTGTGCTTCTGTGGGTGAGACGCGTCGTTTGTGCATCACCACCAGAGGAAGATCCAATAGCTCAGCATATTTTCCCGCAACACTGGCGCGCCCGACATCCGGGCTGACGATCACAGAATTCTTGAATCGGTCCTCCTGAAAATACTGGGCAAGCACAGGGATTGCGGTCAGCGGATCCACTGGAATATTAAAAAATCCTTGAATGGCAGGGTTGTGAATATCGACATAGATGACACGGTCAGCCCCCTGGTTTTCCAGCAAGTTTGCGACAACCCGTGCGCTGATCGCTTCACGCCCTTTCGACATGCGGTCCTGGCGTGCGTAGGGAAAATATGGCATAACGACACTCACAGAGTGGGCGCTTGCTCGATGAAAAGCATCCAAGTAGAGCAGGAGCTCCATCAAATGCTCATTGACCGGTATACTGCAGGGCTGAACAATAAAGATGTCCTGCCCCCTCACAACCTCATCAATCATGACGAAAGTTTCACTATCGGGGAAGATTGTCGTGTGCGATTTTCCAAGGGGGACATTAAGAATTTCAGCGATTTCCTTTGCAAGGTTGGGATGTGCATTTCCGGTAAAGATTCGTAAGGGATGTTCTGCCATATCTATCTTCTTTCGAATTATTATAAAGATCCTTTTTTGCCAGGATTATTTTATTATAGTATGATTTTGTGAAGAAATCCCAAGTAATCAACACAATAATGGATCTCTCCCAGCCGCATTATTTGTATATGATCAAATTTTCTGATGGCATATATCAGGTAAAATAGAGCTTGGTTGCCATATGATGGATTAACCTTATCCTTTGGAGAAATAATGCCTGAAATCGAAATTCAAAATGAACCCTGCAGTGAAGGTGCGGCAATTGTGATATTTGGTGTCACAGGTGACTTGGCAAGGCGGAAATTAATGCCCGGTTTGTATGAGAATGCAATACGCGGCAGACTGCCACAGCCTTTCTATATCATCGGGTTTGCGCGACGCCCATGGAGCCACGAAAAAATGCGTGAGGTACTCTATCAGGGTGTTTACGATCATGGAAGATCAGAGACGATTGATGATGAGATATTAAACCAATTATTGAACAGGGCTTTTTATGTAGAGTCAACCTTTCAAGACCCGGATGGCTATGTCAAATTAGAGCAGGCATTGGATCAACTGGGCATCAGAAATACTCTATTTTATCTCGCAACACCCCCTGGCTGGTATGCAACTATCGTGGAGAATATTGGACGATTTAAAATGGAAACTTGCCAGGAGGGCTTGCGGCGGATTGTTGTAGAAAAACCATTTGGCCGGGATCTTGAAACCGCCCTCTCCCTCGATGATGAATTGCATTCGGTTTTCTTGGAGGATCAAATCTATCGAATGGACCATTACTTGGGAAAAGAGACCGTTCAGAATATTCTCGCATTTCGCTTCGGAAACGGTATTTTTGAGCCCCTATGGAATCGGAAGTACATTGATCATATCCAGATCACCATGGCAGAAACCGAAGGTGTTGGCACGCGTGCTGGCTATTATGATCATGCCGGTGTGATCCGGGATGTATTTCAGAATCATTTACTTCAGCTGCTAACCCTGACAGCCATGGAAGCGCCAGCAGTGTTCAATGCCAAAGCTGTGCGGGATGAAAAGGTTAAAGTCCTGAAATCAATCCAGGCTGTCAAGGGTGACGATGCATTGAAGAATACCTTTCGTGCGCAATATGTTTCAGGCACCATTGCCGGCAAGCGTGTGAAAAGTTATCGAGACGAACCAGATGTTTCCCCAGATTCGATTACTGAAACCTATTTAGCGGCGAGATTATATCTCAATAATTGGCGGTGGGCGGGGGTTCCATTCTATCTACGTTCTGGAAAACGGCTGCCCAATCGTGTTACGGAAATTGCCATTCAATTCAGACAGGTTCCGCTGGCATTATTTGGCCAGCAAAATTTGGCTGGGGAAGCCCCGAATGTATTGATCCTTCGGATACAGCCTAATGAAGGCATTACCCTTTTTCTTGGAGCAAAGGTACCGGGTAGCGTGATGCGCGTTGAACCCGTTGAGATGCGATTTAACTATGCGGATGCCTTTGGTGGAGAACCACCTGAAGCCTATGAACGCTTACTGCTGGATTGTTTAACGGGTGACGCCACCCTGTTCACACGCAACGATGAGGTCGAAGAAGCCTGGCAGTTGACCCAGGGAATCCTTGACGCTTGGGAAAATCAGGACTTGCGCAATCTGGCTGTTTATGAAGCTGGAACGCAAGGCCCCCATGGTGCAGATGATTTTATACTGCGGGATGGTCGGCAATGGCGAAAGATATAACCCCATTAGCAATTATTCAATGAAAAATCAAATGAACTCAACAGTCAAATCCTGTGATCAGGATTTGAGGTGACCATTTTTTTATCGCGGTGGAAGTTTCGCACCGCAATTGGGGCAGTTTCTTTCCAGATTTCGGACCACAAAACCACAGTTCATGCAGGTTTGCGGCTGGATATCACCCAAAGGTGCACCGCAGGCGATACACCGGCTTTCTCCAGGCGGGTTTGCTGTGTTGCAGTAAGGGCAGATGTAACGGTTTAAGCGGTCGGATAGTACCTTTCCCACGCCATACTGATGGGCAGATTGTTCAATAACTTCCCAAATATCTTCGGTGAGCTGCAGAGATTCAATGTCCTGAGCCAGGTCATCAATTCTACCTAAAAGGGCTAATGGATTTCTCAATACCTGGAGGGCGGTGACTCCCAGGCTGGCTGCGACGCCTAACCAGGCTTGCTCGCCCAATTGTATGGAAACGCCATCCTCAACTTGATGGATGGTGACCGTTAACGCGGTTTGTCCTCCAGATTGGCGCATCTGGTATGTGGTGATTTGAACCGCAATTTTTGGGTCCTGACCTACTATCTGTACCCGGTACCCGCCGCGGTTAAAATGCGCAATCAGGTCTCTGGCAATATCGCTTGGCTTGAGATCCCCATGATATATCCTTGTGTCCGCCATGTGTATCCTTTCTGCAGAACATTGTGTAACGATGGTAGGCATCTTTCGAAATTGTTCTGCTTGGATTATAATCCCAATGTTGAGATACATGACTAGATTATCTATGGAGATTTGAATGCGATATCGGTGGATTCAGCCGATACTTTTCATTACACTAATTTTGGGCATTGTGATGGCCATTGGGATGAGTCAATCTGTGCTGGCGAATCCTCTATCGCAGCAGCCCACAGGGTCTATTCCAACGGTCACCAGCACACCCCGCGGGCCTTATGTCATTGTAAATGCTCTGACAGCCAATGACACACAAATCAACGTCAGAGCGGGTCCCAGTGCTTTGACTGAGAAGGTCGGTGTGCTGCTGGTTGATCAGGAAGCCGTGGCACTTGGTCGCTATGGTGATTGGGTTCAAATAGAATATATCGGTGCGCCGGGGAACACCGCCTGGGTGTATGGGAACTATGTGACATTATTTGGGGGTGATTTGCCGTTGGTTGAACCTCCACCAACCTCAACGCCTAATATGACTCAGACCGTAGACCCTACCCTTGCCGCACAATTTTTGGTTACCCCTGTTGCGACACGCCTGCCTACCTTTACCGAGCCGCCGCCATTAGAATATCCAACTTACGAATCCAGTGTCGGCGATCAAGGTGTGGCGGGGGTACCCATGGGGTTGATCATTATTGGTCTGGGAGCACTTGGCATATTTCTCGCCGTGATTGCTCTGATCAGTGGCCGCTAGGATCAATCTTTAAAGAACTTCCCCAACCCTTTGAAACAATTTGCACTGAGTTTGTGTCCGGTATCTGCTTCACAAAATGTTACCTGGGCTCCAGCTTCGTGTAATAATTCTGCCGCCTCTCGACCTTTTCTGAAGGGAACAATTTGATCGCGTTTTCCATGGGAAATGTAGAATTTGATATCCTTAAGTGATCTTGCAGCCAGTTGGTCCTGCCAGGATTGGGGGAGGAAACCTGCCAGGGCAGCAACCTTGCCGATCTTATCAGGATGTAATAGCGCCAGCGCGTAAGCAAGCACTGCGCCCTGGCTGAAACCTATCAGGTCATACTTCTCGAAAGCTACGCCTGTGTCTGCTTGCCATGCTGAAATCCGCGATAGCAATTCATCGGTAAGTTCGCTATAATGGTCAAGATCAGGCCAGGTCGACGTGATATCATGCCAGCTGTATTGATCCTTTCCCAACTTGAGTGGTGCGCGTGGAGCCAGCATATAGTAATCCTTGGAAATTGGATTCGTGAGCGCCCACATCACATTTTCGTTCCCGAGATGTCCGTGTAAAAGAATTAACATCCTTGGGGGATTGATGCTGTTTTCCTGAGTTTGTTTGATCCGAAAAGCCCACCCATTAATGAATGTTTTAGTTGGTTCATGGTTTTCTTGCATTTGATTTATATCCTGTAAGTGGCACGATTATTTGGTAAATTCTTTGATTTCTGATTTGATTATAAAATTAGCGGCTATTTTGTTGTGGAGATACAGCCCATCCTTTTGGATGTTTTTCTGTTGCTAACCATTCTGAAAGAGAAAGGATGGATATTGGTTGAAAACGCCTTCGCTGGCCTCAGTTAAGGATGCTGTTCAATCATCAATATTCTCCCAAACATCAGGAGTTGGATCAGGTAAGATCTTGTGCTTGACGCTGCGTTGAATTTTCTTCATCCAGTTTGCTTCTGCTTTAATCTTTTCCAGCGTCTTTTCTGTCGCGGTAATCCCTTGAGCGATTAATTCACCGATATTGATATTCTGCAAAATGCCTATATGTCCAACACGAGGTGCGATTATTACTTCGGGTTGATAGACTTTCATGGATAATTCAGTCAAATGCTTGCTGGAAACTTCTATTGATCGTGAAAAGATTTTAAAAGCCTGGACTGGGCGTAATTTTGACAGGTATTCAATAATGGATGTGGGGCCTGGCAAAGGCATGGGAAGCGGTTCATCTTTCCCTGACCAGCCTTCGGGTGTCTTATGCAGCATGACGGCTACAACAGGTAGATCCGGGCGCATCCAGCGTGCAACCTGTACTGGTACGGGATCCATGACACCCCCATCCACAAGTACACGTCCACCGATCTTTTGGATCGGAAAGACCCCAGGAACGGCGATTGTGGCCATGACGGCCTTGGTAACCTTCCCTTTTTGAAGGATAACTTCTTTTCCGGAATATAAACTGACCGCTGTAGCTGCAAAAGGGATTTTCAGTTCATTGAATGTCAATTCACCGAGTAACTCTGATAATTTATTGGCAATGCTGTCTAAGCCTAATAATGAAGGACCATCATCGGGCTGCCGGCTGAAGGAGCGTTCCTGGTCCACTTCCTTAAATGCTTTTTCTATTTTTTCAGTGCTGTAACCTGCAGCATACACCGCACCGACCAAGCCGCCTGCGCTTGTGCCGGCAATTGCTTTAATCTTGAAGCCATGGTTTTCCAGAGTACGCAACACACCAATATGCGCTATCCCTCGAACGCCCCCCCCACCTAATGCCAGACTTATTTCCATAATTTGATTTTCTCCCTGTTTTTTTATTTTTGCTTGCAGTGTGTATTATACCCAGATCTTGCCAGCGTAGAATTTATCAGGTTTGTAGAAGTTGTCTTTTTGTGACATGTCGCGGTCAAGGGCTTATGATTCATCGTAGTGTGTGTTAAAATCAATAAATATGACTGATATTAAAGTAATCGCGCGCAATCGAAAAGCTAAGTTTGAATATGAGCTTCATGAATATTATGAGGCTGGGATTGAGTTGCGTGGTTCAGAGATAAAATCCATCCGTTCCGGCAAGGTGTCATTGTCTGAAGCGTATGTCAGGACGAGTGGACGCCAAGCCTGGTTGGTTGGGGCGCATATTGCACCGTATGATCAAGCCAGTTCTTTTAACCACGATCCTGAAAGGGACCGCCGCTTGCTGCTTCACAAACGAGAGATTAAAGCGCTTTGGGACGGCGTTCGTTTGAAAGGCATGACGATCATTCCAACTAAATTATATTTACGAGATGGCCTGGCAAAAATTGAAATCGCACTTGCCAAGGGAAAGCGGCAGTACGATAAGAGACAGGCAATCAAGAAACGTGATATGGCACGGGATATTGATAGAGCTCTGGATCACCGGGATAAATTCAAGTAACCATGAGATAGGACCGCTTTCATCGAGTGTAATTATGTTTACAAACAATCTCATTGCTCTTGTCATCACATTGATTGTCGCCCTGACCTGGCTGCGGCTCAATGATTTTTTTGCGCATAAAGGTTGGATATCCAGCTCACTCAGCCGAAAGATCATTCATGTGGGCACGGGCCCAATTTTTGTTCTGTGCTGGCTGCTGTTCAATGACTCTCATTTATCCCCTTTCATAGCCACTGTGGTGCCTTTGGGAATCACTCTTCAATTTGCCCTCGTTGGCAGCGGCGTGATCAAAGATCCCTCTGCAGTTAAAGCAATGTCACGCACGGGTGATCGTCGTGAGATCCTGCGTGGACCCTTGTTTTATGGTATTGCCTTTGTGGCTCTGACCATCTTATTCTGGCGGACATCGCCTGTGGGACTGGTGGCGTTGATGACCCTGTGCGGTGGGGATGGGCTGGCTGATATTCTTGGAAAGCGGTTTGGCGGCATACGGCTCCCCTGGTCACCCCCAAAGACCCTGATTGGATCGCTGGCGATGCTTTTAGGGAGCTTTGTTTTTTCAATTGTCATTGTGTGGGTGTTCGTTAGCCAGGGGTATCTTGCTGAACCATCTTATCAATATTTGCTGCCAATTGGACTAATTTCCTTTGGATCAATGTTGGTGGAATCGCTTCCGTTTTCAGATATAGACAATATTACAGTCCCTCTGGCAGCTGTGTTTCTTGGATGGATATTATTTTAAAAAGGAGCACCATTGAATTGGATTTCGATTGATGGACAGCATCTTTCAATACAAGATATTGTAAATGTGGCACGTCTTGGGGTGAAGGTGGATTTGTCTCAAGGGGCCAGAGAAGCAGTAAGTCGCTCGAGGAGGTGGGTTGATGAAATCATCTCCCGGGAAAAACCCGTTTATGGAGTCAATACAGGCTTTGGCATCTTTGCTGAACGGCAAATTGCACCAGAAGATTCAGCCAGGTTGAGTCGAAACTTAATTCTCAGTCATGCTGTTGGAACTGGTGAGCCGTTGGCAGATGAGATTGTACGCGCGGCGATCCTAGTACGGGCGAACACCCTGGCAAAAGGCTATTCTGGCGTGCGGGTGGTGTTGATTGAGACATTATTGGAATTGCTAAATAAAAATGTCATTCCAATCGTGCCATCGCAAGGATCCTTGGGTTCCTCAGGGGATCTTGCACCGCTTTCCCATGTTGCTCTGGTATTCACAACGGACGAAAACGACCTGGAATCCGAATCAGGATATGCGCGGTTTAATGAGGAAATCTATACAGGAAAGACAGCGATGGAAAAAGCTGGGATCCAGCGGATTTGCCTTGGTGCCAAAGAAGGCCTTGCATTAAACAATGGTGCCACCTTCTCAGCTGCGATTGCAGCTCTTGCAGCCTGTGACGCAGAAACACTCTTGCACACAGCTGATATGTCCCTCGCAATGTCGCTGGAAGCCGTCATGGGGTGTTCTGCTGCATTTGATGACCGACTTCATGCCGCCCGCGCGCATTCCGGACAGCGACAGGTTGCTAAAGCAGTACGTGAATTAATCAAAGGTAGTTGTTTGATTGATTGCTACGGTCGGACACAGGATGCCTATTCCCTGCGGTGCGCACCTCAGGTACAGGGTGTCGCCTGGGATACACTTGCTGTTGCCAAAAAGACCGTTGAGATCGAAATTAATTCTGCGACGGATAACCCATTATTGTTTGATCCTGGTATTGCACTCTCCGGTGGGAATTTTCATGGTGAACCAATCGGGATGATGATGGATTTCCTTGGTATTGCTCTGGCAGAGATTGCCTCAATATCTGAAAGAAGAATATTCCGGATGACAGATGGCCATCTTAATGCTGATCTACCGCCCATGCTGGTGGATAGGCTTTCCGCAATGGGGTTAAATTCAGGCTTGATGATGCCGCAATATACAGCTGCTTCGCTTGTTCTAGAAAATCAGACCCTCGCCAGCCCAGATTCAGTGCATTCACTGCCTACTTCAGCTGAACAAGAAGATCATAACGCCAATGCCATGACTGCTGCCCGACATACTCGTGAGATTGTGAGAAATACTGCCCACGTTTTGGCAATTGAATTATTCACAGCTGCCAGGGCGCTGGACTTGCGATTAAGGCAGAACCCGGAAGTTGTATTTGGAGAGGGGACCACCAAGGTTTACCGAAAAATCAGAGAGGTTGTTGCTTATCAACCTGGGGATGCCTGGTGGGGACCGGAAATTGACAGACTCCATGCAATGATTGTTAATAAAGAATTAGATATCTTCTCAAAATATTGACAATATGGATAATTTGGATTATTTTAATCGTATTATGACTCGCAAATCAAACCTTTCCCGGCGTGAATTTCTAAAATTTTCTTCCTTAGCACTGGGCGGCCTGGCGTTGAGTTCAATGGATTTAAATCGCGCTATGGCAAGGTTTGGTGTCAACCAGGATGATGAACCGGAAAGAGTAGCTTTCCCAGCCAATGTTCAGCTGGGCAGGATGTGCGTGGGGGAACCGGGTACCCGTGTGGATATTCTCAGTGAACCGTACGTTGATGCACCCGCAGTGGGTTCAGCCTGGTATGATGATGTTTTTGAGTGGAATCAGGAAGTGATTGCCACACAGCTTGATTCAATACGTGTTAACCAACGTTGGGTGGAGACGCCCGAAGGTTACATTTACGCAGACTACATGCAAAAGGTAAGGCATGTTCCCCAAGAACCTCTACTTGAATTACCGATAACATCCAGCGGTGAACGGGGTATGTGGGTAGAAATCGTGACACCCTATACCGGCTTGGATTTTACGAAAGCGCCATCCCAACATTGGGTCAGAACTGCTGTACATCCGCGTATTTATTATTCCCAAATCTTCTGGGCGTTCGATATGCGACAGGATCTTGATTCAGGATTGCCGCAGTATTGTCTTAAGCAACTGTATGGCGCTTATGATGATTCCTATTGGGTCGATGCTTCAGTTTGCCGACAAATCAAGCCAGAGGAAGTTGAGCCGATCCACCCTGATGCTGAGGATAAATCGATTGTGGTTGATCTTAATTACCAGACCCTTGCGTGTTATGAAGGTGAAGAAGAGGTGTACTTCGCCAAAGTGACTACCGGTGGATATGATTATGCCGAAGAAAAATGGTTGACCCCGGTTGGGAAACACACAATTTGGCGGAAAATGATTTCCACGCACATGAGTGCAGGTCCTGCGGTTGGTAATTATGATATTTCAGGGATTGCCTGGACAACATTGTTCGATAATCAAGGGGCAGCTATCCATTCGACCTACTGGCATAATTATTACGGCACAGCTCGCTCTCACGGCTGTGTCAATGCACAGCCGGAAGATGCGAAGTGGGTTTGGCGGTGGACTGAGCCTGCCGTATCCTATTACCCCGGTGAACTCACGATCCAGGGACTTAACCAATCAACCAAGGTTGATGTGGTTGTTGCCTAGTTTGGAATAATATCGCTTATGTTCAATGTTTCTATCGGGCTTGCTTTCCTGGCAGGATTGGTTTCTTTTTTTTCTCCATGTGTTTTTTCACTTGTCCCGGCTTATATCGGTTATTTGGGAGGGCGCACGCTTGTATCAGAAGGCAGTGAGCGTTCCAGGGAGAAAACAAAGACTTTTTTTCATGGATTAGCATTTATTACAGGATTTTCATTTGTCTTCATTTCACTGGGGATTGCATTTTCTGCAGTAAGTCAATTTTTTTATGACACGCGAGATGTGTTATCGAAAATTGGTGGAGTCATCATCCTTGTATTTGGTCTGCATATGACTGGTTGGTTGAAACTGCCTTTTTTAGACTTTGATCTGCGGCCTGATTCAAAATTGGGTCAGGGTAGGAGCTTGTTTTCATCGTTTCTAATGGGGATTTTGTTTTCTGCCGGATGGTCCCCTTGTGTTGGTCCAACTTTGGGTCTGATTTTGACGCTTGCGCTTGATCGAGCGAATATCCTTCAGGGTATCACCCTACTCAGTCTTTATTCACTGGGGATGGCTGTGCCATTTGCTGCGGCAGCCCTGGGAATTGGTTGGGTCATGCATATCTTGAAGAAGTATGATAGGGTTCTGCATATCACACAAGTGGTGATGGGGGTGATTTTGATGATCGTTGGCGTGATGCTTTTTCTCGGTATTTACCAGCAAATGATCTCTTTTGATGCTTTGATTGACTTCGGTCTTTGATTATCTTTTTATAGGAGTTAGCTTGCAAAAACGAAAACGATTTCTCGATATAGGCTTAATCGTTGTAATTATTGCCATGTCCGTCTTCGTTTTCTTTCGGATTGATCGAATAATTGGTTTCTTTCGGGTGAGTTCATTGTCTTCTTCCGACGCCCAGGAGGATGAAGAACCTCTTCCGGAGATCAATCCGACTGCGACCGAATATCCAGAAAAACAATCCGATTCTTCCCCAACTGCCCCGAATTTTCAATTATATAATCTGAATAGCGAGATGGTCAGCCTTGCAGAATTCAAGGGAAGTGCGGTCATGGTCAATTTTTGGGCGACTTGGTGTCCGCCTTGCCGGGCTGAACTGCCCTTGATCCAGGAACATGCCGATCAATATCCTGATCAGCTGGTTGTTCTGGCGGTCAATGCTGGAGAAGAGAAATCAAATGTCAAGCACTTTGTGGAAACCTTTGATTACGAAATGGTTTTCCTTCTTGACCCGGACAATTTTGCTGCAAACCTGTACCAAATCCGTGGGCTCCCAACCACGATATTCGTGGATGAGGAAGGCGTCTGGCAGGCGACCCATATTGGTGAACTTAACGAACCACTGTTGTCCAATTACCTAAGGAAGATTGGTGTCATTGAATGATTCAAGCAAACTTGTTTATCCGTCCCGATGATCCAGATTACAATCGCATCATCACAGATTTGGCTTCAATTCAAATAGACCATCCCCATCAATTGCATGTGATTGATATCGAAAAAGATCCTATATTAGTGGATGAGTTTGGGGATAAGGCGCCCATTTTGGACGTTGGACTTTATCGTTTGGTCAAATCCTTTGATTTGGGAGAAATCAACTTAGCTTTCTCAAAAGCTGAAAATCGCCTGACGGAAGCCCAAACAAAGGGTAATGATGTCATGGTACGCAGACTGACTGAACCAGCGAAAATGACAAAATCGGATCGTTTCTCTCGCTGGTTTTCAAAGCACTATATGGTTCTGCTGAATTTATTTGTATTTTTATATGTGTTCCTGGCTTTTCTAGCACCGACTTTCATGGCAATTGGCTGGGAAAAACCTGCAAAAGGGATCTATAAGGTTTACAGCCCTCTCTGTCATCAACTGGCCTTTCGTTCATTTTTTATTTTTGGTGAGCAGGTAGTATATCCCAGGGAGTTAGCAGGTGTTGAGGGTGTGGTGACGTATAGCCAGGCAACCGGTTTTGATGAATATGATATTTCCACAGCCCGAAGTTTCCTTGGCAATGACACCCTTGGATATAAATTGGCCTTATGTGAGAGGGATATCGCTATGTACACAGCGATATTAGCTTTTGGACTGATATTTTCTCTGACAGGAAAGAGAATAAAACCTTTGCCCTGGTGGCTGTGGGTCATCATTGGGTTGGGGCCAATTGGTTTGGATGGTTTTTCCCAATTACTCAGTCAAACTGGATTAGGAATATTCGACTGGCTGCCTTTGCGCGAAAGCACACCCCTTCTCCGGACATTGACAGGTGGTCTGTTTGGATTGGCAACCGCCTGGTTTGGTTATCCCTACCTTGAAGAATCTATTCAAGAAAACAGGCGTGATATGCAGTTGAAATATGCCATTGCTGAACAAATTTCACAGGGTGAGAGCGGATCAAGCCATGGGATTTGATGGGCAGCAAGGTTTGAAATATTACCAATTCTCCCTGTTTACTGGATTTCCCTTGTTCCATGCTGTATTGACACGTCAGGGTGGATATAGCGAGAAACCCTTTGAAAGTTTAAATACAGGCGGAACAGTTGGCGATGATCCACACGCGGTTCGAAAGAATCATCAAAAGATCTATGATGTTCTTGGATTTGATTATTATTCCAGATTTGATGTTTGGCAGGTACATGGGACGGAAGTTCTCTGCACAGATCAACCTCGCCCTCGTGGTATGCCGCATCAGAAAGCTGACGGGGTGATGACAGACAGGTCAGATGTGACCTTGTTTATGAGGTTCGCAGATTGTGTGCCCATCCTGCTCTTTGATCCGATTAAACATGTCATCGGCATCATCCATGCTGGTTGGCAAGGAACAGCGAAAAAAATCGCGAAAACTGCAGTGGAGAAGATGGTCGCGTGTTACGATTCCCTCCCAGAAAATATCATGGCAGGAATTGGTCCGTCCATTTGCCAGGATTGCTATGAAGTGGGGACAGAAGTGTATACTTCCTTTGAAAAGCAATTTGGGAAGCAAGCTGGAACATTCTTTCAACGCGTCAACCGTAAATATCACCTGGATTTGTGGGGAGCCAATCAAGCGGTCCTGAGAGAAGTCGGGGTTGACCAGATTGAGGTATGTGGTTTATGCACTGCCTGCCACCTGGAAGATTGGTATTCTCACCGTGCTGAAAAGGGAAAAACAGGACGTTTTGGGGTTCTTATGGCGCTGGAAAATTAAATTAAAGCAATACATTTGCTTCAGTGTTTCCTCGATAGAACAATTTGCCAGTTATCTGCAAAATCCCCTTGAGTTGTTACACAGAAAATATTTTATTTACTCAAAAACCGCATGATGTCATTTTTGGATGAGGAAGCGCTGCATTGGGTGAGGTAAACTTAATGCATTACACCAGCATATCTGGGGAAGTGATTGATAGGTATGATGATACCGATAAAGGAATTTTCTTGCACTCTTCAAGCCAGGAGGAAGTATGGAATTTATTATGTCAACAATCAACATTATTGTTTCATTGATTGTTTTATTAGTCTTTGTATATACGCTGCTGGGGTATTTTTTAGCGCCTTACCATCCTGTAAGACAAACCCTTGGAAAAATCATTGAACCGCTGCTCATCCCGATACGTCGTAAAATTCGGCCAATAAATGGTTTAGATTTGAGCCCAATGATATTGATCTTAATTTTATATGTATTAAGGGCTTTGATCCTGGCTGTGTTAAGAAATTTTATCTAATTAATTACCCCCCATACAGGATCCTTCCACAGGAAGGGCAATAAACGAGGGCATTCGACGCACGTACTGCCTGTAGATCTGCCGGAGTTAATGCCTGACCGCAAACACTGCAGCCGCCGTCAGAAACAGCTGCAACGGCAGTACCGTGTTTTGCTTTTCTCAATTTTTTATACAAGCTCAAGTTCCCGGGTGGAATTGATCCCAATACGGCCTTTTTTTCAAGGATCAAACGGTCTAAATCCTTTTCAAGCTTATCCTGTTCCCCCAGCAACTCGGCATTTTCTTCAGCAGTTGTCCCTTTGGCTTGCTCCAGGTTTTTCCTGGCCTCATTTTCTGCTTCTTCTGCAGCTTCGTTTTCTATCATTGCCTCCAATTGTTCATCTTCTAGCCGGGCGATATAACGCTTTAGGGCATCAGATTCCATTTGAAGATCTTCCAGCTCTTTGGGATTCTTGACCTTTCCACTAAATAAGACATTTTGAGTAGTTTTCCTTTTCAGCTTCTGTGCTTCCACCTTATCTTCGATCAGGTGCAGCTTAATTCGAATTTCTTTGGCCTTATTTTGGGCTGATTTATATTTTTTTTGCGCTCGTTTGACCCTTTGATTATCATTAAGGGCAAGATCAATCTCTTTTAGGCGACGATCAATTTCATCAATACGTGTATCAAGTTTTTGCAGACGAAAAAGATCCAGTGATTCGCTCATAAGAAAAAGCCTTTCAATAAATTATTTGCCGCTATTGTGTTCTTTCACGGTCTTTCTGCTTATTATGGTTATTATTTTATCATGAACAGCATCAATACAAAACACGCACGGGATTGTGGCTTGATTTCCTGCCTTAGATTTTCAAGTTTTGTCAGGCGAAATTTCTTGTATGGAAACCCTAAGAGTGAACGATATTCGTAGAAATGAGATAAAATAAGGTATAAATTGCTTGTTAAATTTATTATACTTTCGGGAGTACATCTTATGGTGGTTGAATTCTCAAATGTAAAAATCCTGGGAAGAAAATTACGTGAAAACCTGGGAAAAGTTATCATCGGGAAAGACGAATCAATTAACTTAACGATAATCGCGTTCTTATGCCAGGGGCATATCTTGATCGAAGATGTGCCTGGGGTGGGAAAGACAATGCTGGCAAGAAGCCTGGCAAAATCCCTTGACTGCACCTTCAAGCGTATTCAATTTACACCTGATATGCTGCCAAGTGATGTCACAGGAGTTTCAATCTACAACCAGAGCTCAAAAGAATTCGAATTCAAACCAGGACCCTTGATGGCACAAATTGTTCTCGGTGATGAAATCAACCGGGCAACACCGAAAACACAATCAGCACTGCTTGAAGCCATGGAAGAACGGCAGATGACTGTCGACGGCACCACCTATCCTTTACCAGTGCCTTTCATGGTTATGGCAACGCAAAATCCAATTGAATATGAGGGAACTTTTCCACTGCCTGAAGCCCAGCTGGATCGCTTTCTGATGCGGATTGATTTAGGGTACACATCTCTGCGAAATGAGATCAGGATTTTGGAACTTCAACAACTTGTCCACCCAATCATGAACCTCGACCCCGTGGTTTCATTGCAGGAAATCTTAGAGGCGCAGGAAGCCGTCAAACATATCCATGTCTCTACCCCCGTCAAACGTTATATCGTCGAAATCGTTCGAGAAACGCGAGAACATCCGGAAGTGTATCTTGGCGCCAGCCCACGCGGCAGCCTGGGATTATTCCGAGCAGGTCAGGCACGTGCCGCAATCGATGCAAGGGATTATGTCTTGCCGGAAGATATCAAAGCCCTGGCACCCAATATCCTTCCTCATCGCCTGGTTGTCAGCCCGGCTGCCCGTTTGACAGATGTGAGCGCTTCACAGATCCTGAGAGACGTGCTGTCCACTGTGGCTGTCCCGGGCGGTGACTTAGGTGGGGGGTGATATCTGATTAAGCTGGGGAAGTCTTTTTGGTGGTTGCTTGTCCTCCTGGCGGCGAGTATCTTCTTGTCACGCATGCCAGAATTGGCAGACGACCCAATTTATTCTCGTTTGACAATTGTCTTTCTGGTCCTTTTAGCTGCCAATTTGCTATGGACAGCGTTATCGATCCTGGGGGTAACTGTCATCCGCACGACAAGAACAACCCGCAAGCAGGTGGGAGAAATATTCTCAGAGAATTTCGAGGTGGTTAACACCTCATTCATTCCTAAAGTTTGGTTGAAAGTGACCGATCAGGCTGAGCTGTCTGGTCAAGCCGGTTCCCGTGTATTAACCTGGGTTGGTTCGAAACAATCAAGGACTTACCTGGCTTACTCCTTTTTGGAAAGACGGGGATGGTTTAATCTGGGCCCAAGCCAAATTGAGACCGGGGATTTGTTTGGGATATTTATTTTTCGCAGAGTGTTTGAGTCCAACACAAAACTCTTGGTGATTCCCCATACGGTTGATATTCACCAATTTCCAGCGCCATTTGGAATCTTGCCGGGAGGGCGTGCCCTGCGCCAAAAGACCCTGGAAGTCACCCCATATGCTGCGGGGGTTCGTGAATTTGTTCATGGAGATTCTTTAAAGCGAATCCATTGGCCGACTTCTGCGAGAAAGCAAAAATTGATCGTAAAAGAATTCGAAAAAGATCCTCTGGCGGAAGTGTGGATATTTCTTGATGCAAGGGAAGCAGTGCACGTGCACGCTGAGGATGTGACCCAATCTACTGGGCGAGATTTATGGTGGATAAAACAAAGACAAGCTTTTCAATTACCTGCGGACACTGAAGAATATGCCATTTCAATTGCTGCGTCGATTGCCAAGTATTACATTCGCCAAAGACGCGAGGTTGGTCTGGTATCGGCAGGTCAGGGGTATTCAATTCTGCCCGCCGAGCGAGGTGAACGTCAATTGGGAAAAATATTGGAGTCCTTAGCTGTTTTACGAGCTGAAGGAGACCTGCCATTGTGGGGATTGATCAGTTCAAAACTGGCGCATTTAGCAAGAGGGAGCACAGTGATTATCATCACTCCCTCCTCTGAGGAACAAATGATGACAGTTGTAATGGAATTAATCCAGCGCGGGTTGATGCCGGTTGTGATATTAATTGATCAGGCTAGTTTTGGACATCAGATAGTGCCCTTTAATCTTAAGGCGGCCTTGATTAAACATGGGATAATGACCTTTATTATCCATAAGGGCGATGACATAAAAAAGGTTCTGGAATCACCGCAAATTAATTACGCCGGGCGGATTCTTTTCAGCAGGAATTAGTATTTTTTCTGTACTTTTTATATTTACATTTATATCCTTTTTATATAATAATGAAATAATGATGGGTTTTTTTAAAATTGATGCTAATTATTGATACATTAATTAAAACTGAACGTTATCCCCTGTGGTATAATTGCTTCGGTTTATTGGTAATGTCAACATTACCAATCTTGTTTAAAGGAGAGTTGAATTGGCGTTTTCCCCTCTTAACTGGTTATGGGGATTGTTTTCCCTCGACATTGGTATCGATTTAGGTACTGCGAATACCCTGATCAATATTCGCGGGAAAGGTATTGTGATTAATGAGCCTTCCTGGGTGGCATTAGAAAAACGAACAAAAGAACCGATTGCGATTGGTGCTCAGGCGAAGGCGATGGTTGGACGGACCCCAGCCAATGTTGTCGCGCTGCGACCTTTACAGGATGGTGTCATTTCGGAATATGATATTACCCTGGCAATGCTGGAATATTTCATTGGCAAAGCTCATCAACAAAGTATTGTGCCTCTTCCCAGACCAAGAGTCGTAATTGGCATCCCCTCAGGAGCAACCGAGGTCGAGAAACGCGCCGTTTTTGATGCCGCAAAAGCTGCCGGCGCTCGTGAGGTGATCTTAATCCACGAGCCTTCAGCTGCAGCGATTGGCGCAGGACTCCCCGTGAATGAAACTCAGGGCACGATGATTGTAGATATTGGCGGTGGCACCACAGAGGTGGCAGTCATCTCTGTGGGCGGTATAGTTGTTTCACGTTCATTGCGAGTTGCGGGAGATGAACTTGATCAGGATATCATTAATTATGTGCGCAATAAATATAACCTCTTTATTGGTGAGCGAATGGCAGAAAAAGTAAAAATTTCCATTGGTTCGGCATATCCTATGAAAGAGGAACAAACGATTTCTGTCAGAGGTCGCAACCTCGTGTCCGGTTTGCCCGAAGCCATTGAGGTTTCATCAATTGAAATTCGTGAAGCCATTTCCAGTTCGATCGCTGTGATGGTCAAGACGATTCTGGATGCATTGGATGAATCACCGCCTGATATTTTAGCAGATTTGATGGATAGTGGCATCTGTTTAGCTGGAGGGAGTTCCCAGATTAAAAATCTTTCAGATAGGCTTTCATCCGATTTACACTTGCGGGTCTGGGTTGCTGAAGATCCCATGACCTGTGTTGCACGGGGGTGTGGTATTGTTTTGGAAAACAAAGATGAATTTTCAAGCTTTCTGGTCGGTCTGGATAGAGAGCCCGTCAAACGGACCTTAACTTAGGCTTAATTTCCATTTTATGACCCTGAATGCTGTATTTATATTTTTTTCAAGTTATGAATTAAAATTTTACAATATGATGATGCGATTTCTGCTTACGGGTTTATTCTTGACTTCCGAAAACACATCGTATATATTTCTTTCTCGATCCATAGAAAATTAACAGGATCGGTTGATTATGAAATTCCTAAACGCAAAAAACATTCGGACGATCATCCTGATACTGACGATTGGTGGCCTATTATTCCTGGCAGTTAGCGGGTACCTTACTCCGGTTTTCAATTTAACGCTTAACCCTCTGATTTCCTTACAACGATGGCTTTCAGTGCGTTATATTTCTGCTCGAGATTTACTGACAACACCCAGCGATGTCGTTCAGTTGCGAGAGCAAAACGCGCTGCTTGAAGCCCAGGTAACGCAGCTGCAAACACAATTGATTGTTATGGAAGAAAGACTCAGTGAAGCGCAGGTGTGTTTTGCTTTGTTGGATTTTGGACGCACCAATCCGCAGTATGAATACATCGCTACAGCCGTGATTGGTCGCGAGATCAGCCCATTTCTACAATATATCATTATTGACAAAGGAACTGAAGATGGCGTTAGATACGGCATGCCGGTTGTCACACAGCAGGGTTTGGTTGGACGTATTGATGCGGTTATTGCACGTGCTGCGCGTGTCAAACTGATCACGGATTCAGATTCTGTGGTTAATATCAGACTGCAGTCTGCAGGTATTGAAGCTCAGTTATATGGTTCTCTAACAGGGGATGTCTCTTTGGATATGATCCCCCTTGAAGCGAGGATTGAGTCAGGTGATGTGGTCCTCACATCAGGATTGGGTGGAAATTATCCTCCCAATATTTTTATCGGGCAGGTGCTGTCGACGCAAAAACGTGAAAATGAGTTGTTCCAAACGGCTTCCGTTCAACCGATTGTTGATTTTGAAAGTATTAATGCCGCTTTGGTTGTCAGTAACTTTGAGGCGGTTGATATTTCGCCATTAGAACCAGAAGAATAAGATGCTCTCCCATATTGTGTGTGCTTTATCACTTGCGGTATTTTATATACTGCAAACAACGATTTTTTCGAGAACCACTTTGGTGGCTGGAACAGCTGATATCATCTTGGTTTTCCTGGCAGCATGGTCTTTACACGAAAAAATTAAAAACAGCTGGTTGTGGGCTGGCATTGCAGGTTTTCTGATCAGTATGGTTTCTGCGATGCCATATTTTGCCCCCTTAGTCGGTTATTTGGGTGTCATAGGCATCTCTAAATTGCTGCAAAGACGGGTCTGGCGAATCCCGATTATTGCGATGTTTATTGTTACTTTACTTGGTTCCGTATTTCAAAATTTACTGTACATGATTACATTAATCATTCAGGGTACTCCGATCTCCTGGGGTGAGAGTCTGGATGCGGTTATTGTTCCGAGTATTTTATTGAATCTGATATTTGCCCTGCCAATGTTTGCCGTGGTTACTGGATTGGTAGATCGAATTTTCCCACTGGAGGAAAACGAATGAACGTACTCCCGCAAAAGAAAAAAACCTTTGAGGATTGGCGCTATGTGGTGTTATTTATCCTGATAGCAACCATCTTTGGATTCTATGTTTTGCGATTGTTCGATATTCAAATTTTACAGGGGCCAGATTTTATTGCCCAGGCAGATGACAATCGCACACAGGTCATCAACACGCCAGCCATTCGCGGTACGATTTATGATCGTAATGGGGTCGTATTGGCGCAAAATGTACCGTCCTATAACGTGGTTGTCATCCCCGGGTATTTACCAGAAGATGATGGGGATACACAGGCTATTTTTCGTGAGTTGTCAGAATTAATTGATATCCCAGTTAACCAGGGAGACACGGATGAGGAAGCTGTTCGCAATTTCACACCCTGCTACAATGACCTGGGGATATCACAAATTGTGTATATTGCCACAACAAACTGGCCTTATCAAGCCACAGCGATGAAATGCAATGTTTCAAAAGACATCGCGATGATCGTAATGGAAAACAGTGATGACTGGCCGGGTATTGAAATTGAAACCACATCTGTCCGTCAATACCCAACCGGCAATTTAACTTCAGAGATCATTGGTTTCCTGGGGCCAATCCCCGAAGTGCTGGAAGATTACTATGTGGATTTAGGATTTATCGCTAATCGTGACAAGGTGGGGTATGCAGGTGTGGAGCAATCCCTGAACGATACCCTGGCTGGGATAAATGGCACCCAAATTGTGGAAGTCAATGTGGCTGGGGAAATCATACGCAATCTCACAGAACCTTTTGAACCCCAGCCCGGGAATGATCTTTATTTGACCATTGATACCAGGCTCCAGGCGATCGCAAGAGAAGCCCTGATCAGTGAGATTGAGTATTGGAATAACTATTCAGGAAGAACGATATCTAATAACGGTGTTGTGATTGCCATGAATCCTAAGACAGGAGAAGTCCTGGCACTTGTCTCCTATCCAAATTATGAAAATAATCGTATGGAACGGATCATTCCGGGTTATTACTACGAGCAATTGAGCAATGATCCGCAGCGTCCGCTGTTCAATCATGCGATTTCTGCGGAACACCCGCCGGGGTCTGTGTATAAGATGACATCCGCTTTAGGCGTGTTGAATGAAGGTGTAGTTACCCCTGAATATGAAATTGAGGATCCGGGATCGATTACGGTCATTCAAAGGTTCTACGAAAATGACCCTGGCACCCCACGTGAATTTGTTTGTTGGGACCGTAATGGACATGGGATGGTCAATTATCGGTGGGCGGTGGCTCTGTCCTGTAATATTTACTGGCATAAGGTTGCTGGTGGTTATCAGGATGAAGTGCCGGATGGTGGGCTGGGGATATGGCGGATGAAAGAATATGCTGAAGCGCTGGGCTATGGTTCTCTTACCGGGATTGAACTGCCCGGGGAATCTGATGGGCTTGTTCCTAATCCAACCTGGAAGCGGATCAATTTGGGGGAAAACTGGGCTACAGGTGACACCTACACCGCCGCAATTGGTCAGGGTTATGTCTTGGCAACGCCGCTCCAGGTGTTAAACTCGTTTTCTACCATTGCCAATGGCGGGAAATTGATGGATGTAACTTTGGTAGACAAAATTATTTCAGAGGATGGTGAAATACTGCAGGAACTAATCCCAAGTTATCGCTGGGACATCACAGAAGAACCTTTAATCAATGAATATGATGGCAACGTTGAAACTGGGGAAGCGAAGACTGTGGAACCCTGGGTGATCGAGCTTGCCAATCAAGCCTTGCGATTGGTTGTGACAGATGGAACTGGCAGCGATTATAACGGAGAGCGGCACGCAGAGCTTTTCAGGAACGACTCAAGCAAGTCGGCTGGGAAAACCGGCACTGCTGAATATTGTGATAATGTAGCTCAAGAACAGGGCTTGTGCCAGTTTGGTTCATGGCCGTCACATGCCTGGTATGTCGGTTACGCCCCATGGGATGATGCTGAGATTGCTGTGGTTGCTTTTGTATATAATGGGACGGAGGGCGCGACCCTGTCAGCACCGATTGTTCGTCGGGTGATTGATGCTTATTTTGAGTTGAAGGCTATTGACTCTGCTGAAGCCCCATAACTCCTGGCTTCTTTCCAGATATCGTATAATTATTTGATATGGGTATTGTCTACTTCTCTCAGTGGTTAGCTGGTTGACTCGGTATGGAAATCAAAGGTATAAAAGATGGCATTCTAATCCATCTTGAAGAACAAAAATGGGATGATGCCAAACCCGTTTTGATGGAACAAATCATTCAAAAGCAAGCCTTCTTTAAGGGAGCACGGCTTTTTCTGGATGTTGGGAATGCGTTGCTGAGAGCGAAAGAGCTGGGCGATCTGCGTGACACACTGGCTAATCATGGTGTTATCCTCAGCGGAGTGTTGAGCCACTCAAATGTCACCAGGGAAACTGCCCATTTGCTTGGCTTAATGACAGATCTTGAGCTGCCAAAACCGAAGAAACGAAACATTATCGAGCCGTTGGATACAGTGATTGAAGGTGAGAAGGCTGTTTTCGTGCATCGTACGATGCGGTCAGGTTTCAAGGTATCCTATCACGGGCATGTCATCGTGCTGGGTGATGTCAATCCCGGTGCTGAAATTATCGCTTCCGGGAGTGTGATAGTTTGGGGGCGGCTTCTAGGCACCGTTCATGCTGGTGCGGAAGGGGACGAGAAAGCGGTGGTGTGCGCATTGGACCTTTCACCGATGCAGCTGAGGATTGCCTCGAAGATTGCCACCACCCCGCAGGATCAGGCAGAACCTCAACCTGAAATTGCTCAAATCAAAGACAATCAAATCATTGCTGAAACATGGCAGCACTAAATAGGAGATTTATGATTGGAATAGTCATTACGATCACCTCTGGAAAAGGAGGCGTGGGAAAAACAACTGCGACAGCAAATTTAGGGATGGCTCTGGCATCGCTTGGTCAGAGGGTTGTGTGTATTGATTCCGATATTGGCTTGCGCAATCTGGATGTCGTGATGGGTCTTGAAAATCGGATTGTTTATGACCTGGTGGATGTTGTTGAGGCGAGATGTCGACTCAAGCAGGCAATGATAAGAGATAAACGTTTCCCAACGCTGTATCTCATCCCGGCTGCCCAAAGCCGAGACAAAACGGCGGTTGCTCCCAGTGATATGGTCCATTTATGTCAGCAATTAAAATCAGAAGTGGATTGGATCATCATTGACTCGCCAGCCGGCATTGAGCGAGGCTTCCGTAACGCTTTGGCGCCCTCTGATCAAGTGCTGGTGGTTACCAATCCTGAGGTTTCAGCAGTCCGCGATGCTGATCGCATTATAGGTCTGGTGGAAGCGGAAGAAAAGGGACCGGCGAAGCTCATCATCAACCGTTTAGATCCCGAGAAAGTCAGGAAGGGGGATATGCTTTCCGCTCAGGATGTTGTGGACTTGTTAGCAATTCCTTTGATTGGGATTATTCCGGAAGATGAGGCGGTGTTGGTCAGTTCGAATCACGGGCAGCCTGTTGTCTTGAGTGAAAAGAGCATAGCCGGCCAGGCATTCATAAATGTCAGCAAACGGCTCATGGGTGAGAAAGTCCCCTGGTTGGATCTGGATGGCAAGAAGGGGATCTTGAATCGCATAAGCAAGATATTTTCTGGAGGTAGTTGATATGCTGAAATTATTTGAGAGACTCTTTGAAAAATCAAATAACAGCGCCAATCATGCGAAAGAACGATTGCATTTAGTGTTAATCCATGACCGAACAGACCTCAGCCCTGAGGCATTAAAAAGCCTAAAGGACCGGTTAATTGCTGTGATCTCAGAGTATGTTGAAATTGATGCAGCTCAAACAGAAATACAGATAGAGGTGGAAGGACGGGAGCAAACTCTAATTGCGAATATCCCTCTAAAAAGCCCACGCAAACGCCGCTCCTGAAGCACGCTTGAATTTATGGATAAATCAAGAAATATCTGGCAAAGGTTTGATTTCTGGTTATTTGGTGCTGCGTTGATTCTCTCCATTATGGGAATTGCGCTCATCGGGAGTTCAATCGCCGGGAATATTGAACTTGTAGATCACCCTCAACGGCAAACTACTTTTTTATTAATCAGTCTGGGTGTTCTCTTTGTCGTCGCTGCTGTTGATTATAAATACTGGATCACGCTAATCCAACCTCTGTATTTTGTAACTATTGGCTTCTTACTTTATGTTTTCACAGCTGAAGCCAGATTTGGAGCGGTCAGATGGTTAGAAGTCGGTCAGATTCTTATTCAGCCGGCTGAACTGGCAAAAATTGTAATTATCCTGACATTGGCAAATTTCTTAGCCAACCATATCAAAAGAACGCTCGATATCAAGACGATCCTGCAAAGCGGCTTGCTGGTTGGCGGCCTGGTTCTGTGGATTTTCCTGCAGCCAAATTTGAGTACAACCATCGTTCTTCTTGTAATTTGGGCATCTATGCTGTGGATCGCAGGCATCAAAATCAGGTTTATCCTGATTGCTATTGGCCTGATTATTCTCGTCTTGCTCATTGGAGCAGCGACAGGTTTTGGCTTTCTAGAAGATTATCAGATGGACCGAATTACAAATTTCCTGTTTCCTGATCCGGATGCGCGCTACGGCGAAACTTATAATGTTGATCAAGCCTTGATCACTATCGGTACGGGGGGATGGTTTGGGCAGGGCTATACCCAGTCGACACAGGTGCAACTAAGGTTTTTGAAGGTCCGTCATACAGATTTTATCTTCTCGGTCTTAGCTGCTGAATTTGGTTTTGCAGGCGCAACATTAGTGATTCTCCTGTTGATTTTAGTTATTTGGCGGTGCATGAGAATTTCACAAAAGGCTTCCGATAAATTTGGCGCGTTGATTGCATACGGCTTTGGCTTCCTGATTTTTTTTCAAACAGCTGTGAACATCGGTGTGAATATCAACGTAATTCCTGTGACGGGGCTGACACTTCCCTTTGTAAGTTATGGCGGCAGCTCTTTATTATCGTTAATGCTGGGGATTGGCATGGTAGAAAGTGTGGCGATGCACTCTGAAGCATAATGTCACCCCATGAATCAGTGTGTGGGATTTTTGTCAGTCGATTTCACCTGCACGAATGATCAGGATTGGGAGTGTTACCTCTTCAAGAATTCTCTCTTCAATCTTCCAGTATTCCCGGGCAGGCTTATGGGGGAAGATCATCAATCCTTTCTTAAGCCCCTTTATTTTTTGAAGGAAATGAGGGAAAGATTGCTGCTTGTAAGCAAAAATATTGATTTCTACCTGGTGCTTATCAGCCCATAGGTGAAGATGAACTTTTTGTTTCAGGATTTCACCTGGCTTTTCCTCAATAAGAATGATATTCAAGGCACCTCCCTGATCTAAGAGGTCACGCGCTGTTTCCAGGGTGATCAACCCAATCTGGGAGCTTTCATAGATAACCGTAAGAGGGGTGTCTATCAGATTTTCTTCTTCCACTAACAATATCGGAATCTTGGGATCTTTACTAAGTGCTTGTGCCGTCGACCCCAACCTCTTTTTTCGCAGAGGGTTGGTTCCAGATTTTCCCAGGATCAATAAATCACATTCTTCTGATGCTTTCAGGATTGACTCACTTACTTCTCCCCTAAGAACTGAAAACTCTCCCATCAATTCAGAATTATGGATCAGTTTTTGGAATGTCCTGTTGATCCTTTTGGACTGTACAAAAATGCTGCGTGTCATCCCATCTGCAGAGATATTCCTTACTATCGCGGTGTATTCGCCCACTTCCTGCCTGAAAGGCATTTCCGCCAAATTAAGTAAGGCTATATCCTCAACAAACAGCCCTGTAATAGCTGCATGATAGTGATGAGCCAGCTGAATGGCTGCACGAAGAGCAGCAAAGCTATGTTTTGAGCTGTCAAGGGATACCAGGATATGGTCCACACAGATGGGCTGGGTGGTTTCAGTCACACTTTCCTTCCTCACCTTTGCCAAATTCAGTCAGTTTTCTTGCCATACTTTCTAGTTTTTGTTTGACCATTGCGTTGATTGTCCCTTCTGGATAGGAACCATCTGGATGCCTTTCACCTGCAGGTATGCCCGTAAGGATTTCAATACCCTGGTCAACATTATCCACCGCGTAGATATGGAATCGGCCGCTATCCACGGCATCGATCACTTCTTTCCGAAGCATTAAGTGTTTCACATTTGAATTCGGGATCAAAACACCCTGGTCACCGGAAAGACCTCGAGCTGAGCATATATCGAAGAAGCCTTCAATTTTTTGATTTACACCGCCGATTGCCTGGATTTGACCGTGCTGGTTAATCGAGCCAGTGACAGCAAGATTTTGCCTCAGAGGTACTTCGGCAATCCCACTCAGGAGGGCATAGAGTTCTGTTGAGGAAGCGCTGTCCCCATCAACCCCAGTATAGGATTGCTCAAAGACCAGACTGGCTGAAAGGCTGAGAGGGATATCCCTGGCAAATCTGCCTTTCAGGAAGCCAGCCAAGATCAGGACGCCCTTAGAATGGATGGGACCGCCCATTTCCACCTCGCGTTCAATGTCAATGACCTGTCCTTTTCCGAGGCTGATTTGTGCGGTAATCCGTGTTGGTGTTCCGAACATGAAATCACCTAGAGAATGTACGGCCAACCCGTTGATTTGCCCAACTTTTTCTCCCTCCGTGCTGACCAGGTTAATGTCGCGAAGGATCGATTCCTGGACTTTATCACGAAGCCGGTCGGCTCTTTTTATTTTTGAGTCTATAGCTTGTAGGACGTCTTCAAGTTTCACGGTTTCCCGTTGATTTTGCTTTGCCCAATAATTTGATTCCACAATTAATTCATTCAAATCCTGCAGCCGGGTATGCAGGCGTTCTGAATCGTTTGCCAATCTGGCACTTTGTTCGATCAATCTTGCAACAGCGAAGTTGTCAAACGGCAGGGTTGCTTCTTGTTTGATAATCGTGGCGATTAATTGCGTGTAGCGTTTTTGATTGGGTTCGTCCCATTTAATTTCTGTTTCAAAATCAGCCTGAACTTTAAAGAGTTCTGAAAATTCCGGGTCATATTGAACGAGAAGGTAGTAAAGTAAGCGATCGCCAATCAGTGCTAATTTCAGGTTCAACGGAATCGCCTCTGGCTTTAATGACACTGTACTGATCAGGCTGAGGGCTTGCCCAAGGGATTCAATTTCAATCTTGTTTGATTGCAGGGTCCGCTTCAATACCTCCCAGGCATACGGTTGGGTCAGGACTTTCCGTGCGTCGAGGATCAGGTATCCGCCATTGGCGTTGTGCAAGGCACCGGGCTTGATCATGCGGAAATCCGTTCTTAAGGTGCCCATTTGCGCAAAGTGTTCGACCCTGCCAATCAGATTAGGATGTGTGGGATTGTGTTCAAATACCACAGGAGCGCCTTCCAGATCAGCATTGTCAACAAGAAGGTTTACTTTGAACTTATCCAGTAAAACCGCAGCTCGATTCTGACTTTGTGAAAAGATCTCAGCAAAGCTCGAGGGTTCCTGCCCATTATTTGTTAAAAATGCGTCAGCATTGTCAACAATCTGGTTCTGGATCTGCTGAACGTGCTCGATTACTTTGGGATGTTCGTGATATTTTTCAATTAATTCATTGATCAAGCCCCCGATGGCCATATTTGCCATTTCTTTGTTCAGAGCTTTAATCTCACGACTGGCTTCTCTTTGCCAGGTTGGAACTTGCTGGAGGATCTTCTGGAGTTTTTCCTGGAGGTCATCAATATTGTTTTTTATTCTATTGCGTTCATCTTCCGATAATTTGTTAACCTCCTCAGCGGAGAGAACGCCTTCTTCATCGCGAGGTGCAAAGGCAATTCCTGAAGGTGTTTTGATCAAAGCCAGTCCCTTTTGGTTTGCCTTTTCCTGTAATTCATTAAATAATTCTGCCTGTTTTTCCTTGAAAATCTCAAATACCGCCTGACGATGATTTTGATATTCCTCGCTTTCAAAGGCAGCAGAAAGCGCAGTTTGGAGTTCTTCGATGAGACCTTCAATATCACGCTCAAACGCTGTCCCCATCGCAGGAGGTAACTCAATGGCGTTTGGTTGATCCGGGGAATCAAAATTATGAACATAAACCCAATCTGAAGGAGTGGGTTCCAGGTGTGCTTTTTTTTCAAAAAATTCCTTAACGAATCTGCGCTTTCCCATCCCGGTTGGACCTAAAACGAAAATATTGTATCCGGGGTGGTTGATGTTTATACCAAAATCGATGGCTTCAAAGGCGCGATCCTGTCCAATGATATTGACTTCCGTTTGCAAATCTGATGTTGTTTTGAATCCTAATGATTCAGGATCACATCTACGATAGAGGTCATTTGTTTTCAATTCTATGATCTTTGGCATCTATAGTTGCTCCTGCAGCGATTTCATTCTTAATTATTATTTTACCAAATTGTCTTCAAAAACTAAAATCCGAAAAAGGTTGTGTTTTTTGTGAAGATTATTTTTATGAACTGTTGAAAGAAGGTTGGAAAGCCCTTCTATTTTGTTTGACAGGTACCCTTCCACGAGATATACTTCCAATTTGAATTGAGGCGAGAGATAGTCGGAGGATCAAGTTGAAAACAGCATTAATTACGGGCATCACTGGGCAGGACGGCTCCTACCTGGCAGAATTATTACTACATGAAGGCTATGAGGTTCATGGTTTAATCCGTCGTTCCAGTACTTTTAACACCCGTCGGATTGATCACATTTATCGTGATCCTCACGGTAATGGGGGCAAGGTCAGGCTGTATTTACACTATGGTGATGTGACCGCACCAGATACGCTCTGGGATGTGATATACACTATCAAGCCAGATGAGGTTTATCATATGGCAGCGCAAAGCCATGTCCGGGTTAGTTTTGACATGCCAGAATATACTGGCAATGTCACCGGCTTGGGGACGACGCGGGTATTGGAAGCTATTCGAAAAGGCTGTATAAAATCACGCTTCTACCAGGCTTCTTCCAGTGAACTCTTTGGATGTTCAAAACCACCGCAAAGCGAAACGACCCCATTCCAACCGCGCAGCCCTTATGCAGCTGCAAAATTATATGCGTATTGGATGGCACATAATTATCGTGAAGGCTATGGTATGTTTGCGGTTAATGGGATTCTCTTTAACCACGAATCACCTCGCCGAGGTGAGACCTTTGTCACCCGTAAAATCACACGTGCCCTGGCTAATATAAAAGCAGGCAACCAGAAATATCTCTATTTGGGGAACCTGGAATCCCGCAGGGACTGGGGCTATGCCCCGGAGTATGTTGAGATCATGTATAAAATGCTTCAGCAGGATCAACCTGAGGACTATGTCGTGGGAACAGGGGAGGCGCATAAGATTGAGGATTTCCTGGAAGAAGCATTTGGTTATGTGGATATGGATTGGCATGATTATGTCCGGATCGACCCACGTTATTATCGACCTACCGAAGTGGATTACCTTGAGGCGGATACCTCAAAGGCGAAAAAGGAATTGGACTGGGAACCAAAGGTTAAATTTCATGAATTAGTACGGATCATGGTTGATGCTGACCTGGAATTTCTTAATTTAGAATCTCCGGGTGATGGTAAGAAGATCGTAGAAGAAAAATTTTCTAATTGGCACCGCTGGGAAGATCAAATCGTCTCGATGGGACGATAATACGCCTGGTTTTGCTTGAAATATTCAAGAAAACTATATATAATGATTATCAGAAATAAACATATGCGGAGAAGTAACTGCTTTTCGCCTGCCAGAGAAGGAACGCCACAGGCTGCAAGCGTCCACAGTTCCGGAAGCAAGTGAAGTCGCCGCAGGCAATGCTGAAGAAAACCAAATCGGTGAGTAGAACAGCACGGGAGCGCCCGTTAGCGCGCAGCCGGATGATTGTCCGGGCAGAGTGCGTTGCATAGCGCAGCGAATAGAGGTGGTACCACGGAAGTAGATCCTTTCGTCCTCTGGGTGAAAGGATTTTATATTTTAACAAGGAGAATGGTCCAGATGACGAAACAACTGCCGAAAACCTATGATTTCAGAAAAACAGAAGGGGAATTGTATCAACAATGGTGGGACGCGGGTTATTTTGAACCCACAAATGATCCCCGTCAACCGGATTTTGATCCTGAAATTAAACCCTTTGTGATTTCTATACCTCCCGCTAATGTTACCGGTCGACTGCATTTGGGACATGCCCTGTTTGTTTCCCTGGAAGACCTGATGATCCGCTATCACCGTATGAAAGGTGAGCCGACTTTGTGGGTGCCGGGAGTGGACCACGCAGGCATTGCGACCCAACTGCAGGTTGAAAACAAACTGCGAGAAGAGGGGACCAGCCGGAAAGAAATTGGGCGTGAAAAATTTCTTGAACGAATTTGGGCATGGAAGGAGGAGTTTGGCGGCGTGATCACCGAGCAAATCCGTCGCCTGGGCGCCTCATGTGATTGGACGCGGGAGCGGTTCACTCTGGATGACGGCTTGTCAGAAGCCGTGCGTGAGGCTTTTGTGCATCTTTATGAAAAAGGGTGGATCTATTGCGGGCCGCGCATGATCAATTGGTCGCCCGGACTGCAAACCGCGGTTTCAGACCTGGAGGTGGAATATTCTGAGGAACCCGGAAAATTATTTTATTTCCGTTATATGATAACCGGTAGTGATGACTTCATCCCCGTGGCGACCACACGCCCAGAGACTATCCTGGGTGACACAGCTGTGGCGGTACACCCGGAGGATGAACGATATTTGCACCTGGTGGGTAAGACGGCGGTGGTCCCGATTTTGGGGCGTGAGATCCCGGTGATTGCCGATGACTATGTGGACCGGGAATTTGGCACAGGCGCTTTGAAAATCACACCAGCGCATGATCCCAATGACTATGAGATAGGCATACGGCACAATCTTGACTTTATCAATGTGCTTAACAAGGATGCCACCATCAATGAGTACGGTGGACCTTATGAGGGGTTGGATCGATTCGACTGCCGAAAAGCGATGTGGAAGGACATGGAAAACGACGGATTGGTGATTCGGGAAGAGCCTTATACCCTGAAAGTCCCAAGGTCACAACGCGGGGGCGAGATCATCGAACCGATGGTCTCAACCCAATGGTTCATTGACATCAAACATATGGCGCAGCCTGCCCTGCAAGCTGTGAGGGACGGCCGAATCGAGATCATCCCTGAGCGCTTTAAGAAAGTCTATTACAACTGGATGGAAAACATCCGGGATTGGTGCATCAGCCGTCAACTGTGGTGGGGGCATCGTATCCCTGTGTGGTACTGCGATGAATGCGGTGAGATGACAGTGTCACGCCAGGACCCTGATCAATGTGAGCATTGCGGTAGCCCCAAGCTGCACCAGGACCCGGATGTGCTTGATACATGGTTTTCCTCAGGTTTGTGGCCTTTTTCAACTCTGGGATGGCCGGAAGAAACGCCTGATCTTAAATACTTTTATCCAACTTCCGTGATGGAGACTGGTTATGACATCCTTTTCTTCTGGGTGGCAAGGATGATCATGTCGGGTCTGGAATTCACTGATCAAGTTCCTTTCCATACAGTTTACTTACACGGCTTGATACGTGATGAATTTGGGCAAAAGATGAGCAAAACCAAGAACAATGACATTGATCCCCTTGAGGTCATGGAAGAATTCGGCACAGATGCCTTACGCTTCACCCTGCTGGTTGGGTCCACACCCGGTAATGATACGAACCTCTCCTTGAAGAAAGTTGAAGCCAACCGAAATTTTGCCAACAAGCTATGGAACGCAGGGCGGTTTATCATTGGCAACCTGGAGGCGATGCCCTCAAAACTGCAAGGGGAGCCTGATTACACCCTGGCAGATCGCTGGATCATCGCAAGGCTGCGCCAGTTGAGCGAAATAGTCAATCGGCTGTTTGAAGATTACCAATTTGGTGAAGCGGGTCGGCAAATCTATGACTTTTTCTGGACAGAGTTTGCAGACTGGTATATCGAGATTTCAAAAGACCAGATTGCGGAGGGGGGTGATCGCGCCTATTTCACGCTTCAGACCCTGGTGAAGGTGTTTGATTGTTGTTTGCGCTACCTGCACCCTTTCACACCCTTTGTCACCGAAGCGTTGTGGGGATATCTCAAAAGAGCCTGCGAGGAGACATCTGCCATCCTGGCACCAGCTGGTGGGTGGGAAGATGCCCTGATCATTGCCAGGTGGCCTGGACGAATGCCGATGGAAGGCTGGGAAGAAGATGTGGTTGATGAGTTCACATCGATACAAAATATGGTTCGTGATATTCGTAATATTAGAACTGAGTATAAGGTTTCACCCAGTAAACGCATTGCTGCAATAATTAGTTCAGAAAAGAAATTTGATATTTTAAAGGACCAACGGCAAATCTTTATATCTAGTTCTGGTTTAGATTCTGAGCACTTAACAATAACAACGGACCCAATACAACCATCTGATGAATTTGTGAATCTTGTTTATTCTTCAACAGATATTGCATTACCTATTGCAGGTTTGGTGGATGCTGAAGCAGAGCGAGAGCGATTGGAGAAAGAGCTGGCTGAAGCAGAATCTCAAATCAAGCGCCTCCAAAAGCTTCTGTCTGGTCCCTTTGCAGAAAAGGCACCTGGAGCCGTGGTTGACAAGGAGCGTGAGAAATTGGCTGCTTATCAGGAAACAGAAGAAAGAATCCGTCTTCAACTAAAATAATGCAATGCTGAAGATCCCCGGGATTTGTTACTGGATATTTACTATAATGATTGAATTCTAGCTAGTTATATCTGGGAGTAAAAATTCATATTAAAATCCTGGGAATCTTAACATTTAAAAGATTGATGCGCTCCGTATTTGAGCGCACCCTACCTGCGCCTCATCATTTATTGATCAAATCTATTTTAGTGATTTTTGTAGTGCACATCATTTGTGCACACCAAATTTCTCTGCATTGTGATGGGCACAAATGCTGAGCCCACCCTCCTATCAACAGGAGACCCACGGAATATGCTGCTGGTTCTGAGATAAAATGATCAGGTTCTAACAAGTTAAATGTGGAAATTCCAGCTTATATTATCATCACGAGAATCGTAACGATTTGCAAAGGTGGGATCGCTCAGAAATGGCGTGACTCTATCTGAAAAGTAATGTCTCACCTGCGGGAGTAAATTAAAGTAGTCAGATGGTTGTCAAAGGTGGTTGATCAGACGATCATACTCTCGCTGCATGATTCGCCGTAGAATCGCCAGGGACGCGGCATAGGTTGAGTCCACACCAAAATACGAAAGCGTGCCAGCACCCAAATTTTCACCCTTGGTAAAAGGGGTGTCTGAAGCGTAATGTAATATTCCCATATCAAACGGTAGGCCGTAAAGGTTGACGATCTCATTTACTGGATGTCGGGTGGGTCGGAATAATTCATAAATACCGGATAGATATGGGCCAGCTTCCATTTCAATGTCGGTGTAACCCTCGCGATAGATCACTTCCATGATGCGGGCATTTTGTAGATAGGTTCCCAACACTGAGACAGATTTTTGATTATCCAGGACGGTACCGTATACCAGATAAGGGCTGACATCACTCGCTTTGAAGCAGTTGTTGTACATAAAGGTATTGTGCGAATGTTCATCGTAAGTAATGTTAGGGATCATCACGTCGCCACGCCGACCATTCAGGGTGGCGGCTTTCCCCATGATATAGATACCGAGCATAGGACAGGTGTGTTCCGCTATTTTCACCAGCAGGTTATAAGCTGTTAGTCCCAGTGGGTAATCAATGTTGAGGATCAGGGCATTGCTGTTTGTAAGAAATTCCCAGCTGGCATGTTCGCCCACAAAGGTATCTGGAGTCAATCGGGGATCGATGGTCTCGGGGTTCAGGGCAGCTAATTCAATGATCTGAGCTTCCACATCAAAGGCATGTTCGCTTGGGAAGCGGTGTATTCCATATCTTTCCTCAAACACTTTCTGAGCATCAGCCAGGTCCCTGCCGGCTTCGATGGTTTGATATTTTTTTAATATGTAATACAGAAAATTTTCCGGTCTCGAGGGGACTTCATCCCTGTTGATGTCATGCCATTCTTCCAGCATTGCTAGATCGCCCTCAGATTGGAGAAATTCAGTTAATCTTTCCTGATGCTGCAGTGCAAAACCAGTCAGTAAATTTGGGATGCTGTGGGTATTACTGGAAATAAAATATACAGGGCGTTCTTTGATTTTTGGATAGTCCTTTTCGATATTATCCCACCAGAACCGGGTTGCCCTGCGATATTCATTGAGGGAACCGCTGAAAAGCTGGACCTCCAGGTCCAATTTCTTATCTCGGATTTGCCTGAGCATGCTTATAAAGCCTTTGCCCCAGATCGTTTTTAAACGCAGCACATCTTCTACAGTTATTTTCAGATTTGTTGAGAGAGATTTAAAAGCAGGATCTGTTTCCTGGGCAACCTTTTCACATTCTGACTCTGACACTTTTTGCAGCAGATAATGGAGTTTGTTCCACTCGATCTGGTAAGCAGTCAGCAATGGAACGACATCATCAATATCAGACCTGGATGCGATATAGCAAGCCAGGAGGTTTTCCCCATTATAGAAACACCGCCGCCGGCGTGCCCGAGCTGAGACTAAAGTCCAATTTTCAATATTTTCATATCCGGATTGTGCAAAAACAGTGGCACTTTGCCCCAGCAGCACTGTTTTTACATTCCGGATACACTCGGGTAGGCGCAGATTAGCATAGATAAATGAGGAAATATCTAGATTGTCCTGACGGGCGAAGGAATGCAGAGATGAATTCATGCCAGCGTGAACCTCTTCCAGTGTGCGAATCCGAACAGGTGTGGTGGACCGCAACAAAGAGTAGATGGTGCGGATATAAAGATCAATTTCTTCGGATGCCCTGGTTGGCACGGTTCTTTCCATAATTTCCCTTATGGTGCTTGATATTGGTTATATTGTGATGCGAAACTGCAATTTGGGTAATTTTACCCCTTTCTTCATGTTTTACTTCAAAACGGGCTGTGTAAAAAATCGATAATAACATGAATCATAAAAATGTCGGTAAAATTAGGGAGGAATTTCAATATAAGAAATGTATTTCATGACCATCCGGACAATAATTTTTGATTTTGGTGGTGTGCTTGTCAAAGCGCCTAACCTGGGGTGGATAAATCGCTGGAAACATTTTTTAAGGTTCGGGGATGACCCTGAAATTATGGCAATTCTGACGAATCCTAATGAATCTCAGATGGTAAAAGATATGTGTTTGGGCGAGCTACCGGAACAAAAAATCTGGGAGTTGATTGCAGAAAAGTTTCGATTAAAACCCAAAGCGCTGCAGCGGCTTAGACATGGCGTTTTTTCGAAACGCAATCTTAATAAGCCATTGCTCAGGTTTATGGCAGACTTGAGCGCAGATTATCAGCTTGCCATTCTGAGTAATGCAGGCAATCAAGCAAGAAGCTTGATGCAAGATCATTATCATCTTGATCGCTATGTGGAAGAAATTATTATTTCTGCGGAGGAAGGGGTGATCAAACCGGACCATAAGATTTTTCAAATCGCAGCGGATCGCCTTCAAGTTCCCCCGAAAGATGTGATATTTTTAGATGACTATCTCAATAATGTTCTTTCTGCACGGGAATTTGGAATGACTGCGGTGCAATTTATTAACAATCACCAGGCAATTACCACCATCCAGGATTATCTGGAAGAGGGGGGATGACTATGCTTTACCTGGTCGCGACACCGATTGGAAATCTTGGTGATATTACCCTGCGTGCTTTGGATGTTCTGCGTCAGGTTGATTTGATCGCCAGTGAAGATACCCGTAAAACAACGATCCTGCTCAATAAATATGATATTCATAAACCTCAAAAAAGTTATCATGCATTTAACGAAAAGAAGGTTGTCCCGAGCTTGTTAGCGCGACTGCAAGCAGGTGACTCAATTGCGATCGTTACCAGTGCGGGAACACCGGTGATTTCAGACCCCGGATATTCGATCGTAAGGGCAGCGATTGATCATGATATCCCGGTGACGGCAATTCCAGGGCCTTCAGCGGTTGTGATGGCACTCAGCCTGTCAGGGCTGCCTGCGCATAGTTTTCTTTATAAAGGTTTTCCACCGCGGAAATCCAATGCACGCCAGCGGTTTATTGCCATCGACGCTGATTCCCCTCACACATTGATCTTTTATGAGAGCCCCCACCGGATTGTGGCATTTTTGAAGGATGCCGCAGCTGTGCTGGGTGATAGAAATGCAGTTGTTGCGAACGATCTGACTAAAAAATTTGAAACGATTGAACGCGGCCGACTCACCATTTTAATTGGGATGATTGAAGCAGAGACACCTCGAGGAGAGTATACAGTGGTGATTGAAGGCAAACGAGATTGATCATCATTTATATTGAATATTCGATAAATATATCCATTTTTCAAGATATCTCTATATCTACTGATATGAAATACTTTACGACAGCAGCAGGGCTTTTGCAAGCATGATAGGATATTGATAAAAGGTTGTTTATTAAGCAACGGTGTGGTTGATCGGTTTCTTAACAAAGTAACGCTCTCTGTGATTTGATGTGACAGGATTTTCCTTAAAATGAATCGATTTTTTGTAGATCGAAATGCAATTCTCGACAATCTAGTTCACTTTCCTGATGATCTTGCTCGCCAAATCAGCCATGTTTTGCGATTGGAAACTGGGGATCGGGTGGAGGTTCTGGATAATTCTGGACTCGTTCACCAGGTGCGCCTGGATATTGACTCGATGCCGTCGAAAGTTCAGGGTGAAATTTTATCCTCATCGTGGGAAAAAACAGAAGCGAAAAACAACCTTGTCCTGTGTTTTGGCCTGTCCACCCGGGAAAAGGTTGAATGGATACTGCAAAAAGCGACTGAAATCGGGGTTTCCGAGTTTTTCCCATTCGTTTCCTCCCGGACACTGGTGCAGTCAACCATGTTGAGCGATAAAAAACGTTTGCGATGGGAGCGAATCATACGAGAAGCAGCAGAACAGTCTCATCGGGCAAGATTACCTGAACTAAGAACCCCTGCAGGCTTTGAGAAATGCGTTTCCTCTGCTGTGAACGCTTGTGATCTGTGTTTGATGGCATGGGAAAATGCCTCTCCATTAACCGACAGAGTATCTCAATGGATTCATCCTGGCCAAAGCCAAGCCATCGGATTAATTGTGGGCCCAGAGGGGGGATTTTCTGAAATGGAAGTCCAATTTGCCAGGTCACAGGGATGTCAGGTGATTTCCATGGGAAGCCGTATTCTGCGGATGGAGACTGCAGCAATTGTTCTACCTGCTATTGTGTTTTTCCAATTAGGTGATAATTAAGCGCCGCTGTTGATACAGGCTCATAAAATGCAACTATTATTTATGTTTTGGGTTTATGATTATACAATATCAATAGGAGAGTGATTTGAGTAAATACTGCATCATATTAAATCCTGAGGCTGGTAAAGGCGGCGGTCGAAAAGCTATCCCTGAAATCAAAGGATATTTAGAAGAATTTGGGATTGAGTATGACTTAATTCTCACTGAGTTTCCAGGCCATGGGATACAACTAGCCTATGAGGCTGGATCCAACGGCTATGACACCGTTGTCGCGGCGGGGGGGGATGGCACAGCCAACGAAATTATCAACGGGTTGATGAAAGCTTCCAATGAAGGCAAACAGATTTCCAATTTGGCGGTGTTGCCTGTGGGGAGGGGTAATGATTTTTCTTACGGCGTTGGGGTTCCTCAGACCTTGGAGGAAGCTTGCAGACTCCTCGTTAAGGGAAACACACGTAAGATTGATGTAGGCTTGGTAAAAGGTGGTGACTATCCAGATGGTCGCTATTTTGGGAATGGGGTTGGGATTGGTTTTGATACGATTGTTGGATTTGAAGCTGCCAAACTACCGCCTTTTCTCAGTGGTGTACCAGCATATCTTATCGCTGCTCTGAAAACGATTTTTCTTTATTTTAATGCACCCCTATTACGGATAATGATTGATGATGATGAAGTCGTAGAGCAACCTTGTCTGCTGGTATCTATGATGAATGGCAGTCGTATGGGTAGCTCTTTTTATTTTGCACCAAACTCAGCTTCAGATGATGGCTTGTTGAATTTATGTATCGCAAAGCAGGTCACACGCTTGCAGGTATTGGCGTTGTTCCCCAAGATTATGTCAGGATCTCAAGAAGGTCATCCCGCGATTTCTATGCCGGTCGCTCGGAAGATCCATGTGGAGGCATTGGAAGGGTCATTGCCCGTTCACGCGGATGGGGAGACAATTTGCGAAGCAGGGAAGTCATTGGATGTTGAGGTGTTTCGCCAACAGTTAGATTTACTCTGTGAGTGAGTATTATGGTCAAGTGGCTGGTCAATAAGATTATCAAGCTACTCACCCATATCCTCTTGAAGATCGATGGATCCGAACTAAAAACCTTTCCCAAGGAAGGTCCATTAATAGGTGTGGCGAACCATGTGAATTTTTTAGATGTGCCGGTGGTCATTTCGCATCTTTATCCACGGGAGTTGATTGGGCTGGTAAAGAAGGAGTCCTGGGATAAACCTTTTCTTGCGTTTTTATTCAATGTATGGGAAGGAATCCCAATAAATCGGGGTACTGCTGACTTCACAGCATTTCGTAAATCGGTACAAGTTGTAAGGGAGGGAAAGATTTTAGCGGTTTCTCCAGAGGGTACGCGCACTGAAACCGGCGTGATGCAGCGCGCAAAAGCCGGTATTGGTATCCTTGCGCGGCAGTGTGATGTGCCGATGATCTCGGTAGCTTATTGGGGACATGAAGAATTTTCAAAAAATTTCGAACGGCTCAAGCGAACCCCGATGCATATCCTTGTTGGCAGGAAATTTCGAGTAGATTTTGACCAGATTCCCAACGACAAAGAGGGGATGCAGGCGGCTGCTGATGCCATCATGATGGAAATCGCCTGGTTGCTCCCGGAAAAATACCGCGGCGTCTATACCGAGGGGGCTTATGAACATGAGAAGTACATTCAGTATTTAGAATGATCCCCTGGGGAGCATATTCCTGATACGCTTCGGCAGCAGCTTACCCAGGCCCAGGATGCGATCACTCGGGTCGGTGATCAGCAGGTATTGTCCTTTTGCGGATATTTCAACCTTGGGTCGACGGATATCACGGCCAGCTGTCCAAATGGGGATCTGGTCCTCGTCAATTTGAAGTATCCCTCGTTTGAAATGCGCACCAAAACGGATCATAAACTCATGTGAGGGTTCCAATTGATCCTGGCGCCACCGCCCTAGAGCCATCCCGATGTGTTCAAAGGGCAGGGAGATAAACCGCTCAAGGTATCTAACAGGGATTAAGAATATTTGATCAGTCCTTTGGAATAATTCCAGTTGATAAGTTTCAATAGTTTTTCCCAGATCGAAACCATATTGTTCTCTAAAATGGTCAATCACATTTTGCCTGATCCGCTGATTAACCTTTTGTAATCCGGTTAAGTTTAGATCGCGACTTGGCGGTGTTGAAGGCGAAGAGGCAACAGGACCTATTTTTTCTAGCCGGCTGCAAAAGAACCCGGACATACCGGTTTTATGAGGCCAAAGCCTGATGGCATTCTCGAGGTCAGTGTGGAAAGTCTCATCCTGGAATTGTGTTAGCCCCGCAGAGGCATGCTCGATCATCTTTGCAGAAGAGAGAATCGAAAATTTTCCTGGAACGGTTTGATAAAGTGCATCGATCACAGCTTCATCTTCTTCTGGAGCCAGGGAGCATGTCGCATAAACCAGTTGACCACCGATTTTTAATGCTTTCAGTGCACTGGAGAGAAGTTGCACCTGCCGCTGCTGCAGTCGAGACCGCTCGTCATGTGTGGTCCTGCGCAGGGGATGAGAAGGTGTGGGGCGTAGGTTTTCCATACTGCAAGGGGCATCCAGCAAAATCAGGTCAAACGTTTCCGGGTACCAACTGCCAAATGCTTCACCAGGGAATTGCGTGATCACCTGGTTGATGCCGCCCCATGTGGTAAGCACCGACCTCAAAGCAGGGATGCGTCCACGGCTGGCATCATTCGCCAGGATGAACCCCTGATCCCGGGTGCGATCGATCAGGTGGGTTGTTTTTCCGCCAGGTGATGCGGCTAAATCCAGGATCAACGGATGTGTCTCGTTGATGCAGAACAGACTAGCCGGAACCATTGACGCAGCGTCCTGAATGTAATAGAGACCCATGCGGTGTTCAATGGTCCCACCGGGTGCTTGTTCTGCATTGGTAATTGTCCATCCATGGGGCGTGAAGGAGATTGGGTCAACCTGCCACTGATAGCGCTCAACAAGTTCTTTGATCTGCTGACTCGGATCGACTTTGAGTGGGTTCAGCCGTATCCCGGTGGGCAGTCGATGTTCCTGAATCTCAAGGATCTGATTAATCTCCTGTGATGTCAGGATTCCGGCAAAGCGGTTTAGGCTTTCTCTCAGCGGACCGGTTGGGGACTGGTTCATGGGTTCACCGTTAGGATTTTTCAATGATAAATATCAATTCATTTTCGATCAAAAGTTCGGAGACGTTGCAATTTTTAGGCAGGTTGGCGTGGATCAATTGACGCTGCTGCTTGGTTAGATCGTGGGTACCGGACAGGTTTTGGGCTGGCAGTGACACAGCCAGTGTATCCACCTGCAAATATTCCCAAAACAGGCGATTACAGCCAGGTTCTCTTTTTTCAAAACGATGAGCTTCTTTGAAAAATAACCCGACTTCAGCGCGTATGGGCGGTGGGTTGATCAAGATGTCACGGTTCTCTGCTAATGGCGTCATATCAATGGTGCTGAAAAAATGATTGATGAAATCAACGCGGGGCTGAATGATGTCATAAGCATGGTAATGCATCGTTGGCGGCAGGCCCATCCATGGAAATGCCAGTGGGTGCAGGCCGCAAGCCAGATCGAGTAGCGATTGAGGTTTTCCGATGTGCTGGAACAACTGCTCGTAGAATTCTGTCATCACAGGTAACCGCTCTCTGGTCGAGGCATGTCCTGAGAGCGCTTCCCGACAAACCTCTTGCAGTTGGGGGCTGTTGAGTGTGTGTTTATTGAGTTTATTCAATCGTTTCGTTAATGGTATGTAATCAGGTTCTCCCAGGTAAGGTGCTACAATATTGTGCAGTTTTCTCCTGACTGCTTTCACCAGGGATTTTTCAGAGGAAAATTTTGGAGCTTCCTTGAGGATCAGATCATGGATAGTTTCACGATTCAAACCAGTATTCCTATATTTCCTCGAATTCAAAATATTCCTGATAATATATTGGAGGTCAAGTGATTCAATTTTCATTTGCTAATCAAGAACGCCATTTCTGTTGAGAATGTAAATTCCTGGATATCCCAGCAGTTTCCAGCAATAATTTCAAAAAAATGCTGGCGGTAAAAATCCGGCATGCCTTTGGACTTGCCGCCCAGGCTACGAACCGGAAATGAGACAAGGATATGGTCGGTGTTCAGCGTCTCGAGTAATCGCCTGCTAATAGATTTATCGAGCTGTTCAAGGCAGGGGATGGATTTAAGCAACAAGGCAACCTGAACATGTTTTTGAGGTGTGCACACTGCCAGATCACAGGAAAAGATATGATTGTAGATTTCAAGATGAGTTAAGAACGCATGGATAAGATCGAGCATATCCTCGTAGATGTCACAGGCTGTGTAGCTGCAGTTTACAGATAGGGGCATCCAGGGAACCGCCAGGGGATTCAGCCCACACGCCAGGTCCAGCACAGAATCGATCGGAGCGATGGACTGTAAGCATGTTTTAAAAAACGGTTCTAATATTGGCAGCCTTTCTGCTGAGGAGGCGTGTGCAGACATAGCCATTGTGCAAAAATGTTTGATGTCGCCTGCATGGATGTTTCTGGGCAGGGTTGATAACGTGTTGATCAACTGTGAATAGTCCGGGTTTTGATTGAGATAAGCCCCGCCTACTTGGTGTAGTTTTTTGCGAACAGCTTTAACCACAGATTTACCGGATATTCCTTTGTTAAGCGCATCTTCAGTGAGACGGCGAACCAGGTCCTTATTGATGGAATGATATTTCCTGTTAGCCTGGACTTTCTGGATGATCGTCTCAATAGGTGTCTCAGCCATGCTGTCCCCGCAAGCGTTCTGTAAGTTGTGTCATAAATCGTAGGTTATGCAGGGTAGCCAAACGATGATACAGTCGATCACCGGTCTTAAAGAGGTGGTGCAGGTATCCCAGGCTGTAGTGTTCGCAAACCGGGCAGTCGCAAAATTTGGAAATTGGGCGCTTATCCTTGATATACTTCTTATCCTGGATATAGACGTAAGCCATCCACTCACCATCCTCATCCAGAGGGGAGCCTTCTGGGTGTGTGAACCGCAGCAAACGGCCGTGGCGAGCGTCACGGGTAGGCAGTGCACAGTCGAACATATCATAGCCATGACGGAATGTCCTGACCAGATTAATCGGATGGCCAATACCAAGGGCGTGCATGGGGTATCTCTCAGGAATGAGTTGACGTGTTAGCGCAACCATGTCTTCCAACAGGTTCCCATCTGCATCCAGCGGCCAGCCGCCGTATCCGAAGCCATCGAAGCCAATCTCCAAAAGCCCCTCCGCACATTTTCGTCGGAGGTCCGGATAGCCGCCGCCCTGGATCACCCCGAATATCAGGGGGCGGTTATGATCATCCAATTGACGCAGTTCCATTTGATGCAGATATTCTCCTTTGCAGCGCTGCGCCCAATCCAGGGTCTTATCTACAGAACTTTCTTGTGCTTCTCTGGGGGCGTCGACATGGGTGCAGTCGTCTAGGCAAATGATCACATCGCTGTCAAAACTCACCTGCAATTGAACGCTTTTTTCAGGAGTCAATATGAATTTCCGGTCTTTTCCCTCTGGCCGGAAGATAATCCCATGATCGGTAAGGGTGCCAAAGCGGTTGGATTCGTGAATCAGGGAATACACCTGAAAGCCACCGGAGTCCGTGATGATCAGGTCCGGCCAGTTCGTAAATTGGTGCAATCCATTGAAGTACTGTATGGTGCTTGATCCCGGTTTTTGCATCAAGTGAAAGGTGTTCATCACAAGCGCCTGGATGTTAACCATTCGCAGGTCCTGTGAGTCAACCGCCCGGACATAACCGAGGGTTGCATCAGGCAGGAAGGCAGGAAATTTGAGATGCTTGTTTCGAACGGTGAGTTCTGGACGAAGGGGTTTATCAGCCATATCGCTTTCGCTTGTTCAGGTTGACGATCAGGATGAATTCTCTTTTTTGGCCTGAGACTTTCAACAAAATTTCTTTTACTGGTCCGCGATAGATCCTTTCACCTTTTTGTGTCAGGTCGCAGGCCAGGAGGATATCCGCGTTTCCGCCGAAAACTGTTTCAACCTCTGAGAGAAGCTTGGTTAGGCGATAGGGCGTATCCATCAAAACCAGTGGAACATTGATAGTGCGATATTTTTCCAGAAACCCGATACGATGCTGAGTTTGGCGAGGAGGAAAACCTGCGAAAACAAAACGGTCAATCGAGAAATTACACAAGCTGAGAGCGGTTGTTAACGAGGCCGGACCTGGAACGGGAGAAACGGGGATCCCCATCTGGTATAGAAGGTCGAGGAGATGCTGCCCGGGGTCAGCAAAGACAGGTGTGCCTGCATCAGAGACAATAGCCATATGTTCCCCCTGGGCGAGCCGCAGCATGATGTTCTGCGCTTCCTCCTCTTCATTGTGTTCGTTGAGGGGAATCAACTCATTATCGATCCCCAATCGATGTAATAAGCGGCTGCCCTGGCGGTATTCTTCACAAATCACCGCATCGACTTCTTCCAAGATCTCCAGCGCACGCAGGGTGATATCTTTTGGGTTGCCAATTGGGGTAGCCACGATATACAGCTGACCAATTTTCTTATTGGTGTTCATACACATAATTGTAACATCCGTATCTTTTGAATTGAGATGAGAATTGGTTGACTGGTCAGCCATCGGGGATTATGGCATAATCAAGACGACGAATTGTTGATGGATAGAGGCATATAGATGAAGAAAATCAGCCGATTAACCCGCGTTTCATTGATGCTGGCGGTGTTTTTTGGGATTGATAAATTATTAGGTGTCCTGCGTACGGTGATCATTGGGCGCCAATTTGGCCTTTCTGAAGAACTCGATGTATTTAACGCAGCAAATAATTTGCCAGACTTGCTATTTGCTTTGATCTCAGGGGGTGCGCTGGCAATTGCGTTTATCCCGATTTTGTCAGAGACGATCACAAAGGATGGTCGGGAACCTGGCTGGCAATTGTTTTCAAAGGTAGCAAATCTGGCTTTTATCGTTACCGGGGGGCTGGCAATCGTTGTGAGTCTGCTGGCTGGTCCTCTGGTGCGAGGACAGTTGGGCATCGCTCCGGGTTTCAGCCCAGAACAGCAAGCCTTAGCTGTGCAATTATTGCGTCTCAATCTGATTGCCACCCTTGTGTTCTCTCTCAGCGGTTTGGTGATGGCTGGCTTACAGGCTAATCAGCATTTTTTATTACCAGCCTTAGCCCCTTTGATTTTTGATGTTGGTCAAATTTTCGGCGCGATCATCCTGGCGCCAGAGGATGGCTATCAACTTCTGGGATTCACACTGCCTGCCTTCGGTCTGGGCATACACGGCCTGGTTTACGGCGTTATTCTTGGGGCTGTGCTGCATTTAGCGGTTCAGGTGCCGGGATTGATCAAATATAAATTCCGCTGGTTTCCAACCCTTAATTTTCGCGATCAAGCCTTTCGTAAGGTCTTAAAATTAATGGGCCCCCGTCTGGTCAGTATGGTTTTTATCCAATTGATCTTCCTGGCACGAGATAACCTGGCTTCTCGCCTTGAGGTTGGTTCAGTGACAGCCCTGAGTTATGGGTGGTGGATCCAGCAGGTGCCAGAAACGTTGATCGGTACTGCCATTGCCACTGCCTTGCTACCCACACTTTCAGAGCATTTAACCAGGGGAGAAGACCAATCTTACAAGATGACTATTGAACGAGCACTGCGGGTGATGATCGCCCTATCCCTGCCGATTACAGTCATCCTCTCTCTGACAAGCTTGCCCTGGATCCAGGCAGCGTTTGGCTTCCCGATTGAAGATGCCAGGATGATCCTTACAGCTTCACAGGGGTATTTGATTGGGCTGTTGGGACACAGCGTCGTCGAATTGATCGTGCGTGCCTTTTACGCCAGGCAGAACGCCCGTTTGCCGATGCTGGTGTCTGGAATAGGTTTCATAATCTACTTGGGATTTGCCATTCTCTTCATGGGTTGGTTGGGTTCTGCAGGGATTGCCCTGGCCAACTCGATTTCGTATAGTATTCAAGCGATATTCCTCCTTGTGATGTTCAACGGGAAACTTAGCAGCAAGTTGATTTTTAAGAGCACGATACTTCGAACGCTCATCGGGACAGCAGCAGCGGGTGTGTGTGCCTGGCTGGTGTACGCCGTGATTCCCATCCCTGTGTCAGGGCTATTTTTGTCCTTAGGGGGGATGTTCCTTGGTGTCATTGCAGCGTTTCCAGCTGTTTTACCGGAGATCAGACTTTTGTTAAACCTTTAACCTTGATAAGGTATAATCCTGGCCATGACAGAGAATGAAAAAATTACTAATGAAGAGGGACTCAAGAAAAATCTAAAACGTCCTAAAAAGAAGTTTTTTGAAAAACGTTCCTCCTGGATTTTCCTTACGGTACTGATAGCTCTCTTAATTGTTATCATTGGGGGATTGCTGGGGATTCCACAAGGAATCAACGATCGGGTGAAACTGGCTGAGGCACAGGCATTACCGAAAGTTGAGGCGCAAATCGAAAGTGCCAGACTGGATATTGAAGAAGAGCGTTTTGAAGTTGCTCTTGAGCGCCTCGATTGGATTTTAGAGGAAATGGCTCCTTATTTGAGCGAAGACAAATTGGATGAGGTGGGGCAATTGTACAGCCAAACACTGCTCGAAATATCTTCTTATGCCACGCCAACACCCATCCCAACACCAACGCCCACAATCATTGTTTTTACACCTACCCCGGATTTACGAGGTGAGGAAGAATTGTTTGCCACAGCGCAGCAGCAAATCACTGCCGAATCCTGGGATGAAGCCATTCAGACCCTCGAGGCACTGCGTCAGAAAAATCTGGACTATAAAACCATTCAGGTAGATGGGATGCTGTATGTTGCCCTGCGTAATCGAGGGGTTAAAAAAATTCTCTCTGATGGTAGCCTGGAACCCGGCATTTATGACCTTACTTTGGCAGAGCAATTTGCGCCGCTGGATTCCTCGGCAGAAGGTTTCCGAACCTGGGCACGGTATTATCTCACAGGTGCAAGCTATTGGGGGGTGGATTGGTCGCAAGTCGTCTATTATTTTGAGCAGGTCTATCCCATGCTGCCAAACCTGCGGGACGGCACGTTTATGACCGCAACAGAAAGGTTTCGCTACGCTGCAGTGGAATATGCGGAGCAGCTTGCGGATGCAGGGGATGTTTGTAAAGCGCAGGAATATTTTGAAAAGGCATTGGCGATTCAGGCAGATCCCAATATTCAAGCGGAAGCAGATGAGGTAGCGGAAGAGTGTAATCTATTATTGAATCCACCCACACCGACCCCAACCGTCACACCAGCCCCCTGAGCCCCAGTATCTGACAATTAAATTGTTTATCTGACAAGACGCCCAACTAAGTCGTGCGTGATGGCACTGTTGATCTTTACCTGCACCAATTCACCGACTGGCGCAGCATCTTCGATGAGCACCAGGCCGTCAATTTCCGGGGCATCGCGATAAGAACGCCCAATTGAGATCTGGTTTTCCTGGTCCACACCCTCAATCAACACATCAAAGGTTTTTTCAATAAATTCCTGATTGCGTTTTAGGGAGATATCAGCTTGAACTGCCATCAGGTGTTCAATCCGTTCAGTTTTTACCTGTTCCGGGATTGGATCTCCCAGGTATTCTGCAGGTGTACCGGGCTCAAATGAATATGAAAAAACACCGACATGATCGAATTGAACAGCCTGGACAAAATGAACCAGGTTTTGATAGGCGGCTTCGTCTTCTCCGGGATAGCCAACAATAAAGGTCGTCCGCAACGCAATCTGAGGGATTCTTTCCCGGATATTTGCTAAAGTTTGACGTACCTTTGCGACATCGCTTGGACGGCGCATTGATCGCAAAATTTTTATGTCAGCATGCTGCAGGGGTATATCGAGGTAGGGGAGGATTTGTGGTTCAGATGCCATAAGCTGGATTAATGACTCCGACACGTAGCCGGGAAATGTGTACATCAAGCGGATCCAGGGGATCGCGGGAACTGCTTTCAGGAGTTCTTCCAGCAGTCTTGTCAATCCATCATCGAAATCCAGATCATGGCCGTAGTCAGTCGTATCCTGGGCTATCAGGATGATCTCCTTGATCCCACGCTCTTGAAGAGCTTTGGCATCCCTGACGATTTTATCGATTGGGCGGCTGACCAGGCTGCCCTTTATTTTTGGAATTAAACAATAAGCGCAAGAACGCCGGCAACCATCAGCGATTTTCAGATATGCGCTGCCGCCCTGTACGGCAACACGGTGTGTGTTTTTTTCATCCTGGCCTACAGTTGCGACATCAGGGAAATGGGTAAACGGGATCGATGCTCGTTGTGGATTGACTTGATCAAGTACTTCGAGTATGTCCATCCACCGCCGGGTTCCCATCAAACCGTCAATATTGGGAACAGACGCCATGATATCTTCTCGATGATGTTCGGTCATGCATCCTGCCGCGATTAATTTCTGCCAGGGCAATTTTTCACTCGCAAGGTCTGTTAGAACAGCTATAGCTTCCTCGCGGGCTGCCTGCAAGAAACCGCAGGTATTCACGATCAGATATTCTGCATCTTCTGAATTTTCTGCAGCGGTCAGCCCCTTTTGGTTAAGCAATTGAGCCATAGACTCGGAATCGACCAGGTTTTTTGCGCAACCCAAGGATATGAGATGATAGGTGTCCTTCGCACGTTTCGTCATGATCAATTACTCGATGGTGTTGGCGATAGGGTGATGGTTGGCGCTGCTGTTGGTGAGGGCGTCAGCGTCGGAGATGGGGATGCTTGCGGTGTCTCTGTGATGGTAGGCGTGTTGGTTGGTGTTGGCAACACTAGGCCGTTCTCAGTAAAAATGAGCGTGACCACTTGCCCGATCAAACCAGGGGAACCAATATCTTGGTCGTTAAAATAAATTTGAAGCGCGCCGGCGTTACCCGTCAGGACTTCCACAGTCTCCTCACCAGAATAATCGTAGGCATTACCCGGAAGTACACGACCTGTGTAAATGATTTCCGAATCGGAGGACACCTGTACCCAGGCACGCTGTCGTGGAATGATGATAATGTTAATGGGATTATCATTGGGGAGCGCAGTGAAAATTGGCGTGGCTGCTTCCAAGGTTGTTTCTTCCCCAGGTTCTTCTTCGCTGGTCTGATTGAATGTTGGGGTCAATTGAGAAGTTGGAGATCCTGTGGCTAAAAGTATATCTGCCACTTCAGGCAGCTCGTTTGCATTGTCTTGTGGATTGTCAGCATCCATGATGCGATTGGCTCCCCATACAACAAAAGTGCTGAAAATAATAAATAAGGCTGCAATAACGAGCAAATCGAGGGAGAAGAATTTTTTCAGCTGCAGCCTTGTAGGGGATAATGCTTTTGCTGACCTTTGAGATTTTTCCCTGCGTTTGGTTTGTCTTTCCTGCCGCTGCATCTGTAGGGCATCTGCATAGCTCAGAAGCAATTGATCACTGTCTAAGTTGAGAAATTCCGCATAATTCTGCAGCATGCCTTTTGCCTGGACCGGGGAAGGCAGCTGTGCAAAACGTCCAGCTTCCATGTCAGTGATATATTTTGGGCGGATGCGGATGTGTTCATCAATATCATTAATCGATAAGCTTAGCAATTCTCTTCGCTCTACCAGGGTTTTCCCGATAGCTTTAAACATCAGTGTTGAGGTCTGGAGTTCCGTTTGAGATTGCTCAGATTGTTCCTCTGGTGTGGAAGGGATCAATGGAGCTGCATCACTTGCCCCGGAAATGTTGGGCTGGGATTCGTCATCGGTTGGTTCTTCACCACTCAAAGCTTCCTCTTGAGCGGGATCGCTTACAGGCTGATTAACTTGTTTTTCAGGCCTGGTTGGATACTTTTCTTTGATTTGATGTTCACTGACTTCCAGGCTCCCAATGCTTACACCGAGTTCGCTGGCGATTAATCGAAGAAACCCACGCATCTGCACTTGCGATGGGAGTGCATCGAGATCACCATCTTCTATTGCCTTGAGATATTCTATGCTGATATGGGTTTTAAGAGCGATTTCATCAAGGGAGATTCCTTTATTTTGGCGAATTTCCTTTAATTTTCGTCCGATTGTTTCTGCCATATGCGTATTATATTCTAAATGCAAACCGGCCTGGTGATGGATATCTTCACAGGCCGGTTGATGGTGCGTAGTGGTTAACTACTCTTCGATTTCCACTTCTTCTTCCGTCTCTTGATCTTCTTCAACGTCTTCTTCGTCGGATGGTTGATTTGCGTCCACCTCAGGGGTAGCTGCTATTTCTTCAACTGCTGTCCCAACTTCTGGTTCTTCGTCCTCGTCATCCTCTCCTGGGACTTCGCCTTCACGATGAACGACAACGGTTAATTCAGGCACAAGGTCCATTGTGAGATGAATGGGTACCCGAAAGCGACCAAGCTGTCGGATCGGTTCAGTTTCAACCTGACGTTTTTCAAGCTCAATTTCATAATTGGCTTGTATGGCATCGATGAGATCATCATCGCTGACAGAACCATAGAGGTGTCCCGTTTCACCGGCTTTGACAGGGAACATGAGGGTTTTACCATCCAGAACCTCAGCAATGTCGCTTAATTCTTCGTTCAGAACAGCCCTTCGTTCCGTTGCTTTCGTGGCAATACGTTCTGCTTGCTGCATCGCACCGGACGTCGCCGGTATGGCAAATCCCTGCGGGATGAGGTAGTTGCGGCCGTAGCCTGCGGCGACCTTCTTGATTTCGCCAGCACGACCTAATTTGTATACATCTTTGATCAACAATACTTTCATTCTTTACAAGCCCTTTCTTTCTTAAGTTTAGTTTTCCTGTTCGAAGGGTACAACGAACAAGCTCAAAGATTTTACCCGAATAGCTATGGATCGGCAATCATGCTAACTATTAAAATAATTGATCGTGTTCCTCTTCATTGATGCCCCATATCTGGGCCGAATTAAACCGGGGTATACTATTCAAAATGCCTAGAAGCTTAACTTGAGGTCTGTCATGGGATTAGAAGAAGCAAAAAAACGTTGGGAAAAGGAAACATATCAGCCGCTGATTGCAAGATACCCTGAACGTAAAGATAAGTTTGAAACGTCATCGCGGATCAACCTGCCTCCTGTGATGCTGCCTTCGGACACCCGGGAGTATATGGACGACTTGGGTTTTCCGGGTGAATATCCCTTCACGCGGGGCGTTCAGCCTTCGATGTATCGTGGGCGTTTATGGACCATGCGCCAATATGCAGGATATGCGACCGCAGAAGAATCCAATCGAAGATATCGTTATCTTCTGGAGCAAGGACAAACGGGTTTGTCAGTCGCTTTCGATCTGCCGACTCAAATTGGCTATGATGCTGATGACCCCCTGGCACAGGGAGAAGTTGGCAAGGTGGGGGTATCCATCTCTTCAATGCAAGATATGGAAAAGCTCTTTGATGGGATTCCATTAGACAAAGTTTCAACCAGCATGACGATCAATTCCCCGGCAGCTATCCTTCTGGCATTTTATGTCGCTGTGGCAAAAAAACAGGGCGTTGCACTCCAGAAATTGCGCGGAACGATCCAGAATGATATCCTCAAGGAGTATGTTGCCCGGGGAACCTATATTTTTGCGCCAGAACCCTCTATGCGGCTCATCACGGATGTGTTTAAATATTGTCAAAGCAATATCCCGCGCTGGAATACCATCAGCATCTCAGGTTATCACATCCGGGAAGCGGGCTCAACTGCCGCACAAGAGGTTGCTTTTACACTGGCCAACGCAATTGCTTACATTCAAGCTGCCATCGACACGGGTCTGGAAGTAGACCAATTTGCCAACCAGTTATCTTTCTTTTTCAATGCGCACAATAATTTTCTGGAAGAGATCGCTAAATTCAGGGCTGCCAGACGTTTGTATGCCAGGATTATGAAGGACCGCTTTGGTGCTCAGAATGAAAAATCCTGCAGGCTCCGTTTTCATACACAGACAGCAGGTTCGACTCTGACCGCGCAGCAGCCGGAGAACAACATTGTCAGGGTAACGCTGCAAGCTCTAGCTGCCATCCTGGGAGGTACGCAATCCCTGCACACCAACAGCATGGATGAGGCATTGTGGCTTCCCACAGAGAAATCAGTTCGGGTGGCATTACGCACGCAGCAAATCATCGCACATGAATCAGGCGTCGCTGACACAGTCGATCCTCTGGCAGGTTCCTACGTGGTTGAATTGCTGACGGATCAGATTGAAGCCATTGCACGCGATTACATAGAGAAAATTGACGCCATGGGCGGTGCCATGCAAGCCATCAATAACGGGTTCATGCAGCGGGAAATCCAAAAAGCTGCTTTCAGCATACAGCGGTCAATAGAGCAAGGGGAAGAAATCGTTGTCGGTGTCAACGAGTTCCAAGTTGAAGAAAAAATTGAGCTTGAGTCATTAAAAGTCAATCCTCAGGTCGAAGAAGGCCAGAGGCGAAGCCTGGCTCATTTGAGAAAAACGCGAAACCAGGAGAAGGTGAGTGCCCTACTTTCCCAATTGGAAGATGCCGCTCGTGGTGACGACTATCTTATGCCTATTTTTATTCTGTGTGCAGAACACGACGTCACTCTGGGAGAGATTTGCAGGGTATTGCGGGATGTCTGGGGAGAGTATAGGCCGCCAACATTTATTTGATTAGGAGAGAACAGCTATGCCAGACTTAAAAAAGATCAATCATGTGGCTATCCTTGTCAGAGATATCGATTCTGCTCTTCATTTTTGGCGAGATCAGTTAGGGCTGCCAGTGGATCATATCGAGGAGGTTCCCTCACAATCTTCTAAAGTTGCCTTTATGCCGCTTGGGGATGTTGAAGTCGAACTGGTGGAACCCACGTCGCCCGACTCCAGTTTATACAAGTATCTTGAAAAACGGGGAGAAGGGATGCATCATCTATGTATTGAAGTGGATGACATTCATCAGATGCTTGCAATGTTGAAAAAAGACCGGGTCAGGCTGATCAATGAAGAGCCTCTCGAGCTGCCCGGGCGTAAAATGGTGTTTATCCATCCAAAATCTGCCAATGGGGTATTGATTGAATTATATGAAATAATCGAGTGAACAATATTTAGCCTGAATCAGAAAGGAAAGCATGGCGAAAAAAACGAAACAATGGTCCCAACCACCTGAGATGATGATCGAACCGGAGAAAAATTATAAAGCGATACTACATACAGAGGTTGGTGATATTAAAATCAACCTGTTTGAAGACCGAGTTCCAAAGACGGTCAATAATTTTGTGTTTCTATCAAAGCAGGGTTTTTACGATGAAACGATATTTCATCGAGTTATCATGAATTTTATGGCACAGGGCGGTGATCCAACAGGATCTGGAATGGGCGGTCCCGGGTATCAATTTAACGATGAGTTTGATGCGGGCATGATCCACAATAAACCGGGAATTATTTCTATGGCGAACGCCGGACCGAACACCAACGGATCACAATTTTTTATCACCCATGTTCCCACACCATGGTTGGATGGAAAGCACAGCGTGTTCGGTGAGGTCGAGGATGGGATGGATGTGGTTTTCGACATTCCCGTACGAGATCCCTCAGAAAGGAACGCGCCTGCTGTAAAAATAAAATCTATTGAAATCTTGACCGAATAAGGGCGATCAGACAATCAAGCAGAAAGGGACACGTTCAAAGTGTGTCCCTTCTGTTTTTAATGTCTTGTTACTAAAATTAGAATTCCAATAATATAGGATACAGCTGGTCATCTAGATCAATATCAATTTGTGCTGCAAGGGTGAAAGAAATTCCGCACCATTTTCAGTGACCAAAATATCTTCCTCCACGCCAATATAACCGTAGTTCGGAACCATTAAGCCAGGTTCCAGGGTATATACCTGGCCAACCTCGACGGGCATGAACGGCGTTTGACCATAACGTTTCCAGGCAGGTCCCAGAATACCGCCGCCGTCGTGCGCTAAACGTCCCAGCTGGTGACCTGTTGCATATTGGTATTCGGGGTACCCGGCTTGTGTGACAACCCTGCGTGCGGCCGTGTCAATCTCAATACCGGTCAAGCCTGGTTTGATGAGCTCGAACGCTGTTTCTATTGCCTGAATCACAGTTTCGAAGCCTTTTTGTACTTCAGGGGGTGGTTGTTTTTCACCGGGTTTGAGGAAGTAAACCATGCGTTGAATATCCGCACAATAATCATCTTGCTTCACGCCGAAATCGAAGTGGAGAAGATGTCCCCGTTCGATTTGGATATCTGTGGGAGCATTATGACCCACCGGAGAGTTCGGACCCGAGTTGACAGCAGGGTTATTTTGTTTTGGCCAGGCGTAATCCAATTCACGCAATTGGACTTCTGCTTGCAGGAGTTCCGCCACAGCCTTTTCTGTCATGCCGGGTTGGATTTGAGAAAATGCTTCATTAAAAATTTCAAGGGTGGCGTTGATCGCTTTTTGAATGCGTTTAATTTCGACAGGCGTTTTCCTTCCCCGGAGGGCGCTGATCACTTTTTCCGCTGGAATGATGCGATCTTTATAAGGCGTATTTTCGAGCAGATCCATCAGGTTGAGATACATGCCGTGAGATAAGCCATCAGCCAGGACATCGTTTTGTGAGATATTGATGGCAATCTGATGTGGCGAAAGGCGATCCAATTCTTGAAGGAGGGCAGGTTGGATGCTTTGATCATAATGGATCACACGATCAAAGGCACCCGTATTTTGCGCGGTGTCGACTTCATAACGACCAACAATCGCAAGCCGCTCACTGCTGGATGTAAAAATCAGTGCGCTTTGCCAGGTCAGGTCGCTCTTCCCATAGATCAACGGCAAAACTGGGTCACCGCCAGCGCTTGTTTCGCGCACAAACGTCAGCCAGGCATCGATTTGTAATTCATTGAGGATATCAATGACCTGCAGTGATTTTTCTTTGACAATTTCATTCATCGATTTTCCCTTCTGTATGTTTCTACTGATTGGATTCGAGAGTTCTCTTCAGGACTCGTATAATGATTTCTCCAGCCTTGATCAACTGTTCAATGCTCATTGAGGGTATTGGCTTTTCTGAGACAGCAGCCTCTTCTGGTAATGCTGGGAGGTGGATGAAACCAGCTCGGATTGGGAGCTGATGCATGGCTATCTCATGCATCAGTGTATAAAAAATCTGGTTGCAAAGGAAAGCCCCTGCTGATAGAGAAAGCTCCACGGGAATATTCGATTGCTTAAGTGTATCGAAGATGCATAAAAGGGGCAGGGTTGAGAAATAGGCGGCTGGACCGTTTTCGGTAACCGATTCGTTTGAAATTTTTACTCCCTGATTGTCAGCATGTCGAAAATCCTTGAGATTCACCGCGAGCCGCTCAAGGGAAATTTTAGCTCGTCCCGCAGCGAGCCCGAAGGAGATCACACCATCTGGTTGAAAATGATGCAGATGCTGCAGGAGTAGTTGGGGAGCGGACACATGGTCAACTGGGAGAATCAGACGATCCAATATGAGTTTTTCATCCGTCGAGGGATGAATTTCATGGACAAGTTTTTGACTGGGGTTGAGGAGATGGTCCCCAAAGGGCCCAAAACCCGTAATGAGGATTTTCATAATCACTCCAGTTGAGTCAACAATTCGATCAGGTTGGCCTGGTAGGTGCGGATTTTTACTGAATCCGGGTCCTTATTAATCACATCGATCAACCTCAAAACATATTCTTGCAGCCTACCTATATCCACGCCGTGATATGGTGTCGGGAATAGCGCCAGCCAGCGATGGGCGTGCGAGAAGAATTTTCTTGCTGCTTCCGGGCGGTTCTGAGTCAAACGGTAAAAACCACCACTGAGATGGAGCAAAGCCCGATAAAATTCGCGTGACTCATCTGAGGTTTCCCGCCATGCATCTTCAAAGCATTCATGCGCCTCATAAAAATCACCCCGGATAAATGCCTCCAGACCGCCTGAGACCCTGGGATGTAATTTTATGAAGTCTTTGCTCATTGATGCTTCCTCTGATTTTATAATCACATTATAGCACTTGCTAACTCTTGTCCCGGATAAAGAAGATTGTGTTTTTAAGACAGAATTCCTGGCAGCTTTGTGACCACAGCCCTGTGCTATAATTTTCTTTATCATAGATTGCTTTTAGATCCAAAGGTTGCGAGGAAGCGATGATCATCATTAATGGCAAATTTATTACCTGGGGAGAAACAAACCTCATTTTAGAGGATGGTTGGGGGTTATTGATCAGAAATGGTGTGATCGAAAAAATAGCAAACCAATCTGACCTTCAGCGAGAGTATCCGGAAGATGAATGCCTGGATGCAGCGGGTCAATTTGTAATGCCAGGTAATATCTGTGCCCATACGCATTTTTACGGCGCATTTTCTCGCGGATTGGGTATTCCGGGAGATGCACCCTCAACTTTCACCCAGATCTTAGAAAAACTGTGGTGGCGGTTGGATAAGGCGCTGGATGCTGATGGCGTAAGATATTCAGCCCTGGTGTGTTTGATTGATGCCATCAAACATGGCACAACAACCCTGATAGATCACCACGCGTCCCCAAATGCCATAGAAGGGTCGCTGGATATTATTGCGGCTGCTGTCAACCAGGCTGGCCTGCGTGCATCCTTATGTTATGAGGTCACTGATCGTGATGGGATGGACCTGGCCGAGCAGGGGCTGCAGGAGAATTTACGATTCATTAAACGCATCAAGAACAGGGACCCGGGAGACAGAAACTTGAGAGCCCATTTCGGTTTGCATGCCAGCCTGACCCTGTCCGATGAGACCCTCTATCGAGCCCGGATGCTTTGCCCGGATGAGGTTGGCTTCCATATTCACGCGGCGGAAGGCCTGGCTGATGAGGAGGACAGCCTGGAGAAATCTGGCATGCGGGTGATTCAGCGGCTGGGAAAGTTTGGAATCTTGAAGCCCCAGTCGATTCTGGCGCATGGTATTCATCTGGATGAAGCAGAAATCGATCAATTGGCTTCCGCCGGATCCTGGCTAACCCATCAGCCGCGCTCCAATATGAACAACGCGGTGGGTGTGGCACCTATTGAACATATGCTGGATAAGGGCGTGCGGGTAGGCCTGGGTAATGACGGTTTTTCCAACACAATGTGGATGGAGTGGAAAGAGATGTATCTCCTGCACAAACTTGCCAACCGTGATCCACGCCGGATGAATGGGATGACCGTTATGGAAGTGGCAGTAAAAAACAATGCTGATCTCGTCTCCGAGGTTTTTGATGGGCTTCGTGTTGGCGAGATCATAGAAGGTGCCGCTGCAGATTTAATCTTCGTGGATTATAAGCCTTTCACACCCCTGATAGCCGTTAACCTCCCATGGCATATCTTGTTTGGTTTTCATGAGAGTATGGTGACCGCGACCATCGTGGCAGGTCAGGTATTGATGCATCAACGTAAACTTTTGACCCTTGATGAAGATGATATTTTGTCTGGCGCGATGGGGGTCGCAAAAAAGACATGGGAGCAATTTGGATTGATTGCCAGTGGAGCATAAGGAGCCTGACATGGCAGAAAAGAAACGAACCTACAAAATTGGGATTATCGGAGGCACCGGGAAGGAAGGCCGGGGGCTGGCCTACCGATGGGTGCAGGCCGGTCATGAAGTGATTATTGGCTCACGCCAATATGAAAAAGCCCAAAAAGCGGTCGAAGCACTTGCACAGATTCTTGGAGAGAAACCCGGGAATCTGCACGGCATGGAAAATCGAGATGCCGTGGCAGCCTGTGAAGTTGCCGTGGTCACCGTGCCTTATACAGCTCATCGTCCCACCCTGGAGGGCTTGAAGGATGTCCTGACCGGTAAAATTATCATAGATGTTGTGGTTCCGATTTTCCCTCCCAGGGTGACCAGGGTTCATATTCCAGAAGCTGGATCCGTTGCCTTGGAGGCGCAGAATATTCTGGGAGAGACCTGCCATGTTGTGGATGCCTTTCAGAATATCTCTTATGAACGGTTGATGGAGCATGGAGAGGTGGATTGTGACGTTCTGGTATGCGGCAAAGGAAAAGCTGCACGGCAAGTGGTGATGGGTTTGGTAGCTGACACCGGTTTGACGGCCTGGGATGCCGGTCCAATCGAGAATGCTGTGGTGGTTGAGGGACTCACATCAGTATTGATTGGTCTGAATATTCAACACCGTGTGCAGGCTTCTGGCATTCGCATCACAGGGATCCCAGAAACGAATTGATATGAGCCTGATGCTGAACCCTTTGGGGCATATTCCCCTGGTGAATCCTGGAGATGATTTATCCGCGATCATCCTTTCCAGCCTTGATAAGGATCAGCTTTCGCTGCAAGACGGGGATATTCTGGTGATAGCCCAGAAGATTGTCTCAAAAGCGGAAAATCGCCTGGTCAATCTGACAACTGTCGAAACCTCACAACGGGCACAATATTTCGCGAACCTAACTGGCAAAGACCCGCGTTTGCTGGAATTAATCTTGTCTGAAAGCAGGGAGGTCCTACGAACCCGGCAAAACCTGATCATTGTGGAACACCGGCTGGGATTTATCAGTGCCAATGCTGGTATTGATCATTCCAATGTGAACGGGCCGTGGGGGGACCCTGAGGAGTGGGCGCTGCTGCTACCGGAAAATCCAGACGCCTCCGCTGATGCCATCCGACAGGCATTGGAGTCCTCATGTGGGTGCCGGATTGGCGTATTAATCATCGATTCCCATGGACGCGCTTGGCGCCTGGGAACTGTTGGGGTAGCGATCGGCATATCGGGGATGCCTGCCCTGGTAGACCTGCGGGGAACACCGGATTTATTTGATTACCAACTGCGGGTGACGCAGGTGGCGGCTGCCGATGAGTTGGCCGCGGCAGCTTCATTGATGATGGGTCAGGCTCGGGAAGGTACCCCCGTGGTGTTAGCGAGGGGGTTCCCATATGCCTTGCGGGAAGGCAACCTGGGAGAGCTGATCCGACCTAAAGAAACAGACTTGTTCAGGTGATTGTGTGATGTATGCCATAATCAGTGAATTAGACCCGGGGTCCTCTACAACAGTAAGCGGCTTATGGTTGGAGCTGAGACGCAGCTGTGGATTGACCGCGATTTACGACGTGCCCACGCCGCATTTTACATGGTTGGCGGCTGAGTCATTGAATGCTGATAAAGCTGCCCCGATCCTGTCTCAAATTGCCGATCAAGCCTCGGTGATGACTTTGCATACCTTTGGATTGGGTATTTTTTCCGGTGAAAAACCTGTTTTGTATCTTCCTTTGGTAAAAATACGTAATATGATCTCTCTGCATGAAATGATTTGGGATCAGATCCAGCCTTATACAAAACAATCAGAATTGTACTACTCCCCGAAATTGTGGGTACCGCATATCACCCTGGCCTTGAACGACCTGACGAGGGAATCGCTGGCCTGTGCTGTAAATGCTATTGCTTTTGAATCGATAGAGTTGTTTGTCAAAGTGGACAACCTCGCAATAGCGGAACATGAAGAAGAACTACCTGGTCAAATCAAGGTTCAATATCGCTTTTCAACATAATTTAAACGAGGAGGAACTCTGAAAGTTGTTACCTTAGCGGGTGGTGTTGGAGGGGCAAAGCTGGTTGATGGTTTAGCCGCTTTGCTTTCCCCTGATGATTTTTCAGTCATTGTGAATACAGGCGATGATTTTGAACACCTTTCGCTTCACATCAGCCCTGATTTAGACACGGTTTGTTATACTCTGGCAGGAATTGCTAACCCAGATACCGGCTGGGGATTACAGGACGACTCTTTTGTGACATTACGGGCAGTCGATGAGCTTGGGGGAGCTTCCTGGTTTGGTATAGGCGATCGTGATCTTGCTACCCATCTCTTACGGACAACCCGATTATCTCGGTGTGAAACTTTATCAGATATCACCCGTGATTTGTGTCGACGGTGGGGTATTGTCCATCCGGTTTATCCCATGAGTGATGACCCTGTACGCACACTTGTCCATACGGATACGGGTGATACGCTTGCTTTTCAGGAATATTTCGTTCACCAGAAATTTCAGCCTGTTGTGACATCCTTTGAATTTAAAGGTGCCAGAAATGCGCTTCCAGTAAGGGAAGCATTGGAAAAGCTGAAACGCTGCGACCTGGTGATTATTGCCCCTTCCAATCCATGGGTCAGTATTGGACCCATCCTGGCAGTTCCTGGTTATCAGGAGGTGATGAAAGATAAGGTTGTCATTGCCATCTCTCCCTTGATTGGCGGCAGGGCATTGAAAGGCCCTGCGGCAAAAATGTATGCTGAATTAGGTATTCGCCCTTGTGCCTCAGCTGTTGCGGATCATTATCGGGACCTGATCACAGGTTTTGTTTTGGATACGCTTGATCGCGATCAGTTGGAAATAATCCAGCGATGGGCTATAATTCCATTGATTACAAATGTCATCATGAAGGACAGACAGGACCGTGTTCGCCTGGCAGATGAAGTGTTGCGATTTGGCAAAACGGTCCTCAATAGGAGCCTCTAATCCATGAGCCTTTGGGCAATTGTACCGATTAAACCTTTACGTCGCGGCAAGTCCCGCCTTTCAGAAATATTATCCGAAAAAGAACGCTACAAACTAAATCACCAATTATTCCTAAACACCATTGAAGTATTACGCGGTGTTGATGAAATCTCTGATATTCTGGTGGTCAGCCGTGATTCCGATGTCTTAACGGAATCGCGCGAGTTTGGTGTGCGAACGGTAACTGAAAACGGCGCACCTGAATTGAATAACGCTCTGCGGCGAGCCTCCTTATTTTCTAGAGCATTTTCCACAGAGGGAGTTCTAATCGTTCCAGCTGATATCCCCCTGTTAACACCTCAGGACCTCAGGGATTTTCTCTCAAAAAGGACAGAACCCCCAATGTTGGTGATTTCCCCTGATCGACGGCGGCAGGGAACCAACATGCTGCTGGTCGACCCGGCTGATCTGTTGACATTTTCATATGGTCAGGATTCCTTCAACCGGCACATCGCTCTGGCCCATTCTCAAGGTGCGGATGTTGTCATTTACGAAAACGAGCGGATCGCTCTTGATCTGGATATTCCCGAAGATTTTGACCTGTTACGAGCAAGAGAATCCATACCAGTATTTATTTAAAAGGATTGCACCTCTATTAAAAAAGGAAAAGGATTATGTTAGAGAGAGTTGCTTTATATCTACAGGACGCACATAATTTACGTGATGGTTTGGATTATGTGCAATATGCTGAAAAAAGGGGATTTGAAGCAGTTTGGCAGGCTGAAAGCCGGCTTGTGAGAGACGCGATTGTCCCCATGGCAGCCTATGCTGCAGTGACTGAAGATATAAAAGTTGGATCAGGTGTCATCAATAACTGGACCCGGAATATTGGCTTGCTGGCTGCCACGTTCCTAACCCTGGATGACCTGGCAAAGGATCGGATTATATGTGGAATTGGTGCCTGGTGGGATCCTCTGGCGAAAAATGTGGGTATTGATCGAAAAAGCCCGTTAACCGCCATGGAAGAGACCGTGCAGGTGCTTAGGCAGTTGTTGAATTTGGAACGGGTTACCTTTGATGGCGACTATGTGCATGTTAACAATATCGAATTAGATGTGGTACACGGACGCCGGGAACCCCGTCATGTACCAATTTACATCGGCGCAACAGGTCCAAAAATGCTGGAACTGACCGGTCGTATTGCTGATGGCGTGGTTCTGAATTATTGTGTGCCCCCAGAGTACAATCACAACGCACTGGAGCATTTAGCGAAAGGCGCCAGGGAAGCAGGAAGAAGCCTGGATGATCTCGATCGTCCACAACTGGTTGTATGTTCTGTGGACGAGGATGGCGATCGGGCAATTGAAACCAGCCGAGAGTTGTTGACTCAATATCTGGCACAGCAACCGCACATTGCCAAAGCATCCGGTGTTTCCAAGGATGTTGTTAGGGAAATCCAATCCATCTTGGGCTGGCCTGCCACCCACGAGCAAATCATGCAGGCAAAACACCTTGTATCGGATGACCTGGTGCATCGGATCACAGCCAGCGGAACCCCAGACCAGGCACGTAAGAAAGTCCAGGAATATTTGGACAACGGCGCTACCTGTCCGATTCTCTACCCGGTAGGTGGCAATGTGAATGTTTTGATTGATACTTTTGCAACGAATTAATATGACAAAAAAACAACCCGGCTCAAAATTTTGCTTTGTTTGCGGCAAAGAGAATCCAGTTGGACTTAAATTAGATTTTTACACGACATCGCCCGGGCAATCACGTGCTGACATCATAATTTCTTCAGATTATGAAGGCTATCCAGGCATTGTCCATGGCGGCATTATTGCGGCTATCCTGGATGAAACCGGGGGACGGGCTTTTATGGAAACCCCCTCTCGGTTTATGGTGACGGCACAATTGAACATACGTTACCGAAAACCTGTTCCAACCGGAACACCCCTGGTTGTCTTGGGCACCGCCGGTGAACGTCGGGGAAGGGTGTCCCATGCGGTGAGTGAAATTCACGACCTGACAGGTGATGTGTTGGCAGATGCTGAGCTGGTACTGGTCGATATTCCACAGACAGAGTTCGCGAAATTTGACAGGGCAGACCTGGGTTGGCAAGTTTATCCTGATGAGGAGGAAGCATGATTGCTGAATATTTTCGACCATCTTCTGTAACTGAAGCTATGGAGTTATTGACTGAGCCTGATAAAACACGCAAACCACTCGGGGGCGGCACGCAATTGAGCCGAAATCAAATGAAGGAATTTGGGGTTGTTGATTTACAAGATACTGGTTTAGATCAGATTGACGTGACAATTCGTGAGGTTACCGCGGGTGCAATGGTGCGCCTGAGTGATCTGCTGACGCATTCAGACGTTCACCCTGAGATCAAACGGGCGATTCAAATTGATGCAAGTGTGAATATCCGTAATGCAGCCTCTCTGGGTGGGTGGATGGTCAGCAGTGGTGGTCGCTCCATCCTGAGCGCTGTGCTCTTGGCACTGGATGCGACCCTTACCTGGGAACCTGATAATGTTTCCATCAGGCTGGGGGATTGGCTTCCCTTACGTGCTCAGGAGTCACCGGGAACGTTGATGACCGGCATAACATGGTCGAAACAGCCTGATCTTACTTTTGAATATGTTGCACGAACACCAAAAGATCGCCCGATCTTGATAGCTGCAGTAGCTCAGTGGCCCTCCGGTAGGACGCGGGTAGCCTTGGGCGGCTATGGCGATTCTGCTGTGATTGCCATGGATGGCACGGAGGAAGAGGGCATTGATCTGGCAGCACGGGATGCTTATTTTGAGGCCGGTGACCAGTGGGCAACTGCCCACTACCGGCGGGAAGTCGCCTCAAAGTTAGCCTTGCGGTGCCTGGAAAAGCTTCACAAGTTCGAAGAAAGCGAGGATTAAGATGAAAATAACCCTCAATATTAATCAACAAGATTACCCGATGGATGTTCC
>Ga0209121_10000034_pt1 | contig 122998 bp, 116 predicted proteins | sample Cruoilmetagenom3_FD_187292 | JGI IMG/M metagenome (GOLD analysis project Ga0209121, IMG submission 187292) | Oil polluted marine microbial communities from Coal Oil Point, Santa Barbara, California, USA - Sample 3 (SPAdes) (version 2) | ecosystem: Environmental > Aquatic > Marine > Oil seeps ...
TGCTAAATTAAAGCAGTACGACCAAGCGATTGCCGACTACAACAAGGCCATTGACATTGACCCTAACCTTGCCCCGGCTTACAGCAATCGGTGCAATGATTATCTTCGTCTCAAGGAATACGATCAGGCCATTGCCGACTGCGGTAAAGCCATTGACATTGACCCTAACTTCGCCCCGGCTTACAACAATCGAGGGAATGCCCACGCTGACCTAAAGGAGTACGATGAGGCGATTGCCGACTACACCGCGGCCATTAACATTGAGCCGGACTTCGCCCTGCCTTACTACAATCAGGGCGTTGTCCACGTTCAGTTGGAGGAGTACGAGCAGGCCATTGCCTACTTCACCGAGGCCATTCGCATTGACCCCGGCTTCGCCGGGGCCTACTACAACCGGGGGCTTTCCCACTATTACCTGGGCGAGTACGAGCAGGCCATTGCCGACTTCGAGTCTTACTTGCTGCTAGCACTGCCTGATGATCCTTTCAGAACACGAGCACAGCAATACATCGAGGAACTGCAAGAACAGCGATAGACCTCAGAGCAAACCCCCCGGATCACATCCACTTGGGTCAAGGCTCGCTGCACCTGAAAGCCCCCGCTGCCTGAACCGCGACCCACCGTTGTCTACAACGGATAGCCGAACCTCGACATAGGGGGTCTTCCCTGTGAAGGGGCTTTATTCGTAGGAGCGGGGAGGGAGTATGAAGGTAACTAGGCGCGAAGCGTTACTGATGATTGGCTTTGGGCTCCTGGGTTGCCAGCCTCCAATTAAGAGGGAGGTGACACCCACGCCGGTGGGAGAGATGCCGCTGCCCACACCTACCCTAAGAAGTGAGGTATCGCTGGAGGAAGCCCTGACCAGGAGGAGGTCGATTCGGGAGTTCACAGCGGAAGGGTTGACTTCGACGGAGATCTCGCAGTTGCTCTGGGCGGCCCAGGGGATCACTGACCTGCGAGGTTTCCGCACCGCTCCTTCGGCGGGAGCCCTCTACCCCTTGGAATTATATGTGGCTACTGGTGAGGGGGTCTATCACTACTTGCCCCAGGGCCATAACCTGGCTGTTCTCTCTCCAGAAGATGTGCGTCTGGGGCTCTGGGAGGCGGGGCTGAAACAGGATGCCTTGCGGGAGGCCCCGGTGATCATCGTCATAGCCGCCGTTTATGCCCGCACGGAAGGCAAGTACGGCTCTCGGGCCGAGCAGTATGTCCACTTGGAGGCGGGACATGCGGCGCAGAATATCTTGCTTCAGGCGACCGCGTTAGACCTAGGGGCCGTGCCCATCGGCGCTTTCTACGACCAGAAGGTGCAGGAGGTCCTGGCTTTGCCCTCAGATCATGAGCCCCTTTATCTCATCCCTGTGGGACATCCGAGGTGAGACAACGGATGTGAGGCGCTCTCGAGGCGAGAGAATATGAAAAAGCCGATCTATCTGATGCCCGTGGGCGTGGTGGAAGAAGGGCTCTTGGAGGCTATCGCTAAAGCGGTCGAGAGGACCTTTAACCGCCCTTGCCGGGTAGGGGAGGGGTTAGTCGAACCGGCCTATGCTTATGACCGAAGGCGAAGACAGTATCGGGTGGGGGAGATACTCTTGTGTCTGCGGCGGCTGGATATGCCCCAGGCTCATCGGTTGTTAGGGCTGGTGGATCAAGACTGTTATACGCCCGGTCTCAACTTCGTCTTCGGCCAGGCGATGGCTGGGGGAAGGGATGCGGTGGTGGCTTTGCCCCGTCTCCGTCAGGAGTTCTATGGGTTGCCTAAAGATGAGATGCTTTTCCAGGAGCGGGCTATTAAAGAGGCGGTTCACGAGTTGGGGCACACCTATGGCTTGGGCCATTGCCCTAACTCCCGGTGCGTGATGCATTTCTCCAATAGCCTAGCCGACACCGATATCAAGGGGGTCTCTTTCTGCCGCACTTGCCGAGCGGAGTTGGATGAGGCTGGTCTTTGACCAAGAGAAGAGGTTCTCTTATTGCTTGGGGTCGCCCCCGCTTTCCCATAGTCGCCTGAGCCATTCGGGGATCTTGGCCTCTGGGATGTAATCACCCTGGGGGAGGTAGGGCTTGATATCGAGGACCGGCGTCCCATCGTAGGCGTCGAGGCCTCGCACGCGAAGGGTGTTCCCCTGGCGCTCTAAGAGTTGGACCACAGTGAGGCCTATAGGGTTGGGCCGCATGGGAGCCCGGGTGGCAAAGACCCCCACCAAGGGCATATCCTCCCTCCCTTGGGGATGAACCGTCAGGGGAATCACCTCCCTCTTTTTCTTATGGAGCCAGAAGATGACGATGATATGGGAGAACTCCTCCAACCCCTCTAGGGCCTCCAAGAACCTCTCCTCTATCACTATCTGAGAGTCGATCTCTTCCCAGGTGACATCCTGGGAGTCGGCGATGCCGTTCCTCACCCAGCCGATGGCGTCAACTTCCAGGGTGGCTAGCGGTTCCATCTTTACCCCCTTTCTGATGACAGAAGGAGTGTAACATAACCCGGGCCAGTTGTGAAGTCCGCACAATCTTGACAAAATGGGTCTAATCGGTGTTTGACGCCAGGGGGGCGCGGTGGTATCATCAATCTTCGAGGGATGTATGGCCAAGGCTCGGATTCAGAAGTCCGCAGGGGGCGTCATCTGTCAGGAGCGTAAAGGTGAGATGCATGTGGCCCTCATCGCTACCAAGGGGGGTGTTCATCCTGAGGGTTCACCCCGAAGGGAAAGATGGGGCTTGCCCAAAGGGGTAGTGGAGAAGGGGGAAGACTCCGCCCAGACGGCCCTGCGAGAGGTGGCCGAGGAGACGGGGCTTGAAGGGGAGGTCGTAGGGAAGTTGGGTTATATCGAATACTGGTTTCGCAGTCCGGAGGATAAGATACTCTACCACAAGTTCGTGGACTTCTATCTTTTGGAGTACCGATCTGGGGAGGTGGAGAAGCACGACTGGGAAGTAGAGCAAGCCCGATGGTTCCCCATCGAGGAGGCGATAGAGCGGATAGCGTTCGATAACGAGCGAGATATCCTGAGAAAAGCCAAGGAGGAATGGGAGAGAAAGAGAGATGGAGGCGATATTTCCCGACAGCGTGGTAGTGACTAACGAAAGCAAGATCGTCTTTCTCATCATCGACGGGTTGGGTGGCTTGGCTATGGAGGGTAAGGGGGGCACCGAACTCCAGGTGGCTCGGACTCCCAATTTGGATGCCCTGGCTGCTCATTCCATCTGTGGCCTCTTGGATCCGGTAGCGCCGGGGATAACGCCGGGAAGCGGCCCCGCTCATCTGGCCCTCTTCGGCTATGACCCGGTGAGATGGAACATCGGGCGGGGGGTGCTCTCTGCCTTGGGTATCGAATTTCCACTGCAGGAGAACGATGTGGCCGCCCGGGGAAATTTTGCCACTCTCGATGCCCAGGGGAAGGTGGTGGATCGACGGGCCGGGCGGATAAGCACGGAGACCACCCGAAGGTTGTGTCAGAAGATACGTGAGGCTGTGAGGCTCTCGCCCGTAGAATACTTTCTAGAGCCGGTGAAGGACTACCGGGTGGCTCTCGTTTTGCGTGGTGAAGGTTTGCATGATGGCCTCACAGATACCGACCCCCAAGCTTTGGGGGTCGCGCCTCTGCCCTGCCAGGCCACCGACCCCCAAGCGGAGGAGACGGCGAGAAGGGTAAACCGATTCCTCTCCCAGGCCCGGGAGGTCCTAGCCGGCGAAGAGAAGGCGAATATCATACTCCTGCGGGGTTTTGCCAAATACCGAAGGTATCCTTCCATGGAAGAGCGGTTTGGCTTAAGATGTCTGGCTATCGCTAACTACCCCATGTATCGGGGGCTAGCGCGGCTGGTGGGGATGGAGTTGCATCCGGTGTGCGAAGATATGAGGGGTGAGTTCGCTGCTTTGAGCGAGAGGTACCGGGAGTTCGATTACTTCTTCTTGCATGTTAAGGAACCAGACAGCCGGGGTGAGGATGGGGATTTCGAGGCCAAGGTGCGGATCTTGGAGGAGGTAGACGCCCTGGTGCCCGAGATCACCAACTTGACCCCGGATGTCTTGGTGGTGACGGGGGATCACTCCACCCCCTCTAAGTTGCGCTCCCATAGTTGGCACCCCTTGCCTGTACTTCTGCATTCCACCTACGCCCGAGTGGACGAGGTAGGGCGATTCGACGAGATAAGTTGTATTCGAGGGGGCCTGGGGAGACAGCCGATGGTCAACCTGATGAGCCTGGCCTTGGCCCATGCTTTGCGGTTGACCAAGTATGGAGCATGAGTTAGGGATGAAGGTAAGGGTGAGGCTTTTTGCTGCCTATAGAGAAGTGGTCGGTCGAGGGGAGGTGAACCTGGAGGTCGAAGGGCCCCTTTCTCCTCTCGACCTTTGGCGGAGATTGGGAGAGGAGCATCCGCCGCTTCTCGAGTTCAGCCATTCTTTGCTAGTGGCCGTCAACGGGGAGTATGCCTCCCTGGATAGGCCCTTGAAGGAGGGAGATGAGGTGGCCTTCATCCCGCCAGTGAGCGGAGGCTCTTTTCGGGTCACCGAGGAAGAGATACGATTACAGGAAGTGATAGATGAGGTGAAAAGCGAGGAGGCGGGGGCCATCGTCACCTTCTTGGGCACGGTGCGGAGCCATTCCCGAGGGCGGAAGGTGCAACACCTGGAATACGAGGCCTATCCAGAGATGGCGGAGAAGAAACTGGAGGAGATAGGCCGAGAGATGCAAGAAAGGTGGGGGATAAGGACGGCCATCGTGCAGCGGGTAGGGCATCTAGAGGTAGGGGAGGCGAGCGTGGCTATCGCTGCCGCCGCCCCTCATCGAAGGGAAGCGTTCGAGGCGGCAAGATACGCCATCGATAGGCTCAAGGAGATAGTCCCCATCTGGAAGAAGGAGGTCTATGAAGGGGGCGAGGAGTGGATAGAGGAGTAGGGCGGGTTTCGAAACCCGTCCTACTTTCTAAGGCTTCCTTTTGTTAAGGGCCGCTTACCTCGCTGATCCAAGCGAGGTAATCTTTGTTCCCGGCGGAAACCGGAATAGCGAGGATTTCGGGCACCCTGTACGGGTGGTTCTCTCTGATGAGAGATTCGATCCTCTGGTAATCCTCGCTCTTCGCCTTGGCCAGGCATATCCATTCCCCCGCCTCTTCGATTTTGCCCTCCCACCAATAGAGGCTGGAGATAGGTCCTATGATCTGGACGCAGGCCGCAGCGCGTTCTTCGACCAGGGCGCGCTGTATCTTCCTCGCTTCTTCCTCTGTGTTTGTGGTGGTGATAACCTGTATATATTCGGTCATGGTTCTCCTTGATTAGAGTTTTGCCCTTGTATCTAGGCGAGATCATCTTCACTTCCCCTACCTATGTCTTGATGTGGCACCGTGATATATTCTCGTTGCCCAACACTCATGATGGGCAAGGGATATTTTGACCAGGTTAACTAGGAAGTCTCCATCAGTCCCTTTGCCACCTCCACCGCTTCGATGGCGTTTTCGGCATAACCGTCAGCGCCGATCTCCTCAGCCCAGGAAGGGGAAACAGCCGCTCCTCCTACCATCACCTTCACCCTGTCCCGAAGCCCGACCCCCTTCAGCGCCTCGATGACCGATTTCTGTTCGGGCATAGTGGTGGTCATGAGAGCCGAGAGGAGGAGTAGATTTGGCTTCAACTCTTGCACCTTCTGGATGAAGGTCTCGGCGGCCACATCGGGCCCCAAATCTAGGACATCGAAGCCGTTAGCCACGAGCATGGTGCAGACCAAGCGCTTGCCTATCTCGTGGATGTCGCCTTCCACCGTGCCCGCTATTGCACTGCCCAATCGCTCCCGTTCTTGGTGCCTCCTCTTGAGTTCCGGCTCCAAAACCGCAAGGGCTGCCTGCATCGCCTCCGCTCCCATCACCAACTCGGGGAGGAAGAAATCGCCTTTCTCGAAGAGTTCCCCCACCTTTTGGATGCCCACTATATAGCCCTTGTTTATCGCCTCTAAGGGTGGGATCTCAAGGTGGAGGGCCTCTTGCGCCAGTTCGACGGCTCTCTCCTTTTCGCCGTCGATAACCGCCTGGACCATGCGAATGAATAGTTCATCGTGGACCATATCATCTCCTCTCTATTATGAGCCAGAGATAGTGATCCTCCTCTTGGGAGGCGAGCACCCTTCCTCCTTCTGTCTCGAAGAGATCGACTAAGTCCTCCAGTCCGCTGAAGCGACTTCGCATCAACAGCAACCTCTCACCCAGAGCCACGGTCTTCACCGCCCACCGTTTCACATTGGGCTCCTGGACGACCAAGCGACCGTGGGAGGAGAGGACCCGAACCAGTTCTTGGGCAGCCCCACTCTGGTTGTGAAAGTGGTGAAAGGCGTCTACCACCAGGATACGGCTGAAGCGGTCATCGGCGAAAGGAAGCGCTTCCACCTCGCCTCGCACCGCTGTCAACCCTTTTCTGGTAGCCTGACGCACCATCCCTGCTGAGTTGTCTAGGATGATTACCTGCCCGACCTGGTCGTGCAGGGTTTGGGCCACCCGCCCAGTCCCACCACCCACATCCAGGAGGCGGCCTGGAGTCGGCAAATCTAGGAGTTTCTTCAGATAAGCAGGGTCAGGTGAGCCAAAGATACGGTCATAGGAGGAAGCCATCAGGTCGAAGTGGCCGGTCAGCGGCAACGGTTAGACCTCTCTTCCTTGGAGAGGGAGTATATTCTCCTTCCCCAAAGCCTTCAATACCCCCTCTACCATTAACGGCTCGGGCACGGCCCCGTCAACGAAGTGGGTCTCGTTGATCACCGTGCGGGGCACTCCTTGCACTTGGTATTTGATGGCTAGATGAGGGAACTCCATGGCCTCGAGGGCATCGGCCTGGATCTGGTCGCTCTCTAGAGCCATCTTATGCGTCAGGACGACCGCCCGGGGGCAGTATGGACAGGTGGGGGTGGTGAAGACTTGCATATGCACCGGCTCATCGATTTGGGCCAGGGCGGCTTTCGTCTCCTCCGAGAGGCTCGATTGGCCGGAGGAGACGGTCTTTATATCCTCAATGAGGGCGCTGAACTCGTACCCCGCGGGGACGCCGTAGTAGCGGATGCCATAGTCCTTCTCCCCTGGGGATGGGCCTTGGGGGTTTACCCCCAGGATAACGATGGCTGGGATCTTATCCACCTCGTACTTCTCTGCTACCTCTTTGTCGGTGATGAAGTTGTAGATCTCGGCGGTCACCTTGTCGGAGAGGGCAGCCACTTCTTCGACCATCATCCTGGTCTCTTCACAGTACTCGCATTCGATCTTCTGAGTGAACATCCCCAGTTTCACCGGGTTAGCCAAGCCCTCGAACTGCTTCTGGACCTGTTCCCTTTCTCTCTCTTTCAAGATAGGCACAGCGCGCTCCTTTCTAGTCTCTGTTATTTGGCCAAGTGGTTATGCCGATTAGAGCCAAGATGAGATGTAATGTACCTAAGTAGCCAACTATCGCGGCTAGACCCAGGCTGAAGATACCACTGTCGCTGAGATCTTGGATCCCTCAGCGGGTCATTTCCCGCCGATCTGCATCCCCTCGATGCGGATGGTGGGGGCTCCGGTAGAACCGTAGAAGGGCACAAACCGTAAATCGTCGGCGATAACTGTGATATTCTTCAATATCTCCCCCAGGGTGCTAGCCACGGTAACCCCGCTAACCGACTTTGTCACCTCCCCCTTTTCGATCCAGAGCCCGTTGGCAGCCACCGAGTAATCGCCGCTTACGGGGTTTATACCTCCGGTATTTAGAGTGCTTTTGACATAGAAGCCAGCCTCCACCCCTCTGATGAGTTCTTCTCTCGATAGGGGGGAGGGCTCTAGGTAGAAGTTAGTAGGGGAGACCCTGGGCAGATGGCGATAGGATCCTCGGGTCGCGTTCCCTGTGGATCGAGTTCCATCCTTCTGGGCGGTATAGTGGTCGTAGAGGAGATGGTTTAGCACCCCGCCCTCCATCACTCGGGTGAGCGAGGTGGGGACGCCTTCTCCATCGAAGGGGGCGGAGGCGTAGCCTCGCGGCAGGCGGCCGTTATCCACCAGGTTCACCGCCTCCGAGGCTACCTTTTGGCCCAACTTGCCCAGGAGAAAGGAGCGACCTCTTTGCATAGCCTCCCCGGTGAGGGCTTCTGATATGAAGAAAAGGAGTTCGGCCCCAGCGAAGGGGTCCAAGACCACGGTCGCTCTCTGGGTGCCAAGGGGCTTGCCGCCTAGAAGTTCCAGGGCTCTTTTTCCCGCTTCTTGCCCAATAGCGGTGGGGTCGAGTTCGCCGTAGAAGTTGGAGAGGCCCACCCCCAAGCCCGCTACTTGGCTCTTCTCGTCGCGGGCTACCGCTCGCAGATAAGTGGCGGTTACCGTTCGCTCATAGGAGTCCGCCAAACCTCGAGAGTTGGCCAGATATATATGCCAAGCCTCATCTTGATAGGTACAGCGGATGGTGGCTACGATGCGAGGGTCAAGAGAGAGGGCCGCCTCTTCCACCTCCTTGGCCAAGGCGACCTTCTCTTCAGGGGGAACGGTGTCCAGCGCCGGGTCGTAAAGGGCCAAATCTTCCTCTTCTATGGGTTGGGGTTGGGGCAAGGAGCGGTACTCGTCGGGGTCGGCGCTCTCGGCCAAGGTGAGGGCGTCTCTCCAACTCTCCTCGACCCCTTGAGGGCTCAAGTCGGAGGTATAAGCGTAGCCCATACGACCTTCTTTGATGACCCGCACTCCCAGCCCCTTGGGGGTGGCCTGAGATAGTTGTTCCACCTGTCCTTTGTTGACCCCCACCATGGTCGTCTGACCAGCCATGATGAGCGCCTCTGCCTCGACTCCTTTCCTGGAGACTTGCTCGACTACCGCCTGGGCCAATCTTAAATAGTCCATCGCTTCTCCACCAGCCTGCTCGCTGGACATAGGCTACTCTGTGCCTCCCACGATTATCTTGGGGATACGAAGGGTGGGTTGGCCCACGCCCACGGGCACCCTTTGCCCCTTTCCACAGCGCCCGAACCCTTTATCCATCTCGAAATCGTTCCCTACCATGTCGATCTCGCTCAAGATGGCAGGGCCGTTCCCCATCAGATTGGCCCCTCGGATGGGGGCGGTGATCTTGCCATCTTCTATGAGATACCCCTCGGTGACGCTGAAGACGAAGTCGCCCTTAGCCACATCCGCCTGGCCTCCACCCAACCGTTTGACGTAGAGCCCTCTCTTGACCGAGCCTATTATCTCTTCCAGATAGCTATCGCCGGGAGCGATGATGGTGTTGGTCATGCGAGGGAGGGGAAGGTATCTAAATGACTCACGGCGTCCGTTCCCTGTGGAGCGTGCTTTCGCCTTCCTAGCCTCTGCCAAGTCCCACATATAACCCTTGAGAACCCCTTGATCTATGAGGATGGTGGGCTGAGAAGGGGTGCCGTCGTCATCGAAGCGGAAGGAGCCTCGTCGAGCCGGAAGAGTGCTGTCGTCTATGAGGGTGATGAGGGAGGAGGCTACCTTCTCACCGATGCGACCAGCGAAGACGGAGGAGCCTTGATTTATGAAGTCCGCTTCCAGAGCGTGGCCGCAGGCCTCGTGGAATAGGACACCGCCCCAGCCGTTGCCCATCACCACCGACATCTCTCCCGCTGGTGCAGGACGGGCATCCAGCATCCTCACCGCCGACTGGGCTAACTCTTGGGCCTCTGCCAGGGGATCGATTCTGTCGAAAACCTCTAAACCCGACTGAGCCCCGATCCCGGAACGGATGGTTTGGATGATGCCTTTATCCTGAGCCACGACCGCTATCCGTATCTCGACGATCTCCCGGTCGTCCTCTGCCCAGAGCCCCTGGGAGTTATAGATCCAGACCTGTTGTCGGTATTCCAAGTAGCCGGCCTGGACTTGGCTCACCCGAGGGTCGTAGCCCCGGGCTGCCTGATCGATCCGATGGAGGAGTTTGGCCTTCTCCCTCTCGGAGAGGCTATCCAAGGGCTTCTCTATGGGAAACTCTAAGGGGCTCAAACAGCGGGTGAAATCCAAAACCTGAGTTCTATGGGAGCCTTTGGCTGCTGAGGCGGCGGATCTAGCGGCTCTAAGTAAGCTTTTGCTGGACAGGTCGTCGGTGTAGGCGTAGGCCGCGGTATCTCCGTAGAAGACCCGAATGCCAGCCCCCCGGTCGGCTCCACGGAGGGCGTGCTCTATTTGGGACTCCTCCAACTCCAGGCTGAGGGAGGTTCTATCTTCCAGATAGATCTCCGCTAGATCTCCACCGTTTCGTAGGGCTTCATCGAGTATCCGTCGGACAGTATCTGGATCGAGCATATCGTCCTCCCACTTTAGAGCCTATGACACCGGAAGAAATGGCTCCCTCTCATCCGGTGCTTCCCATAGAGGAGTGATGACGCTGTAGATTACCCCTAGGATGACATAGGGAAAGGAGAACCATTAGAGGGAGGTTCTTGGCTACCGTTTCTCTAATCCAGGATAGTTGCACTTTGCCTCGCCTGATAGGGTTGGTGAACGACCCGGTTAAAGAGTTGAAGGCTTCCCTAGGGCCCGGGCCATGGAGGCGATATGTTGCGGCGTGGAGCCGCAGCAGGCGCCGATGATCCTCACCCCCAGTTCGGCATACCGGAGGGCGTATTGGGCCATAACCTCCGGGGTGGCGTCATACTGGGTGCGTCCCTGGAGGAGACGGGGGAGGCCAGCATTGGGCTGGGCCACGAGAACGGCCTCTGGACAGGTCTCCCTCATCTCCTCCATCACCTTCTCCACCTCTTGGGGGCCGGTGCCACAGTTGGCCCCCATCGCCTCTACCCCCCAACTACTGAGGGTTTCTGCCGCCTTCCTGGGGCTGACCCCCATGACGGTGTGTAACTTGGTGTCGAAGGTCATGGTGCAGACAAGGGGCAAGTTGGTACTTTCCTGCGCCCCGTTTATGGCCGCTTCCACCTCCTTGAGGTCGGCCATGGTCTCGATGATGAGAAGATCAGCCCCCCCATCGGCTAACCCTTTGGCCTGCTCAGCGAAAGCCTCTCTCGCCTCTTCGAAGGTGAGGGTCCCCAGAGGGGGGAAGAACTCCCCCGTGGGGCCCATGGAGCCGGCTACTAGGGCATCGCCTGCCTCTCTGGCTAATTCCGCTGCCCCGCGGTTGAGTTCATAGACTTTCTCTTCCAAGCCGTACTTGGCTAGCCTAAACCGATTGGCACCAAAACTGTTGGTCAGGATCATCTCGGAGCCGGCGGCGACATACCCCCGATGGATGGCCAGGACTTTCTCCGGATGAGTGAGGTTCCACTCCTCGGGAGCATGCCTCTTTTCCAACCCTGCGGCTTGGAGCATGGTCCCCATAGCCCCGTCAGCCAAGATTATCTCACCAGTAGCCAACATCTCTAGGAACCCCATTCTTCTCCCTCTACCCCTTGGTCTTTCCGCCAGCGATTATACCATGCTCAGGGTTCCGCTACAAGAGGAGCCTTTATGAACTCATTGCTCCCTGATGCTGAATGAGATATAATAGGTTTAAAATGGCCCAGGAGGTTCCCTATGCCACCGGAAGTTATCACCGCTGATTTCTTCACCAACCAGCATCGGGTCAGGGGGCGGATCTTCACCGGCGACCGACGGCTCACCGATGTCCTCAATGACGAGTTATATTCCTATGTGGAACTTAGTAAGGCGGAGGTGGCGCGGGTCATCGAACCGGAAAAAGTGGTCTATAGCTATCCCTCTGTAATCCTTATGAAGGAGGCTATCGTCTTCGCTCTGCTCACCGGTGCAAGGAGCAATGGCACGGCAAGTCGCATCTCCAAATATGTGGAAAAGAAGCCATACGATGTGCTCCTTACCGTCCTACCCTATGAGATCTCGGGGAGGTTGTATCTGCGAGGCACTGGCGATCCGTGCATCCTTATGATCAGGGAGACGGGCCATTTTGTGCCCCTGACCCAGGCCCGGGCGGTCCTCACCCTCTACCCGAAGGCGATATTCTCCGGGGATGTGGCCATCGTGAACAAGCGGCTCATGGAGATGGTGGGAGTGCTGGAGACCCCGGATACGACCCCTTGAGGGGAGAACAACTGGTGCTGGCTGAAGTTGCCTCCCCCGGCCCCTGGCCTGCCACGTGCCAGGGCAGGCAGGACAGGCTGGTACGCCTTGGGGCAGGCTGGCAATCAAAACGTAGGGGAGGCCCTTCCCTTGAGGCCTCCTGTCTTTCGGGCGGGGACAAGCCCCGCCCCTACAGTTACAACGTAGCGTCCGAGCCTGTCTCGGACGAGGAATCGGAAGAACCTGTAAGGCAGGTTGCCATACCTGCTGGACAAGGCTCAAGGCAGGCCGACCGATATCGATCGGCCTTTTTGGTATAGCCAAAACGGGGAAACGGTGTTAAGATAAGAGGGAGTGATAGCGGCGTTTGCAAAGGGCGACTTCTATGTCTACCCCCATGCGGAAGCAGTATCTAGAGATCAAGAAGCGGTACCCTGATGCTATCGTTTTCTTCCGGCTAGGCGACTTCTATGAGACCTTCGACGAGGACGCAAAGACGGTCTCTCAGATATGCGACATTGTCCTCACCTCTCGGCCGGTCTCTAAGGGTAAGCGGGTGCCTATGGCGGGGGTGCCCCACCACGCCGCCGATGGGTATATCGCCAAACTCATCGGGGCCGGGCACAAAGTGGCCATCGTGGAACAGGTGTCAGAGGAGCCTCAGCAAGGACTGATGCTCCGCGATGTGGTGCGAGTAGTTACTCCAGGGACGGTGGTGGAGCCCACGCTCTTGGAGGAGAAGCGGAACAACTATCTGGCCGCCTTGGTGGTAGAAGAGGATAGGGCAGGGGTAGCCTATATTGACATAACGACAGGAGAGTTCGCCACTACGCAACTGGACGGGGACGATGTGCGGAAAGAGGTGGAGGAGGAACTCTCAAGGTTGCAGCCCGTGGAGTGCCTAGTGGAGGAGGGTGAGGGGTTTAGGCCCTCATTGGAGGGGGTGCACTTCACCCCCTATGACTCCTGGCGGTTCGAGGTGGAACGGGCTGGGCAGGCGCTCTTGGCGCAGTTTGGCGCTTCGTCGTTAGAGGGGTATGGGTGCCAGGGTTTGCCCTTGGCCATAAGCGCCGCCGGGGCTATCGTCCAATACCTGGAGGAGACGCAAAAGGCGGCTCTGGAACAACTAGACGGCCTGAGGACCTACTCCACTGAGGCTTTCATGACCCTCGATTCCGCCACACGGCGGAACTTGGAACTCACCCAGACCATCCGCACTCGCTCCGTCCAGGGCTCTCTCTTAGGGGTGATAGATGCCACGGTCACCTCTATGGGAGGACGGCTCCTCCGTCGCTGGCTGAGCCAGCCGCTTCTGGAGATGGAGAGGTTGAACCGGCGTTTGGATACGGTGGAGGCCCTCCACAGCCAGGGGGCGCTGCGGGCGGAACTCCTCTCCCTTCTCAGGGGGGTTAGGGACCTGGAGCGGCTTATAGGGAGGGTAGTGCAGGGGATAGCGGGGCCCAGGGATCTATTAGCGGTTCAGATGAGTCTAGAGGTGGTGCCCCAAATCAAAGAGACCCTCGCCCAGTTCTCTCTCCCTCCCCACCATCCTTTGCTGGAAGTGGCGCTAGATCCCTGCTCAGAGGTGGTGGAACTGGTCGCTAAGGCGATCGCCGAGGACGCCCCGGCCACATTAGGCGCTTCAGGGGTGATCGCTCCTGGCTTCTCTCCGGAGTTAGATAAACTCTTGGCCGCGGCCAAGGAGGCCAAAGAGTGGGTGGCTGGTCTGGAGCGGAGAGAGCGGGAGAGGACAAGGGTTAAGTCGCTTAAGGTGGGTTACAACAAGGTCTTTGGCTACTACATCGAGGTGACGAAGGCCAACCTGGATAAGGTTCCGGAGGAGTATATCCGCAAGCAGACCTTGGCTGGCGCGGAGCGGTACATCACCCCGGAACTGAAGGAATACGAAACCCTTATCTTAAACGCCCAAGGGAGGAGTGCCGAACTAGAGGCCCAGGTCTTCCGTCAGGTTTGTCAGGAGGTGGCGCTATACGCTCCTCGGCTCCTTTCCACCGCCCGGGCCTTGTCTCGCCTGGACGTCTGCACTGCCTTGGCGGAGGTGGCGGCGCGCAATAACTACGTGCGCCCTCTGCTCACCGAGGAGAAGGAGATATATATTGTCGCGGGGCGCCATCCGGTGGTGGAGTTGACCCAAAGGGAGGAGCCTTTCGTCCCTAACGACGCCCATCTCACCAGCGAGGAGCAGATCATCGTCCTCACGGGACCCAATATGGCCGGGAAGTCCACTTATCTCCGCCAGGTAGCTCTCATCGTGCTCATGGCCCAGATGGGCTCGTTTGTCCCCGCCGATGAGGCCAGGATCGGCTTGGTGGACCGGATCTTCACCCGCATCGGCGCTCAAGACGAGATCAGTGCTGGCCAGAGCACCTTCATGGTGGAGATGCTGGAGACCGCCAACATCCTCCACCACGCCACCGATAGGAGCCTCCTCATCCTAGACGAGATAGGGCGGGGGACGAGCACCTACGATGGCATATCCATCGCCTGGGCGGTGGTAGAATATATCCATAACCACCCTCACCTTAGGGCAAAGACGCTCTACGCTACCCACTATCACGAGTTGACCGAACTAGCCCGGTTTCTTCCCCGAGTGCGCAACTACAACATGGCCGTGACCGAAGAAGGAGACCAGGTTATCTTCTTGCGTCGAGTCGTCCCCGGGGGGATGGACAAGAGTTACGGAATTCATGTGGCTCAGTTGGCTGGCCTTCCCAGGGCGGTCATCCATCGGGCCCAGGAGATCCTGGAGGAGTTGGAGGAGGGTGCGCCCCGCTCCCCGATGAGAGCGCCGAAGGCAAAACAACTTCCCCTTTTCTCCCTGGAACACCCCCTCCTGGAAGAGTTGAAGGATTTGGATGTGGATTCCCTCTCGCCCATAGAGGCGTTGAATAGGCTCTACGAGTGGCGGGAGCGCGTCAAGGGGGAGTCCAACAAAGCAGAGTAGTTTTTAGGGTTTTAAGGAAGGTATTGCTTTGAGGCGTGCAGCGTGCTATAATATTATATAATCTAAAGCCAATATCGAAGGAGGAGAGATATGAGTGCGCAGTGGAAGTGGGTCATTGGTATCGGGTCTATCGTGGTGATTTTTGCCCTGCTGGCCTGTGGCATCTTCTTGGGCTGGCGCTACTTCTTTCCCGAGAAGCCCTCCGTGGAGATTGCCGCTCCACCGAGCAACTACGAGACAGTAGAGGGTGATGAGGTAACGGTAGAGGCCAGAGCCACCGGGCGCTCCATCGTGAGGGTGGAGTTGTGGGTGGATGATGGGCTGGTGGATAGTGCTAGCAGCCCCAGCCCCCAGGACGCCTTCAGCGCCGCGCTGACATGGCCGGCCTCCGGGGTTGGCCCGCACACGGTGGAGGTGAGGGCCTACGATGGCAGGGGGCAAGCCAGCGAGCCAGCGGCCATCGTCCTCATAGTGGCCACTGGGGTGGCCGAGGCAACGCCCACGGCTACCGAGGAGGTGCCATCTGAGACGCCTACCCCGACGACGTCCCCTACAGCGACGGCTACCTCTCCACCGGGAGCCACTGCCACGCCCACCAGTCCTCCTACCGCTACGCCCACGGAGACGCCCACTCCCGAGCCCACCGATACCCCGGCTCCCACGGCCACGCCGTGTCCAGCAGTGGCCGATTTCTGGGCTGATCCTGATACGGTGGAGGTGAATGTCACATTCAAACTGAAGTGGCATGTGGAGTGTGTGTCGGCCATATATCTTAGCGGACCGGGGGTGGGTGACCATGTGGCCGTCACTGGGCCAGATGGTGAAAAGGAGTTATCTCGGGCCGACCCAGGCGATTACGACTACACCCTCCACGTGGAAGCCCCTAGCGGGGATTTCGACAAAAATGTCACCGTGACGGTCATACCCGCAGGGCCTACCGAGGTGACGGTGAGGGTGCGTTTCAGCGAGGTTCATTGGGCAGATATACCTGAGTACAAGTGTCCAGGAGGTGTATGTAACACTTTCCTACGAGTGTACGTAAATGGTCTTCCCATGAAGGAGTTACCGGGTGCATATCCAGACTCCTATTTCACCGGCGTGACGGATGCTCACACAAGCTTCTTCAATTGGGAGACTGATCCCTTCACCATGAATAGCGACCAACCGTTAGAGATTGAGGTGCGAGGATTGATTAACCGTGAGCATTATAGCGATCCCTATGGTCCGTATGCTCCTTATTGGATAGACAGGGCCACGGTAACCTGGGATCCAGTTACTGCTGGGGAAGGGGATCATTCCCTCGAAAGCAACGGTGAGTTTGAAGGTCGCTTCCGGATCAATCTGGTGAGAGTTACAATCGATTAGGTGATAGCGGCTTGGCGCTGGTCTAGATCATCGGAGAGCACGAGGCCCACCCATGTTCGGTGGGCCTTTCTCTTTTTGCTGTTGGTAGGCTGGTGGGGATTGTCGCTCAGATGTAGCGTCTGAGCCCGCCTTGAGCGTTTGGCAAAGGCTTTATCTTTATCTCGGACGTCCATCCGTCGCCGTAAACGGCGACGCTACATATACTAGCCCTTGTTGACGGCGCGGGCGGGATGTGCTACGATGCAATCAAAGGAGGGAGCCATGAAGACCAGTAGGTATTGGCGGTGGCATTTCTGGCTGGTGGTCTGTTTTTTGATTATGGCGGCGTTGGCTTGTACCCTCCCCTGGCCCAGGAGGGGGGCTGGGCCTAGTGTGGTAATCGATAGCCCTTCCAGCGGAACCACGGTGGAGGTAGGGCAGGAGGTGACCATACAGTCCACTTCCACCGATGCGCAGGGGGTAGCCAAGGTGGAACTTTGGGTGGACGAGGCTACAGTACATACCGATTCCAGCCCCGTGGCCAAGGGTCAGACGCCTTTCTCTGTCTTGCAGTCTTGGACCCCCCTCAGTCCGGGGGAGTACACTATATTAGTGAAAGCCTATAACGCGGCCGGTCAGGTGGGCGAGTCGGAAGCGATAACTTTGAGTGCAGTGGAGGCTATCGGCGAAGCGAGTCCTACGCCATCTTTGGAGGCCACCGAGACCCCTACTTTGGTGGTGGCCAGCCCGACCCCCACATCTACTCCCACCCTTACCTCTACGCCTACGGGGGTCGCCCCTACGCCCGTGGATACGGCCACTCCCACCTCGACCCCTACGGCGACGCCACCCGCTGGCCCCTGCCTGCCAACCTCCGTGACCACCATAGGCGTGGGAACGCATCCCAAGGGGGTGGCTACGGGAGCCAATAAGGTTTACGTGGGGCTCCATGATGTGCCCCAGGTGAAGGTGATCGACCGGGCGAGCAACACAGTGGTGGCTACCTGGGATACGAAGGCCGCCGCGGGCCTAGGTCGCTACGCTAATGGAGTAGCCATTTCTCACGGCCGGGTCTATGTAGCCAACCGCAATGGGAACAATGTGTCGGCCATCCTCATCAGTAACCCGGCAGATGTGCAGATCATACCGGTGGGTGTTCACCCCTTTGGTGTGGCAGCCGGAAGCGACTACGTTTTCGTAGCCAACTTCGATTCCAACAGCGTGACTGTCATCAATAGCAGCGACCTGGGGACGAACACGATAGGTGTGCCCGGCAACCCAACTATGTTAGCCACTATAGGCAATAGCGCCTATGTGGCCAGTTGGTCGGGTGGGGTCTATAAGGTGGGAAGCGATGGCTCGGTGACTCAAGTTCTTTCTTCCGACCAGGGCCGCTTCTTCGGAGTGGCCGCCAATCCCGCCACTGCCAGGGTCTATATCAGCGATCAATCGGATAATAGCGTTGAGGTGCTCGATACCAACACCAATACTATTGTGGCTACCATTTCTATGCCTGCCGTGCCCCATGCTCTGGCGGTCAACTCTGGCAGCAATCGGATCTACATCGTTGCTGCCGCGGAGAGCAAACTCTACATTCTGGATGGGGATACCAATCAACTGGTGGACAGCGTGACTATTGGCCAGCAAGGTGTACCCTGGGGAGGCGAGGGCATTACACTCTACGGAGACCGCATCTATGTAACCGACTACGAGGGAAGCACGGTTACCGTCCTTGACGATTCAGCCTGTGATTAAGAAGGAAAAAAGGGCGTCCCTGCGGACGCTCAACTCTGTTTCGGTGATTCCTATGGAGGTATTAACCGTATTAGCCGGCGGAACTTTCTTTTGCCTACCTGGAGGACAGAATCACGATCTAGAGGAAGGTCGATCTGCTCGGCCTCGATTTTCTCTCCGTCAAGCCGTACTCCTCCTTGGTTAATAAGCCTGCGAGCCTCGCTCTTACTTTGTGTTAGCCCTAGATGGTAGAGGATATCAACCACAGAGCACTTGAGGGAATTGGCTGTTAGAGAGGCCAAAGCCCCAGCGGGCATTTGAACTATTCCTGAGCGGAAGCCGAAATCGAGATATACTATTATCTGGCCATCAGCCGTTCGACTTGGTGGCTCCGCCGCAAGTAGAGAAAATTCACGGGACGGCGCTTGGCTCGGTGGTAGAGGAACTCTCCTTGTACTTCCTTGCTTCTTCACCTCCACCTTAGGAATGTATTCAGAACGGGGTATCTCAGAAGGTAGTTCCCTGTCCCGGAAGATGCGGATGAACTCTCTTTCTGCCTCTTGCGCCGCTTGAGGGCCGTGGAATTGGGTTATGATCTCCCGACCCAAGCGCATCTTCAGGTCGCGGGGGTTGACCGTTCCCTCCTCCAAAGCGCGAGACATCTCCTCTATCTCCTCATCGGGGAGGTCGGTGGTGAGGGTGAAGTAGGTGATGAGCATCTCGTCGGTGATGGACATGACCTTACCGTACATCTTATCAGGGGGGTCGATGAAGTTGATGGTATTGTCGAAGGTCTTGCTCATCTTGCGCCCATCGGTGCCGGGCAAGAGGGGCACTAGGAAAACATCCTGGGGCGGCAGCCCCATCATCCTTTGCAGTTCGCGACCGGCCAGGTTGTTGAACTTCTGGTCGGTACCCCCGAACTCCACATCTGCTTCGATGGCCACGGAGTCGTAGGCTTGAAGGAGGGGGTACATCAACTCCATTAGCGTCAAGGGGAGCCCCTCCTCGTACCGTTGGCGGAAGGTCTCATGGGCCATCAGTTGCCCCAGGGTGAAGCGGCTGGCTAGGTTGAAGAGATCGGCCAGGGTGAACCCCTCGTACCACTCACTCTGCCAACGCACCTCCGTGCGTTCCTCATCTACGATGATGAAGAACTGTTCCATGTAGGTCTGGGCGTTGGCCTTGACCTCTTGCGGGGTGAGCATGGTGCGGGTCTCATCCCTACCGCTGGGGTCGCCGATCTGGGCCGTCCAGTCTCCGACCACCAGGACCACCTGATGACCGAGTTCTTGGAGTTGGCGGAGTTTCCGCAAGACCACCCCATGGCCGATGTGCAAGTCGGGCTGGGAGGGGTCGACCCCGAGTTTGAGGCGGAGCGAGCGCCCAGAGGCTAACTTCTCTCGAAACTCCTCTTTGACGATTATCTCAGCCACGCCTCTGGTAAGGATTTGCTCCAAATCTAGTTTCCTCGAATTCATCGCCATCCTCGGTATGGAAAAGGCCTGTGGAGGGATTATACCACAAACCAGAGGGGAGGCTAAAGTAGGGGAGGCCCTCGTGGCCTCCCGAAAGTGGGAGGGGACCCTTCGCTGCGCTCAGGACAGGCAAGCCCCTCCCCTACATAAAAATATGGATACAGGCTAGGGGGTGTAGTTCTTCAGGATGAGGGGAAGGTGGAGGAAGGTCACCGGGCATCCGGATGGGACCGGGGCCGAGAACTCAGAGGTATCGCCAGTGGTAAGGTCGGTGATGGTCGCTGTAACCATGAGGCCATGGAGCGAGCCGGAGGCAGGGTAAAAGGTGAAGGAAAGACCGTCTGGCGACCAGTCGAAGGTGCCCTCTTCGTAGAACCAGCCTTGGCCATCAGCGTCGGAGAAAACCTCAACGGCAACGCTGGGCCAAGCGATGCGCGTCGAGCCGCCAACAGCGTCGCAAGCGCCGGGGCTTAGGCTTGGGGAGGCGAGCATATTGTTCCCCCCGCCGGAGAGGTTGATGCCCCCCAATGAGTTGCTATGGATGCTGTTTTGGGTGATGGTGTTGCCGGTGGTACCAGCCTCATTCACAAGGACTCCGAGATGACCGTTGTAAGCGATGATGTTGTTCGGGCCCACGGTGTTATCGTGTGCTCCATCGTGGATGTATATGCCGTGATAGGTGTTGCCCAGAGGTTGGGTACCGGTGCGGTCGGTGCCGATGTAGTTGCCCTCGATGATGTTGCCAGTAGTCGTCGAGCCCCAGAGTGCGATGCCACTGTGGTTGCCGGAGATGAGGTTTCGGTCGGCCTCGGTGGGACCTCCGATGGTGTTGTTTTGGGCCACATCATCGAGAGAGATCCCACTACCAAAGGAGCCCAGGACAGCGGTCCCTGTGGCATCGGTGCCGATGTAGTTGCCGATGATGGTATTGTAGTTACCCCAGATTCTGATCCCCTGGCCTGTACAACGGATGACCAGGCCCTTTATGGTGGTGTGCGAAGTCGGAGATGAAAGACGAAAACATACGGTCCCTACGGGTGCCGTCTCTCCCGAGATCTCGATCTCCGGGCCGTAGGAGTTGGTGTCTCCTTGGTTGGCAGCCTGGGTTGTACCATCGATGGTGGGTCCCTCAGGGCTCCAGATAGAAGGCAGAGCAGAGTCAATCGTGATGATGCAGGTGATACCGTCACAGCCGGGGCCAGGGTTGGGGATGTTGAACTCGATGGTGCTGGAGTCGCCATCTGCGTTGGCGAGGTTGATGGCCTCGCGAAGGGTACAATCGCCGGAGGGGAGTGGGTCACAGGAGCCATCGTCATCATCAGCGGTGGTGTTGACGGTGTAGATGGTACCTACAAATAGAGATGGGCTTGATTTGGGCACTGCACGGGTAGGGAGAGAGATGAGGCCGAGAAGGAGAAGGGAAAGAGAGAAAACGGTCAGGACGCGATTCCTCCTGCCACTCAAGGGCTTCGGACAGAAACGCATGGTATTCCTCCTTTCCTGGGCAGCAAAGACGCGTATCTACACCTATCATATCACGGAGGGAGGTGGGTGTCAATAGCGGTGGGCGCAGACTAGTAGTTCTTCATGATGAGGGGCAAGAAGACTCGCTTGCAGTAGTCACTGAGAGTGTTCTCGTCCGCCCCGATGTCTATGAAGCAATCATAGGGGCGAGGATCTCCATCGAAATCAGTGGAGGGCGCTCCGGTGAAGGTACCTTTGTTGATGGCTGGGGAGTCCACTTGCAGGTGATAGTCATTGGCCGAGGGGCCCACAAACCGGGGGTCGGCAGAGATGTCATGGGTGCCAGCGCTCACGTTCTGGTAATTGGAATCGTTCCCCCAGACATCGTTGTAGTCAATGGTGAGGGTGATAGGGGCCCAGCCCTGGATACCGTATGTGTTGGAGACGATGATGTTGTTGGCGATGGTGGAAGAGGAAGCCGACGCGCCTATGCCTCCATTTGCATTGAAGGCGATGGTGTTGTTGACTATGGCCAGCGAGGTATCGAATACCCAGAGGCCATCATAATCGCTATGGGCCACGATGTTGTTGCTCACCGTCACCGGTGCGGCACGCGATATAAGGATTCCAGCGGTGTTGCTCAATATGGTGTTGGCGTCTATATGGCTGGGGGCGGTCGTCTTTTGGATATAGATGCTTCCTTTGAGCTCAACTTCCACATTTCGCTCAATATGGTTCCCGCTGATCTCAGCGGAGCCGCGGTATACGCTTATCCCACCTCCATAACAGTCTGCTGTGTTGCTGATGATGTCATTGCCCGTTATTTTGGCGGTAGAGTCGTCTGCCCTTATCCCCCCGCCACTACTGTAGGTGGTCATGTTTCCGGTGATGACACTGTTGGTTACGGTGATGGTCGATGAGTAAGCGTATATCCCTCCACCCCCCATAGAGGCGGTGTTGCTGATAACGTTCGTGTCGCTGATGAGGGCGGTCGCGCCACCCCAGAGATAGATGCCGCCCCCGTAAGAGTCACTGCTGTTGTTCTCGATGGTGCTGCTTTCGATCCGCGCCGTTCCCCCCCCCGACCTCGATGCCCGGGCCTCCCGTGTTGTCCCGAACGGTGACGTCCGTTATCGTGATATCGGCGCTGGTGAAGATACCTCCATAGCTGCCGCCGGTGAGGATGAAGTTGGACAGGTCTAGGTTGGAACTGGCATACACTACGCCAGAGCCCGGTGCCTGGTCGTTGACGGTGGTGGAGTAGCCGGAACTCCATACGTCAGCGATGTCAGGACAATCACCCATGGCCGAGAGCCAATACCCCCCTTTTAGGGTCAGGGCCTTGGCTATGACCAGGGTTTCGGTGTAGGTCCCCAGATAGACCCGGATCTCATCGCCGCCAGTGGCTTTGTCGATGGCACCCTGGATGGTGGCGCAGGGGTGGCAGGTGCTGATGCAAGAGTTATCATCGCTCGGCGACCGGGGCCCGCCCACAAAGTAGATGTCAGAGTTAGCCGCTGTTTTGGGGGGTAGGGCCAGGAGAGCAGCAAGGGCGATGAGAAGCAGGGGAAAAGAGACGATAAGGGCGGCTGCCTTGGCCTTTCTGCGTTTCACCTTCCCTCTTTTCTGACCGGGGTAAAATGCGAAAACGGAGGGGACAAAACCTCTTTTATAGTTATACCACCTCAAGAGTGATCAGTCAATGATTTCGGTTGTAGGGGGCACCCTTTTGGAGTAGAATAGCCGAGGCGGGAGGGGGAAGGACTTGGAAGAGAGGGGTCGGGCTGTGCGGAGCCGAGTGGCGTTTGTACCTCTTCTCATGGTGCTCCTGGTGGCTTGTAGCCACTCCAAGGGCGTCACCATCCGGATGGATGGCAGAAGCCAGACGGTGGAGACGGAAGCGGAGACGGTGCGTCAGGTGCTGAGTGAGGCCGAGGTGGCTTTGGGAGACCTGGATAGGGTGGAGCCGGACCTTTGGGAGAGCGTGCAAGAGGGGATGGAGATCCGCGTGATCCGAGTGCAGGAGGAGACCGAGGTCGAGGTTCAAAAGACCCCTTTCGAGAGGCGGGCGATAAAGGATGAGGCTTTGGAAGTAGGGGAGAGCCGGCTGGTGCAGGAGGGGGTGGAGGGGGAGGAGGAGGTCGTATGGCTTTTGACCTATGAGGATGGCGAGGAGGTGGCCCGGAAGGTGGTGGCTAGGAGGGTCGTCGTGGAGCCGGTGCCGGAGGTGGAACTGGTGGGGGCCAAGGGGCTCCTTCCCTCCATCCCCCTCAGCGGGACCATAGCCTACATCTCCTACGGGAACGCCTGGGTGATGCGCCACGAGAGCGGGCAGAAGCGGCCCTTGACGGTGAGCGGCGACTTGGATGGGCGGGTCTTCGCCCTCTCTCCCGATGGCACTAGGCTTCTCTTCACCCGCACTATTGGGTCAGCCTTGAACAGCCTCTGGATGGTGAGCACGGTGGTGGTGGGCGATGAGCCCCAGCCTTTGGGGATCGAAGGGGTGCGATACGCTGAGTGGTCTCCCGATGGTGATAAGATCGCCTACTCCACCGCCGAGAAGACGGAAGGCGCTCCGGGCTGGAAAGCCAGAAACGATCTCTGGATCGCCTCACTGGAAGATGAGGAAGAGGAGGTGCTGCCTCCTTCCTCAGGGGGCATCTATGGCTGGTGGGGGATGAACTTCGCCTGGTCTCCCGATGGGAGCCTCTTCGCCTATGCCGATGCCGATGAGGTGGGGGTGATCGATGCCTCTAGCGGGGAGCGTACGACTCTTCTTTCCTTCGCTCCTTACTATACCTACGCGGAATGGGTTTGGGTTCCCACCCTCTCCTGGTCCCCCGATAGCCTCTTCCTGGTCACTACGACTCACTCAGATGAAGGAACATTCGATCTTTGGGTCTTATCTGTGGATGGGAAGGTGAAAGTGAGGCTGGTTCCGCAGGTGGGGATCTGGTCTTCGCCCCGTTGGTCCTCAGGCGATTCTATCTTATTCGGTCAGGCGGAGAGTCCTGACCGTTCTCAGGAGACGAGATACTTTCTCTATACCGTGGACCGAGATGGTAGCAATGAAGAGAAGGTGTTCCCACCCCGGGGAGAAGAGGGGTTAGTGGTGGAGGAACTAGTCCCCTGGGTTGGGTCGCCTGGGGGCGGAGAGGTAATCGTGGTGAAAGAGGGCAACCTTCACCTTCTCGACCTGGAGAACCGCTCTTGGAACCAGTTAACTATCGATGGTGGAGCCAGTCAGCCTCGCTGGGCAAGGTAGCAAAACTATGGAAAACAATGCTAAACGAAGCCAACCGCTTTTGATTCTCGGGGGTGTCATTCTCTACCTCGTTTGTCTCGCTTCTTTGGGTTGGCTGGGCTTGAAGGTGATCGCTTCCCATCGTTATCTTCATCAGGGGGTCCTCTATGGGGAGCCTCCGGATATACCACAGGCCTCTCTTTACCCCTTGGGGGTAAACGCTTCTTTAGAGCGGTATGAGAGCGAGGAAGAGTTGCGTCAGGCGCTGGAGTATGCTCGTGATGGTGGCTTCCTCTGGATCAGGCAGCATTTCCCTTGGGCCCAGATTGAGCCAGAACGGGGGGTCTATTCCTGGGGGAAGGGGGACAGGATGGTGGCGCTGGCCGAGGAGTATGGGCTCACTCTCATCGCTGTTCTCGATACCTCGCCTCCCTGGGCTCGGGCGCCCATGGATGGGGATAACCTCTACGCTCCGCCCCGCGATTTCGCCGACTACGAGGGTTTCGTGCGCGATTTTGCGGACCGTTATAAAGATGGCATCGATTTCTATGAGATCTGGGACGAGCCCAACATCTACCCCCATTGGGGGGAGCGGTACGTGCAGCCTATAGGATATGTGCACCTCTTGCAGGGGGCTTATGAGGTCATCAAGAGGGCCGATCCTGGCGCTTGCGTCCTCTCCGCTGGGCTAGCGCCCAACGCGGAGCAGGGTGGCCGCAATATGAGCGATCTCCTCTTCCTCCAGGAGATGTACGAGGCGGGAGCCAAGGGGTATTTCGACATCTTGGCTATCAAGCCTTACGGCTTTTGGAGCGGATCTGAGGATCGACGCCTGGACCCCGGGGTCACCAATTTCTCCCGGGCGGTGCTCTTGCGGCAGGTGATGCTCCGCAACGGGGATGATAAGGCGGTTTGGGCGGTGGAGTTCGGTTGGAACTCGCTTCCTCTCGACTGGGTAGGGGAGCCTCCTCCCTGGGGTAGTGACACCGAAGAGGTGCAGGCCAAGAGAACGGTGGAGGCGATAGAGCGGGCTTTGGATGAGTGGCCTTGGTTGGGGGTGATGGCCCTCATGCACCTCCAGCCCGATGCTTCCCCTGAGGATCCGATTCATGGCTTTGCTCTTCTTGATGAGGGTTTTTCTCCTCGTCTCACCTACCAAGAGGTGGCCCGATGGGCGGAAGGAGGGGTGTCTGCTCACCCTGGGCGTTACCCAGACAACAGTTGGGCAGCCCGGTATGAGGGGGAGTGGGAGAGAGAGGCTCTTTCTATCATAGAAGGGCCGGGGAGCCTAAAATTCTCTTTCGTGGGCACCGGCTTGGATCTGCTCCTCACCGACCCTTTCACCGCCGCCCAGGTGACCATCGACGAGCGAGAGGTTGAGTTTAGGAGCCGCAGGAGAGGTGTATTGTACCTCTCAGGAGAGGAGAGAGATGTAGCCCATTTCCAGATGATCACTCATTACATGGTCAGTTATCAGCAGGTCGCCTTAGCGCGCGGGCTTCCTGACGGGATACACACTTTGCAGTTGATCACAGACAGAGATTCAGAGGGGGGCATCATCGGCTTCATCGTGCGGCGCGATGCCGACTTCAAGGCCTACTATCTCTCTCTTGTCCTCTTGGCAGGGGTGGCCACGGTGGTCTCTTGGCGGTTGGGTAGGCTCATGCTTTCGGCTCCTTCTCAGCGAACGTGGCGAAGGATGGCTAATCTATACCTTGGCCTCGCGGAGTGGCAAAAGATCGGGCTTTTGGCCTTGGCCCTGGGGGTTTATCAGTTCTCCCCCTGGATACTCCTTACTCTTGTGGCCTTAGCGATGGTGGCGGCTCTTTTGTATCTCCGCCTCGACCTAGGCTTGGCTTTCATAGCCCTCTCCATCCCCTTCTTCCTCTACCCTAAACCTATCTTGGGGAAGGCGTTCTCCTTGGTGGAAACGCTGACCCTCATCTCTTTTCTCCTCTGGTTCTTAAAGACGGCGATCTGCTCTTGGAGCGAGGGTTTGAAGCGGTATGAGAAGGATTCTTCCTTCGAGTTGCAAGAGGTGCCTTGGGGGGTTTGGCTTTTAAGAGAACTCCCTTCTTTCGTTCTCTATTGGGGGCGCGATTTCTGGCGCTCCCTTACCATGCTTGACCTGGGGGTCCTCTTCTTCCTGCTCCTCAGCCTCTCCTCTCTCACCGTCTCTGAGAACTTCGGGGTGAGCGCCCGGGAGTTCCGAGTGGTAGTCTTAGAGTCGGCCCTCTTTTATCTCCTCTTGCGAGAGGTTCCCCAGCACAAAGGAGAACTTTGGCGCATCGTTGATGGATTAGTTGCGGCTGCGGTGATCGTCTCCCTGTACGGCCTCTTCCAATACTTCTTCACCGCCGATGTGATCGTCGTGGAAGGGGTGCGGCGCATCCGAGGGGTTTACGGCTCCCCCAATAACCTCAGCCTTTTCCTGGGCCGCGTTTTTCCTCTTACCCTGGCTGTCTCCCTTTTCGGAACCGCTAAGGGTCGTCGTCTGGCCTACGGGACCGCTTCGCTTCCTATGGTGGTGTGTCTCTTTCTGACCTTTTCCAGGGGGGCCTGGCTCTTAGGGGTGCCAGCGGCTGTCCTCTTCTTGGGACTGATGCGAGGGCGGAAGGCTTTTTTGGCTGCTCTAGGTGGGGTAGGGGCCGCTATTTTGGCTCTCCTCCCCTTGGCTGGGCTGGAGCGGCTAACCTCTCTTTTGAGTTTGCAAGAGGGTACCACGCAGCGGCGCCTGGCTCTATGGAAGGCAGCCGTAGAGATGATCCGAGATCATCCCCTCTTTGGAGTGGGACTGGACAACTTCCTCTATCACTACCCTCGGTATATGTTGCCGGAGGCTTGGCAAGAGCCGGATCTCTCTCACCCCCACAACCTGATTTTAGATTGGTGGACCAGGCTGGGGGTTTTGGGGGTGGTAGCCTTGATCTGGCTGGAGGCGGCCTTCTTCAAGGTCGCCCTTCGCCTCTATCGGAGCCTGGAGGATGAAGGGATGCGGGTTCTATCTCTGGGTCTCATGGCCAGCATGGTGGACTTTCTGGCCCATGGCTTGGTGGACAATTCCTATTTCCTGGTAGACTTGGCTTTCATCTTCTGCTTGACTTTGGGGCTCGTGCGGCGGATGGAGAGGATTGATATATGAAAAGCAGGTACATAGTTTGTAATACGTTCTTTAGCCTGCCTCAATTTCCCCAAATCTGTCAGATAGTCTTCGACCGTCGCTTGGTGCTAAGAAACATTCTTCTGTGTAATTTAAGGGACGGAGGGCATTTTGACCATGGAAGCATATACGACCCTCATTTGGAGGGAAGGGATGATAGTGGAGTGCCTGAATATCGACAGTGCGAAGAACTATCGCGCTGTGGGATAGCAAAGAGATCTGAAAGGTACAAGGGGCTATATATCCTTTTCAGAACCCACTATACATTTGTCGATGGCTCTGCAACATTCCTCGCTGTAGGCTACTATAAAGTGGAAAAGGATTTTTCGGAGACTGAGCGGAAACGAAGTGATCCCCGAACACGCGTGCCCGTTATAAAGGCGGCCGAAGCCAAGTTTGTCTCCCTAGAAGATGCTATGTCCATAGCAAAGGCTAGAGATATGGCCAGTTTTCTTAGAGAGAACAACCTTTATCGTGTTTCCTTCAGCAATGAAAACCAGCGATTTAGGAGCCACCTAGAAGAATGGTTGGATGAACTGATATCTGAGGAAAGAGAGAACTTATTGAAAGAATATCAAAGGCAGACCGTTAGAATCAGACAAATCTTTGAGGCAGCACAGCGAAACGATGAGACATATGATGATTGCTTTGACTGCCGATTTTACCAAAAACGGTCATCAGATTGTCCTCTAGTTAGGCGAATCAAAATATGGGGCAAGGTAGATAATCGACCGCAGCATCCGGAGCGGGAGAGGAGGTGCTCATGAAGATTCTCATTACTGGTGGGGCTGGCTTTTTGGGCTCGCACCTGTGCGACCGCTTCTTGGAGCAAGGCCATCAGGTGATAGCCATGGACAACCTTATCACCGGGAGCACAGCCAATATTGAACATCTGGCGAACAATGACAACTTCCGCTTCATCAAGCAAGACGTGACCGAATACCTCGACGTCGAGGGGCCTTTAGATGCAGTCTTGCATTTCGCCTCCCCAGCCAGTCCCAACGACTATATGGAGTACCCGATCCAGACTTTGAAGGTGGGGGCCTTGGGTACCCATAAGAGTTTGGGGCTGGCGCGGGCTAAGGGGGCTCGATATCTTCTGGCCTCCACCTCGGAGGTGTACGGCGACCCTTTGGAGCATCCCCAGAGCGAGGGGTACTGGGGGAACGTGAACCCCATCGGTCCCCGGGGGGTCTACGATGAGGCCAAGCGGTTCGCTGAGGCCTTAACTATGGCCTATCATCGGTATCATGGGTTGGATACCCGCATCGCCCGCATCTTCAACACCTATGGTCCTCGTATGCGCCTAGATGATGGCCGGGTGGTACCCAATTTCCTGGGCCAAGCCTTGCGAGGAGAGCCCCTCACCATCTATGGCGATGGCACTCAGACCCGTTCCTTCTGCTATGTCTCGGATATGATAGAGGGGATCGAGAGGTTGCTCTTCTCCCCTGAGGCAGAGCCGGTGAACCTGGGTAACCCCCAGGAGATGTCGATCCTAGGGCTAGCGGAGGTGGTGAATAGACTTACCGGGAATAAGGCGGATGTGGTCTTTCGTCCCCTGCCCCCTGACGACCCTCGCGTGCGCCGGCCAGATATAACGAGGGCCAGAAGGACCTTAGAGTGGGAGGCAAAGATCGGGCTGGAAGAAGGGCTCAAACTTACCATCTCCTGGTTTAGGGAAGAGATGAAGAAATAACAGTCGCTAGTGCGAGACGGAGAGGGGGAGGTGAATGCGGAGTAGTTGCAGAGGGGCACGGCGGTAGCCATTTTCGGCCAGTTCAGCGAGGACGGGCGCACCTTGACAGCCGAGGTGGTTCTAATCCTGCCCCCTAAGCCATAATTCTAGTAAGGAGGTCGATGTAAAATGTCTGAGATCACCGTGAGAGGGGTCTACTTCGATAGCGAAGGGAAAGAGAACACGGAAAGGACTTTGGAGATCGCCAAGGCACGAGCCGATGAGTTGGGGATCAAAACCATTTTGGTGGCAACTACCACCGGGGAGACCGGGGCTCGGGCGGCGGAGTTCTTCAAGGGGTACGATCTGGTGGCTGTCACCCACTCCACGGGGTTCCGCGAGCCCAACGAGCAGGAACTCAAGGAGGAAAACCGGGCGGCCATCGAAGGAGCGGGGGCCAGGATTTTAACTTGCCAGCACGCTTTCGGCGGGGTGGGTAGGGCGGTGCGCAAGAAGTTAGGCACCTACGAGTTGGGGGAGATCATAGCCTATACTCTGCGCATCTTCGGCCAGGGGATGAAGGTGGCTTGTGAGATAGCCCTCATGGCTGCCGATGCCGGCTTGGTGCGCACCGACGAGGAGGTGATCGCCATCGCGGGCACGGGACGGGGTGCCGATACCGCTGTAGTCCTGGTGCCTGCTAACACCCAGACCTTCTTCGACCTGCGGATCCTGGAGATACTCTGCAAGCCGAGGCTGGGCCTCTAGAACGGCTTCTCAAACGTCTGTAGCCCATCGCGCGGGGAGACTATCTTCAGCCCTCTGGTCTCCCTTGACAAGGGTCCATCTTTTGACATAATATCTTGCTTATGTTAATCCCTACGCTTAGATTACGCCTAGAGGAAGATTTGTAGGGCAGAAAAGTTGCATACTTCTGTTTATTAAACTATACTGATTGGTGGAGGGTGGCACAGGGCTGGTGACTGCCTTTGACCGACAAGGTGATGTGCGTATGGCGAAAAAGAAGTGGAAGAAGGGTCTTCTCAGTTCGGGTTTTCCTCTCGAGTTTGAAACTGCAAAGGTCTTAGCGAAGAGCGGCTTCATTGTTGAGCCTGATTATTGCTATGAACGTATGGAGGCTGGTGAAACTAAGGACTTTTCAATTGACTTGAGGGGTAACTTGTTGTTTCCTACAAGCAATCCCAATAAGGTAACTGCATCCCTAGAACTACTCATAGAATGCAAATACAGAACACCCAACATCACTTGGGTCTTTTTGCCTGACATTAATAGGCCAGATTTCCCGGTGGGCGAAGGTTACATAATAAGACCGATTGACAGATTCTCGTTCTGTAAGGTTTCAACTAACCCAATCTGGGAGTTCGAAGACAGTGCACCTTTATGCTACAAGGGGATTGAGATTGATTTGTCAACTGGCAACGCATATGATGCCGAAATTAGACGGGGGATTAATCAATTGCAGTATGGGCTACCTCGGCTGATTTCAGAATCTATCTGGTGGCCAGTTTTCGGTTTGCATCCCGAAGACGTTACACCCTTCTTCGTGCTTCCTATTCTAGTCACTACGGCAAGGCTCCGCGTTCTAGGCAAAGGTACGACGTTGGGGAAAGTGGAAGATACGCGGATTTTGGAGGACATTACTCGGAAAGCATCTTTCCTAACCCTTGTTAACTCATTTGGCCCAGATTTTGTTGCTCACTCCAAGAGGCAATTTCAGGAATTAGATAACCTTGATGATTCTAGCAGCAACGTAGCGCTCATTGAAGAGAGGCTTCGAGTAAGCGAACTTGCGTCTGATAGCGTTTTCCTTCCGTCATCTCTAGGCAGGAGGTTGGCTAGAGGTAACACGTACACACTTCGCGAATTCTGTAGCAAATTCATCGTTTGCTCGTTTGGTGACTTGCCAAGACTATTGGAACTGGTTAAACAAGTGATTCGGTCAAGTCTGAGAAAGCGGAAGCAGTTTTAGTGTTTGCGGTTCGCTTGACCTCCGCTTGTAATGAGGAAGCCTGCTATAGAAGGTAAGGTAAGAGAATGACCATCTCAGAAGACCTAGAAGCCTTAGAACTCTTTAATAGCAAGGCTGAAATACTAAGGAATTCCAATTTCGTGCAGTTCTTGCGTGAGCAAGACAGTGGCATCAGCATTTCTTGGAAGAAAGGTGAGCCCACTAGAACAGAAACGAGATGGCCTGATGCTGAGGCAATACGAGCATTCATACTGACGTTTCGCTTCTTCTATCAAGATAATGAAAGGTGCTCTATCCGAAATGTGGCAAGAATCTATGATGCTCTACCTATCTCACAAGGAAAGAAAGACTTGTTCAGCAACTCACGGAGCAACCTTAACAGGTTCCTGGATGCCGAATCCCCTGTCAGAATAGACGGTGAAACCATCACATGCAGGGGCATACTTGAGATGTTCATGTATGGAGAACTAGCCCACGTAAGCAGGAAGAAGAAAGAACTTCTCGGCCAATGGATGTCCTATCCGCTTGTCGACGATGTAGTCCGCAATGAGTTCATACATATCTTGGGCGCTGTTACGGGTTTCATAGAACATGTGAGGAATCTAAACAAAGAAGTGATAAAGGAATTGAGCGAAAAGAAATGAGGCTTGACTTCCCTCTTTGCCTGTGTTATCCTTGAATAGCGAAAAGGGAAACAAGACCAACTGCTTCGGAGTATTTGACTCCCTATTTTCAACTGTTTTGCCCCTGTAGCTCAGTCTGGAGAGAGCAACTGCCTTCTAAGCAGTGGGTCGGGGGTTCGAATCCCTCCAGGGGTACCAAGTATAGCCCGCGGACCTGGGAGAGCGGGAAGGTGTACCAGAGCCTTCCCCTTTTTCTTCCCACCTCCACATTGGTCACGAACTGGCGCAACACCCTCCTCCTGGCCGCCACGTCGCCTTCTTGGACTCCTTCGGCCATCTCCTCCAGAATGGAGAGTAGGAAATCATCAGTCCTACGTGGCCATCTTTGGACACTATCATTTGGAGGCCTTTCCTCAGAATCTGCCCAGCAACCCATGCTGTCACAGATCGCCCTCTTTCTCTCCTTCCCCGCGAAATCCGAACTTGTAGAGACTTTTCTCTCCGCAGTCACCCATTGACTTGATAGAGGTTATGGGCTATAATCTGTGCACCGTTCGAGCATGCGCAACAGCGGATGGCTCACTTAAAAGAGAGGAGCACCGCTCAGGCCGCCAAGCCCTCACCGTGCCCCGCTTAGGTTGGGAAACCCAAGCAATTATGTTATACCTCAAACTCGTCAAGAAGTCATGGCTCAGATGGGGCCGTTGGCCTTAGTGTATTGCTTTCCGTAATCATCTCGGCCCGGAGGATGTAGCAGAGTGGACGTTAATGAGATCTTAACCTTCAGATGTGTCCAACTGGGGTAGAATTATGTATTAACTAGTGGATTCTGCTTGTCCTCATTAAATGAGGGAGATAACTCCGAAAAGGCAAACTCATCGAAAGGTGAGGGCGCAAAGTCACGGGTCCTGACTTTTTGGGATAGCCGGGCTGCCGAAGAGGTTTCTTCAGCAGCCCGTTTTTGTTTCTCTTCCATGATCTTCACCATCTAGAGACAGTGGAGTTGATCTAAGAAAAAGGCCAGCGTCTTCTCATAAACAATAAGGGCACCGCTCAGGCCGCCAAGCTTTCACGGTGCCCTGCCTAGATTGGGAAACCCAATCGGCTATTTTCTATTATACCTCAAAATCATCAAGAGGTCAAGGGCAGGTGATCTCGGAAATTTGGATGCCTGCCATGGCTGGTGCTGTAGTAGCCCAGGAAATTAGAACACTTTCAGGGCAAAAACTGTATCGGATTTCAAGTCTGGCAAAAGGAGCAGAAAGGAGAGGAAGGAAATGACAAGGGTGGTAAGATGTCCTCATTGTCTTTCTGTTGTCAGAGCCCAGGTCAATAAGAGGAGCCGGTGCCCCTCCTGCGGGGGATATTTCTTCGTCCCCAACTCAGCCCGCGCCACACTCGCCCCCCGCAGAAGCGTCTCTTCCATACCTCGCCTGCCCCGGTACTTGCCAGCCCGTCCTGGTACGACTTGGGCCAGGGGCCGGGGAGGGAACCAGAGGTCGAGAGAGGAAGTGGCCAGGGTGAGGGGTGAAGTGGGATATGGTTTAATCCTTCAGCGTTCCCTGGCAAGTACCAGGAGGGGCAAAGCATGGTCAGCCAAAGAATCTGACCATGCTGTAGGAAGGAGGGAATACGAACGGGGGACGATTGGAGAGCCTTCCTTATATCCCAAGGACCCGAAATGGGAGATAATTGACGGCAACCCTGATTATCAACTGATTATCGATTTTCCATATCATCGGGATCAGGAGATCGCGGTGGAGACCGAGGATGGCATTTTGGCAATCCGAAGTCTGAAAGAGGATGCTCCTCCTCGCTATCAGATCGAGTTCGCCCTTCCGCCGGAGGTTGTCGAAGAGAGCCTTAATTGGGTGTTCAATAACGGCGCTCTGATCTTGCACTTTGACAAGAAGAAGGGATAGGTAACCAGATGAAGTGTCTATCCTGGAGGAATTAGAGCAAGGATCGGCGGGGGACAGATTGCAGTGATAGCGGGGCTGGGTGAGTTCTTAGCCTCCTTGGTGAGGGGGACACCGTCTTACGCTCCACTCCCAACCTTTTTCATCGCCGGATCTGAACCAGATCGTTAGCCCACGGCCCTTCGCTTGGCGCTCAATGCCTAGTTTCCTGCTGGCTAGCGAAAAGACGAGACGTCCATCGCCGTATTTAAGGATCTCTCTTCCCGCAGGAGAGTAGAGGATGGCGATGAGAGCGGCCAGCGCCAGGAAGATGACAAGCACATCCCTTTGAAGGGTCAAAGATCTGGTGTCCGGTACAATCAACCTCTGTCCCACAGGGATGATATCCTTATCGCCGATGTTATTGGCTTCGGCAAGGGCTTCCCCGGAGATACCGTGCCGAGCAGCGATTTCCGAAAGGGTATCGCCGCTTTTCACGATGTAGATCCTCTTTGAATCTGTCGTTCTTGGCGTGAGCGACACATTGGTTGGTGGTCTTGATATCGGGGTAACCGATTCCCATGGCACAGGATTGATTTTCTCCCCTATCCGCGACAAGAGTGCAAATCCCGCTAGAATGATAGTTGCCAGAACAATGACTGCCTCTCCCCTTCTGAGAAGTACTGCCCCCCTATCGATCTCCGCTGGAGCCGTCACCCATACCCTTACCGGTACGGATACGCTACCGCCAGCGGAGCCCATCTCAATGGAGGCTTGGTGAAGTTGGTTGGCTGCTAGCCTTTTCGTTTCGGCGGTTATCTGGACGATGGTTTGATTTCTCCCCATTGCCGAGATCTCTGTTCTCAGCCAAGAGCAACTTCTTCGAACGGCAGCCTCCAGTGTCCCCTGCCCCGCGTTTTTGAGATAGAGCGTCAATGTTCTGCTTTGTCCTGCCTGAAGGGAGCCGAAGTCTAGCGATGTGGGAATGACCTCTAGGATAGGACTAGGCGAGGGCTCAGCCTGAGAAGCGGAGCGAAGACGAGCAGCCTGAGAATCATCGTAGGCCGCTCGCTTCTGCGGGTCGCTCAGGACCTCGTAGGCGGCGTTTATCTCCTTCATCCTCTCCGCCGACTTCGGGTCCTTGTTTAGGTCGGGATGATATTTCCGTGCCAGCCGCCTGTAGGCCCCCTCAATAACCTCCGCCTCAGCCTGGGGATGCACTTGGAGAATTTCATAGTAGTCTAGAGAGTTATCCATCGGTCTCCATAAGCGCGATGTGCGACCAATCCCCGTGGTTATTATATCACAAACTCCTTCATACTAGAGATGCTGGGGTGGTCATCCCCATGCCAAGATTCAACGGCTTGACAAAGTTGCCATTTTGTGCTATATTCTATGCTAGACAATCTGCTATAGGCATTGCTAGATTCCAGGGGAGGCGGCGAGGATGGTTTTAGACAGGCGGAGGATCCGTTCAGCCGGTCGGACCACTGGCAGTGTGGAGATCACGTTGCCGGTGGAGTTGCAAGTTCTGGAGGGTATTGAGTGTGAAGTGTTGGTGAGGGATGGGGTCAGACCGGAGATCGTTCTACGGCCTAACGTTGGTGTCGCTCTGGCGCTCTTTGCCAAGCTGTGGCAGCAGTTGAGGCTTGGCTTGCAGAGGGTTGGGGAGATCGGGGATTTCGACCTGAGCGATTTCAACGTCGCACTTCTGCCCCCTCGCCATTGGTACGACAAACCGCCTCTCTCCTACCAAGACGCCCTCGCGGTTCTTTCCCGTCTCAAGGAGAACAGAAGTCCCGCACGGGTCAACAACAGCGATGCCATATTGCGTTTGGTGACCTTTCTGGCCGTAAACGCTGGATATAGACTAGGTTTGGAAGGGCGATTTGCCATGGCTTTCGGCGATGTTGTTGGCTATTTGGTCTCTGGGGTGAGCAGTGGGCAGGGCACCGATTTCGAGCGCGACGTGGCTCTCTCTGCCTTTGGTGGCGGGGAGAAGGTAGTGGCAGGAGAGATCGGTTCCCTCTCCTTTGATGGCCAGTGGGAGGAGGCGGGGGAAGGTCTAGAAAGGGTCTTCGCCCAGTTTCGGGAATGGCAGGATAATCCAGAGCAATACGAAGAGGCTCGTAAACGTTGGTGGAAAGCCATGACCAGAGTGGAAATAGGGGTGTCCATTTCTACCCTTGAGGAGTATCTGCAGCGCGCCAAGTCTAAAGGACCAAAGTCATGAAGTATCACTGTCAGCGGGAAGCAACTAAAAGGAGGTGAAAGGTGGCTGGCGAAAGAAAGAAGAGGGGAAAAAGAATATCCGAGAGTGGCATCAGCATCGATCTAGGCCGTGGTGGTCTCTTCAAGGGACTAGGCAACTTTATCGACCTGTTATCCGAAATGGTCGAGGAGGGGGAATCTGAGGTCACCCGCCAGGGAGAATTCAAGATCAAGGGCTTGGAGAAGGCTCGAGGGGTCTATGGGTTCACGGTGAAAACTGGCCTGGGCGGGGTTCCTCGCGTTGAGTCTTTCGGCAACATTCGAGAGACGGAGAGAGGGCCTATAGTTACTGAGACGCGAGAACCCTTAGTCGATATTTTCGATGAGGGGGAAGTCATCCTCGTGGTGGTGGAATTGCCCGGGGTAGACGAGGAGGAGATAGAGGTCGATGTTCAGGGTGACGTCCTTTCTCTCTCCACCAAGGGGGGGAGGAAATACGTCAAGGAGATATTGCTCCCTCATCTCGTCGACCCGGCGACAGTGACCACTAGCCACAAGAATGGGATCCTGGAACTGCGGGTCAACAAGGCGAAAGGTGACTAGATCGAACGGGAAAAGGGGGGCTATAAACGTCGGGGTAGTTCTCACTTCTCTAGGTGTAAGGGTATGAGAAAACTTCTCTACGTTCCCTTGATCCATGGCAGTGCAGACCTGGGCAGCGTGGCTTCGAGTGTGGATGAGAAGGGTGTGGCCATGCACGGGGAAGAGAGATGGGAGGAACACAAGCGAACCATCTCCGGATTCTGGGATTCCATAGAGAGTTATATGGACTCCCTCGATGTCACTGATTTCCAGATTTACCAGGATGGCCTAGCAGCCGATGGCTCCTTGGGCCAGAGGATCGTAAAAGAGGCGGCCAGAAAGGGCAGCCGGAACTACCAAATAGTGGAGAGATTCATGGCCAGGGGGGCGAAAATAGTGAAGACCGAGGATATCTCCACGGTCCTCAAGGAGGTGGAACTCATCAAGAAGATGGCCCAATCCAAGTCAGTCCCGGGGCGATTGTTCGCAGCCCTGAAGTATGAACTGGCCAAGAAGAGGCTACTTGAGGAGAGAGACGAGTTCATAGCCAAGACCATCAACGATAGCCTGAAGCGCAAGGGCATCCTCTTTATCGGCGCCTTCCACAATGTGATCCCTGAACTGGCCAGCGATATCGTCGTGGAGGAGGTCAAGGCCAAGGAGAAGGTGGAGGAGTATCAAAGGAGTTTCCTTCTCAGAGGGAAACAAGAGAGGGTGGAGGAACTGACCAGATATCTGATGGCTCCTGTGGAGTGATCTCTTTTTCTTGTTCATCGATGCCTCAAAGATGGGTGAGAGGTGCGAGTATTGTAGATGATGCAGATCACAGGATGCGAGGGAGGTTTCTATGACTAAGAAGAATAGAAAAGAAGAGGGGGTTCTGACTTTGCGGGTCGCAGAGGGGCAGAGCAAGGATGTGGGAAGGGGCATTGCCCGCCTCGATCCCCAGGATTTCGAGAGGATCGGGGCGGCGATCGGCGATATCGTCGCCATCGCCGGGAAGAGAACGACCGTAGCCAAGATCATGCCTGCCTATCACGCCGATCGGGGAAAAGGCATCGTCCAGATCGACGGCATAATTCGAGAGAACGCTCAGGCGAGCCTAGACGAAAAGGTCCGTATTCACAAGGTTGACCACCAGATAGCCAAGCGGATCACCTTGGCCCCTCTTAACTCGAGGCGGACTCCGCCCCGAGGGTCGGATAGCCGCTACGTTGGAAGGCTGCTCGAAGGGTTAGTTACCACTGAGGGGGATCGAGTTCGCGTCAACCTGTTCGGCACCCGCTCTGTGGATTTCACCGTGACCGGCATCTCCCCTGAGGGTGTGGTTATGGTGGCAGCAACCACGATCACCAAGATCGAGGGGGAAGGGGCGGAGAGGGATCGGGGGCTGAAGGTCTCCTATGAGGATATCGGGGGACTGGAGAAGGAGATTCAACGCATCCGAGAGATGATCGAGTTGCCATTGAAATACCCTGAGGTCTTCGATCGGTTGGGCATCGAGGCGCCAAAGGGCGTCTTGCTACATGGCCCTCCGGGCTGCGGCAAGACCCTTATCGCCCGTGCCGTGGCCTCCGAAACATCTGCGAGTTTCTTTCCCGTCAACGGCCCGGAGATCATCCACAAGTTCTACGGTGAGAGCGAGGCGCACCTGCGGGAGATCTTCGAGCAAGCGAGCCGAAATGCGCCAGGCATCATCTTCCTAGATGAGATCGACGCTATCGCTCCCAAGCGGGAGGAAGTACATGGCGAGGTGGAGAAACGGGTGGTGGCCCAACTGTTAGCCCTGATGGATGGCTTGAAGTCCCGAGGCGAAGTGATAGTCATCGGGGCCACCAACATCCCGAACTCTTTGGACCCTGCTTTACGTCGTCCGGGACGTTTCGACCGGGAGATCAGCATCAGCATCCCGGACAAGAATGGCCGTCTAGAGATATTGGAGATACACACTAGAGGAATGCCCCTGGCTGACGATGTGGATTTGGAAAGACTGGCTGAGATCACCCATGGCTTCGTGGGAGCTGACCTGGAAGCCTTGTGCCGTGAAGCGGCCATGATCACCTTACGTCAACTGATGCCGGACATCGACTTCGCTCAGGCTCACATCCCCTACGAGCGGCTGCTGGAATTAGAGGTGACCATGGACAACTTCCTGACCGCTCTAGGGGAGGTCGAACCCTCGGCCATCCGCGAGGTCTTCACCGAGGTTCCCGATATCAGATGGGAGGACATTGGAGGCTTGGAGGAGGCCAAGGAGATACTGATGGAAACTGTTGAGTGGCCCCTCAGGTACCCTGAGCTCTTCGCACAAGCCAAGACCACGCCCCCTAAAGGGATACTTCTGTACGGCCCGCCGGGCACTGGTAAGACGCTTTTGGCCAAAGGGGTGGCCAACGAAAGCGAAGTAAATTTCATCTCCGTCAAGGGCCCGGCGCTCATGTCCAAGTGGATGGGGGAGAGCGAAAAGGGGGTGCGTGAGGTGTTCAAGAAGGCCCGGCAAGCAGCGCCTTGTATCATCTTCTTCGATGAGATAGATGCCCTGGCTCCGGTGCGAAGCTCGGGCGATAGCACCCACGTCAGCCAGCGGGTGGTCAGCCAGTTTTTGACGGAGATGGATGGTATTGAGGAACTAAAAGGGGTAATCGTCCTGGCCGCCACCAACCGTTTGGACATCGTCGATCCGGCCTTATTACGTCCCGGTAGATTCGATGTGCTGCTCGAATTGCCCCTCCCTGACCATGAGGTCCGTGAGGCGATCTTCAAGATCCATACCAAGGGCAAGCCCCTGGCTTCCGATGTTGACCTGGGGATCCTGACGGATATGACCGAGGGCTCAGTGGGAGCGGAGATCGAATCGATTTGTCGCCAGGCCTCGATGCTAGCCATTCGAGAGTTTCTCAATGGCCAGGTCGATTCTGGGTCGTATGAGAGTTTTCAGATTAGCATGCGACATTTCCGCCAGGCCATGGAAATGGTCGAGGAATTGGCGTCGACTGAGCGATTGACGAAGGGTTAGACATAGGGATGAGGCTATGGTATAATATAGAGGGTGGGGAGATAACTCCGTTCACCCGCGAGAGTCAGACCCTCGAGACCTAAAGCGTTTCATCGGAAGTCGATGAGACAGCGCTGGTGCTGAGTGGTCTATTTCCTGGAGGAAGGTGTCTACCCCAGCGATGGCGACTCTCGCCAGGAAGGTCTTTTCGAGGGTCTGAGGGGGCAACCCCGTCTTTGCGACGGGGTTGCTCATTTTTTGGATAACCGATTCTGCCATAGGGCCAAAATTTACGCAAAAGAGTACCTTTATACTATTGACGCACGATCCTATTAAGTGCTATATTATCAACAAAACTGATAAAATAAACAACTCGATAAAAATAATAGATTACATCTCGGTGATAAAGGCAAACCCATCGAAAGATGGGGGCGCAAAGCCACGGGCCTAAGGTTCAAAAGTGGACTACGGTAGCCGGGTTGCCGCCGAAGAATGGCGTATTGAAACGCGCTCTTCCAAGTGAAGGCTACCTGCCGGAGAGCGCGTTTTCTTCATCCCCCCAGCGGCTCGTCATCTTTCCCTGGGCATGGAATTTACGCAAAATTTACGGGAAATTTACGGATAACCCATTGACACCTCGGCAAGAAGGTGATAAGATTATAGTGGATTTTGAAGAATTTGAGGATTGGCCCTAGAATGCCCTGAAAGGTAGGGGCGCAGAGCGACGGGCCCAAGGTTCAGAAACGGAGTAGGGTAGCCAGGTTACGGCCCAGAGCCTGGCGGCGAAGAGGATTCTTTGTCAATATTTTCTAGTGTGGGGGAGAGAGCCTCGTGCTACGGAGTTCAACAAGTAAGTCATTAAATGCGCGTACCCCTTACTCGGTTCATTCATTTTGTGGAGGTTTGGAGCCATCTTGACCTAACTTGGGTTGAGATGGCTCTCTTCTTGGAAAGGAGTGACTAAAAGGAGAGGGCTGACAGTCCCTTGGGATCCTGTAAGGAGAATCAGCCCTCCCGGGGAGAATCGGGCTAAGCCATTGCTCAGCGTTTGCCACACCGGTAGTGGATTAGCCACCGCGTGCAACTCAGGAGGTGTGTTTAGCCTTCCTGATTGCCCTCTCCCCCAAACTATTTTACCACAATTAACTTCAAAAGTAAAGAATCTCTTAGGAAAGGAGGTGAATCGGAATGGCAGTGGAGAAGACTATCGCGTCCTCGAGTCTGGTCGAAGTTATCGACCGGGTCTTGGACAAGGGGATCGTAGTCGATGCTTGGGCGAGGGTCTCCTTGGTGGGCATCGAGATACTGGCCATCGAGGCCAGGGTGGTGGTCGCCGGGGTGGATACCTTCCTCAAGTATGCCGAGGCCATCGGCTTGACGCCGCTGGCTGCACCACCGGCCTAGAGCGATCATTTGGGGCTTGAGGGCAGGTATTGATAACTTGCCCGGCGGCAAAAGACCCCGGGAGAGGAAAGGAGGTGAATCGGAATGGCAGTGGAGAAGACTATCGCGTCCTCGAGTCTGGTCGAAGTTATCGACCGGGTCTTGGACAAGGGGATCGTGGTCGATGCTTGGGCGAGGATCTCCTTGGTGGGCATCGAGATACTGGCCATCGAGGCGAGAGTCGTGGTCGCTGGGGTAGACACCTTCCTCAAGTACGCCGAGGCTATCGGCTTAACGCCGCTAGCAGCACCACCGGCGTAGAAGTAGGGAGTAAGCATCGGTTCCCCAACTTGCAGGCGACGTCGAGGCGGCCGAGTGAGTCCGCTGGTGCTGGATGACGGAGGCGCGCCTCGACGTCCGCCTCGCAGGTGCAAGATTACGAAGCAGACAGTCCCCTAGGGGACGAGAAGATATATATAGGAAGGAGGTGAAAAGATGCCTTCCCTAGAAGAGATGCGAGATTTGGCTGAAGGGATCGTGTCCTCCAAGCGCGACCGCAAGGAAGCTGTAGCCACTCTAAAGAAGGAAATGAGGAGTCAACTGGTGGAATACGAGAAGGATCGCCAGGCCATGGCCAAGGGGCTATACGCCACACTTAAGGCGGACAAGGCGGCTCTGATGGCCGACACCGCCGCTCTGATGAAGGAATTGGCTGAAGGTAGCAAGACTCGCCAGATAGGGGTGAAGATCCAACTGACCGGGTTCCGCAACGATCACCAAGCCATGGGCCAGGAGGTGAGGGCCGGATTGGCCAAAACGACCAAGGCTCGCAAGAAGGGGGTTAATAGCCAACTGTCTGGCTATCGCAGCGATCACCAAGCCATGGGCCAGGAGGTGAGGGCCGAGTTGGCCCAGGCCAGGTCTCAATTGAAGGCCGACACCACCGCTCTGATGAAGGAAGTGAAGGCGGAGATGAAGGCCACCCGGACAGCCTGGCAGGAAGGGTTGAGGGCCGCGCCGCCAAAGCCCAAGCGAAGGCCACTAGCACGGCCAAAACCCCCGGTTAAGGTCGCACCGCCACCAGAGCCCACCATCACGGTAAGGGAAGAGGTCATTCCCGACGACCTTACCGTCATCCGGGGCATCGGGGCCAGCATGGAAGAGCGACTGAACCTGGCTGGCATCGTAACCTATGCCCAGTTGGCTGAAGCCTCGCCTGCAGAAATAGAGGCTGTGCTTGGCGCTGCCGCTAGATTGGCCAACATAGAGGAGTGGATCGCCCAAGCCGAGGAACTGGCTGAATGAGTTGAGGAGCGGAGCGGTTAGAGGTAGCGTGACGGCTTCCGTTGCCTCCTCCTTTTGGCGCTGTAGGGAGCGTTGGCTGCCCAAAGGCTGAACCCTATTATGAGTGCCCTCTCCTTCAGGGGTAGTGTGTGTTGACTTGAGGAGAATGGGGCCACCCAGCGGGTCTAGCCACCTCCCTGCAGCGCTGGGGAGCAGAGGTCTTGTCTGGATGCCCAAATATGAGAGACGGTAAGTTAGTGCTGGGCTCTCCAGCACGCTAGCGATTAACGAAGAAGAGGAGAAAAGTAATGAGCATAAGAGTTGAAGATTTGAGAAGGGGGGCCGCCGTTCAGGAAGGGCGACTGAACGAGTTGAGGGCGCAGACGCTAAGGGAGGCGGTTCCCGGGCACCCCCCAACTCCTATGGTAGAGGCCTCACCACGTCCAGACTTCGTGGAGACCCCTTTCATCAGGAGCATAACCGAACGCGCCCTCACCTACGTGGAGGGCGGCTTCCCCGTTCATTTCCGGGGACCGACGGGGTGTGGTAAGACGACCCTGGCTATCCACCTGGCCACTCAGATCGGCCGCCCCATGATGCTCCTAGTGGGGGACGAGGAGTTGGGCACCTCCGACCTGGTGGGCGGAGAGCACGGCTACAGCCGCAAGCGGGTCATGGACAACTTCATCCACTCGGTGATGAAGGCGGAGGACCGCCTCGATTACCGTTGGATAGATAGCCAACTCACCGTAGCCTGCCAGCAGGGTTACACCCTGGTCTACGACGAGTTCAGCCGCTCGAGGCCAGAGGCCAATAACGTCTTGTTGCCGGTGCTCGAGGAGCGGATACTGATCCTTCCCACGGTCAAGAGTGCCCAAGGGTATCTGCGGGTTCACCCTGACTTCACCGCCATCTTCACCTCAAACCCCACCGAATACGCGGGGGTGCATCTCAGCCAGGAGGCCCTGCTGGATCGCATGATCACCATTGACATCACCCACTTCGACCGGGAGACGGAACTGGCCATCACCCGGGCTCGAACGGTCGTCTCCGCCGACGAGGCCGAGAGGATAGTGGATCTGGTCAGGGGCTTCCGAGAGGCGACGAATTTCGAGTGTGCCACGGTCAGGAGTTGCATCATGATCGGCAAGGTCCTGGCTCACCAGAACGCCAACGGGGGCAGCCTCACTTTCGGCCAGATAGTGATGGACGTTTTCGCGCTGGAACTCAACCCCAACGGCGAGCCCGACAAGGAGAAGCGTGACATATTGGTGGAACTGCTCAAGAAGAGCAAATAGAGAATATGGGGAGGCGCGATGCGCGTTAGAACATCAGAATACGTGAAGTCGGCTCACGATATCCCACACCAAGGCAATATCCGTCGTCTTACTGGGATGGGAAACCCCCATCAACAGCTTGAGGGGTTGGCACGAGAGAAAGAGAGGTTGCAGAAGCAGCGCAGTATATGGTTGGCCAAGGCCAGGCGCCTGGAGGATCGCATCGCCCAGTTGGATTCGCAGGCCCGAGCCCTGCTGGAACGCGCTGAACCTTCCATCAGAGAGGCCGGGGAAGAAGTGCCATATCCTCTCCCTCGCTAGAGCAGCAACGCGCGGATTATCGGGGTGGTGTTCGATAGGCATGAGCAGGCACCTTGTCGAGGCTTGACAATAGGAGACGGCAGCCCAAGGAGAAGCATTCTTCCTCATTGATTGGACGCTGTCCATTATGCCTGCCTGTGTCCTGAGAGAATCCCCTGGCAGGCAGGTTTTGTTCAAATAACCCCCGGGCTTGATTACTTAGTGAAGGAGGAAAGAGATGTCAAGGGCTGAGAAGGAGAAGCGGGATGAAATGGAGGGCCTAGACCTCGGTCTGGGCGGTCTCTTCAAGGGGATCGGCGATCTCATCGATTTGGTCTCCGGGATGGTGGAGAAGGTCGATCTAGCCGACCTCGATGAAGAGACGCTCTCTAGACTGCGGCGAGCCAGCCGAAGCGGGGTCGGAGGAGCACCTAGAGGGGTCTACGGCGTCTCGGTACGGCGAGGAGTGGGTGGCATCCCCAGAGTGCAGCCCTTCGGCAATATCCGCCGCACCGAGAGAGGCCCCATCGTCGAGGAAGTGAGGGAACCCCTCACCGACCTCTTCGATGAGGATGATCTACTTTTGGTCGTTGCTGAGTTGCCCGGCGTGGAGGAGAAGGAGACACGAATCGAAATCGAGGACGACACTCTCAAATTCTCCTCCACCGGAAGGAGGAAATACGCCAAGGAACTTCCACTTCCTTGCCCCGTCGACGAGAGCACCCTGGAGACCACCTACAAGAACGGCATCCTGGAGATCAGGCTGCGGAAGGCAGAAGAACCTGGCGAAGCAGAATTAAAATGAGCAGGGCCATAGGCATCGACTTGGGAACCACGAATTCGGTGGTGGCGGTGATGGAGGCGGGCATGCCCATGGTCATCCCCAATGCGGAGAGCAACCGTCTCACCCCTTCGGTGGTGGCCATCGACGGAAAAGGCGAACGGCTAGTGGGGGAAGTGGCCAAGCGGCAAGCCATCATCAATCCCGCAAGTACAGTCTTCTCTATTAAGCGTTTCATGGGGTGCAAACTATCCGATGCTTCTGTGCAACATGACAAGGCGCTGGTGCCCTATGAATTGACCGCTGCCGCCAACGGCGATCTCCGGGTGGCCATGAACGGCCGGGAGTACCCACCGCCGGAGATTTCGGCCATGATCCTGCAGAAGTTGAAGCGTGATGCCGAGGTCTACCTGGGCGAGCCCGTCACTCAGGCGGTGATCACCGTGCCCGCCTACTTCAACGATAGCCAGCGCCAGGCTACTAAGGAGGCCGGTCAAATAGCAGGGCTCGAGGTATTGCGCATCATCAACGAGCCCACCGCCTCGGCTCTAGCCTATGATTTCCCTCCCGAGAAGCGGGAGACCATCGCCGTCTACGACCTGGGGGGGGGAACCTTCGATATCTCCATCCTGGATCTGAGCGCTGGCGTCTTCGAAGTCCTCTCCACCAGCGGCGATACCCATCTGGGTGGCGATGACCTGGACCGAAGGATCATCGACTGGCTCTGCGATGGTTTCTTGGAGGAGGAGGGCATCGACCTGCGAGAGGATAGGGTAGCCTTGCAAAGGCTCAAGGTAGCAGCAGAGCGAGCCAAGATCGAACTCTCGACCGCGCTACAGGCCCAGATCAATCTACCGTTCATCGCTATGGATGGCAGTGGCCCTAGGCATCTCCATGCCACCCTCAGTCGCTTGCAATTGGAGCAGTTGGTGGGCGATCTGATCGAGAGGACCATCGGGCCCTGCCGGCAAGCGTTGGCGGATGCTGGTCTCAGGGTTTCTGATGTCGATCATATCATCCTGGTGGGCGGGCAGACTAGGATGCCCTTGGTGGTGCGTAGCGCTCGCGAACTCTTCGAGAAGGAGCCGTACCGGAATATCAACCCTGATGAGGTAGTCGCGCTGGGAGCCGGTATCCAAGCCGGGGCCTTGACCGGCTATGTGAAAGGGGTGCTCCTCATCGATGTCATCCCCTTGACGCTGGGCATCGAGACCTTGGGCGGCGTGGCCAGCCCCCTCATCCCGCGCAACACCACCATCCCTACCCGAAAGAGCCAGGTCTTTACCACCGCCAAGGATGACCAGACTAGCGTGGAGATACACGCGGTGCAAGGCGAGCGGGCCATGGCCGTGGAGAATATGACGCTGGGCCGCTTTGTCTTGGAGGGTATCCCACCCGCGCTGCGCGGCGAGCCCAACATCGAGGTCACCTTCCAGATCGACGCCGACGGCATCTTGCAGGTTACCGCTCGGGACCAGGCCACAGGTAAGGAGCAGCAGATCACCGTCGCCGCTTCCAGCGGCCTCTCTGAGGACGAGATCGAGCGCATGGTCGAGGAGGCGAAGGAGTACGCCGAGCGGGACAAAGAGCGACGCGAGGAGATTGAGATCCTTAACCGAGCCGACAGCCTGGCCTACCGGGCCGAGAAGACGTTGCAGCGGTGTGGCGACGAGGTGCCGCCAGCCGTCAGGAGGGAGGTGGAGGGCAAGGTAGCGGCTCTGCGCGAGGCGATGAAGGAGGGAGAGACCCCTACTGTGAAGAGCGCCTGGCAAGCGCTCATTGAGACGGCAGAGAAGATCGCCGTTTGGCTTGAGGAACAGCCGATGGAAATAGCACCCGCTTCTAGATAGATGAGACGGAGGACGAGGGCATGGCAAAGGATGCCAAGTATATTTACGGAGTGATCCAAAACGGAGGGAGAACCACCTTCGGCCCTCTTGGTATAGGCGGAAGGGGAGATGAAGTGCACGTTGTCCCCTATCAGGACTTGGCTGCCGTGGTTAGCGATTGCCCAGCCATAGACTACAGGGCTGTAAAGGATAAGGAGAAGATAGTCCGCGATCTGGCGGCTCATCAACGAGTGACCGAAGGGGTCATGAAGCACTGTTCCATCCTCCCCATGAAGTTCGGCACCATGGTGGATGAGAAGAAAAAGGTGGAAAGCGTATTGCGTCAAGGGTATTTCAACCTCAAGGAGGCTCAGGCCGCTTTCCAGGACAAAGTTGAGGTAGAAGTGGTGGCCACCTGGGACCTCGCTTCCGTCTTCCAGGAGATCGGCAACGAGGAGCCCATCGCCAAATTGAAAGCCAAGACGGAGGGGAAACCGCCTTTAAGGGGACTAAACGATAGGATCAAACTGGGCAAGATGGTATATGAATCTCTAGGCCGCAGGCGGGAGGATCATCAAAGAGAGATACTCGAGGGTCTCGCTAACTGCTCCATTGACACGCAAAAGAACGCGCTGATGGATGACAGTTTTGTGATGAACGTGGCCTTCCTCATCGATAAGGAGAGACAGGATGAGTTCGATGAGAGACTTGAGGAGTTGGATAAGAGGATGGGTGGCGCTTTGAACTTCCGACGCATCGGGCCCCTGCCACCCTATAGTTTTGCCACCATCGAGGTGCGGCCTATGACTCACAAAGAGGTTAAGGGGGCCAGGGAGTTATTGGGCCTGGGTGAGAAGGCCAGCCTAGGGGAAATAAAGAAGGCCTACTATGACCTGGCTCAGGAGTGTCACCCCGATGTCCAGCCGGACAGCGATGCAGAAGAGCGCTTTACCCAAATCGCCCAGGCCTATGAGTTATTGAAGAGTCGCTGTTTGGGACAGGCAGCCGCTCAAGGAATCACTTCTAAGAAAGCAGCCACTGAGTATTCTTGCTCCTTTACTCCGGCGGCCATTGAGGAAGGCGTTCTGGTCACGATCAAGCGTTTGGAGAGAGAGGCCTGATGAGTAAGGGCTCCGATGACGGGAGAATGATATACCTCTATTGCTTAACCCGGAGCCATGAAGACCCCCTTCACCTGCCGGTCAAGGGGATCGGCAGCCGGGGCGATGAGGTCTATAGCATCCCCTTCGATGATCTGGCGATGACGGTCAGCGACTCGCCTCAGGATGATTACGAAACCACCCGGGCCAATACTATCCAGCATGAGTTGGTTTGCGAAGAGGTCCTGAAGCAGGGTTTCACCGTTCTCCCCGTCAGGTTCGCGACGGTATGCAAGCCCACTCCGGGCAAGAGTAGCGCGGAGGAGAAGATCAAGAGATTGCTCAGGCGACATTATGGCGAGTTCCATTCCCTGCTGAGGGAGATGGAGAACAAGGTCGAGTTAGGACTGAAAGTCTTTTGGGAGAAGGAAGGCCTCTTCCAGGCAATCGTGGCTGAAAACCGGAACATACGAGCGATGCGGGATCGCATCGCCTCCCACGACTCGAAGGGATCCTCGACCTACTATGAAAGGCTGCAACTAGGTACCTGGGTACACAGTGAGATGGAGGAAAGAAGGGACGTCGACGCTAGGAGACTGGCGCGGGCTCTCAGCCGGCTGGCCGAGAGGTACGAGACCAACAAAGTGCTCATCGATATGATGATCCTCAACGCCGCTTTCCTGGTCCACAAATCGCGGGTGGAGGAATTCGATCACAAGGCTAACGAGTTGGACGAGAAATGTGGCCAGAGAATGAAGTTCAACTACGTAGGCCCTGTGCCGCCCTTCAATTTTGTGGAACTCATCATACACTGGGAGGAAGAGGAGGAGGAATTTGAGATTGTGAGAAAGGGTAAGAGGGTGGAGGGGGTAGAGGGTGGATCTTCGAAAGAAAAATCCACACCAGGCTCTGAAGGGTATGGCTTGGCTGAGGCTCGAAGCCTTAGCTCAAACCCTCCATGAAGCGCCAAACAAGGCCCCGCTTTCTGAGGTGGGGTGGAGAAAATCTTTCGATGGATGCAACAAGGAGGTAGGAGACCATGAAACAAAAGACACCCGTAAAGGCGGGCGAATGGGTCGAGATAATGTGTGCTTTCTGCGGGGGGACCGGGAAGAACCCCTTCGCCGCGGCGAAGTGCCCTGCCTGCGGGGGCCGGAGAAAGGTTCGCGTCCAAGAGCCCCTCCTGCTCTGCGCCTACTGCGAGGGGACAGGAGCGAATGGCCGCATGACATGCACTATCTGTGGCGGCAAGGGAGTGATCACCGTCAAAGAGCAAGTGCAGCCCTGCCCAGCCTGCGGTGGGCACGGGCGGGATGTCAGTAGCCCGCTCAGGCTATCTTGCCCTGTCTGTGAGGGCAAGGGGGTAGTGCCCATCTAGTCGAGGCAGAGGTCTTGACCATCTAACCTCGAGGCCCTGATTGCTCCCTTAGGGAAAGGTGAAGGCTATGGGCCAAAGGACAGCTCAAAAAGAGAGGCAGTGGGTTTGGGTGGAGTGCGCTTTTTGTGGAGGCCGAGGCAAGGACCCCTTCGGGGTTCCGCACCCTAAATCGAATTGCTGTGTCTGTGGAGGAGAGGGGGCCGTTCGAACACAGGAACCCTACATACTCTGTGCCTTCTGCCAGGGGACTGGCATTCATCCTGATCGCCGTCTGACCTGCACCGTATGCAAGGGCAAGGGGGTGGTGAGTATCAAGGAGCCAGTGCGGACCTGCCCTGCTTGTGAAGGAACTGGCAGGGATGTAGAGAGCGAATTCGGGCTTTCTTGCACCACTTGTGGAGGGAAGGGTGTAGTAGTAGAGCTTACAAGGAGGTGAAAAAGATGGCTAAGAAAGCGGCGACTAAGAGAAAGGTGAAGAAGAAAGCGAAAAAGTTGACCTCGGTACCCTGCGCCTTTTGCCAGGGCACCGGCAAGGACCCTTTCAGGCTTCTCTCCCCCATGGCGGCCTGTGGAGTTTGCGGTGGTACAGGGCAGGTGGAGGTGGAGGAGCCCTATGTGCCCTGTGCCTTTTGCCGAGGGACGGGTATCCACCACCGCAGCCGCCTGACCTGCACCGCCTGTATGGGCAAGGGGGTGATCGCCATCAAGAAGCCGGTGGAGAGTTGCCCTACTTGCCACGGGTTGGGCAGGGATCCCCGGAATGAGTTAGACCTACCTTGCACAACCTGCTTGGGCGCCGGGGTAGTATCCATCTAAGGAGGCAAAACCAATGGCCCAAAAAACAAGCGCGAGTCCAAAGGTGACGAAAGAGGGAAAATGGGTGGAGATCAAATGCGCCTTCTGCCGGGGCACAGGCAAGGACCCCTTCGGACTCCTATCGGTCCTCTCCACCCGCGGTACGTGTGGCGGGAAAGGAACGGTTAGGGTCAAGGAACCGTATGTGCCCTGCCTCGCCTGTGGAGGGACCGGTATCCAGCCCTTCACGAGGCTAGGGTGCCTTGGCTGTGGAGGGAAAGGGGTGAGAACCGTCGAGAAGCCAGCGGAAACCTGTCCCCTTTGCCGGGGAACAGGCACCGACGGGATGCACCTTCACTGCCTGCGTTGTTCTGGCACCGGAGTAGTCACAACAGCCGAAAAGGCGGGGGCAACGCAGCCCAAGGAGAGGGGAGTGTAGCCATGTTCTTCACATCATGGGTAGAACACCAATTGCTTAAGACGGCGGTCAAGGTACTCGCTGCGCCAGTGACTGTACCGGTCAAATCTGCAAGTTGGCTGCTCGAGCAAATCCACGGGGAGGTCGTGGCCGAACAGACCGATGAGGGCCGGGCCCTAGGGGAGTTGATGGAGTTGGAGCTCCACTACGAGATGGGGGAGATCGAGAAGGAGGATTTCGAGGCCCGGGAGAAGGAGAAGATGGAGCGGTTGGACGCCATTCGCGAGCGGAAGAAAGATGAGCAGTTTGAGGAAGATGAGGCCTGGTGGCGCAGGGTATTCCCCGAAGGGTTTGAATAACGGTGAAGGGGTCAGACCGCGCTACAAAGTGCGGAATAAGAGAGACGGAAGATAACATGCCTGACTTGCCCAGTTTCCTGGAGAACCAGAACTTGAAGTTCATCTTTTTCGGGGGCAAGGGAGGCGTTGGCAAAACCACTTCAGCGGCGGCCAGTGCTCTCTATCTCGCCCACCAAAAACCGGAGCAGAAAATATTGATCGTCTCCACCGACCCTGCTCATTCCTTGGGAGACAGTTTTGCTCAGGCTCTCGGCGACGAGATTATCCCCGTCGACCAGACGGGTAACCTCTTCGCCCGAGAATTGGACGCGGAAAGGGCGTTAGCCGAGTTCAAGCGCAAAAACGACCCCGTTTTGGCCGAGATCGCCGACCGAGGAACGATGTTCGATCGAGACGACATCCACGATTTCCTGGCCCTAACCCTGCCAGGGCTGGATGAGGTGATGGCCATCATCGAGATCATGGAACTGGCCAAGGCTCAGAAGTATGACTTGGTGGTGGTAGACACCGCTCCGGCCGGGCACACCGTGAGTATGCTCCAACTTCCGGCCGAGATGAGGAACTGGATCAAAACCCTAGACATGATGATGGACAAGCATCGCTTCATGATGCGTACTTTCACCGGATCGTATAGGCCGGATGAGTGTGACCGATTTTTGACCAAGATGGAGAAGGACATCACCATAGTGGAGAAAATGCTGAAGAGTGCCGAGGGAACCGAGTTTGTGCTGGTCACCATCCCTGAGGAGATGGCCATCTGCGAGAGCGAGCGCTTGCTTTCCACCCTCAAGAGGCTTCGCATCCTGGTGAAAAACCTCATCGTCAACCGCGTTATGGATGGGGATGGCCTCTGTGAGTCCTGCCAGCGTAAACAAAGAGAGCAAGCCCAACCCCTGGCGGAGATAGAGGAAAAATTTGCCGACCTCCATCGCTGGCCGGTGCCGCTTCTGCCCTACCAAGTTCAGGGTCTGGATCGGTTGACCGAGTATGGTCAACTCCTAGCCGGGGTCAAGAAGGATATGGCGGGGGATTGGACAGGAGGCCTGGAACACGAATGCCTAGAGAAAACGCCTCAGCCCATCGGCTTGTCTGTATCTTCCTCTCGCTTCCTCTTATTCGGTGGCAAGGGGGGCGTGGGCAAGACCACCACTGCAGTGGCCACCGCTCTCCACCTGGCCTCTCGATTCCCGGGAAAGAGGGTGCTGCTCTTCTCTACCGACCCAGCCCACTCAGTATCAGACAGCCTTAACCAAGAGGTTGGAGACCAGATCACTAATATTGACGGCTATCCCAACCTCTATGCCCAAGAGATCGATGCCCAAGCATTGCTGGAGGAGTTCAAGGACGAGTACAGAGGCGTTATCGACGGGGTGTTTGACAGCTTCATGGGGGGCCGCAGTTCGAGAGTGGCTTTCGACAGTGAGATAATGGACCAACTGCTGGATCTTGCTCCGCCAGGGCTGGACGAGATGATGGCTCTGATGGAGATCATGGAATTGGTGGAGGCCCAAGAGTACGACATCTTCATCCTGGACACCGCACCCACCGGGCATCTGCTTCGCTTCCTGGAGACCCCCGATCTAGCAAGGGAATGGTTCATGACCTTGGCCCGACTGCTGCTGAAATACAGACGGATCGTCAGCGTGGTGGAACTGAATGAGTTGGTGATCAAATTGATGAAGCAAGTGAGGAGGGTCCGAGAGCAGCTTGTGGACAGTGCAGAGACCGAATTCATCGCCGTCACCATCCCGGAGGCCATGGCTGTCGCCGAGACCGAGCGACTTCTCCAAGCCCTCGACGCTCTCAAGATCGCAAGTCGACAGGTCCTGATCAACATGGTCACCCCGCCCAGCGATTGTCCCTTCTGCTCGGCCAAGCGGAGGGAGGAAGAGGAGTATATTCAGCAACTCATAGCCCAGTACCCCAGCCACCATATGGCCCAAACTCCACAATTCTCTCATCCCATCCGGGGGATGGAGGAGTTGGTCCAATTTGGAGAAATATTATATCGAGACGAGGGAGGAGCAAAGAGGTAGCGGCGAATTTCGTGTTTCAGTTATGTTTTGGCATCAGCCATCGAGTTCCCGATCAGAGGAAACATTCAATAGAGAGGAGGATAGAAAATGGCTAAGCAAGAAAAGGTAGAGAAATCGGTCCTGGAGCAGATCGAGGCCGCTCGTAGAGCGGCGATACTGAGGGAATGTCTCCGGCAGGAGGAAGACGAGCACTACAGCGAAGCCATCGATGGCTACCGGCAGATCATTGACCAGTATCATGGCACCCCAGAGGAAGAAGAAGCCAGGGAAAGGATGCTGGACCTGGCCTACCTCTTCGAGAGCAAGGAGCAGCCTTACCGAGCGAAGCATCTTTACTGGCTCCTGGAGTTGCTCTATACGCCTCAGAGATTCAAGGATATAAAGGAAGCACGCCGGGCGCGAGTCAAGGAGATAGTGGACGAGATCCACGCCGAAAAGCGGGCCGAGGAGGAGAGGGTGGCTAGGCTGGAAGGTGAAGGCTTGTAGGGTTTTGGTTGTCGGGCGCGATGCCCATATTGCCCATCTAGGCCTAACAGTGATCTTCCGAGCCAGGCTACCGAGACCCTTCTGCTACCGTAGGTTTCGGCAGGCAGCGAGAAGTCAAGCCTGGGCAGCAAAGCCTGGGGCATCGCTTATAGACCAAAATTCTTACGGAAGGAGATAAGCGAAATTGGCTAGAGAATATGCGGAGCCGGTGCGGAGTGGGACCCTCGTTGATGTTGTAGACGCCATCTTGGACAAGGGCCTGGTGATCAACGCTGACATCATGGTCTCGGTAGTGGGCGTAGAACTTTTGGGCGTCAAAATCAGGGCAGCCTTGGCCTCCTTTGAGACCGCTGCCAGATACGGGCTGGAGTTTCCTTCTGGGACTAATATAGAAACGCCAGCCTGGGCCGAGGCCCAAATCCCCAAAGAGGAATGCCCTCAGTGCGGCAAACGGGTGACGGCGGCGGAACTGCTAGGAGTGGGCTGTCCCTGGTGTGGCTGGGTTAGTGCCCGGGCTGAAGCCAAGGGCATAGAGGCTTGAAAAGAAGCAGCATCGCCAGCCAGATGTCAGTGAGAGCCTTTGCCAAGGCTCCTATGTTCGTGAGCAAGAGGCGATGAGATGCTATTTATGGAGCCCTTTTGGATTCTGATGGACATCGTCAGGGATGCTGCAGACGAAGAAGATGAGATGAGGGGGGATCCAGCCTATGTGCAGTGCCTCTACTGCCGCGGCTTCGTGGAGAAAGCCGAGGTTAAAAGGAGGGGAGGCTGCTATCTCTGCGGCACGCCCGGAGAGGAGATAGCCAAACTGGCGAGGCAGAGGAGGGGGGAGAGGGAAAACAGGAGGAACAATCCTTACAGGACGAAATGCTCTAACTGTGGGGCCGTAGTGGTGGCAAAAGAGTTAAGGGAAAAGGGCTGCTACATCTGTGGGCGGAAGCCCACAGATGTAGAGTAGGGGCCGACGGCTCTGCCGGCCTTAGATGGAGGGAGCGATATGCCAGTAATAGCGAAGAGAATCCTGGAGAGCATCAAGGACTTCGCCCAGGACGCGGAGAAGGAAGCGAGGCGCTTAAAGGCGAGATGTCCGCAGTGCGGCCGCCTGGTGATGAAGAAGGAACTCAAGAAGAGGGGTTGCTACCTCTGCGGCTGGAGGCCTGGCGATGAGGCCACCAAACCGGAGGCTCAAGAGAGGAAGCGGCCGTATTGGACGAGGTGCACCCAGTGCGGAACTATGAATGTGACCAAACAGTTACTGGAGAAGGGCTGTTACGTCTGTGGCTTCAAGCCGATTGCGCTGGAATCGGATTTTGGGCCGACGAGAGAAGAGAGGGAGCGGTTGAGGCGGAAACAGGCAGAGAGGGGGCTAGAGGAGCGGCTTAAGCGAGAGCTGGAGTTTGAGATCGACCAGATGGGAGATGTTTGACGATGAGGGAAGAGGGAAGGATAGGTTTCGTGGCCCGATCCCTAAAGCGCCACACGTCTTCGAGGGGAGAGGAGTCCGTTCCCCCTTGGAAGACGGAGGCCAGGGAACTCATGGCCGGGTTGAGGCAGGAACTCGGTGAGTCCAGGTCTCGATGGGCAGCGGAAAATGCTGCTCGGAAGGAAGAGGTTAAGGAATTCATGGCCCAATTGCGGGCCGATCTTGGAAAGGGAGAGCCCGCTGACCTGCCGGAGATGGTAGAACTGGATTGCGGCTATTGTGGCGGTAATGGTACTCTCCGAGGCGCGAACTGTCCTGTCTGCTGGGGAAGGGGCCAAGTTCGAGTGAGGGCCCCCTACGAGAAATGCGACCGCTGTGGTGGAAGTGGAGGCGTCCCGGGAACGGCGCTAACCTGTATCAAGTGCAAGGGCACTGGCTACTTGACCGTGAGAAGGAAGCCGAACGCCTGCCCGCACTGCGGGGGAAGCGGTTTAGAGCCGGAGGAAGGATTGTCCCTCGTGGATCTTAGGGAGAGAAGGAGGAAAGGTTTGCCGCCACCTTGTAGAGGGAGAGCACGGCCCCTTTGCCCACTTTGTCAGGGGACGGGAGTAGCGGATTGGTTGGATACCAGGGCGGCATCAGCAGGATCGCGAGCATCCGAAGCGGCGAAGCATGCTTCGCCCGAGGCCGAATCCGAGCCCACCGAAGAGCAAGCGCCTGCGGAGCCTATGCCCATTTCGGGTCCTCCCCATCCGTTGGAGGAGAGGGTGCCGGGCTACATCCTGATTGGGCCGGGCGTCAACTGTGCAGATGTCGAGATACTCTTCGGCCTGTCGAAGGTTGAGGCCCAGGAGACGCTGCAAGGCTTGGTGAAGAAGGGCAAACTTCGTCTGAACGGGGAACTCTATTACCCTGCATCTACTCCAACTGAGGATGAAGAGTTGCTTGCCAGGGGTGTCCTGAGGGATCAAGGGGATGATAGCCTTGGAACTCCAGAGTGTGCCCCAGGGGTCAAGATGAGAGGAGACCGCTCATGCTCAAGGACCGGGAGTTGCGAATCCTAGCCGAAGCAGCAGTGGATCTAGGAAAGCCGGAGTTGACTGAGCAGGTGGCTCGGATTCGGAAGGCGAGGATTGCCCGCGCCGAGGAACACCTTCGTGAGGTCATATTCCGCATCCAAGCCGATCGCATCGCCCGTGAGGCGGAGATCAGTGAACTTAGGGCTCAATTCAAAGATGATCATGACGCACGCCAAAGAGAGCTAGCCAGAATCAAAGCCGAGGTTAGGAGCCTCATCGCTGAGTATCGGGCGGAAAACAAAGCAGGCAGGGAGGAATGGGAGAGGCAACTGGCGGCACTCTGGCCATCGCAGGAATAGATTCCTTCAAGGGGAAACATTGGAAGCAAAACCTGTTCTACTACCATCCAGATACCGCAAGGCTACTTTGATAGACCTCCTTGATAGGGTCCTGGAGAAAGGGCTGGTGCTCAACGCCGACATCATCATCTCCGTAGTCTGCATCCCCTTATTAGGGGTTAACCTCAGAGCGGCTCTGGCAGGGATGGAGACCATGCTGAAGTACGGGCTGATGCGGGAGTGGGACGAGCGCACCCGCGAATGGGAGCGGGAACATATCAAAAAGAGGGAACCGCTCTTGTTGGCTGAAGAGGAGATATTCTTACGGATGTATGGGGCCCATTGGCATAGCAATGGTATCTATCGCACTTGGCAACCTGGACATCTCTACCTCACCAACAAGAGGCTGTTTTTGCTTCGCCGCGAGCCTGGGGAGATGCTCCTTGAAACTGCCTTGGAGAAGATCCAAAGGCTTGGCCATCAAGAGAGAAACTCACTTCACGGGCATCGAGAGGGACATGATCTATTTGGCTCTCAACCCTGAAAGGCTGGCCTATCTCTACACCGAAAAGCCAAGGGAACTTCAAGAGGCCATTCGGGCGAGAAGGGAAGTGTTAGGCCTTCCCTTGGATGAGAACTCTGTGCTTTCTCCCCTCGATGCGGAGATAGATAGGCTCCTTAGGGAAAAGGAAATAACCGCTGAGGCCAAGATGTGGTATCAAGTCCCCGCCCCATCGCCGAGGAGATGGAGACCTGTCCTCGCGGTGAGTGCCCTGCTCCTACCCAACAGTTGCTAGAGAAAGGATGCCCTAACTGTGGCTGGGTGAGCCCCCGTCAGAGAGAGAAGAACGAAGCCTCGCCCCCATTGGTGAGGTAGATCGAGCAGGAAAGGGAGATTGTGGCCGGTATAGTCGACCTCGATGAAGACAATTTCAAGCACGGAATTCTAGGATTGGTCATCGCCCTAGTGGAGATAATAAGAGATGCCCTTCGCCTACAGGCCTTCAAACGGATGGATGGGGGAAGCCTGACTGAGGATGAGATAGAAAGGCTAGGAGAAGCCCTGATGGATCTCGACATCGCTCTCGATCAGATAAAGACAGAGCACGGCATAACTGACACCGTTCAGAATGTGAGGGACGGCCTGGACGACATCGTGGATGAAGTCTTGGACAAGATGTTAAACCCCGACCGGTGGGCGGAGGAGTATGACAAGCAGGTGATGAGGTGATAATGAGCCGAGCGTCCGAACTTCCACTGGGCGAGGGTGAGCGAATTATCCTATACCAACAAGGTGCGCATCTCTCAAGGCGCTCCTGGAAACTTGGACACCTCTATCTCACCAATAAGAGATTGCTCTTTCGCCAGGTGAAAAGGCTAATACTCAACGTCCCACTTGAGAAGATCACCGCCGTGGGTTTCTACAAAAGGCCCTTCATCTTGGCTACCAAAACCTGCATGCTCCTCTCCTACCGGGATGGAGCCAGCGGCCGGCCTCGGGAGGCCACCATCATCACTGCCCACTTACATTCCTGGCGCGAAAGGATCGCCGAACTCCTTTTGGAGAAAGAGGTGGTGCTAAAGGTGCAGGGCGTGCTGACGGAGAGCGATGTTGCTCAGGCGCGACGGGATCGTGTCCATGAGATATGGGATCAGATCCATGCCGGGCAAAGGAGGATTCCCACTCGGGCCCATGTCGACTCTGCTCAACCGCACTGGAACCACGTCCAACTTGGAGAGCTATTGGCCGAACTCGAGGCCGAGGAAGGAAGCGAGGTTCGGAGTGGCAGAACGAAGAAGGGAGATCTTGACCAGGCACGCCGAGATCGTATCCAGGGAAAGATACCCCTGGGCGAGAGGGGGGAGGTAATTAAGGCGGGGCTTGACCGCGCGCTGGATAGGGCACCTGCGAGCATCCGTGGCGAAACCACGATCCAGGATTTTGAGGGCACTACGCCCTGGTGGGTGAGCGACATCGCTCAGGCACGCCGGGATCGGGTGAAGGAGATACTGGCCGAGGGTCATGGAGACTTCCCTGAGAGGATCGAGGAAGAACATGTAGCCAAGGTCGCTCAGGCCCTGGACCCGGCAAGCAGGGAGATCATTTGGTACCTGTGGGAGAATAGGCACGCCAAGCTCGAGGAGCTACGACAATTGTTGGGCGAATCGTCTCACATGAACGTGTTAACCCGCATCAAAGAGGTGATCAATCCGATGGCTCGCAAGATGCTGGGCGTGCCGCTCTTGGTCTTCGAGCAATCGAGGATGGATTATGTGACCGGGGAGAATGTCCTGTATAGTTGGTGGCTGAGCCAAGAGGCGGAAAGGCGCCCGGCCGAGGAAGGGAGGTTGATAGACATCTTCGACGAGGGTGACCATGTCATGGTCATTATGGAACTGGCCGGCGTTCAAGAGGAAGACATCCGAGTAAGTGCGAAGGGGAACAAGCTCACCGTGGCCGCCGATGCCCAAGAGCGCAAATACCACGAAGAGGTAACTCTTCCCCCCGAGGTTGACGCCGAACAGCTCACCACCAGGTATAACAAGGGTATATTGCAGATCAGGTTTGAGAAAAAGAGGAGGTGACAAGGATGGCAAACCTGGAGGAGAAGGCCCCGGAGGCCAGATACATCTATGCCGTAATCCCTTACATAGATAAAGACAACTTCAGCCCCATTGGAATCGAGGGCAATACGGTCTACACCATATCTTACAAGGAGATTAGCGCCGTTGTCCATGACTGCCCTCCCGAGCCGTACCAGGGGGACGAGGCGACGGTGAAGGAGATGGTGGCCACCCACAGCGATGTAGTGGACGCCGCCTGGGAGGAGGCTGGCTCGATCCTTCCCATGAGCTTCGATGTCATAGTCAGGCCCGATGAGGAGAGGAGCGCCGACGATAACGTTCGCAAGTGGCTGGAAGACGAGTATGAGGCTCTTAAAATGGCATTGGACGAGTTCAGGGACAAGGTCGAACTGGGCGTTCAGATCTTCTGGGACCCCAAGGTCATCACCCGGCGGATCGCCGAGGAGAATGAAGCGATTAGGAAACTGGTGGCCGAGATGACCACCAAGTCCAAGGGCATGGCCTACTTCTATCAGCATAAGATAGAGGATGCGGTAAAGAAGGAGATGGAGGCGAAGGCCGGTAGGGATTACAGGGATTATTATGAGAGGCTGAGGGCTTATGCCGAGGACATTGAGGTGAGTAAGGTCAAGAGAGATAAGAATAGGCAAATGATCATGAATTTATCTCTCTTGGTGAAAAAGGACCGGGTCAGGGCTCTAGGGGAAGTATTGACGGAGATCCAAGCCGAGGAGGGGGTGGAGATTCGCTTCACGGGCCCCTGGCCCCCCTACACCTTCGCGGCCAAGATAGCGGCCATCGGAGACGAAACTGAAAAGCGGAGGTGAGGGTGGAGTGTCGGTAGAGAGGATACCCGCCTCATGGAGCCTGGTGGAGGTCATGGACCGCATCTTGGACAAGGGAATCGTCATTGAGCGCAGGAAAGATGTCCTGGTCTCGCTTATCCTGGGCATTCAGATCCTCGTCCTGGAAGAGAGGGTGGCGGTCGTCTCGGTCGACACTTACCTCAAGTACGCTGAGGAGGTGGGCCTGATCCCGCTGGAGAGGCCCCATCATGTGACAGAATACGTTGCGCGGGGACGCGAGATAACAGAGTTGCCCCCTTGGGCGTGATAGAGTTCGATTTCAGGTGGGCGTGAGAGATGGTGTATAGCGAAGCTAGGTTCAAACACCCCTCCGGAGAGCCAAGGGGAAAGGTGGATGTCAGATGCGCCTATTGCGGAGGGCGGGGCGTTGACCCGTTTGGTCTTCCAGGTCCCGAGTCGAACTGCTCCGTTTGTGGCGGCAAGGGATACAATCGCGTGATGGTCCCCTATGTGCCCTGTCCCGATTGTGGGGGGACAGGTAAGGAGCCTGGCCGCAGGCTGACCTGCACTGCTTGCAAAGGCAAAGGTGTGATAACGGTCAGGGAACCTATCGGTAGGCCAGGGCTGTCGGTGCGAGCGGCGAGGTCGACACCACGGGCGCGGGCATGAGGGGCCAAGTTAGAACACCTGCACAGCCCAGATCGCGTCAGACCGCTTCGGTGGCCGAAAGGGCGTCGGCCTACATCGTCAACTTCCCGGGCGTAAAGGCCGAGGATGTAGAGGCCCTCTTGGGCCTATCACAGAACGAAGTCGAAAGGGTACTGCGAGCCCTGGTGGAAGCGGGCAAAATCAAGAGGAAGGACGAGCTTTACTATCCTGCCTGATCATGGGCAAGAGCTGGTCTTCGAGGTTCTGATGCTGCTGGACTACTCAGAGGCGCGAGGGATAGATAAGAGAGAAGGTCGTTCCGCAAAGCTGGGGGAGATAGTGAGGGTAGCGTGCCCCTTTTGCCGAGGGCGGGGCACCTACCCCTTTGGCCATCCACCCTCTAAGGCTAAATGTGGCGTTTGCGGCGGGAGGGGATGGGCCTTGATCAGAACGCCCTACATGACTTGCCCCGCTTGCCGAGGAACCGGCCGTGTTCCTGGCAAGTGGATGTCCTGCGCCAATTGCTTGGGGAAGGGGGTCGTGCCCCTTCCCGCGAAGAAGTGAGGCTATGGAAGCACAAAGCGTGCTGATGACGCCGACAAGAGAAAAGCACGCCACTCTGGTAGACCTGCTGGACAGGGTGTTGGAAAAGGGGCTGGTGCTTAACGCCGACATCATCATCTCCGTAGCCGGTATCCCTTTGCTCGGGATCAACCTGAGGGCGGCTCTGGCAGGGATGGAGACCATGCTGAAGTACGGGGTAATGCGCGATTGGGATGAGCGCACCCGCGAGTGGGAACGGAAGCATGTAAAGAGGAAGGAACCACCCTTGCTTGCCGACGAAGAGGTCCTCCTACGGATGTACGGAGCCCATTGGTACAGAAAAGGTATCTACCGCGCCTGGCGGCCAGGGTATTTTCATCTCACCAACAGAAGGTTGCTTCTGTTTCGCAGCGAACCGGCCGAGGTGCTGTTCGAGGCATACTTCGAACACATAAAGGGCTTGGCCATCAACAGGGAGACCCACTTCACAGGCGTCGAGAGGGACATGATCTATCTCCTGCTCAACCCTGACCTTCCGGCCTATCTCTACGCCGAGAAGCCATGGGAACTCAAGGAGGCCATCGAGGGGAGGATGGAGGTTCTGGGGCTTCCCTTAGAGGAAAACCCCTTCATCCCTGCGCTTGGTGAAGAGGTAGATAGGCTCCTCAGCGAAGGCGAGGAGATAAGCGCCGATGCGAAGATGTGGTATGAAGCTCCACCTGCTGGTATTATCGGGGAGACCTGGAGGCCAGGTCGGCTATATCTGACCAACAAACGCCTGTTTTGGTGGTGCAATGAGGATCGCAAGGCGCTGTTGGATGTCCCCCTCGCCCAGATAACGGGGGCCAGGGTGGAGACAAGAGACCTGGGGGGGATCATCAGGGAGCGGGCCGTCCTCGTTGTCTCCTACAACAATGCCCACGGCTCGGCCGAGGCCCTCTTCGCCGGCGAGGAGGTGGCCGAATGGGCCGGGGCTCTGGGCATTGTCATCGGGGAGGTGGAGACCTGCCCCCAATGTGGCCGTCCAGCCCCGGTCAAGCGGCTGCTGGAGGAGGGGTGCTACAATTGTGGCTGGACTAGCCCCCGGCTGAGAAAAGAGGGGGCAGGAAGCCAATCCTATAGTGGCGAAATAGATGTTATGGAGTGCAAAATATCTTCACCATTTGGAGGAGCGGGGCGCTCTCTTCCGCCCCGGAGCCCGCACAAGAGAGGGTGGTGACTATCTCCATTGATACCTATTTGGAGTATGCAGAAGCGGTGGGCCTGGTTCCATTGAAAGCCACCCGGCTGTTACGGAATATGTCCCCCGCGATCGAGCACGCTGATGTAGGCGAGGGAGGTGTTCAAGAGGAAGGAAGAGTTGTATCGCGCGTTTGGGGTTAGGTGGCCCTCTATGAGAGAGGAAGCCCTGCTAAGGTGCAGGGCTCTAGCCATGCCCCTCACATCCGCGAGGGCAACCCACCAACGACCGAGTCACTGGGAGACCTGTGGAGGTATGTAGGATGGATTACCATGAACAAGTAGGTAGATACGGAGTGCCCTCGGGAGGTCCGGGGGAGATGGTGGATGTGAAATGCGCCTATTGCGGGGGGCGGGGCAAGGATCCCTTCGGGTGCCCTGGCCCTGAGTCGAATTGCTCCACCTGCGGGGGCAAAGGCTACAATCGCGTGGTGACCCCCTATGAACCTTGCCCGGCTTGCGGCGGAACGGGCAGGCTTTTGGGCCGCAGGCTGAACTGTACCACGTGCAAGGGCAAGGGCGTGGTGACGGTGAGGAGGCCCCAGGCGGAAAGGACCTACGGGGCAAGGGCCACAGCGGAATCGGAGCAGACCCCCCCTCGCAAGTCAGATAGAGCCTCCGGTGCATCCCATGTATTGGTAGCATCCAGCGTGCACGAGACCATCTCCTTAGCCGACCAGGTGGCGACTTATATCACTAGTTTTCCCGGCGTGAAGATAGAAGATGTCCAGGCCCTCTTTGGTCTATCCGAGAAGGACACTCAAGAGATGTTGCAAGCGCTGGTCAAAACGCACAGAATCCGCCAGAAGGAAGACGGACTTTATCACCCTGTCTAGTCGGCGACCTACGGCATTCGGCAGGGTGAAAAGAATGATCGTGATGAGCGAGCAAGGTTCGGATCTACATTCCAAGACGGAGGAGACCTCTCAGTTAAGGCTGGGCATAAACTATGAGCAACAGGGGAAGATAAACGATGCCCTAGCGGCCTACTTGGGTATCATCGCGCGCTATCCGGACAGTGAGGAAAGGCAAGTGGCTGAGGAGAGGCTCTTGCGCCTCACCAGAGCGTTTCTTGAGGAAAAGGGCAGAATTCACCCCGCCATACTGGTTTATGAGCAGTTAGAGGGCGTACTCTGATATCGAGGATCGATGTTTGAACCAGTGGAGTGGTCAACTTGGAATGTGGAGGTAGCGAAGAAGATCCGGCGTCTTGCCGGGCCGGTGGAAGACCTGGCTACCGAATATCAAGAAAAGCCCAGTCCTGAGACCAGGGAAGCGCTTAGGACTAGGATCGATTCATTGGCTGCCTTGGCTGAGGATCCGATGGAGGAGGCGTTAGCCCTCCGCAGGTAGCCCTTTGGAGATGATCCAGGAGGGAATCCGTGGTCTACGAGCAAGGCGGTATCACTTGTGGCAAGTTTCAGACCAAGGAAAGCATTTGTGCTACCTTGACTGAGCAAGTCAACGCGGCGCAAAGCATTGGCGAGAAGGCTGCCAAGGCAAAAGAACTGATAGAGGTTGCGGAGGAACTACTCGCTTGTGAGGAGTATGAGGAGGCAAGCCTGGATTGCCAGTACTGTCGCAGTTTCTCCCTCCTTCTCAAGAAGACGGCGGCGTTGATCCTGAAGATGGTTTCCCTGGGTGGTTGAGGAGCCACGCGTCTAGAATTTCTTGCCTTGGCCCGTGGGCGTTGCTCGTCCCCCCAGGGTTCTTCTCTTTGAAGTCACCCGTCCAAAGTGGCGGGACTTAGGCGAAAGTGCTGCCTATTTTAGGGGATACACATGATGAAAGACGAAAAGAAGACAAAAAAGCAACTCATAAATGAATTGGTAGAATTGCGACAACGAATTACTGAATTGGAAGCATTAGAAGCCGAGCGCAAGTGGGCGGAGTGGGCACTGGGTGAGAGGGTGAAGGAGTTGACCTGCCTTTACGCGGTGAACCGCAACATGCAGGAGGGTTTGCCCATTGATGAACTTTGCAGGGGGGTTATTGAGCACCTGGTTCCGGCCATGCAGTTCCCAGAGATCACCGTACCGGTGATTGAACTGGAGGATAGCCGCTTCGCGCATGAGCGATACACTGAGAAGCTGTCGTACGGCCTCCATGCGGAGATCAGAGTAGGAGGCGAGGCCCGCGGGCACTTGTGGGTTTACTATGCCGAGGATAGGCCCTTCTTGATTCCCGAGGAGCAGAACCTCCTGAACGCTATCGCGGAGGCCTTTGGTCTGTGGCTTGAGCGCAAGAAAGCGGAGGAGGCGCTGAAGGAGTACTCACAACTGGCAGAAGAGACGGTAGCAGAGCTCCGAGATGCCCAGGAGCAACTGATCCGCAAGGAGCGTTTGGCCCTTCTGGGCCAGTTGGCTGGCGGGGTGGGGCATGAGTTGCGCAACCCTCTGGGGGTGATCTCCAACGCTGTCTACTACCTCCAGACTGCCCTCCCCGATGCCGATGAGACCACCAAGGAGTACCTGGAGGTCATCTCCTCAGAGGTCCGCAACTCCGCGAAGATAGTCTCAGGCCTCCTGGACCTCTCGCGCACCAGGCCCGCCGAGAGAGAGGAGATTGCGGTCTCCGACCTGGTAACCCAAGTCCTGGAGAGGCACCCTCCACCCCAGAAGGTGAAAGTGACCACCAAGATAGCCCCCAACCTGCCTCCTGTGTTCGTCGATCCCCGGCAGATAGGGCAGGTGCTGGTCAACCTGGTCACCAACGCCTACCAGGCCATGCCTGAAGGAGGCAGGCTGACCATCAACGCTCAAGGTGAGAAGGACCAGGTCTATCTCTCCATAACCGACACCGGTTGCGGCATCTCTAAAGAGAACACGAAGATGCTCTTCGAGCCCCTCTTCACCACCAAGGTCCGGGGCATCGGGCTTGGTTTGGCGGTCTCCAAGAACCTGGTGGAGGTCAACGGGGAAAGCATCGAGGTGGAAAGCCAAGAAGGCAGGGGTAGCACCTTCACTCTCATCCTACCTACCAAGGAGGCCCAAGCATGAGCGAGAATTTGCACATCCTCATAGTGGACGACGACCGCAGGATGGCCCAGACCCTCCTGGATATCTTCAAGGTCCAGGGCTACGAGGGTGAGGCCGCCTACTCCGGTCCTGAGGCCTTGGATAAGGTGAAGAAGAGTCACTTCGACTGCGTCCTGACAGACATCAAGATGCCAGAGATGAACGGAGTGGAACTATTCCGGGCTATCAAGACCATCCAGCCCGAGTTACCGGTAGTATTCATGACCGCCTACTCTGAGTTAGTCCAAGAAGGGTTGGAAGAGGGGGCCATAGCCACCTTGACCAAGCCTTTGGACATCAACCTCCTGCTCAGTTTCCTCGCCTCCCTGCGCAAGGAACGCTCCATAATCATTGTCGACGATGACCCCCAGTTCTGCCAGACCCTGGGAGAGATACTACGGGCGCAAGACTTCGCCGTTACTACGGTTACCGATCCTCACGGTCTAGCGGAGACGCTCAGCCCGGATGCCCAAGTGGTGCTCCTGGACATGAAACTGAACCACATCAGCGGCCTAGACACGCTGAAGGAGATCAGAGCGCGCTATCCTCATCTCCCGGTGATATTAGTGACCGGCTACCGAGAGGAGATGGCCCCCGCCATAGAGGCCGCCCTGAAAATCGATGCCTACACCTGCCTCTACAAGCCCCTCCAGATAGAGACCTTTCTCCAACTCTTGACCGAAGTTCGCCACCAAGAGTTAGGCAGGGTTCTGGGCCAACCTGTTAGGAAGAGGAAGTGAGGTGAGCCATGCGTACAAAGGCCAGTATCCTCATCGTAGATGATGACCCCAAGTTCAGGAAGACCCTCTCCGACATCCTCAAGGCTAAGGGTTATGCACCTATAGCCATGGTGAAGGGAAAGACAGCCCTAGATAGGGTCAAGGAGGAGAGGCCCGCGGTAGCCATCATCGACCTGAGGTTGCCAGATATGGAGGGCTTGAAGGTGATGGAGAAGATCAAGAAGCGCTCTCCTCGCACGGAGTGCATCGTCCTCACCGGGTATGGATCACAGGCATCGGCCATCGAGGCGGTCAACCTGGGCGCTTATGGCTATATGCAGAAGCCCTACGATGCAGAGCAATTAGTGGTGACTATCCGCAGGGCGATTGAGAAGCGGGAGGCGGGGGAGGCGCTCAAGCGTGCCGCTCTAGAAACGGTAAAGGCGGTATCCAGCATAGTTGAAGCCAGCGACCCCTATACAAGCGGGCACTCTGCCATGGTCACCGAGATAGCCATAGAGATCGCCCAGGAGATGGGACTAGTGAACGGCCAGCTTGATACCGTGCGCATCGCTGGCCCCTTGCATGACGTGGGCAAAGTCGGCATCCCTAGCAGTGTGCTTAACAAGCCCGCCGGGCTTACTGAGGCCGAGTGGGTGATGGTCCGGGCCCACCCTGTAGTGAGCGCGAACGTGGCAGAGCAAGTCACCGCTTTCCAAGCGGCTGTGCCTGTCATTCGCCACCACCACGAGAGGTGGGATGGCACCGGCTACCCTGATGGGTTGAAGGGGGAGGAAATACCGCTTTTGGCCCGCATCCTGGCCGTGGCCGATGGCTTCGAGGCCATGACCTCCGAGAGGCCCTATCGCAGGGCTCGGACCGAGGAGGAAGCCCTGGCAGAACTGGAGAAGGGCACTGGCACTCAGTGGGACCCGGAGGTGGTCAAGGTTTTCCTCAAACTCAGAAAGCCGCCTACCAAGCGAAAAGGCAAGGGCAAGAGGAAGCGCAGAAAGTAGTGTCGTCGCTTTCCTAATGGGTTTGATTCTCATTCTTCCCCTGTTAACTTGATGCTAGCCTCTTCTCACGAGGAGAGGCTTTTTGGTTCCTGTGGTACCAATTTTCTCGTAAGGATGGCGTATGATCGCTGGGTTCTCCTGTTATCAGGCGCATCAGACCTGGCCTCTTCACGACCAGGAGCCTCCTACAACCTTAAAGTCTAAGGGAAATGAGGGCAGGGTATTGACTAGAGCGCTTATTTATGGTATTTTATATGAGTATGAGGATTTGGCGGTTATTGACGATTAGCCGTCTCGAGTGATATTACCGCTATCCGCTAACTTTCTCTCCGCTTGAGGTTGCAAGATGTGCTAGTGATCTGGATTACAGTTACTGGTGTGCAAGAGGGAAAGAAGAGTGACCGTGGCGAAGGAGGGAAGGTCGAATTATCGCCTCAAGGTTGCCAGAGCGTCCCGGTTGAGCCTGGGCATAAACTACGAAGAACAAGGAAAGATCAATGATGCCCTAGCGACCTATTTGGGGATCATCGCGCGCTATCCGGACAGTGGGGAAAGGCATGCGGCTGAGGAGAGGCTGTTGCGTCTGACCAGAGCGTTTTTTTGAGGAAGAGGGCAGAATTCACCCCGCTATACTGGTCTATGAGCACTTGGAGGGCGTATTCTGATATTGAGGATCGAGGAGCGGGTACAAGCGGGCGTTGCCTAGGTTCGGGGAGGAGTTTGAGATGTTTGAAGCAGTGAAGTGCTCAACTTGGAATGTGGAGGTAGCGAAGAAGATCCGGCGTCTTGCCAGGCCGGTGGAAGACCTGGCCACCGAATATCAAGAAAAGCCCAGGCCTGAGACCAGGGAAGCGCTTAGGACTAGGATCGATTCATTGGCTGCCTTGGCTGAGGATCCGATGGAGGAGGCGTCAGCCCTCCGCAGGTAGCCCTTTGGAGATGATCCAGGAAGGGAATTCATGGCCCAGGCGTTCATAAGGAAGTGACAAGCATGGCTTCCATAGAAGTAGGCCCACTCTCGCTCGATCCTCGCACCTTTGAAGTGAACGCTGGAGGAAAGATCACTCTCCTCACACCTGTAGAGTTTGAGCTTTTGCGATACCTGATGACTCATGCCGGCGAAGTCATCTCCAATGATAGGTTGCTTCAAGAGATATGGGGGTATCCTCCTGGCGTGGGCAGCTCCGGTCTGGTAAGAATGTACATCAGGAAACTCCGCCTCAAGATAGAGCCATCACCTTCTAGCCCCATCTACATCAAAACGATCCGTCGTCGTGGCTACATCTTATCCCCCCAATGGCCGATTAAAGATCGTCGTTAGCAACGGAAGTGGTCTTGGGGGAGAGCCTTTTGAGGGCAGGGGTAGATCAAAGGGGACCTGGCAAAGATGTCGAAATTGTTGTGGCTTCTCTTGGCTGCGTGGCTGGGGACGGCCTCAGCAGTAGATAGCGGTGTTCTCGCTGACCGGGAGTTTTACCAAGAGGGCTTGATCCACTGGTATGACTACCCAGGCGAGGAGAGAAAGATGGCTAACGGCGAGCTCTTCGATCCGACGAAACCTATCTTTGCTCATCGTCATTTGCCTTTAGGGACCATCGTCCTCGTGGTGACGGAGCACGGCGCATGGGTGGGGGAGATTCAGGATCGAGGGCCCTACTGCCCGAAGGAAGGCGTCGAAGGAAGCGATGGGTTTTCTTTAGATGAGATAGACCTAGAGGGCGATTGTGAAGTGGTCCTTGATGTGAGCCCCATAGTGGCTGAGGAACTTTTGGGAGACTTTGGCTACAACGACCAGGGGGTAGCCTATGGTGAGGCTTGGGGCCGGATCTACCTGCTTGGAGGAATCGAAGAGGAGGAAGACCATCCCTTTCCAGAGGCCACTCTCATGGGAAGCACATATTTGCCACCTTGAACCCCATGACTGGCAGCACCACTGCTATCTGCTCTCACGGGATCCTGTAAGGATATCCGACCTTTCTCGGCCACCAGCCGCCTTATCTCATGCAACCCAAACGGCTTCCTCTTCCCGGAGAAGAAGGCCTGCACGGTTGCCTTCCCGGTCCGTTTATGATATACTTTCAGGCGAAGACCAGTTCGAGGCTTTATATCGGTGCGCTCCAGGGGTACCAAGGCAAAGGGGCCAAATAGCGTTTCCGTGGTGAGTGTAGCCTAGCGGTTAAGGCACCTGGTTGTGGCCCAGGAGACCGTGGGTTCGAATCCCACCACTCACCCCTTTTCTTTGTGGTGTCCCCGCTGGAATTCTAAGGCAAAGGGTTTGCCTACTTCCCTCTATTGCTATATACTGGTCGCTGGACACTAGAGCTATCAGTGGGGAGGAGGACTAAAAGAGTGCGTAACTTAATCGAAGATGTTAGAAAGAGCGTTGTCTTTCTGGGCAAGAGGACTGAGGGAAAAAAGATTGGCCGACTCGGCACTGGATTCTTACTCGAACTCCAGAACACGTTTCTCCTAGTCACTGCGAAGCATGTTGTGGTGGATGAAAAAACTGGGGACTTGAATGATGACGGGATGCTGGTTTTCCTCAATGAGAAGAGTGGGCGAATGGCGCTACGTTGCCTAAACGATTACACGCATCGATTTGGATTCGAGTGGGTATTTCATGAGAATGACGAGGTTGATATTGCCATCATCCCCTTCATGTCTGACCCCCAAAAAGACGATGTTGAGCCAATTGCGGAGAATCTGTTGTTGGGGGCAGATGAGCTGTCTGAACTGTATGACGTCTTCTTCTTGTCTTTTGAACCTGGTATTGTGCCCACAAACCGAATAACCCCTATCATAAGAAGCGGTACCATAAGCGCAATCAATGATGACAAAACGTTTCACATAGATGCTTTTGCCTTTCCTGGGAACAGTGGCAGTCCTGTGTTCCTCAAGCTTGCCATACGATTTGAGGAGAGAGGTATATTCATAAATCCCGACTTAGGTGGCAACCTTATCGGGGTCATTGGCGAATACCTTGCGTATCAAGAGTCTGCCAAAAGCACTCAAACTGGTCGTATCCGTGTCGTATTTGAAGAGAATAAAGGCCTTTCCAAAGTTTGGTCAGTTACTTTCATAAAAGACATTGTGGAATCGGACGCATTCAAACAACAACTTGGGAAATTGGCGAAAGAATGAGGGCCATCAGTTCACATAACAACGTTCTTCTGCTTCGCTTGACTGTCTTCGCTGTCTGTGCTATCCCTGAATAGCGAAAAGGGCCAAGACCATCTGATTCTCAGATTTTGCTCACCAATTCTGCACAAAACTGAACTTACAAGCGCCCGTAGCTCAACTGGACAGAGCGTCTGACTTCGAATCAGCAGGTTGTGGGTTCGAGTCCTGCCGGGCGTACCATAAAGCACCCCTTCGCGCAAAGGGGTGCTTTCGTTGACTTCAAGAGTGGCTAGAGCGCCGGCCCGGCCAGCATCTTTATCTGCTTCTCCTTCTCCCGCCAGGTGACCTTGGAGAGCCCCAGTTTCTCTCGCAGTCTGTCTGAGGGCGTCCCAGCCCGATAGTCCCGCACAGCAGAGGTCATCCGCAACCTCTCGAAAGAGAGGCCCTCTTTGATCTCCGCCTCTTCCGCCACATCGGCTAGTACATACTCTAGATTGCGGGCCGTGCACTCGAAGAGATGCTCCTTAGGAGCGTACTCTTCTAGGTAGAGCGAGAGGGTCTCTGCGAAGTCGGGGGGCAGCCGCAATTTTCTCTCCTTCCGATGTTTCCGAGGGTCGTCGTACCGGACATAGAGGACGGAAGCGACGCGGTCGGAGGTATCGATATGGCTCAGTCTTATGTTCATGCACTCTTCTTTCTTGAGTCCTGTACGGAGGAGCAGGGTAACCAAAAGATGGGGGCGGGCGTCGGCCTTATCGCTCTCCATGTGGCCCTTGGTTACTTCAAGCAACCTCTCCACCTGAGCGTCGTAGAGGACCTGGGGCAGGGGAGAGGAAGCGGGCTCATGGATGAGGGCCGCCGCTGGGTCCGAGGGGATGACCCCCGCTTCGGCCAGCCATTTGAAGAAGACCTTGAGGGTGGTGACGCGGCGGGCGTAAGATTTGGGGGTGCAGGGGACACCACGATGGTACCTCAGGTAGGTAAGGAAATCCCTGAGGGGTTGAGTGCCTATCTCCTGCACCGGCTTGGTCAGACCGGTGTACCTACCGAGCAGGCGAAGGTCGCCTAAGAACGCCTTTATCGTGTTCTGGGTGAAGCCCTGACGCACCATATAATCGTGGAAGCCGCCTATGGCGGAAGCCAGCGATGATTCTGGGGTGAGGGCTTTGGTTTTTAAGGGAGGGAGGATGTATTCTTCACCTTTGCCCTTGGTGGGGAAGAGAGGCAACTGTTCGGCGCGCATTAGGGCTCCCTTCGCGTAGTAATTAGGCTATCCCATCCTACCACACCACGCACGATTGTCAAGCACCGCCCCCTCACAAAGAGGCTGTTTGGCCAGCTTAGTAGAAGGCGTGGAGTAGGCGTATGATTAGCTTTCTGATGAGTGGGATAAGAGTATCTTCTGTGGGGAGGATTTGAGGGATAGGGTTAGGGTAATTCTTCTTCTGATAATTTTTACCCCCCCAATCTTGATAAAATTGAGGTTGAGTTTCTAAATTCTTGCCCGTGTAACTCATTACGGTTCTAGATTCTAGAATCGAAAATGTATGTAAATACAAGACTCATTTAGAAGGAGCCTGTGCTCAGCGGGGTTGGCAAAGATTCTCGCACGTCTCTATGCACAGCACTTCTATATTGTATGAGCGTCCCGCACAGGCTTCTCTCACGCACATCTGGACGCACTTGTCGTATGGACTCTCATACGTTAGGACGGAGTATATCAGGTACAGAATGAGCACGCCCAGCACCACACCAAGAGCAACCTTGAGCACGTCTTTCATCTGCTCCACCTCCTTCCCCACCACTCCCTAATCTTCTTACCCGAATATATTGTGGTTGCAAGCAGAAGTCAATATCCAGAACTCTACATATCTCTAGGGTCTTGACTTCCCTCTTTCTCTGTGCTATCCTTAGTGTAATGAAAAGGGAGGTATGGAAATGGCTATCTCAGAAGAGCGGAAGCATGAAATCGTTCATAAACTGGTTGAATTGATGAAATATATCGACAAGATGAATCAAGAAGAACTACGATACCACGAGCGTATGGAGAAGTTAATCCCAAAAGCACAAGGGCTATTTGAGGAAATCAGCGAACTTATCTATAGTGAAGATTGACTTCTTAATCTAAGTTAGAGGGCTATTCGTTAGCCCCCTTTTTCTTCTAAGACGTTAATTCTTGGATTGTCTTCAATAAGTCCACGAACTATTTCTTTTGCAGCACGAAATGCATCATCCATATGGTCAAACATATCAAGTGGAGACCATTCCTCAGCAATACTTTCTACTCTGAGGATATTGAAGCCAAGTCCAATACTAATATCCGACAGGTCTTTTTCAGACAGAGTGACATCGAAGTCATGATTAGGACTAAAAGCAAATTCATATGCTTCAAATTCCTGTGCTATGTACTTTGAAGCCTGCACTTTTCCAGTTGCATGCTCCAAAACAATATGGCCAATTTCATGTAGTACTGCAAACAGGTCGCAACAATTTTCTATTTGACCGGCAAAATATATTGTTTTTGGGTCATCTGGCTCAACCCAAGCATTTTTTATGCCACGTTCCAAAAGGAACTTTGTAACTTCTCTATCTTCATCATCAGGTTGAGCGTTTTCAACAATCTCAAGACCATATTCTTTTGCTTTAGAGAATGCTATGTCTCTATATTCCATCCTTCTTTTGCCTCCTTTCCTTTCATCATTATACCACAAGTCTTAGAGTACAAAATCTCCAGGAGATGCTTTCTTATACTCCTTGACTTCCCTCTGTCTCTGTGCTATCCTTAACCTAGCGAAAAGGGGTTAAAAGACCATCTGATTTTGAGGAGTTCTCTATTGATTTGCTATTGAATTGAACCTATGCATGGCCCGCTAGCTCAATTTGGCAGAGCAGCTGACTCTTAATCAGTAGGTTCCAGGTTCGAGTCCTGGGCGGGTCACTTTGGGGGAGTGTCGGAATTGGCAGACGAGCGTGATTTAGGATCACGTGGAGAAATCCGTGGGGGTTCGAGTCCCCCCTTCCCCACCAGGTAGAGGTCTCCCAGAGAGGAGGCCTCGTTTTTAGCGCCGCTTGGGAGACCACGGGAGGGGCAAGCGGTGAAGAAGGTAGCCCTGGTCATTCCCTTGAGTGCGATGTTGATGGCCTGTGGAGGGGTAGCGCCCACTCCCGACATCCCTGCCATTCAAACCCAGGCTGCGCGGGACGTGATTGCCACTATAACTGCGCTTCCCTCGGGATCCTGCAAGGAAGCCCCTAGTCCCTGGCCCAAGTCGCCTGCCCCAAGGCGTGCCGGGCCGGGGTACCAGGACGGGCCAACTCTGCCACCTACGGCTACGAAGATTCCAACACCCACGGCGACTGAGACTCCTATTCCAACTGAGACGCCCACGCCGATGCCGCCCAGTCCCACCCCCACACCTATCCCTCCAACGTCCACCCCAACCAACACTCCGCCGCCCACACCGACTCCCACTAGCACGCCACTGCCTACACCGACCAACACGCCTCCGCCAACTCCGGTGCCTCCCACTAACACGCCTACGCCAAGAACTGATTGGGATTGCAGCGGCGATCTATATAATTGTGATTCCTTCACCTCCTGCGACGAGGTATGGGTCTATTGGTACACCTGTCCAGGCGACCCCTCGCGGCTGGATAGGGATAAGGATGGCGTCGCCTGCGAGGGTTTGTGTAAGTGACGTTGGGCTTTTCGCATCGTCAGGCCAGGGGAGGTTATGAACTGAGACAACGGATGATAGAGGGAAGAGGTGAGTACTCCTTTCCTTCGGATGCCTCAGCATCCGAAGGATCCCGAACGCAAAGACGGATGCTCCTCCCACGGGGATCCTGTAAGGACAGAAAATCCTGAGTCAATGTGACGCGATCCCTCAAATGCGTGTGCTTGACAATTTTCCCCAAATGAGGTATATTATTTATTTGTATGACTCATAACCTCGAAGGAGAGCTCCAGTCCTAATCTTATCTCTATGTCCTTTCACCAGTGATGATAGCCCGCTAAGGAGGAGGATCAGCGGGCCGCTACCTCCAGTCGTTGTCCTTCGTTCTATCTTTGCCCTTGCATTATGCAACCCTGGGTCAGTTGCTATGGAACTCGGTTGCCTTCCTCGGAGATAGTCTGGGGTAACCGAGATTTTTGTGGGGGAGGGAGATTTGCAGATCCAAGATTTCCGCAAGTTACGGATTAGTCTAGCCTCGCCGGAACAGATCCACTCCTGGTCCTATGGTGAGGTCACCAAGCCCGAGACCATCAACTACCGTCGACTGCGGCCAGAGAAGGATGGGCTTTTCTGCGAGGCGATTTTCGGGCCTACCAAGGATTGGCAATGCTATTGTGGAAAGTATAAGAAGATTCGGTATCGGGGGATCATATGCGATAAATGCGGCGTGGAGGTAACTCGCGCCCGGGTAAGGCGCGAGCGGATGGGCCATATCGATCTGGCTTCCCCGGTAGCCCACATCTGGTATAGCCAAAGAGTTCCCAGTTACATGGGGCTCCTCCTCGATATCTCGCGGCGCAATCTAGACCGTGTCCTCTACTTTGCCCAGTATGTTATCACTGAGGTAGATGAGGACGCCAGGGCCAAGGCCCTGAGGAATATAGACGAGAAGTTGAACAAGGAGATAGCGACCATTGAAGCCGGCTACAGAGAACGGACCGATGAGATAGAACTGCGGTTAGCGGAAGAACTAGGCAAGATCGAGGGGAAAGAAAAAGCGATCAAAGGGCGATACGAGGAAGAACTGGCTACCGAGACCGATGCCTTAGTGAGCGCGGCAGCCACTACTCAGAAGCGACTCAATGAGTCGTTGGGAAAGGTGATCCGCAAAGAGATAGTCTTCGCCCCCACGAAGGAGACGATAGTCCCCAAGGGTGAAGAAGTAAATAGGGAGCATCTCAACAGACTCAACCAACTGGTCCAAAGCAGGGTGGAAGAGACCGAAGCCCGCATCGAGGAGAAACTGGAAAAAGAGATGCTTCCCCTCCAAGGGGAGAAAGATCATCTTCGCCAAGTGGCTGAGGGGGAGATCGAGGAACTGCTCCGCCAAAAGGATGAGGAGGTTGAGGCGACCAAGGCCGCGACCGAAGTCGAACGGGATGAACTGCGCAGCCTTAAGGCGATGCAGTTCCTCAACGAGGGCCAATATAGGGAAATGGAGGATAAGTGGGGCCGCATCTTCAAGGCTGGCATGGGAGCCGAAGCCCTCTACGATATATGTAAGAATATCGACCTGGATGCCTTGGCCAAGGAGTTACGCCGAGAGATCAAGACCACCAGATCTAAGCAAAAGCGCCGAAAATCTATCAAGCGGCTCCGGGTGGTGGAGGCCCTGAGGAGATCGGGGAATCGTCCCGAATGGATGATCCTCACCATCCTTCCGGTTATCCCTCCCGAGCTAAGGCCTATGGTGCAACTTGACGGAGGGAGGTTCGCCACCAGTGACCTTAACGACCTCTATCGGCGGGTCATCAACCGAAACAATCGCCTCAAGAAACTTTTGGAGTTGGGAGCTCCTGATGTCATCATTCGCAACGAGAAGCGGATGCTTCAGGAAGCGGTCGATTCCCTCATCGATAACAGCCGCCGAGGGAAGGCCATCTCTTCTCGAGGACGTAGGAAGTTGAAATCCCTCTCCGACATGTTGAAGGGCAAGCAAGGCCGCTTCCGTCGCAACCTTCTGGGCAAGCGTGTGGACTATTCAGGGCGCTCGGTGATCGTGATCGGCCCCCACCTGAAACTCCACCAATGCGGGCTCCCCAAGGGTATGGCCCTGGAACTCTTCAAGCCCTTCATCATGCAGAAACTAGTGGAGTACAACTACGCTCATAATGTGAAGGGGGCAAAGCGGATAATCGAGCAGCAGCGTCCAGAGGTGTGGGAGGTTCTGGAGGAGATCATAAAGGATCACCCCATCCTCCTGAACCGGGCTCCCACCCTTCACCGGCTAGGTATCCAAGCCTTTGAGCCGGTGTTGGTAGAGGGGAACGCCATCCAGATCCACCCCTCAGTCTGCGAAGCCTTCAACGCCGACTTCGACGGTGACCAGATGGCGGTCCACGTCCCTCTCTCTAAAGCGGCAAAGCGGGAAGCAAAGGAACTGATGCTCTCCTGCAAGAACCTCTTCTTGCCCGCCAACGGCCAACCCACCGTGGGGCCCACAAAGGACATGGTTTTGGGCTGCTACTACCTTACCCTGGAGGAGGAAGGGTGTAAGGGCGAAGGGAAACTCTTCAGTGACATAGAGGAGGTGCTCTTGGCCCACGACCTGGGGTTAGTGGACCTACACGCCAAGATAAAGGTACGAACAAAGACAACTGTGGGCAAGAGCAAGCGCACTAAACTCCTGGAGACTACCGTGGGGCGGGTTATCTTCAATACCGCTCTGCCCGAGGAACTCCGTTTCAAGGATGAAGTGATGGATAAGCCAAGGTTGAAGGAGTTGGTGACCGAATGCTACCGTCGCTTGGGCTTAGAGGCCACGGTCAAGATGGTGGACGATGTTAAGGATGTGGGGTTCCGGTACGCCACCCGCTCTGGACACACTATCAGCATCAACGACATCACCATCCCCGAGGCCAAGCGGGAGATCTTGGAAAGGGTTGACGCGCAGGTAGATAAGATCCAGAGGCAGTATCGTCGGGGTCTAATCACTGAAAACGAGCAGTATGTGAAAACGGTAGAACTCTGGACCCAGGCTATGGATGAAGTTACGGAGGCGGTAGCCGAGACTTTAGACCCTTTAGGCTCCATCAAGGTGATGGCCACTTCGGGAGCCACAAAGGGAGGGTTTCAGCCGATCCGGCAGTTGGCAGGGATGCGAGGGTTGATGGCTGACCCATCAGGCCGTATCATCGCTCTTCCCATCCGCTCCAACTTCCGCGAAGGGCTTACCACCCTGGAGTACTTCATCTCCACCCATGGGGCTCGGAAAGGGCTAGCCGACACCGCCCTTCGTACCGCCGACGCTGGCTATCTCACTCGACGCCTGGTAGATGTAGCCCAGGACTCCATCGTCAACGCCATGGATTGTGGCACCAAAATAGGGATCTGGGTGCGGGCCAGCGAGGATGAGGGGATAGGGGCTAGCCTGAGTGAGCGGATCGCGGGGCGGATCGCCGCCCGGAAGATCACCCACCCCAGGACGGGCAAGGTTCTAGTCCGCCAGGGAGAGATGATTGAAGAGGATCAAGCGAAGACGATTGAAGAGACCGGGATTACAGAGGTGTATGTGCGCTCTCCCCTTTTCTGCCAGTTGCACTATGGGATCTGCGCCCTCTGCTACGGTAAGGATCTGGCCCGAGGAGGTCTCGTTCACCTGGGGGGGGCTGTGGGTATCATAGCCGCCCAATCGATCGGCGAGCCCGGAACCCAGCTCACCCTCCGCACCTTCCACACCGGTGGCGTCGTGGAGGGGGAGGATATAACCCACGGCTTGCCGCGCGTGCAAGAGCTCTTCGAAGCCCGAAACCCTAAGGGGCAAGCGATCATCTCGGACATAGATGGGACCGTGCAGATCATCCGCCAGGAGGGGGTGCGTAAGATCCGAGTCTCGGCCACCGAGATCTTCAAGGACGAGTATCCCATCCCAGGCAACCATAGGATCCTGGTGGAGGATGGGGAGGAAATCGAGGAAGGCACCATTCTTGCCCAGAGGGGGAAGGAAGGGTCGCCTCGCTTCAACCAGATAGTTGCCAGCGAGGGCGGAAAGGTCGTAAGGCAAAAGGGGCTGATCATCGTCCGTCGCGAAAAATACCTGGAAAAGGAGTATGAGGTAGCCTCTGCGGCTCGTATTCGAGTGGGGAACGGCCAAGAGGTGAAAGCTGGAGAGCAGCTGACTGAGGGCTCTAAGAACCCCCATCATGTTCTGCGCATCCAAGGTCGAGAAGCGGTCCAGCAATACCTTTTGGAGGAGATCCAGAAAGTGTACCGTTCTCAAGGGGTAAATATCAATGACAAGCATATTGAGATGATCATCCGGCAGATGCTTAGCAAGGTGAGGGTCAAGACCCCGGGGGACACGGACTACCTCCAAGGCGAACTAGTAAACCGGATCGGGTTTGAAGAGGTCAACCGCCAAGCGATAGAGAAAGGCGGCAGGCCGGCTACCGCCCAGCAGGTCCTTTTGGGTATCACCAAGGCGGCCTTGAACACGGAGAGTTTCCTCTCTGCTTCCTCCTTCCAGCACACCATCAGCGTCTTGGCTAATGCAGCCATTGAGGGGAAGGTAGACGAACTCCGCGGCTTGAAGGAGAACGTGATCCTTGGTAAACTGATACCCGCAGGGACGGGGTTCCCAACCGAGGAGGAAGAGGCCGAAGAAGAGGCTGCCCCGACGGAGATGGCCATGGCGGCGACAACCTAAGAGGGGGGCACAGATGTGATGTTTGAAAGTGAGAATGGCACTGGCGAAGAAAAGGCTCTATCCCCTATGTGGGGGTTTCTGAGCGAGGAGTTCGACTATCGGCAACCCAAGCGGGGAGATATCCTCGATGCCGAAGTGGTCCGCATAGATAAAGGCGCAATCATCGTCGATGTCGGGGCCAAGAGCGAGGGAGTAATACCCGGCAAAGATCTGGAGATGCTTGATGAGGAAGTTCGAGCCAGCATAAAAGTGGGGGACAGGGTATCCGTCTACGTCCTACGACCAGAGAGCCCGGATGGGGATCTGATCGTCTCCGTCAACATGGCCCGCGCGTTAGAAAAGTGGCAGGAGGCGGAGAGGTATCTGGAGGAGGAAAAGATCTATGAGGGCACGGTCAGCGGCCATAACAAGGGTGGCCTGATCGTGCCCTTCGGCCAGATTCGCGGATTCGTGCCCGCCTCCCAACTAGTCAACCTGGGAGGGAGGCAAAGCCCTGAATCTCGGATGGAGAAACTGGCCCAAATGGAGGGCGAGAAACTCCAATTGAGGGTGATCGAGGTGAACCGAAACCGTCGGCGTCTCATCTTTTCCCAACGAGCAGCCATGCGCCACCTGCGAGAAGAGCAGAAGGAGAAACTGCTTGAAGAGTTGCAAGAGGGGGATATCCGCATTGGGAAGGTGAGCAACCTTTGCGATTTCGGAGCCTTCGTCGACCTAGGAGGAGCCGACGGCCTGATCCACATCTCCGAACTCTCCTGGCAGCGAGTGAAGAACCCTCGTGAGGTGTTGAAAGTAGGCGACGAGGTGGAGGTCTACGTCCTTCGCGTCGACCGAGAGAAGAAACGGATAGGCTTGAGCCTGAGGAGGCTACAACCCGACCCCTGGACCCTGGCTGATGAGAAATTCTACGTGGGGCAGATCGTGAAGGGCACCATCACCAACGTCGTCAACTTCGGGGTCTTCGCTCGCATCGCTGAGGGGATCGAGGGTTTGATCCACATCTCTGAATTATCAGATGAACCGTTCGATGACCCGCGCAAGATCGTTCACGAAGGCGATCTACTCCCCCTCAAGATCCTCAGCATCGATACCGCTCGCCAGAGGATCGCCTTGAGCCTCAAGCAGGCCCCTACGCTAGAGGAGTTGGAGGGCCGAGAGGCCCTGGCCGAGATGGTTCAAGCCGAAGAGACCGCTCCTGAGGAAGTGCCCCCTCCACAGTTGGAAGAGATAGCCGAGGAAATAGAGGAAGAGGTCGCTCCTGAGGAAGTGCCCCCTCCACAGTTGGAAGAGATAGCCGAGGAAGTAGAAGAAGAGGTCGCTCCTGAGGAAGTGCCAACCTTGGAAGAGCCGATGGAAGAGGCTGCCCCTGAAGAAGCGCCAACCTTGGAAGAGCCGATGGAAGAGGCTGAACCGGTAGCCGAGGATATCGAATTGGAGATGGCGGAATCGGAAGCCCAAAGCGAGCCCGGGACTGAAGTCTCGGAAGGAGAGGAAAAACCTCAGGAGGGATAAGAGCCAGGAAGGCCCGAAAAGGTAAGAGGCCTCATGCGAATGGTCATGAGGCTTTTTGGTCGAGGAGCAAGTTGAGGGTAGAACTCTATACGGAAAAAGAGGCTTTTCTTCTACTCCGGGAGGAATGGAACCGGCTCCTTGTCGGTAGTCCCTCAGACACCATTTTTCTTACCTGGGAATGGCAATCGCTGTGGTGGCAGTTCTTCGGGAGGGGCCATCAACTTCTTCTCTTAACTGCACGCCATGAAGAGGAGTTAGTAGGCATAGCCCCCTTATTTTATGCCGACGAAGATATGACTCTCCGTCTGGTGGGGGGCACCGAGATCTCGGATTATTTAGACATCATCGCCCTTTCTGGCCAGGAGAGGGAAGTTTGGTCCGCTTTTTTGGCCTATCTCCTAGAAAAGTGTTCTTGGGACACCTTAGATCTGCATAACCTGCCTGCCGCCTCGCCTACCCGCGAGGTGCTTTTTTCGCTAAAAGAAAAGTATGGACTCAAGGTAGAGGCCAGCCGGGAAGATGTTTGTCCCCTCATCTCCCTCCCGGGGACCTGGGAGGGATACCTCCAGATGTTAGATAAGAAGCAGCGGCACGAACTGCGACGCAAACTAAGGAAGGCCCAGCGGGAGGCCCAGGTCGACTGGTACCTAGTGAGTGAGGAGGCCAATCTGGCCTCAGAGATGGAAGAGTTCTTAGATCTGCACCAGCGAAGCAGCCCCCACAAAGATCAGTTCATGGATCAGACGATGCAGCGTTTTTTCAAAGCCGTGGCCAAAAGCACTTTTGAAGCCGGCTGGTTGAGGCTGGGCTTCATCCTCATCAACGGCCTCAAGATAGCTGCTCTCCTCTGCTTCGACTACGGTGACTCGATCTTGTTATACAATTCTGGCTACGACCCGGAGCGGTATCGAGCCTTGAGCCCTGGCGTCCTGGCCACTGCTCACTGCATCGAGGAGGCGATCCAACAAAAGAAGAAGGTGTTTGACTTTTTGCGGGGGAATGAGGAGTACAAATATCGGTTCGGGGCCCAGGACACAGAAGTCTACCATCTAGTAGTGACCAGGGCCAGAAGCCGCTGACCACAAAGGGATCAAGGGTAATGCGAATCGCCATGCTCAGCGTCCATACTTGTCCCTTAGCCACTCTGGGAGGCAAGGAAACGGGGGGGATGAACGTCTATGTGAGGGATTTGAGCCGGGAGTTGGGAAGGCGGGGTTTTCTAGTGGACGTCTTCACCCGGGCCCAGGACCCGGAGATAATCGGGCCGCGGCCCCTAGGGGAAAACGGCCGCGTCATTCATATCCCCGCCGGCCCCCTAGCCCCCTACGACAAGAAACTACTACATAACCACCTACCGGAGTTCGTGCAGGGGGTGAAGCAGTTTGTCCAAGAAGAGGAGGTCTCCTACGACCTCATCCATAGCCACTATTGGCTCTCCGGCTTGGTGGCCTGGGAACTCAAGAAGGCTTGGAAGCAGCCGGTGATCCAGATGTTTCACACTTTGGGACATATGAAAAACCTGGTGGCTAAAAGTGACGAAGAGAGGGAGACGGAGACCCGCTTGCGAGCGGAGCGGGAGATCATGGGGTTCGTCGATCGGCTGGTGGCGGCTAACCCCTTGGAGAAGAGACAGATGGTGAAATTATACAGGGCTGATCCCCAAAAGATAGAGGTCATCCCCTGTGGTGTAGACCTCTCCCTCTTCCGCCCTATCGATATCTCCCAGGCCCAAGAGCGGATAGGATGGCCTCCAGATCGTCAGATGGTGCTCTTCGTAGGACGGATCCAGCCCTTAAAAGGGATCGACATCTTACTCAAAGCCATAGCCCTAGCCACTGACGACCTCCCCGACCTCTGTGGGCGTTTGGGCCTCGCTATCATCGGCGGCGACCCCCAGGCCACTATGGACCGGGAGATGCTTCGCCTGACGAGGCTGAAAGAGAAATTGGGCCTATCCGATCTGGTCACCTTTCTCGGCGCTAGGGACCAAGATACCCTCCCCTACTACTACTCCGCAGCCCAGGTCTGCGTCGTCCCCTCTTATTACGAATCCTTCGGCATGGTAGCCCTAGAAGCGATGGCTTGCGGAACGCCGGTCATCGTCTCCAGAGTAGGTGGCTTGACCTTCACCGTGAAAGACGGTGTAACGGGCTACCTAGTGCCCGATGGCGACCCCACGGCCCTATCTGAGAAACTGAAACTGCTCCTTACAGATGAGAAAGCGCGACTTCGGATGGGAGAAAAGGGCATCAGATTGGCTCAAAAGTATAGTTGGTCCCTAGTGGCCGAAGAGATGATCTCGCTTTATCGCCAACTAATGACTGAAGCGTCTTTGGAAACCCGTACCTCTGGCTATAAATGAATCGCCGTCAGAAGAAATTTCTATCCAGTGCGTAGCCATAAGTTAACCTGCTGTGTATTGTGGAGGTGATCACTAGTATCGTGGACGAGTTCTGGTGCCCCTCACAGTGGATATGGCTGCAGTGACCAACACCAATATCAAAATGATTCTCACGGGGTTCCTCGTCTTGGCGATGGGGACAATCATGGTATCCCGGCGCCGATATGATACCCTGTCTTCCCCAAGATCCAAAGCCTTGAGCGGGGCTAGCATCATCTTTATCGGAACCCTGCTATTTTTCTCCGCTCTCTTAACCGCATTGGGGATCGGGCACTACGCCTTGACAGATTACTCAGTGGAATGGGACTTCCCAGGCTACATGCTCAGGTCACAGACGTGGAGAGCGGTCTTCATGCCCAACGATCGAACACCATTTGGGTATCCGCTCTTGCTATGGCTCATCACGCACCTCACTGGCGATGTCTTCGTGAGTGGCAAGGTCATCGCCGGCCTTTCCTCTATCACCGTCCTAGGCGTCACCTACCTTTTGGCGAAGCGGCTATTCGATCTGCAGACGGCCTTATTATGCACGCTGGCCCTTCCCGTCACCAGTCTCTTCGCTGGACACACGATGCTAGTGGGTACCGATATGCCAGCCCTGGCCTTGCTCTTGATCTCCCTTTATCTACTAGCAGCCCACTTGGGCAGCGACTTGGCAGGAATCGTCCTTGCCGGTGTGTTCGGGGGGCTCTCCTACCTGGTGCGCCCTTCTGGCATTGTGCTGATACCGGCGGTGTTGGCCTGGTTGGTCAGCCAGCGTGACCCTGATACACCCAGTAGAAACAAAGCCGCATTCGCTTATCTCCTCTCCTTCCTTCTGGTTATCACGCCCCAGTTGATTATTGATTGGGCCCAAACGGGCTCTCCATTCTATAACAGTCGAGCCAAAGATGTATGGATGGATATCTATGGCAATTGGGACTGGGCGTTGTGGCCAACTATTGGAGAGATCTCCATAATGGATCTAATCCTCATGGACCCGGTGCGGTTCTTAGCCAACTGGGCAGGGAACCTGCTGGAAACACTTCGCCATTCTCCCATAGATTGGCCCCTAGCGTGGTTCACTATCCCTGGCTTTTTGGCTCTTCCCTTCACCCGGCCCAAGCGCGAGGTAGGTCTGATTTATTGGTTTTGTGGAGCCTATCTGGCTCTCGTATCCCTCGCCTGGTCAACACCGTCTCAGTCACGGATCTTCTTGATGGTAGTGCCCTTCGCTTTAATGGTAGCGGTGTGGTTGTTCCTTCATCTGGTGCCGAGCGACTTGAGAGTAGCGCAACAAAAGATCCCCTGGAAGGAGCCGCTCTTTTTGCTCGCTCTGCTTTTGATGTTATGGAATGGAAAACCCTATATCGACTTTCTCCGTCCTGGGGTCGAACGGCACCATTCCTTTGTCAAACCGGAGGTTCAAACCCCGCTACGGGCGAACCTGGATAATAAAGCCCTCCTGATTGGATATCAAGCCGATAAGCGTGAGTTACGCCCTGGAGATACGTTGTATTTGACCCTATATTGGCAAGCCCAATATGTGGGAAGTGAGAATTACTCTGTCTTTATACACCTGGTGGGTAAGGACGATCATCTCTGGGCCCAAGACGACAGTTGGCCTCGTAAGGGTGAACACCCGACCTCTCTATGGCTGGCTGGGGAGTTCGTGCAAGATCCCCATGAATTGGTCGTGCCCCCGGACGCCCCTGCCGGGCCCTATGTGGTGGTGGTAGGCATGTACCTCTTAGACACGGGGGAACGGCTCAACGTGATCGACGAAGATGGTCAACCACAAGGCAACGCTATTATCCTCGAACCCTTCTCGGTAATCTCGCCCTGACGCAATCAAGGAGGTCTAACCTGACGACCAGTGACGACCCACGAGTAAGTCGAATGAAAGAAAAAGCCTCAAGTTCGCTGAGGCCTTCAAGCGTATCATGAAAAACCGCCAGGATACCCTCCAGCTTGCTGGGGGGGAGGAATGGCGAGCGGGGGCTTGGGGGCGGCAGCCCCCAATACAATCCCTCCGCTGGCTAAGCCCCGCAGCTTGCTGCGGGGTGGTTAACTCTGTAGAAAATGTTTCCTACCCTGGCTACCTTCCTTTGATCCCGAAGATTCAGGCGTTGCCCTAAGGGGCAACGCTACGGAATGTAGCAGTGGGCTTTAGCCCACCGGTAAGCAAGAGAGGAGAGGTCTCTATGCCTATTCCATCCAAATACCCTATCGGACGCTGAAACCCGTTCTCCTGGTAACGCCTTACCCCCCAATCTCCGACATGGTGCGCTTCTGGGGCCATACCCTCTCTGCCAGCCGATGACGCGGGGGTTTCATATGAGCCCCCTGGGAGAGGATCTCTCGCAAATCCGCAAGAGTGGCCCCTTGACGCAAGGGGGTTTTTATATCTATCTCCTCGTCGGATAGGAGGCAAGGACGGAGGCGGCCATCGGCGGTGAGGCGCAATCGGTTGCACCCCTCGCAGAAGCACTCACTAATAGGACCGATGAAACCGATGGTTCCCTGAGCTCCAGGAAGGCGGTAATAACGAGCCGGCCCCCCTCCCACATCAACCTTGGCCGGCTCCAGGCTTCCCAGATGCCTCTCGATCTCTTCTCTTATCTCCCCCACCGATACCCCTCTCCACTCCACGGCTGGCCCCAGGGGCATCAGTTCGATATACCGCACGTGCCACCCTTCCTCGCTTAGCCGAGCGAAATCGAGGATCTCATCGTCGTTGAGACCTCGCACCACCACCATGTTGACCTTAATGGGCGACAAGCCTGCCTTCCGGGCAGCATCGATCCCCGCTAGGGTGTCATTCAACCTCCCACCTCGGGTTATCTCCCGGAAGCGCTCCTCTTTGAGGCTGTCTAGGCTGACGTTCACCCGCTTGAGCCCTGCCTGGGCCAAATCCTGGGCGTACTTGGCCAGAAGAGCACCATTAGTGGTCATGGAGAGATCGTCTATACCGGGGATGGAGGCCAGCGTCTCTACCAGATCAACTACGCCTCTGCGGACCAGGGGCTCGCCGCCGGTGAGCCGCACTTTGTTTATCCCCAGGCTGGCCGCGGCTCGAGCCACCCGCTCTATCTCCTCGAACCGCAGGATCTCATGGGAGCGGCGTAGGCTTATCCCCTCGGCAGGGCGGCAATAGAGGCAACGGAAATTACACCGATCGGTGACCGAGATGCGAAGATAACTTATGGGGCGCTCAAAAGAATCCAGAAAGGGCATAAGCCCTCCATTACCTCAACTATCAAGGTTTCGCCCCCCCTTTTTTGGGGCTATGCTGACCGTTCTACAAGGCCTACTTTACATGGAAACTTTCGATGATTAGTTTGAACTCCTCCTGTGCTTCATCGAAGCTGTCGGGCAGCGCCCAACAGGACAGGATATAAACTGCTCCATCTTTTTCTAGCCAGACATCTCTCATCTGATACCAGGGCTCCCCATGAGGTCGCTTGTAAACCTTTTCGTATGCCGTTACCCCATCTACGGTAGTAGTTCCCTCTGAGATCGTATGTGATTTTGCGTACTCACTAATCCATGACCTCTTATAAGTTTGTTCATAAACATCTTTCAAAGCGGTGTCAGGGGGCAGCTCTTTGCTTGCGATCCTGACAGACCAGGAAAACCCGGAGATTGCCACGCCAACTGACTCTTCTGCATCCAACGCTTCATCATGACTTGGTTCCCACGTAGACCACATCTCCGAGAAGGTCTGCCAATCTCCCGGATAATCGAAAGAGAGCTCGTCATTTTCGAAATGCTTAGGCGTTGACTGCCCTCTCAGGTCCAAGAGGCTACAGGCCAGGGTGAGGCTCGCCAGGAGCAACGCAAGCCCCAAAATAGTGACAGCCCATAGTCTCTTGGTCTTCCTCATTTTCCCTCTGCAAGTGAGCAGCGGCGCAACTCTATCCTCTCAGCAGGCCGGCAATAGAGGCAACAGAAGTTACACCGGTCGGTGACCGAGATGCGGAGATAACTTATGGGGCGCTCAAAGGAATCGAGAAAGGGCATGAGCCCTCCATTACGTGCTATGACTCGGACGGTACATCGAACACCAAGACAGCCACGAGAACTTCTCGATTTGTGTCATCTGGTTGGTGAAAAACGTACCTAAAGTGCGTCTCGCCGCGTTTACCAAGCTCACGCTTATGACATCGGTGCTGAGGAACGGTATCGGAGATTTTCTGAAGAACGGCTGAAAGGTTGCGTTTCCGATTGAAGATCAAAACCGCTGTCTTTGTGTCTCGCCAACTCGTGTATCCAAGCAGCTGATCGAGTGTTTTCAGAAGAGCTTTTGGCCCTCCCCAAAACTTGCATTCCGCAATGAAGACGTTTTTGCCTTCGTACCGGATCAAAATGTCGGTCTTGCCAGTATAATTGAAAGTTTCTCCTGTGGCTTGGCCTTCATAATGCCCGTTGAGTTGAACCAAAATGTGATCTCGCAAGGCTTCCTCGCCCATTTTTGCAAATGCTTTTGGGCTTCGCTCCATCACAAGCACCATGTTCTCAATCACGTTGAGAATGTAATCGTACTCTTCTTCAGGCAGGGCAGGTTCGGGCTGGAACCGACCGGCAGAGACCTCCGGCCGCCGTATCACAGGCTTTCTTCTGATCTCAGGGGGCGCAAAGGTTAGACTGTCTCCAGGTCGCCGTCGTATAGGGATACCAAGAGAACTGACCAACCCCGCATCAGCCAGAAGTTTCTCCTTCCTCTTCCTTACGGCATTTTGAACAAATTGCGGGAGCTCGTCATTGTAAGGTTCAATATCCTTCTGAACCCACTGTAGATATGATTCGACAGATCCGAGATCGCGCTCGTACGCTTGCCGGAGGGAGTCAGCGTCGTGATCCGTAGTCGTGTAAGTGAGGTGTAGTTCTTGACCCACGATCTTCCCCCGGGGTGGGTTATTGTTGAAAGTCGAGGGCTGGTAATAGAATAGATCCTTTTCTCCATCAAATGGTATCGCTATAGTGACAGAAGTGCCCTTTATATAAAAGGGGTGGCTTCGATCAAAGATCGCTCGCCTGAAATCTTGGCTGACGTCAACATCAACCTCTTGATGATCGGAGACGCAAATCTCATCACGCCTCAGAACCGGAGGGGCACCACGGTACTTGGAAACGAAATGGTCGCAAAGATCGGCCTCACTCGCGTTTAGCAAGTAATCTCTGTCCATGTTTTGGATCTCTTCAACCAGCTTGGCCTTGGCACCCTCAATTAGACGTCGAAGATACCGTTTTGTGAATAGATAGTCTCCTCTCACCTCTCTTCTCCTGGATGGCAGCTCACTATACCGTAGGAAAAACCGCCCCAACAGTGCCAAAGAACATTGCGTATCTCAACCGATTACCACCCGCCGATTCCTCCCCCTTGGCAACTTACAGACTAGGCTATCTCCTCCAGCCCCTTCTCCTCCGTCCAGAAGGTGAGTTCCGGCTTAGAGTTGCCCAGGATGGTATCCCCGGTGATGACGCACCGTTGGACGTTGGTAAGGGAAGGTATCTCGTACATCGCGTCCAAAAGCACCTCTTCAATGGTGGTCCTCAGCCCCCGGGCCCCCATCTTGTACTCCATCGCTTTTTCGGCCGCCGCATCCAGCGCCTCCTCGGTGAAGATCAACTCCACCTTATCCATGGCGAAGAGTTTCTGGAACTGCTTCACTAGGGCGTTCTTGGGCTCGGTCAAGATGCGGATGAGCATCTCTTTATCCAGAGGCTCCACGCTCACTACCATGGGGAGCCTCCCCACGAACTCGGGGATGAGGCCGTACTTTAGAAGGTCGTCAGAGGTAACCCTTTGCAGTAGTTCGGCGGGGGTGAGTTCTCGCCTCTCCTTCTCCTCCTCTCCCACGAAGCCGATGGGCTTTCTACCCCCTATCCGCTCGGCCACGATCTTATCCAGCCCTTGGAAAGCGCCGCCACAGATGAAAAGGATGTCGGTGGTGTCGAGGGGGATGAACTCCTGGTGAGGGTGCTTTCTCCCCCCTTGAGGGGGAACATTCGCCACCGTCCCCTCAAGGATCTTGAGCAAAGCCTGCTGGACACCCTCGCCGGAGACATCTCGAGTGATGGAGGGGCTGTCTGCAGTCTTGCGGGCCGTCTTATCGATCTCATCTATATAGACTATCCCCTTCTCGGCGCGAGCCAGGTCGTAATCCGCGGCTTGGATGAGGCGAAGGAGGATATTCTCCACATCCTCCCCCACGTATCCCGCCTCCGTGAGAGAGGTGGCATCGGCTATGGTGAAGGGGACATCGAGGATCTTGGCCAGGGTCTGGGCTAGAAGCGTTTTCCCGCATCCGGTAGGCCCTATGAGCAGGATGTTCGTCTTTTGCAGTTCCACATCATCCACCTGGGAACCGCTGGTGATCCGCTTGTAATGGTTATAGACAGCCACGGAGAGAACCCGCTTGGCGCGCTCCTGCCCGATGACGTACTGGTTGAGCCGTCTATAAATCTCCTTGGGAGGCAGTATGGCAGGTAGAGGAACCTCCCTGGCTGAGGGGACCGGCTCCCCCTCTAGGATCTCTTTGCAAAGATCTATACACTCGTCACAGATATTCACCCCGCTTGGGCCGGCGATGAGCCGGGCTACCTCATTCTGCCGCCGATGGCAGAAGGAGCAGTATTGGGTTTGTAGGTCCCTCCTAGCCATCTCACTTCTCCTCTTTACCCTCCAGTATCTCGTCCACTATCCCGTACTCCACCGCCCCCTGGGCATCCATATAGTAATCCCGGTCGAAATCCTTGGCGATCTTCTCTATCGACTGTCCGGTGTGCTGGGCCAGGATCTCGTGGATCTTCTTCTGCATCCGCAAGAGTTCTCGGGCTTGGATCTCCACATCGGGAGCATACCCTCGTATGCCCCCACCCGCGGGATGCATATGGATGGTGGAGTTGGGTAGCGCGTACCGCTTCCCCTTCGCCCCTGCCGAGAGAAGCACCGTGGCCAGACTGGCCGTGGAGCCCACGCAGATGGTGGAGATGGGAGCCCTGAGTAACTGCATCGTATCGTAGATGGCCAAGCCAGGGTAGATGAGCCCTCCTGGGCTATTGATGTAGAGGTGTATCTCCTTCTCTGGATCCTCTCGGTCCAAGAACAGCAGTTGGGCGATGGTGAGGTTGGCTACGTTATCGTCTATGGGGGTCCCCAAAAAGACGATCCGCTCCTTTAGGAGCAAGGAGTATATATCGTAGGCTCGCTCACCTCGCCCCGTCGTCTCTATGACCATAGGAATCAAGCCGTTCATTCGGATGAGCCTCCTTTCTTACTCTGTTTCTCCTTCTCCACATCTTCCAAGGTCAACACCTTGAATTTGGCGTCCTCCTTTTCCTCCTCAGCCTCCTCTTCCGGGGTGGCCGTCCCGATCTCCACTAGCCTCTCCAACGCTTTCTGGCTGAAAAGCCTGGAACGTATAGAGCGCTGGGGCTCCGGGGAGAGAAGGGCCTTTTTCACCTCCTCTGCCTGGTCACCGTAGGAATCCGCAATCTCATCGACCTCCTGGTCCACCTCTTCCTCTTCGACGGCTATCCCTTCTTCCTCTGTGAACTTGCTGAAAACCAACGTCTTCTTCAACCTCTCCTCCGCCTGGGGGCGAAGTTCTCCTCTCAACTCCTCCTCGCTCTTACCCACAACCTCCAGGTACCTAGAGAGTGTAAATCCCTGCCTCGCTACCGCCTTGCCGTAATTCTCTATCATGGAGCCGAGTTGCCGCTCCAAAACTGTGGGGGGGTAGGCGATCTTCGCCTGGTCGGTCATGGCGGTGAGGACCTCTTCCGCCACCCGTTCCCGCTCCCTGGTCTCGGCCCTAGCCCGGAGCACCGATTCTACCCGTTCTCGCAACTCCTTGAGGCTCTCGAAATCGCCCACCGTCTTGGCGAACTCGTCATCGAGGGGGGGAAGGTTTTTCCCCTTCAAGCCCAAGAGATGAACCCGGAACTCCACCTTCCTGCCCGCCAACTCGTCGCGAGGGTGAGTCACGGGGTAGGCGAGGGTGAACTCCCGCTCCTCGCCCGCTTTCATCCCCTCGATTGACTCCGGAAACCCCTTCACTGGAACCTCGGCTCCCAAACGGAGGATATACTCCTGCTCCTCGGCCCCTACCACCCGCTCGCCGTCGGCCCTCCCTTCCACATCCAGGGTGAGGAGATCGCCCTCCTGGGCCTCCCGCTCCACGGGAACCCACTCTCCCCGCTCCTCTCGCAGGGCGGTGAGCACCTTCTCTATTTCCTCCTCTTCAACCTTCACCTCCTGGGGCTCGACGTGGATGCTCTGATAATCGCCCAACTCCACCTCGGGCTTGAGGGGCACCGTCATCTTGAGGGTCAAAGGCTCCCTCTCCACCACCTCCATCTCCGTCCGGTCAATCGGTTCCAGTTCGCTTTCCTCCAGGGCTTCACGATAGACCTGGGAACCCAACTCCTCCAGGGCCTCGTCAAATACCGCCTCTTTCCCTACCATCCTCTCCACGATATGATAAGGAGCCCTACCCGCTCGAAAGCCGGGGATGCGGGTCCGCTTAGATATGCGTTGCGCCGCCTCCTTCAGCGACCGCTCTACCCGCTCCTCCTCGACCTCGATGGTCAAGACCGCCTGACAGTTCTCCATCTTCTCTGTGTTTACCTTCAAAAGACCTCCTTCAAGAGTATTATATCACAAAAGGGCGAAGGGCTGCTACATACAAAGGAAAGGCCCCATCCCTGGGGCCTCCTCCACAGGAGCGGGCGATGGGATTTGAACCCACGACCTTCTCCTTGGCAAGGAGACGTTCTTCCACTGAACTACACCCGCTCAACGCTTTATAATATAGCCTATTATTCGCTAGTTGTCAACTCCGACCGCTTAGCCTTTCAAACAACGATTAAACAGTGCTGCCAGAAGTTACCTTCCCTGGCCTGCCATCGCCAGGGCAGGCTGGCAGCCAAGAGCCTGGTGATTTCAGCCAACTTACCACCAGGCGATCCTGTTTACCCATGCGTCAAACTCTTCGCGAGAGGATTTGAACCTATCGACTGAACCACCAAAGAAACCCTCTCGGAGTAAAGGCCAATCATTGCCCTGGGCGAGGCCCTTCTGGACGAATTTGGGAATCGGGTTGTCTTCGGGCCGATATCCGTACCGCCACTTGAAACAGCCAACGGGGCCCCAATCAGCGCGTACTTGGTCCCAGTATATCAATCCAAGCAGATACTCGAACAGATCAAACATTCGCTCATATCTCTTGTCTTCTGCGAGATATTGTGCGAACCACGGACGACAAGTGGCAAAGATTCTTTCGCTCCAAGGAGTATGGCGGGTCGCTAGTTGGAACACCTGCTTGAACGACTTACCAAGCACGTTGTCAGGGAGTAAGACAGCGTGGGCCGATTCGCGTCGGTTTATCAACTGTATTTGCGCGTCCCCGAGGGCGGCGCGGAGATGAGCATAGTGCTCCCTAGAAACGGCGGAAATGCCGACTGCGTAGGTGAGCAGCAAGGCCGGGTACCATAGCAGATTGCGAAGGCTCTCGTGGAAGCGGTCAATCCCTATGGGGCGATTCGCGATTCGTTCAACAGCCATAGTAATGAGTTCGCAATGTCTTGCACTGTCAAACCATACGACTGTAATGAGAGTATTGGCGAGAACCTCAACTAGGGACTCATATTGGTCCACTCGGCGCTTATATTCTTCATTCAGACCTTGTGGGGCGTAAGGATCGAACCTAGAATCAGCGAGCCGCTCATACAGAGCTTCGGTTTCGCCTGTTATGAGATCATAGAGTGCGATTCGGAATCGGTCTTCCGAAAGATACTTCTTGGTACGCTCGATTGCTACGGGGATCGATAGAGGGTGTGGAGCTGCCAGATTTGCCAAAGCTTCAACGCTTTCGCTCAGACCAACAAAGAACGAATCTGCATCTTGAATAGAAATGACCTGCGCTCGTCGATGTTTCATGACGCGTTGTGCTTCGTCGGCTGGAGTGCCACGTGCTGTCCAATAGGTGGTGAATCGGTGTGTCGGACATCGCAGAATGGCATCTCGAAGGGCGATATCCCATTCCGCTGACCATCCGCACACGATGAGGCCAAATTGATCGAGAATAGAGTCAAGATACTTGTTCAGCGCGCGAGAGTATTTGGCCAATTCGCTGGGCGTGTTCTTAATGCGAGTGTCCCTGTAGTCACCGTGGAGTTTAACGATGGAGCACTTCGAATGAACATAGGGCGGGGCGCCCTTGAGAGCATCGTCAGTGCTTATGACGTCGGGAGTAACGCCTTCTTCGCCAAGAGCGATTTCCAGCAGGCGATCGAAGTTAGTTGTCAGGATCATCCGGATGTAGCCGGATTTGACAAGAGAGACAATTGCTTTATGTGCTGCCGTAGGCATTTTCAAGCCTTCCTCGCGCTGTTCGTCGGTTGGCTCAAAGTATGAGCGCAACAGTGCGCTTCTTTCTGCCCGCGTACCAGCAAGATGCTCCAACAATTTGGAGTATTCGGGTTCCTCACCAAACTTCTGACGATACCATGCCTCTGGGTCGGGTTCGGGCTCTTCTCCTTCTAACTGTGCGAGCCTACTAATCAGGTCTAAGACGATTTCCCAACCAGTCGGAATACCCGCTGCCCTAGAGACACCTGATCCGAGGAGCAACGCGTATGCGCCAGGATTCGAGTATAAAGAGAAGGCGAGAGAAACCATTGGGTCTATCATGGAACCACTCCATCTATCACGCACCAACCTTCCCTCCTGAAAGCCCAAAGCCAAACCTCACTTACACAAACTCTCGCAGGGGACACCATCCTTATCCCCATCAAGCCGCGAGGGGTCCCCTGGACAGGCGCGGGAATAATCCATCACCCCCTCGCGCGAGCGGAAGTCACTGCAATTATATAGGTCGCCATTGCAATGACAAGTAGTTCTCGTAGGTGAGCCAAGAGATGGTCAGCCAACGATCTGACCATCCTGTAGGATCGTGACCATTTCCTTCGCCCTGCCCCTCGGTCCTGCCTGTCCCCCGGCCTGGCAAGTACCGGGGCAGGCAAGTCTCTCCCTTACACTTATTCTCCTGAGTAGCCTACGGCAGAGCCACGGCTTCTTTCACCTCAGCCAGGGTGGCCTCGGCGATGACTCGGGCCCTGGCTGCGCCGTCGGCCAAAATATCCCCTACCGTCTCTGGCTTGGCGGCCAGCGCTTCCCTCCGCTCCCGGAAGGGAGCGAACGCCTGGGCGATGTTTTTGGCCAGGATCGCCTTGCACTCCACACAGCCGATTTGGGCCGTGCGACAGGCCGCCTCTATCTCCTTCTCCTGCTCCGGGGAGAAGAAGCCGTGGAGGGTGAAGAGGTTGCAGACCTCGGGGCGGCCGGGGTCGGTGCGGTATCGCCTCTGAGGGTCGGTGACCATCCGCATCACCCGCTCTCGTATCTCCTCCGGCGAGGAGGCGATCTCGATATGGTTGTTCAGGGTCTTACTCATCTTGTTCACCCCGTCTATCCCCAGGACGCGAGGGAACTCGGTCAGTTTGATCTGGGGCTCCACCAGGACCTTACCGAAATGATAGTTGAAGCGGCGCACTATCTCTCGGGTGAACTCCAGGTGTGGGGCCTGATCCTCCCCCACAGGCACAATATCCGCCTTGTAGAGGGTTATATCCGCCGCCATAAGGACCGCGTACCCCAAGAGCCCATAGTTCACGTTATCGGGCTGTTGACGCACTTTCTCCTTGAAGGTAGGGAGTCGGGTCAGCCAACCCATGGGGGTGACCATAGAGAGTATGATGTGGAGTTCCGTCACCTGGGGCACGTGGGATTGGACGAAGATGATGCTCTTCTCCGGGTCCATCCCCGCTGCCAGCCAGTCGAGGACCATCTCCCGGGTATTGACCCTCAGGGCTTTCGTCTCTTGGAGGCTGGTGAGGGCGTGGAGATCGACTACGCAGTAGACGCAGTCGTATTCATCTTGCAAGGCCACGTAGTTCCTGATAGCCCCCAGGTAGTTTCCCAGATGCTGCCTTCCGGTAGGTCGTGCTCCTGAGAAGACCCGTCCTTTCTTCATCATCTTTCCTCCCTCACAAAAGAGAATCTCGTCCTTGGGGACGAGATCTCGATCCCGCGGTGCCGCCCCGCTTAGGCGAAACGCCTCTCTTGAAACGGGTACCTTTAAGGATACCCTGGGCCTTGATAACGGTGGCCATTCCGGCGCGGCCTACTCTGAGTTCAGCCTGCGGCTCCCAGGCCCATTCAGCGTCAGCGCTGGCATCGGGCTTCCACCTCTCCCCGACTCTCTGGCGCCCCTCGACTTTGGGGAGTAGCCCCGCTTCGACGCCTACTACCCCTGTTCCCAGCCTTTAGAACTTCTGTAGTTTTGTAAAAAGTATACCAGGTTATGACCGGGGTGTCAATCCGACGGACCGTCGCATCAGGTTTGTGCACTTGACATTTTCCTTGATTATGTTAGAATTGTTAGAAAGAGTTTTGCCCTTTGGGGAGACAAGCCTGGGAGTATTAGTTAGGTTGATTGGGAGCACTACAGTGACAACGATCAAACAGAACGCGATCATGTCGATGTCTGGATCGTTGTAATAGATTATTACCTCCGACGTGTGATGATCACGCGTCCACCGGGCAGGATCGGTCGTCAACCGGACCCGGGTGGTCGCCTTGAGCTGCAACTCGATGGGTAGAGACGCCTTTAGCAAGGAAGCATATGCGACGCCCATCAAACTTCACTTGGGGAATTGTCATTGGAGCGGCTATCATGGCTGCTCTGGTGGGTATGAGTCTCCTTTTCCGTTCCAGCAGACGGCAGACCATCCCAATCGGCCAAACTACGGTTGGCCAGACAAGTCCGGGGTTAACAGCTTCTACTCCATTCGCCTCTCAGAGGCAACCCTCGCCTAGTGCTAGATTAACGCCGACCCCACAAACGATCACAGCCATTCCAACAGGCACTCAGCCCCTGTGGCGAAAGGAATTGCTCCAGCCTTATGGCTCTCCCCCTGCTCCACCAACGATCACACCCATTCCAACCGTTCCCCCGCCGACCCTCATCGCCACGCCCACGCCCGCGATCGTGCTTGAGACCGATGCACTGCGCTTGGAGCTCACCTCTAACGGTCGGACACAAGGGATCGTGGACAAAGTCACAGGTGTCAACCACGTGGCCGATCCCGGGCCTTATCGTTTTCTATATCCATTTGTGTTGGCAGTCCATGAGAACCAAAGCCTTTACCCAGGGACGATGCGGCTGGAAGGTGATAATCTGATAGTTAGGCTAGGTTGCTATACGCCATCTATCACTGTTACTCTCGGCGTGGAGCGCTTTGATCGTTTCCTCACCTTTGAAGTTGTCAACGTCCAGGGACCACTACCCCGCGACGTTCTTCGTTTTGCTCAGCTCGTCCCAGATTTGGCTAAGGCCCAGACTGTTGACGCAGGTATCAGCGTGGTTAGCAGCGCAGACTTCGCTCTGTGCATCGTCGCCTTGAACGATCAAGTGGAGATTTACCCTGGCGCCAGTATGGTCGCCGCTGATGTGCGGCAACCCTCGGAGATAGAGGGGGTGAAAGTTGCTATATTCGGTGCGCCGCCCAGCGAAGTGGCAGATATCATAAATGAGATACTTAGAAAGAAGACCCCTCCTGTAAGTGATGGGTGAGTTTGCTCACGACCGTGGCGCTTTATACGTGTCAATAGCCAGCGAAGCCTACGGTGACCATCTCTCCATCTACAATGGTGGGCACCTTCCTTTGGCCACCATTGAGCCGTAGCATCTCTGCCAGCCTCTGAGCATCGGCTTTAACGTTATATTCGGTGTATGCGACCCCCTTCAACCTGAGATCGGCTTTGGCCGCCATGCAGAAGGGGCAGCCGGGCTTGGTGTAGATGGTCACGCTTTTGGTCACCTTTTTGCCTCCGGCATCCTCAAAAGAGTCTACTATCATCGCTTCAATAACACAACTCTAAAATCTTGCCAAAGGCTGAGGGGTAGGGTAGAATTCCTTGCCCTCTAGGAGAAGAGATGCTGGTAGGCATCATAGCAGATACTCATATACCTCATAGGCTGAAATCTGTCCCCCAGGCTGTTTTTGAGATCTTCAGCGAGGTAGAGTTAATATTGCACGCCGGAGACCTCGTAGACCCTCGTATTCTCGATGATTTGGCTTCCCTGGCCCCGGTGAAAGCGGTGAGAGGGAACGTGCATTTGGTCGATAGGAGTTTGGACCCTCAATTGCCCAAGGCGCAACGGCTCCATATCTTGGGACATCATATCGTGCTCACCCATGGTCACGGCTCGTTTGTGAGAGGCTCCCTGGAGAGGGTACGGTATTGGTTGAGTCAGGATCGAGACGAGGTCAACCAGAGGATTGCCAATTGGTGCCTGGATATGTACCCTGAGGCCGATCTCATCATCTTCGCCCACTCCCATCGGGCTTATAAGCAGAGATTTGGCCAGAGGTTGCTCTTCAACCCCGGGGCGGTCTGCCCCACGGAGGGGGAGACACCCTCGGTGGGACTGCTCACCATCGAAAGAGAGAAGGTGAGCGCTCAACTGGTCGAATTGACATAAAACAAGAGTTTACATAAATACATGTTGACCCCAGGGTATCGTTCTGCTATAATGAGTGGTGTTTAAGTCTGGAAAGGGTATGGTTTGAGAATCTGAGAGGAGAGTTGAAGAGTCTCATATTATTCCTGCCTCTAGCCATTTTTTCGGTATCGCTCGTTTTCCTGATGGGGGGGTCTGGGATGGCTGGGTCGGGTGGTCTATTCGAGTCGCCTACTAGCCCCCTTCCCGTATCTCCTATATCTCCTATATCTCCTATATCTCCTGTGTCTCCTATATCACCTACCCCTTCGCCTGTTGAAGAGGAAACCGCTGGGCCTTCCGTACTTCCTCCTCTCATCGCCGTACGCACCCAGCCCAACTACTGGCCCTGGGTCCTAGGTGGGCTGGTGATCATCGGTGGGGCAGCGGGGGTGATGCTCTATCGAAGAGGGAGGGGTGATGAAGGGTGAGATGCGCCGCATAGTTGGTCTTTTGCCCCTCGTGCTGCTCTCGATGGTTCTTCTCTCTCTCTTGGTGGGGGGCAGTGGTGTCTTGGCCTACCGTTCCTTTCAATCTCCCACCAGTCCTCCTCCACCTACCGTTTCCCTATCACCAACCACTACAGCCCTCCCCTCTACGGAGACGCCCACTCCCACGGCGACAGAGACCCTGGCGCCTGAGGAGACGCCTCTGCCCTCTCCTGCCCCAACGCTTGAGCCTGCGCCACCCGCTGCCGTAGCTCCCTCTGCTGAGGAGAGTCCCTCTCAGCCTCCTCGTGCTAGCCGCTCCTGGGCTGACTATATAGAGATCGGCCTGGTCGCTTTGGCCTATATGTGGCGGGCTTTAGGGGTCCTAGCCTTGATCGCCTTCTTGGGGTTGGTTATCTTCCTCGGCATCAGGAGATGGAGAAGTTAAAGTCTCTCCTTCTCCTCCTTCTTTTAATCGCTTTCGCTATTCGCGTCTATCACCTCGATTTCCAGAGCCTTTGGCGTGATGAGGTAGACGCCATCCTGTTCGCCGAGAAGGGGCCTGTGGGGCTTCTCCCTTGGTTTATAGAGCCTGGCCAGAACGGTCCCCTCTATTATCTACTTCTCTCTTTCTGGATAACCCTTGTCGGACGGAGCGAGTTCAGCGCCAGGTTTTTTTCCCTCTTTTGGGGGATGCTCTTGGTGCCCCTCATCTATCAGGTAGGACGGAGATGGCTGGAGCGGCGGGTTGCCCTCTTGGCCGCTCTTCTGGTCGGCCTCTCTCCCTATCTGGTCTGGTATTCCCAGGAAGCGAAGATGTACTCCCTCCTCGCTTTCCTCTCCTTACTTTCTGTCCATTTTTATCTTCTGGCTTTGGAGAGGAACCGCTGGTATCTATGGTTGGCCTACCTTCTGACCGCAGGTCTCTCCATGTATGTCCATATTCTGGCGGTGCTTCTCGTCCCTTTCCAGGCGCTTTTCTACCTCATCAGTTGGCCTCACTACCGGGGGGCGAGTAAGGCCTGGCTTATAGCCATGGGGATCTTAGTTTTGCCTTACCTTCCTCTGGCCAGGTGGGAGATCCCCACTCTCTTATCCTCCTTCGCCACAGGACATAAGTTTTACACCCTCCCCGAGATATTCACCGTCCTCCTCTTCTCTTTTGGGCTAAATTCCGCTCCCTACAGGGGCCTCTCCCCAGCAGCCCTAGTCCTTTTCCTACTTTTGGCGGGGGTTCTTCTCTACCGAAAAGAGGGGGAAGGAGATGTGTCTCTGGGGGGTTTCCTTGCGCTGGTGAGGAATATTCTCGCTAAGCATCATTCGGCTCTCTTTTTGTCCCTTTATCTCTTTGTGCCCGTCTCTTGTCTTTACCTCATCTCTCTGGGGATGCCCATCTTCACGGACCGTTACCTCATCTCTATAACGCCGGCCTTCTTTCTCCTTATGGGCTGCGGGCTGGTGGCCATCGGGAAGCGCTCTAGGCTACTTTTGGCCATTTGCTTAGCGCTCCTCTTGGTGGTCAACCTCTCGACCTTATGGTTCCAGACGCATACGAAGATAAAGTCCGATTTCCGATCGGCGGCGGAATACATGAGAGACCGAGAGGGACTCATGCTTTTCCTCATGCCCTACGTGCGCCAGAGCTTCGACTATTACTATCAGAGTGATTTCCTAGGGGCCGACCCTCCCTACACCAACGGGGGTTTAGATGAAGAGGGTGTGGCGGAAGAGATGGAAAAGATCACGGCTGGTCAAGAGATGGTTTGGCTTCTGGTTTCCGAAGGGGAACTGTGGGATTCGCGAGGCCTGGTGCGAGAGTGGCTGGAGGAAAACGGTACCCTGGTCGATCAGGCTGAGTTCGCTCGGGTGGAAATCTATCGATATTCTCTGGGCAGAGGTCACTAGGAGGGCGGTCTGCGCCAAGGCCAAAGAGCTGGGGATCCCGCTGCCTGACCTTCCTGGCTTCCTGCCTGAATAATCCAGTCAGACGAGCGGGGTCACTAAGCCACATAAAAGAGGAACAGAGCGGAGACCGAAGGTCTCCGCATTTAGCAAGCGTGGCCATACCAGGAGAACTTAACCGTGTACCGGGGCAAGAATCTGCGTCCCCTTGCACTGCGGGCTTTGGGACAGGAACATCTTGATCTGCTCGTCAGTACTCTCGTAAGAGGTTTCGCTTACGATTGTTGAGGGGGGAATGGGCCTGTGGAATGCTCTATCTACTTCAAGATTAGACCACTTGACCAAATCTCCAAAGCCACCGAAGGAGCCATTGCCGTCAGGGGGAAGGATAGAGATGGCCATTGTTGCGACCGTTGCCCTTGGTTCGAGAAAGGACAATGCTTGGTCCTCGAGTTGTACAAGAGAGCAGACCCTGTCAACTATAGCCTTTTTCTTTCTTCGCCTGAGCCACACGTCGATTTAGGATAAGCCTTTCAACCCTTTCTTGGCTTCAAAATGGTAGGTCCTATTTGGATACATAATCTCCCCCACATTTGCTCATTTCGTCGTAGATCTGGCTCGCCAATTCCTCCAAAGAGTCAGCCCTTAGGTTTGAAAGAAGTTGCTGCTCCTCAGGCGACAGATGAAACGAGTCAGCAACCTTGACCGGGCTGGTAAGCAACATGGCGCGAAATCGCTTGTTCACCAGGGCTTCCCCGATCATCTTATCGATAGCCTCTCTCGTCATGGACGTTTCCATATTCACCCGCATCGTCAACGGCGGTGTCAAACTTCGTTTCTGTGGCTGTGAGGTTGTGAGCAGGCTGGCAATAGTGCTGTTATCCGCCGTAACCACCCGGCACATCTACTGCTTCTACTGGTGACGCACCAAGGATCAGGGCGATCAAGACAAGCAACAAGAAGAACGCCCTGACGTACTTCGTTCCGAAAGGTAGCCCAAGTACAAACAACTCTTTGATTCTCTTCATTGGTCGCCTCCCTTCCGCATTGCGCAGGTCATTGGGACGTACCTCAGGTTGCCAGCCTGCTCCGTTGGTAGTCTATCAAGCAGTAATGACGGAGATTCTGACGAAATCGCTTACTTGGGGGGGAACGGGTGGTGAAGAGACACAAAAAGGGGCCGCCCATAGGGTGGCCCCTTTCATTGAGCCAGAGGCTCGTACGTCTAGGTTACGGAATATGTCTAGGTCTCTTGGGCTTGGCTTACAACTTGCCTATAGAGTGCCGTTGTTTCCTCTGTAGGCGAGAGGCCCATCTCGGCTTTCAGAAGATTCACGAAGGAGATATAATGTCGAATGGCCGCCGGTCGCTCGCCCGCAAGAACATAGCAACGCATCAGCCTTCGATGTATCTCCTCCTGGAAAGGATCTTCCTTCAGCGCCCTTTGGTACAGACCGATGCTTTCTTGATAGCTCTCATCTCGCTCTTTGAGCGCAGCCAAGGCAAGAAGCCCCTCTACGTAAATCCTCCTCAACTCCTCGCGCCTCTCAAGGCACCAATCGGGGTATGAATCTCGCAAGTAGTCACCTGTATAGAGGCTAAGGGCTTTCTCTAGAAGCCTTACTGCCTCTTCCTGGTTTGAGAGCATTTGCTTCATCGCTTCGCGGAAGAGTTTCTCGAACTCCTCTACATCGTAGAAATAATCGTGCGTTTCGTTGATAAGATATGTTCGGCTATCGTCCTCGTATGCTACGAAGTCCCGGCCCACTACACGGCGAACTCTATACATCGCTGCATGGAAGCTACTATTCACCTTCGCTGGGGAGTAATCCGGCCAGAATACCCCGCCGATTTCCTCCTTCGGACGCGGTCCTTGGTCAAGGATGTAGAAAAAGAGCTCCTTCGTCAACATCCCTCCTCAGTCCGATTCTTTTGTCGGTTGGCCATCAATGATAACCCTAGATCGCCCGAAGGCATGGATTTCAATGTATGGGGCGACTGGTAGAGGCCTATGCGGTCGCTTCGTGCGGATTGGGTACGACAGCTCCTGAATGCGCCTCAGGATCGATGCCACCTTGTCGCCCACCTCATCTTCTTGAGCCGCTTGCCTGAGGAACTTACCCATGCGCTTGCCGTCAGCTATGAAGAATTGGTCATATCCACTTCGTGCTGAGAGATTCATGCTTGTGCACAGGGAAGCCATAGCCTGCCGCCATTTATTTCCGAGATAGAAGGCGTATGCCAGATGGAATTGGGCTCTTGCCAGCTCGTGATTGGCTCCCACTAGCTCAAAACTTTCGCAGGCTGATCGCAGACGATCGACTCCTTCTTTTGCTTCCCCAAGCAAGTAGTGAGATATGCCCGCTGAAAGGCTGACCAATCCCCTGTTGTAGGTCGCGCCTTGCACCTCTGCAAGGTTAGACGCCTGTTCGAGAATCCTTCTTGCTTTGTCCCATTTCTTGCCAAGACTGTAGACCTCACCCAAGCGGGCCAGGGAGTAAAGGAGTAAGAAACCTTGCTCTGCATCCCGTGCTGCTTCCGCGGCATCGATGTAGCACTGTTCCGCACGGCGATATTGATCAAGATCTAAGTAAACATCAGCGATGCTGGTTAGCACCGCGGCCTCAATCCGACGGTGCCCTGCCTGCTGCACTTTCTCTAGAGCCTCTTGTAGCAGCTCTAGAGCCGTAGAATACTCGCCGCGATAGTAATGCACCATCGCTAAGTTGTTGAGAACATCTGCAGTCCGTGTAGAGTTCTGGAGTCTCTCCCATATCGAGAGGGCTTCACGGTAATACTCTTCACCTACATCAAGCCTACCGGCTTGGCGGATGACCACGCCTATGTCCTGATAGAGGTTGGCCACGTTGGCTATATCCTCTATTTCCTTGTATAGAGCGAGCGACTTGGATAGTTCCGCCTCTGCTTGTTGAAGATTACCGACGTAGGCGAGGCAAAGTCCATGCGTCCTATAAGCCTCCGCGACGGTTTGGCGGTCGAGTTCGCCTTCAGATGCTAAGGCGAGAACTTGCTTCGATTTCTCGATCGCCTCCTCGTATCGCCCTTGGAAGCGAGAGGAACTGGCCAGCTGAACCAATGCTTTGGCTTGGCCTCCTAAATCACCAGCTTCTTTGGACTGCCGATAGACGCTCGTGAATAGCTTTCGCGCTCGGCCGGTATCGCCTTTCTCTCCATAGATCTTCCCTCTCACAAGTTGCGTAATCGGATGGGCACGGAGTTCCTCGGGGGGGAGACCATCAATCCACCCCGCTAATGTATGGAGTTTGCCAGCGTCAAACATCTTCTCGGCTGACGCCTCTAGAATGCGGGACACGTCTCCATAGGCTTCGGCGGACAGGTAGTGGCTTACCGCCTCATTCAGGTTTCCACGCTCTTCCAGTGCCTGCCCGGCCCTATGGTGCAACTCTCGTAGCCTTGCTTGCTCGCTAGGCATGAACCGTGAAATGAGGAATTCGCGGAAGAGGTGATGATATTTATAGCAGGTCGTCTCCTCTTGCAGTTTGGACACAAACAGGTTCCGGGCCTCAATTAGATCGAGTATGTCGGCTGAATTCTCTATTCCTAAGACCTCGTTGCACAGGTCAGCATCCATCACTGTGAGAATGGAGGAGGTTTTCAGGAACTCCTGAATCTCCATCGGCTGCTGCTCAAATACCTCCTCGGCCAAATAAGAGTAGACCTGTTCGCCGCTGCCTTTTGCCCTGATGATAGTCTGAAGCAAGCCTTTCCACAGCGTGTGGGTGGTCAGAAGAATGCCAGTTATCCACCCTTCTGACTCTGCAGTCAGCCGCTGGGCTTCGTCCTCGGGAATAAAGATGCTATAGTTTGCAGCCAGGAGTTCCCTGATCTCCTCTGCGTTGAAGCGAAGGTCATCATTGCCGAGGCCTGCCACCTCGCGCCGGGCTGTCAACTTCAGGATGGGCAGCCGAGGCATAGTCCTGCTGGAGATCAAGAAACAGCAGTTGTCCAGCAAGTGGTCCAGGAGCCATTCAAGAGCCAATTTCACATCATCAGAGGCGTCAATGAAGTGATAGTCATCAAGAATGAGGACGAAATACTCCGCAACACTGTCCTGTACCTCGTTCACCAGCAGGGTGAGCAACCCCTGGGGATCCGGAGCCTCCATTTGGCCTCTCAACAGGGCGCCAAGTAGTCCCTGATTGATCTGAGGGAACCGGTGAGCGATACTTGCCACAAGATGCTCCAGAAAGGTTCGCGCGTCAGCATCTGACGGATCGAGGGAGTACCAGCATACGGGGACATCTGTGTCGTAGGCGAAGTCGACGAGGAGGGAAGTCTTGCCATAACCCGCCGCAGCGGAGATGAGGATCAGCTTGCGATCTATGTGCTCATGGATGAAGTCGACAAGCCTGGGTCTATGCAAAAGCATAGAGGGCTTACTAGGTAGAACCACCTTCGTTTTAACTACGGGGTTCATCGGCCTTCACATTGGCTATAGTCTCAGCCTGCGTCTATCATTTTACCACCAAACACTGAACGGGTCTCGCTCCCTCGTCTTGTCGCAGAAGATTCAGGTCCCTCTATTCCTACTCAAATCTCTTCGTCACTCATACCACTTTTGGATAGGGATCCAGAGTATTGGCTTAAGCAACAGGGGCGGATGGCAGAGGCCGATAAGCTGATATTGGCGGCTAGGGACGGATAGTAGGCTTTCGAATCAATGACCTGATTATTCATGCGTCATTCCTGGCGGCGGCGTCCCACAAATGGCGGAAACTTGCTAGGTACATACTACCCTCTGATCCCCCTTTGGTCAACTCCTTACGCAGCTACAGCCTCCATCAACCCTGTTGAAATGGTCTGATCCTTGTCGCAGACTTCTACGTCGAAGGGAAAGAGGGCTCTCTTTGAGGTGGCGATGAGGGAGGCAAGGGAGCGTGGCCTCTCGCGACTCTTGGTGGCCACTACCAATGACGATCTTCTGGCCTTTTACCTCTATCGGCGGTGGGGCACCTGTTTGGAAGGGTGGCTGAGCACCACGGCCGGGTGATGCCCGGCTTAGCAGACGTAGAGGTGCGCAACGAGTTGCAACTGGAACTAGGACTAAAGTAAGGATTGTTGGAGAGGGTTTGGTGTGGTATGATTTTCATGAGAGGTGGTCTATTTCTTGGCAGAGGTGGGGATGAGTTGAGGGAAGCCACGATCACTATTCTATTGGTCGAGTCCGACCGAGAGATGGCGAGGCGGATCGAGGAGGTTCTGGCTGCGGAGGGGATGAGGGTTATCGTCTCCGACAGTCGGGAGGAGGTTCTGGCTGCGGAGGGGATGAGGGTTATCGTCTCCGACAGTCGGGAGGAGGCTCTCTCTCACACCGATGATGGGGAGGTGGATATCGTCGTCTTGGGGCTTAATCGGTCGGCAGATGCAGATCTATGCTGGCGGATCCGGGAGCGGACGACGGCTCCCCTTCTGGTGTTGGCGGAAGATGGCACGGCGGAGACCGCTCTAGCCCGAGGGTTGGAGTGGGGGGGCGATGCCTATTTGGAGAAGCCCTTCACGGTACGGATCTTTTTGGCCCAGGTTTATGCCCTCTTAAGGCATATCGGGGGGGTCAGACCGGGCCACGCAGGACAGTTGCAAGTGGGGGCGCTGGTCATCAATGTGACTCGGCATGAGGTGATGATAAATGGAGAGCGGGTTCATCTCACGCCCACGGAGTATAGGATCTTGAGTTGCCTGGTGAGGAATTCGGGCCGGGCCCTGAGCCATCGTAGCCTGGTGAAGCGGGTTCACGGCTACGATTGTGATGTCGATGAAGCCAGGGAGATCCTTAAAGTCCATATCCACAATCTACGTCGGAAGATCGAGCCGCAGCCCCACCACCCCCGTTTTATTCGCAGTGTGCGTGGCTTTGGATATATGTTCGAGCGACGGAGGTATGATCGGGAGGAACTGGAGAGAACCTTGACCAAACCCTAACTCTTCAGGCCTAGGACTCTGGTACAATAGTACCAGAGAAAAGAATTTGGGTTGGATAGCCGGGCTGCCGAAGAGGACTCTTCTTCGGCGGCCTATTTTATTGTACACAAGTAAAGAACCCCGCAGCAAGCTGCGGGGCTTAGCCAGCGGAAGGATTGTATTGGGGGCGGCAGCCCCCAAGTCCCCGCTCGCCATTCCTCCCCCCAGCAAGCTGGGGGGTATCCAGCGGGAGGTTTTCATGAAGCCTGAGAGCCGGGTATGAATGGAAGGGAGGGTGAAGATGGTGGCAACCATAGTTCCAAAGGTGGATAGGCGTCTCTTTATTATCTTCCTCAGCGGCTGGGCCACCCAATGACGATTGGGAGAGCATAGATCCGGAGGGGTCGGTCATACTAGATCTGGGCGAAGGGAACAGCATAACCGAGGGAGATGGCTAGGTGGTTATGACCCAGTTTATTACGAGTGCGAATTGGGGGGTAGTGGGCGCGGAATTGGACTGGGTGCAGGGTGGATTATCGGTTGATCAGTCCACTTGGCACACCGTTTTCAACTGGGGCGATAACGATCCCATAACACCGACAACACGAACGTTTCGGACTATGGTCAGGACCTGAAAGGGTTGCCAGGGGATGGAGAGACGGACAACGAACATATCCCCCTCGCCGACCTTTAGCCCAGCAATACCAGCCCCGTCTACCAAACCGGCATCGCCATCGATATCCATGGGTTGATTCCCTGGCTACGCCTATCGATACATCCGGATCATCTGTCCCTTGGAAGGTGGAGACTTAGCAGAGCCCGATGGGGTCGAGCGGCTTAACTAGGTGTTCAGGCTCTTGAGGCTTTTCTTTGCTGCTCTTGCGCTAGGGGCAGAGGTTGTGGTAAACTATATCTGCGCCCCCGTAGCTCAGTGGATAGAGCAGCGGCCTCCGGAGCCGTGTGCGCGCGTTCGAATCGCGCCGGGGGTACTGCTGTTTACATGCGCACGTTGAAGTTTGCAGAGGGTTTTCCGAGTGAGGATGGAAGGGGCGATTGGTTAGCGCACAGGCGATGCTGATTAGGTGGCATTGATCATGTGAAGCACGGTTTATGCTGAAGGGGGAGTCAGAGGATACGCCAACTGGTGAAAGGAAAGACAAGCGGCAAAAGATCTGTACCCTTGGTCGAGAGCCGACATTGTAATATACTATGGCAACTCCCTCGACCTAGCAACAGGGGGTTATCTGGCCCAAGATCTATCAGGGAGTCCTCCGGTATCCACATGATGTCGGATCTCGGCTACAGTCAGGTTCTCGAGGCCCATGTCAGCCATTGAGCGGCCGCGCTGATAGTAGTCTACGCCGTGGACAACCCTAGCCAGGCGGATAATACTGTCGATGGCGCGGGTTGAGACCCCGAACTTCCTCCCCAAGTTAGAGATAGGGACTAGGCTCATAGGCACATCTTCGAAGATATAGCGGTGTTCCAAGTTGCGAGGGGCTTTGATCCCCACATAACCTGGGTTATTCTGGATCGCCTCCAAGAGGTTCGAACCTGTAGCAGCATACGCCTCCTCCAGCCATTCCAAAGCCGATATCGCTCTGATGCCCAGGATGGCCGCAACCGTCATTCGCTCCCTATCGAGGGCTTCAAGTACCTTGGCTACCGAAGGGGTAACTCCGTCGATGTAGAACTCGAAATTGCCGCGAGTGGATTCTATTCGTCCTGCGTTGAGGAGGGCCAAAGCGGGGTGAAATACAGCGCCCATGTTGTTGAGGCTAGTATGTAGCACATTGGGAGCGGCTATGAATTGAGGGTAGGCCTCTTCTAGGGCAGCCAGTGCCTCAGGAGTACGGTTCGCAGGCAAGGCCGCAAGGGGCACGGTGTTCTTGATCCGAAAGATTTTAGCCTCGGCTGGCCCCATACTTCGGCTGGCGAAGATAAAGGTCTGGGCCTCAGCGATGGTGACATCCGCCTTGCAACCTGAGAGATTGAGGACATTCTTGAACTCCAGAGCGCCTCCGGTGCGACCTGGGTTGAGCACCACTATCTGACCATCTTGAAGGTAAGGGGCGCATCGCTCGGCGATGTCATGGTGGCCCGTGGCCGGAATTACGACCATAATGACCTTGCTACCTTGTACGGCCAGGCCGATATCTGAGGTTACAAGTTCCAAGGGGCCAAACCCTTCTTCCTGGTCCTGTGTGGTAAGCCCTATCCCCTTTCTGGCCTTGATCGCCTCCACTCGCTCCGCGGTGCGGTTGAAAAGCCGCACCGGGAACCCGCGCATTCCCAAGTGGGCGGCCATGGCCTTTCCCCCATGGCCAGCCCCGATCACCGCAAAGCCGTTCAGTTGCTCCGCCATCGCTGCTCCTTTCCTCATAGCCCCAGGAGCGTCAGTCTGCTCTTCTCATCCCAGGGCTTTCCACTTTTGGGATCGACCTCTCTACAACTTCCCTCGACTATCCCAGTGACCGAACGACCTAAGGCGTAGCGGTTGTTCTTTAACTGGGGTGCGTCTAGAAGGCCCCTGGTTACGGCCTGGGCTAGAGTAGGGACGTGTGTCAGGGGGTCTCGGGCCTCGGCTGGCGCTAAGCCCGCTATCGCATCCAGAAGCACCTTGGCCTCAGAAACCAACTCTGCTCGGCGGTCTTGTATCTGAGGGTCTAAAGTCATCTCCGGCAGGCCTTGCAAAGCGGTTTTCACCACGTGGTGTGCCATGCGCAGGCTGGCGACTATCTCCTGGGGGGTAGCAGCGTGGTCAGCCTCACAGTAAGCGACGACATGGATGACATCCGGGCGAAGCGCCATCTGCAAATAGATCGAGGCCGCCAGCTGGGCTCTGGCCGCGTTCTCTTCTGGGGGGTAGCCCAATAGGCCGCTGCGGGTCTGGTGGAAGATGTAGAAACTATCATCTTGGAGTTCCTCGATCATATCCCTGGTGGCCAACATCTTGGCCAGGTCCATCTTATCCGAGAGGCCGGCAGGACAGTCGAACATATATTGTGAGAGATAGTGCCTAACCCCTGCCGCCTTGGCGTTATAAGCCCCGAGATAGGAGGTGGCCACATATATGGTATCGGAGGCATCCCTCATCCCCCAATGGTGGGGCTCGTTGCACTCCACCGGGATCTGATGCCGAGCGTGCCAGGCCATCGCCTCTTGGTGAGCGGCTAGGGACTCTTCTACGCTCATTGGTCCTCGACCGTCCATCTGGTTGAACCAGTAGAGAGGGATGGCTCCCCAGGCCAGGTTGATCGTCTCCCGGAAAAGTTGGGCCATTCTCACTAAATCTTGGGTACCGGCGTAAGCCCGCATGAGAGGGTAGTTGCCCCTTCGGGAAGCCTTATAGAGACGGCGCAGATCTTCGGCACTGCGTATCGGCACGCCGCCGGCTCCCTTTCGTCGGGGGTCTTGCTTTTCGGGATGGAAGAAGAACTCCTGAGCATCCTGATCTGGGCCCAAGGAGACCACATCCAATAGCCCTGATTCGGCCAATTGCTGCACTCCCTCTACGGTGTCTTCCAGGTAGGGTAACCCGAAGTGGTGTCGATAAAGGGGGCGAGGGTATTTCCATCTACGCCTTTCAACAAAGGTTTGAGGGGACTTCTCCGCTGCTTTCTTAGCGATTGCCTGGCCTCGTAGGTATGCGATCACCTCTTCAACGGATTCTTCACCCGAGAAGGCGCGTTCGAACAGTGGAATCTGACGGGCAATAGCCGCCAGGGGAGGAGTGCCCCCGAAGCAGAAGCGCCCTCGGGACAGCCCAGCCTTATCGATAGCCCTAGTGAATTCCTGTAGCAACGGTTCCCCTGTCTCTGGGCTAAGGCGATAGCCAACTGCTACTAACTCCGGCTGGTGCTTGGATATGGCGGCCACGAAATCGGTCACGGAAACCGCCGGACCAAGAAAGACCCCTTGGTACCCTTCTTGCTCGGCCAGGCGTAAGAAACTCAGTACCCCGGCTACATGCACGCATTCGCCAAGCGCCCCGGCCAAGACTACCCCTTTGGCCATTTCCACCTCTTTCCTATAAACCTTCCGGGCAAAATCTGTTTCATAGTCAGTGTACTCCAAAACCAAGACGCGGTCAACTCAGACAATAGCCCTTGGAGCCTCATTCCCAAAGCCTCAAAGTCCTCCTGCACTCTCTACTAGCCTCTTTGCCCTTCATCTCCCCGGTCGGATGAGCCTATCTCTCTTCAGGCCTAGAGGATCACCACGGCGATGAAGTCACCGTGAGGGGCACGGTATCCTCAAAAGCAAGCCACTTCCTTGCGAAGAGGGTTTGAATACGGGCCAACTCCAAATCCAGCGTGCGCCTTTATTCTGAACCCCGCCGTGGGGTACTGCCGTATATGGCTGTATTCCACATCCTTGGTTAAGCCCTCTCCAGACTTGGAAAGGGCGCTTACTTTTCCCAATTCATTGAGCGGTGCTAGGGGAAGAGAGATTACTCCATGTCAAAGCCTCTAAAGGGGCAAAACGCGCTCTAGACATCGCTATGGCGAGCCAGACTGTCATGCTTAAAGCAGTTGAGCTACGTAGAGTATAACGAGGTACACTGAGATCATCGCCCCAAATAGTGTAACCAAGAGCCAAGCGCGAACCAGACTGAGATCGATCGTCGTCGGAGTGAGCCCGAGGAGCAGCAAACTCCCCATCACTATGACGACGAGCAGAATCGAACTGGTAGTCCAGAACAGATTGCCGCTTGCGCGCTCGAAGAGTTCCATTCTATCCAAGAGCCCAGGTATATCATCCCGCATGGATCGCTCGAAAACCTGTGAGGCGAGATCAGGTTGACCCTCCCAGTCGGGGAGATGAATGATATTCAGAGCTTCACTAAGTGTCTCGAAGAAGCGACGCGGCTCGAGAACTGACATTAGGGCTTCCACATCGATCAGATCGATGATCTGATCGTCATCGTAACCTATTGATTTCATGTCTTTTTCGATTCTGTCCGCATATTCATAGTCGAAGTACCGCAGAACGACGTGAGTCAATGTGGAGATCATACCGAAAAGCTCAGAGTGAGTGTATTCTGATTCCAGGAGGCCGCCGGCAGCTTCTGCCATATCCTCTAAGCCAAAATCTCCTCGTTGTAGAAGGCGCAAGTACCCGCGTCTAAGAAAGTCTATGGTCGTACCGGCAAGTGTTTCTGGCTGGTCAGGGCCGCGCAATATCTCAAGATAGTCCGGCATTAGAGCTCTCAGGTCCTTACTGGCTCGACCCGACAACTGAACGATTAGAACGAAAGCTACCAACATGAACCCGAAGAAAGTTGCCACCGTTGGTATGAGAACCCCGAGAGCTGCTCGAGCTGATTGAACGTCTGTGTGAGGATAGGAATATCGCAAACCAACTAAGCTGAGGGCTACGATTGAGAGGGCCAAGATCCCAAGAATCCAATACTTAGGGGGAAACTCCGTGATCGTGTCCCACAAGTCACGAATTTCGGACATCACACACATCCTTCTTGACAATAGCCCAAAGCTTCGACTCTGGCCTACCTCGGATACTCTAGCAGCAGTTTCTTGAGTGCCGCCGTTATACGCAGACCCTCTTCGTATGGCCTTTGCCATAGGTTGCGGCCGAAGAGGAAGCCCGTAACTCCCGCCTCCAGCGCGAGGCGGGCTTTCTCGAAAAGGTCCTCGTCGCTGATCTTGCTACCCCCGGAGAGCAAGACCATACTCTTTCCCGCCGACCGGACCACCCTCTTTATCGCTTCCGCTGGGCTGAGGGCCAGTTCTCTGTACTCCTTGGGGTATTGGTCTTTCCGGCTGGAGTCGTACTCTGGGAAATTCAACTTCACGCAGTCGGCTCCCAACTCATTAGCCACTCGGGCGGCGTAATCGACGGCGTAGATGCTATTGCCACCCCCTTTGGCCTCTATAGCCTCCCCCCGGGGATAGGACCAGATGATGAGGGGCAGACCGTACCGAGCACACTCCTCCCGGATACGGCCCAACTGGAGGAGATCCTCACCCTGGGAGGGTGAGCCCACATAGAGGGTGTACCCCACGGCGTCGGCTCCCAGTCGGACCGCATCCTCCACCGAGGCGGTCTGGGGGGAGAAGGCGTAGGCCTCGGAGGGGATATCGGTCTTGCCGTTCAGTTTCAGGATTAGCGGCACCTCCCCTGCATACCCTCTCATATACTTCTGGGCTAGGCCGATGTGGAAAACGATGCCGGAGAAGCCTCCCTCTTTGGCCAACCGAAGTTGGTATTCTGGGTCTTGACTGGGTGGGTTGGCAAGGAAATCTCGCGGGCCGTGCTCTAGGCCATGGTCTATGGGGAGGAGAAGCATGGTGCCGTTACCGGGGCCGTACTTATATAACAGCCGATAGAGCCTGGTTCTCTTGCCCAAACTCAGGTCCAGATCCTTTAGATTAGGTCTTTTGTTTGCCATTTTCTACTCCTTTCTTCAGCAATATGGCTATGGGAGTCTAGGTGGCGTGGATGGCTCATGGTCTCAGTATAGCAGCGACGGCTGGGGAAGACAAGAGCCACAGAGCAACTATTAAGACCTTATGCTATACTAAGTAGGGGCGTTGGTGGAAAGGAGGAGGGAAATGGCTGAGGAGAAAAAGAAACTCTGTCCTCTGACATTTACGCTTGCGTCGCCCATGAGAGTGGCACCATCGGCTGCCCAGATGGTTGCGCTCCATATGCCCGCAGCTACCTTCTGCATGGAAAACTGCGCCTGGTACATACCGCAGAAGGAAATGTGTGCAGTTCTCTACCAGGCAATGGTCAGCGGGCCGCGCTGACAGTTTGGAAATCACAGTCCCAGCGCCCCCGGGTCAAGCCAAAAGGATAGCCCCTTCCGGTGAGGATGGAAGGGGCTTGATATGCTCTTGAAAAGCGGCCGTTCTTAGGACAGCAACTCAAATATGCCGATGTTCCTCGCAACCAGCGCCAGAACTTCTTCCATGCGTTCTTTGGGTAGCCTTCCCTTGGGTTTGCCCGAAAGCTCTACTTTCAGAATGGGTTGTATCAGACCCAGGCGGACAATTGAGTCACGCTCAAGACCCGTCTCCTGACATGAGAGCTCCAAATCCTGAGCTCTCTTTAACTTCACACGGTGCGAGAACGGGGCGATAATCGTCGTAACACAAATACGATCCTGGGCATCCTCTTTGCATTGGATCACCAAGACCGGGCGGTACTCGTGCTTCTTTCTCTTTTGGCCAGCGAGACGTGTCTCTGGTATCTGTATACACTCATCCTTGACTAGGTATATCTCTCCTGGGCGAACCCTCCTTGCTTTCACTCCCGCCTTCTTGAAGGCATCACGAATCGACATGCTCCTCTAATCCAGCGGTAGTAGCACGCTTGCGGGCCTCAGCTGTACTTCGATACACTTCCGTAATATGCTGTGCCCACTCTTCTGGATTTCCGCGCTCCGAGAGATCCATGCTAGCCAGACGGCTCTGGAGCCTTTGAATCTCCGGGTAATCTTTCAACGTTGCCGTCCTTTCGATTAAATCCATCTCTAGCCGATCCCTGATTCTCGGTTTGACTGAAAAGGGCTCGGTTAGTTTACACATATTTGCCAATCTGGTTGCACCCCACCTGCCGAACTTCCGCAATAATCCATTCAATATCATGATAGCCCGCTCTCCTAGCTCAATAGACGGTTCAACATCTGGATAAGGCACATATTGTATCATCGGGTCTCCGTATCCAGTACGGCCCTCGACTATTCGCAGCCCACCTAACCTGTCCAATACCCATGCCATATCCGAAATCGCATAGTCCACTGGCCCATGTTGATCAACTTCCCATACAGAGCCCGTCAATTGTTCGCTATAGAGCCGATAGTGTTGATAATCGGCTAAATAGATGAATTTCATGAGCGAGGTCTTGGTTAGGCGTTTGGGGGAATGATAGACGAGATAAAGAATAACGTCCTTCAGTTCTGCTATCATGCTTGTGTTCCTCTAAACGAGAGACACTTCAAATCGGCAGCACCAACTTGTCGGGACGTATAGGCGATGAAACGGGGCGAGGCAATAATCTTACTTCCAACCACACATTCTACCACACCTGGCACCGACCTTGTCAATAGTACTTTTGACATAACAACCTTAAAAATGGCCATTTTTCGTCCTCTATCCCCCTTCCCATGCTTCTCACTCACACTGCGCCAGCAGCCTGGTCTTGCCTTCCATGCTAGGGAGCCAGGGGGAGGCCAACCAGCGTAGCGCGTGCCCTGCGCTTCACCTACGGGGCTTTGCTCTCAGTGCTGCTGTCAATTCAAAAGGCATTGCAAACTGTTCCCCGGTGGGTCTGCTTTCATGCCAAACATAGCGAAGCCTCGAAAGGCAATCCTTCTTTCTGTGGAATGTACGCCCAGTGGGTGTAAGCCAGTTCGCAGAGTCCTTCTCTATTCGGTCTCCATGATGGCCAGAACGATCTCCCCGTCTACCACCACTACCTCCCTCTGATAGAGTTTTCCGCCCACTCTCGTTTTGAGGATGTAGGTGCCCTCCGGCACATCCCCTAGGACGAAGTTCTCCCTCCATTCTTCGTCGGGGTTCACCTCCTCTAGAGGATAGGTAAATATCTCCTGCCAGCGTTGCTCGGGGGATTCAGCATGGTGAACGGTTATCAGGGTTTCAGGGATCGGCTTACCTTGAGCGTCGATGAGGCGGCCGACGATGATGCCACATCCGGGGAGAGGGCGAAGCCAAAGTTCTGGATTAAGAGTTCTATCGTAGGTGTTCTCTCCCACTCGTGCCTCGAAATGCAGGTGGGGGCCGAAGGCTGAGCCAGACATACCGACCTGCCCCAAGATATCTCCCTCCTCAACCACCTGCCCCACTTCAACGTCGATTTGCGAAAGGTGGGCATAGAGGTTGTAGAGTTTCTCTCCCCTATATCTTTTCTCCAGTTCTATAATGACCAGTTGGCCGTAGAAGTTGGGTTTGGCTCCGTAGATCACCTCATCGTCCCGACCAGCCACGATCACTTTCCCGCTGGCGGCGGCGAGGACGGGCGTACCCTCTTCGTTTTGGAACTCCACGCCGTGATGGATGCGATACCTTCCCCCTCCGGTGGAGCCGTAGGGGTAGAAGCGGTCCACATGTTGCTCCCCTTGGGGACCGATGGGCCGACTCAACCAATAGCCCCCAGACCTTTCTGATGTGGGGGTAGGTGTTGGGGTGACGGTGGGGAGGGCCGTGGGTGTGGCTGTAGGGATGGCTGTGGGTGTGGCAGTGGGCGTGGCAGTGGAGGGGGGAGACAAAAGGGCAACGCTCTCCAGCAGGTGGCCTTGCGCGAAGGCCACAAGGATGACGGCGCTGGATAGAATAATCGCCCCGGTCACCACGGTGATCAGGGCTCCGTGATACTTGCTCTTCTCACTCATCGGTATCTATCCGGAGCCCAGTCGCAGGTGAATGGGATAGCGATGAGGGAGCGTGACCATCAAGGTCCCCAAGAGATCCGCTCCTCAGCCCACTCGAGCCCTGGGTCCCCCTGGAGGGCGAAGAGTCTGCGCGGATCGCTCCCATCGGCGTTCATGCTCCAGATCTCCCAGGAGCCGGTGCGGTTGGTGAGAAAAGCGATATGTTGACCGTCGGGGGACCAAGTGGCCAGGCCGTCTTGAGCCGAGTTGTTAGTGAGTTGCTGTCGTCCTCCGCCGGTGGAACTCACCTTCCATATCTCCCAATCGCCATCGGCAAGGGACATATACAGCACCTGATTCTCGAAGCCATCTGTAGCCCGGTCCTGGGCATCATCGCTGATGCGCGTGGCGTCGCCTCCTCCTGCACCGATGGTGTAGATGCCACAGGCGTTTCCTGTCCCCCAATAGTCGCAGGTGGTGAAGACTATGCGATTGCCAACCCAGACGGTGTATCCTGCGCCGCGTACGTTCGTCTCATCAGGGCCCTTTATCGGCTCCCCCTCCTTTGGGGGAGGATTTAGATCGGAGAGGATTTTCACTACCCTCTTTCCGGTGTTGAAGACGAAGACGATGCGGGAGCCATCGGGGGACCAACTGGGCCAAGAATCTTCATAGTGCTGGCTCACCTTCCGGTGCTGCCCAGCCGTATTATCAGGGTTGATTTGGATGATTTGAAGATCTAGATAATTACGCAACTCGCCGTTGGCTGCCAGCCGTTCTCCTGAAGGGTCGAAATCCGGCTGATGCATACGATTCCAGATCTTTTGACGCCCCGAACCATCTATATTGGCTATGTAGGTTTCGTAACCGCCGGCTTCGTGGGTGGTGAAAGCGATGCGGCCCGATAGAGCCGGCTGGGGGGGAGGGGTGGCTGTGGGTGTTGATGTTGCGGTGGGGGTGGCTATGGGCGTCAAAGGCGGGGTGGGCGTAGGTGTAGGAGCTTCGGCCACCACCTCTTGAATGTGGATGCTCCTGAGCATCGCTTGGAAGATGGGCCAGGCTACACCTTTCCAGGTATCGGTGGGGGCCAGGGCCCAGAGGGCATAGAGCCTAGAATGCCAGACTATGGCCGCTATATAGACCCGAGAGGGGGAGGGAACCGCCTCCCCGCTCATCTCTCCATGGACAGAGGCCCATTCTTGCCCGCTTATGTAAGCGGGCTCTATCTCGCCCACTTGGGTACCCGGCGGCAAGGTGGCTATCCTCTCTTCTAGAGCCTGGGTGTTGGTCATCTCCGTTTCCAGGGGCCGGGAGGCGAAGATAAAAACGCTTCCCGCTAGGTGCTCCAGAGCCTCTTCGCTCTCGGCGAAGATGGTCTGATTCTCCTGTTCATCGAGGACCCAGGTATCGGGGTAGAATATGCTTAGCCCCAGGTCGGCCCTGAGATAGGAGGCGAAGGTTACCGCTGGCGGAGGCGGACCAGCGCACTCTCTGAGACCCTCCTGGGCCGCGGCCAGATGAGGGTCGATGACCAGGGCTTGCTGGAACTCGGGAATAGCCTCCTCGCATCGTTCCAGGGCCAAGTAGGTCTCTCCCAGTTTTAGGTGAGCCAAGGCGTTTTGGGGATCTGCGGCCGTGGCCATCTGGTAGCGGGCGATAGCCTCCTCTAGTTGGCCCTGGAATACCAACTGATCGCCTAAGGCTATCAGTTCCTCTGCACTAGGGGTGGCCGTCATCGTCGGGGTGGGGCTCTCTTCCAAGGGGGGCGTAGGGGTGGGAGTGGCTGTGAAGCCGATTCGGCGTCCCAAAAGGTCACTGAGGGCGGAACTTATGGGGTGGCTAGAGATGAGATAATCCGTGGCCCCTATTGCGGCAATGGAGAGACAGCAAGCGAGGATTAGACCAAGGGGGATGAGGGCTAGGAGACCTCTAGAGATGCCGCGGCGGCGAGGCCGTAGTTCTGGAGAGGTAGGAGGTTTTAGAGGCTGCTCGGGCAGGGAAGCAACAGGGCCCCGCGGAGCCTCTTTAGAAGGAGGCGTCCCTCCAGCCTCCCCGGGGGGCTCGGCTCTGACCCATCGGGTCCCATCGTGAAAGTACCATTTTCCAGATTGAACGCCTATCATCCAGTAACGGCCTTGAGAATCCTGAACCTTGAGCCCCTCTAATTGGGCTTTGAACTCCTCTTGGCTAATGGCTCCGGCATCGAACCTTCCCTTCAGTTCGTAGAACCTCTCTTCCGCTTCTTTGAAGTCCATCCTCGCCCTCCTTGACACCTTACGGGCAAACCCTCCAAACGTCAACCGTCTCCTCATAAAGTAGGTGACCGCTTTGGGGTATTTTCAACCTTTAGACCGCCAAAAATCTTAACATGAAAGCGTAGGGATAGCAAGGTCGTCTCTTCTGTGCTAGAATGTTTGAGGAGGGGTTATGCGTTTTGATATCTTAACCCTTTTCCCGGAGATGTTTGTGGGCCCCTTCCGGGAAAGCATCGTGGGGAAGGCGATGGAGGCCGGGCTGGTTACAGTAGTCGTTCATAATTTACGTGACTATACCACCGATAAGCACCGCACCACCGATGATGCTCCCTACGGTGGCGGCGGGGGGATGGTGATGAAACCGGAGCCTATCTTTCAGGCGGTGGAGAGAGTGTTGGGTGAAGAGCGGCCCTCTACCCGCGTGATGCTCCTTAGCCCTCAAGGGCGTCTCTTTACCCAAGAGTTCGCTTGGGAGTTGGCTGCCCAAAAGCGGGTCCTGCTCATCTGTGGAAGATATGAGGGGGTCGATGAGCGGGTTAGTCAGCATTTAGTGGATGATGAGATCTCCATCGGCGACTATGTGCTCACCGGAGGGGAGATCCCAGCCATGGTCGTGGTCGATGGTGTGACCCGTCTCCTTCCGGGGGTCTTGGGCGATCCGGGAGCGGCGATGAAGGATTCCCACGCCGGGGGGCTCCTGGAGCATCCTCAATATACCCGCCCCGCGCTCTTTCGTGGCTACCCCGTGCCCGCTCTCCTCCTCTCCGGCGACCATGCCAAGATCGCCCGCTGGAGGCGAAGGGAGGCGCTCCGACGCACTTTTGAGCGAAGGCCGGATCTCCTAAAGAAAGCCGAGTTGACGGAAGAGGACAAGGAGTACCTGCGGGGGCTGGAGGAGTAGGCTAGAAACCGTCTCTTCTGATGGTGGCGAAAAAGTTGGCTATTTGGTGGGGCTTTTGCACTCTGGGCTAGGGGTGTAAACAGTAGGGTCGAGTCAAAGAAGCCAAGCGGCTATGGTGATGGCCTTGAACGGGATATGGTACGCATCGGAGGCTACTTGAATCACTGGGAGCGTCCTTCTAGAAGTTCCCGTACCATAGATTTTAGTTGGGTCAATCTAAAGGGCTTATATATCCACCCTTGGGCGGCAGCCCGAAGTTCTCTATCAGGCCAATCGGGAGAGCCGGTCACCAAGAGCACTGGTAGTTGAGGGTCCAACTTGCGAATCTCCCTCATCGCCTCTCGCCCTCCCATCTCCGGCATCTTGATGTCCAGTAGAGCGAGGTCAAATCTCTGACTTTTCAGGGCCTCTATAGCCCCTGCCCCGCTTCCCACCGCCTGGACCTGATACCCTTCTTTCTCCAAGGTGCGGGTGAGGATGAAGCGGAAATCTTCATCATCATCTATGACTAGAATCTGGGCCTGACTTTCCTTATCACCACTCATCTGGTTCCTGCCTTATGTCTGTCCACCGATAGACGACAACTCTGTACACTTTCCCAGTGACACGATAGAATTTTCCTCAATCGAGCATAAACCGCTCCAGCATACCCTCATATCTGGCTCTTGTAAATAGGAAAATGGTACCAGTCGAACCTAAAAAACAACCAAAAGGGGCTTATTGTCAACAATATAAACAATGGGGCCGCAGATAGATAGCCCCACTGAAGGCTCCCATCTGGAGTCTGACGACCTATATGTTCATCTTCCTTGTGGCATGGTCGCAGTTAGACCGTTTCTTGGCCCCTCCCGACGGGATCCTGTAAGGGAAGGAGATCTCGTACTACCGATCTCAACTCCTTCAGGCGAAAAGGCTTGTATATCAACCCTTGAATCTCGGGCTTGAGTTCTTCGGTAGGCCACTTGGGAGAGCCCGTGACCACCACCACTGGAATCTGGGGGTCTATCTTGCGAATCTCCCTGATGGTTTCCTCGCCCCCCATCTTGGGCATCCGGAGATTCACGATGGCTAGGTGGAACCTCTCGCCCCTTATGGCCTCTAGCCCTTCCAAGCCGTTCTCTACCGCCTGGACTCTATATCCCACCTTCTCTAGACCCTTTTTGAGGATGAAACGCATATCCGCATCATCTTCTATCACCAGGATCCTCGCTCCTTCTGTCATCCCTTGCTCCTCTCCATGGGGCTCCATCACCATCTATCTTCTCACGCTATTGGGATAGGAGAGTTCCATCCAAGGGTGGGAGAGCCTTTCTTCTGTACACTTCACACTGTTCGCACTGCGACGCATCTTCCGTCACTGACCAGCACCTATAATCGGCGTTTTCTCGTACGGCCTGGCATCGTTCCTTCTCGTCGCAATCACGGATCTCCCAACATCTCTTGGCCCCTGAAGGGGGCAGGGCTACTCTGAAAACGGAACCCCTTCCCCTTTCGCTCCAGACATCGATAGCCCCTCCGTGGTCTTTTATGATCCTATGGCTGACCGAAAGCCCTAGGCCCATCCCCTTCCCTGGGCTCCTGGTGGTGAAGAAGGGGTCAAATATCTTGTTCAAATGTTCCTTGGCGATACCCTTTCCGGTATCGGCGAAGATTATCTCCACCCATTCTCCGCTCCTCGATTGTCGGGAAGTAACCTTGAAGGTGCCTCCCTCTCTCATGGCTTGCCTAGCGTTGGCAATGAGGTTGATGAAGACCTGTTCCAGTTGATCTGGGTCGGCGTGCATCAGCGGCAGATCGGGACTCATCTCCTTTTGGACTTCTATCTGCTGCAGGGAGAGCCGCCACTCTAGCACGGTTAAGGTCTCCTCTAGGACATCGTTGACATCAACGACCTGCCAGACCGGCTCGGAAGGCATCCCTAGACTCTTCAGTTCTCTCACGATCTTCGTCGCCTGTTGGATACGCTTCTCTATCCTCTCCATATATTCCATCTCCTGGGGCCCAAATTCCATCTCCTCTTGCAGGAGTTCCAGGTACCCAGAGATGGCCCCCAGAGGGTTGTTCAGTTCGTGGGCTACCCCAGAGGCCAGTTGGCCTAAGGCCGCCAACTTGGAACTCTTTAGCAACTCCGCGTGTATAGCCTTCAACTCCTTTGTCCTTTCCTCCACCAGTTGTTCTAATTCTCCGGCGTGTTCCCTGATCCTCTCATAAAGCCTGGCATTCTCGATGGCCAGGGCAGCCTGGTTGGCGATGGTGAGGAGAAGGCTGCTTTCCCCTTCGGTGAAGCGGTGGGGCTTTTCCTCGTAGATGCTCAGAACGCCGATGATTTTCCCCTTGGAGATCATAGGGACTCCGAGGAAGGAATGTACCCCCTCTTGCTTGGCTCTCTCTCGTCGGCTCTCTGGAACCTCCGCTGCCCATAGATCCTCGATGACCAGAGGTTCTCCATCTCGGATGAGGTGAGCCAGTCGTTCATCGATCTTGATGCGATGTTGGCGCGCTGATTCATCCTTGTACCCCACCGCTGCTCCAATGGTCAGTTCATCTCCCTCCACGAGCCTGATGGTGCAGATGCGGGCCTGCATCACTTGAGCGACATGGCTGACTATCGATTCCAGCATCTCATCCAGTTCCAGTGACTTGGTCAGGCTTTGGGCGATGGTGTTGAGGGCCGTGAGTTCAGCCACTCGATCCCGCAACTTCTCATCGGTTTGCTCATAGAGCCGCGCATTGTTAATGGCGATGGCTAGTTGGCTAGCGACAATTGACAACAGCTGATGCTCCTGTGGGTCATATTCCCGGCCCGATAACTTGGGTCCAAGAGCCAAGATGGCCACCAAGCGATCTTTGATGGAAAGGGGGATCAGCAACTCGGAACCGATCCCGCGCCAATATGAAATCTCATCCTTCCACAAGCCCTTGAACTGAGGCAGGGTATCGATTTCCTCCTGGGTTAATGGCCTCCTTTCCCGTTGTAGCCAACCAATCACGGGCTCTCCATCACGTACTGATCTCTTCCAATCTGCACCGCGTGCTCCCTTCACCGCTGGGGCCCAGAGTCTATCATCTTCATGGATGAGCAACCTGACTCCCTCCGACCCGAAAGCACGACCTATCTCTTCCTCCACGATGGAGGCTAGCTGGTCCAACTGCAAAATCCTAGTTATCCGTTGCCCTAGTTGATCGACTATAAGCAAAGCATCGTGATGGGCAGGGAAGAGGAGCCTATCTATCCAGTGTTGAATCGGACCCCATAAGGGCCATAGCAATATAGCGGCGATTCCCACTGCTGTCGCTGCGACTATGGTTTTTGTCTGCCCTGATAACATGCCAGGCAGTTTCCCCACGCCGAAGATCATGAGTAAGTAGACTGTTCCCGTTAGCCCTCCGAGGATAGCGTAGACGATGCCTCTACGGAGTACGATCTTTAGATCCAGAAGTTCGTAGCGCAGGATAGCCGCAGTTATGAGTGCGGCGAAGACTACATCACCCACAATGGTGCCAGGATAGACGTGGATGCCCACCACCGGCGCGAGATCCAGAAGCCCTCCGAGAAATATGAATGAACTGCCTAAGAGTACATAGGCGAGCCGATTTCGTTCCCTATGACTTCTCAGATGCCTGTAGGTCCTGAATAGAACTAACACTCCCAATAGGCTGTAGAGATACATGGAGACAGCAATCAAGATGCCAAGGGGACCCGGCCGGGGAGACCAAGCCCAGGCCGTACGACGAACCCCAGAGACCACTAGGTCGGTGGTCAGGGCCAAGGCTACAAGAACCATCCCAAGCACATAAGCCAGGACGAGGATAGGTTCTTTGCTGCTTTTTCTCCCGGCGAGGAGCAAGGCAAAGTGGTAGTAGAGGAGAGGGAAGAAACAAGCGGGCAAGGCCACTAGCCTTTCCCAGAAGAGCGCGGTAGGGGCATCAGGGCTGGTGCGCATGCCAAAAATGAAGAGGTTCCACAGGATAGATACCCCTAGTAAAGCAGCGAAGACCCTCCTCGTGGGATTGTATATGCCCTTCGTCAGGACGAGCGTGAGTAACATCGCATTCGCCGCTAGACAGACGAGGGGGACAAGTGCGTGCCAGTTCATGAAGCCTACCTCGATCATTGATCCAAGTTAGGAAGCCAAACCCTGACTATGCATTTTCAGTAATCTTTGGAGAACCTCCTGAGAAGAGACGATATGGGGCGGTTTGAGATGGGCGAGGTCTGCGCCAAGCGCTTGCCTATCCCGCATATATCTCTCGAAAGTACCGGGAGACAGAAGGGTGACCCGAAGCGGATCCAAGCCAAGTAGCTCCTCCAAATGGCGATAATCGGAGTCCAAGACTTTTAGGGTAGTGTGCAGTCTCTCCTTGACCACGGCGTGGGATAGCGAGTCGTCCCTTGTCTCGATGTAAAGATGCAAGAAGGAGCGTTCCCCTTCCACCTCCTTGCTGGCCGCCCAGTCAACGAAGGGCACTCCTGAGTCTGCTAGAGCCCTCCAGAGAAGTTTCTCGGTCAGACGCGTAAAGCCAGCGATATCTATGACATCATCACAGCGAGAGTAGAAGCGCATTTGGGGAAGGTCTATCTCCGGGCGGGCGTTTCTGAGAGCCGTTATCTCGATCATATCTCCCACCCGGTAGCGCACGAAAATGCCCCCCTTGAGGGTTGTTCCCACTATTTCGTACTTCTGGCCAGCCTCCACCTCGTCCAGAAGGAGAGTGGAGGGTTGGTAGGAGGGTTCATCTTTGGATCTCAACTGCTCCTCCTCTGGTATGAACTCTAGGAAGCTCATATCAGGGAAGAAGGTCATATCCTCGTAATCCCAAGTCTGGGTAGCAATGGTGCCCAGTTCGGTGGCAGCATAGATCTCGATGGGGTATCGCCCCCAGTATCTCCTGACCTGACCCCTTAGAGTATCGGTATCCATGCCCCCAGCGACTATGCCCTTGAGGGACCAAAGGTCGGTGGGCAGCATTGGTCGTCTTTCTAGTTTGCTCCTAAGCAAGCCCTTCACCACCCTGCCTACCACGGCGGGACGGCGCGATAGCCCGGGCGTCTTTGCTCCTTCAAGGCCTCCTTCAAACCGCTGGCCCACAGCCACGAGCACGCTAGAGAGGCCGGCGAAGAAATCCAGGCCCTCACTCAAGGCCAAGCGAAACCCTTCCTCAATCCTCTCCTGGAAGGACATTTTCTCCGCCACTTCTACGGGGGGCAGAAAGCGGAACGGAAATTCCCTGAGGAGCCCGTAAGGGATCTGCCCGCTCGCGTAGGGTGCTGGAGCTAGCCCATAGAGGATCCTATCCCCTTCCTCCAGGGAGAAGTCCCCCTTTCCACGGCTGGAGGAGAGCATTAGTGTGGCAAGTATGTACTGCACGGATCGTTGGTAGAACTCTGCACTCACAGGAGCCCATTTCATATCGTATTCTCCTGACCTGCCTGAGGTGCGGGCCCAAGATAGAGGCTTCTCGGGAAGGACATCCTCTTGCTTTTGAGAAAGATAGGGTTCGTAGACCTCGTACTTCATCAGGGGGACCACACGGCGAAATTCTTCTACGCTCTTAGGCGTTTGTCCTCTCAACAACTGCTTGCCCAGTTCGCACCCCTTCAGCCTCTCTATCTGCTCCAGCAATAACCTCTCTTGAATCTCCATGAACTCTGGGAGACTCAAGTCTAGGAAACCACAGTATTTGTGCCAGATCTTCTCTCTCCTGCCCTGCCGGAGAAGTTCAACCGTACTTCGGGTGTCTCCCTCTGTGGATATCATGGTCATGGCTCAATCTCCTTTCTCAGATGAGAATCGCGCTGTTCCTCTGCCCGCTTATCGCCTCGGTGATAGAACAAAGAGCGGCGAGTCCCCTCATCCGCTCTTCTGGCCTCTCTCCTTCCTTTGCCATGTTCGGCTCCCTTTCGCTATAGGATGTCCACTGATGGCCTTTTCCGTTTTGTCTATTTTATAGTATTCCCCCCGTCTTGTCAACGGGGGAAATGGCGAGACTGTTGAAAAAGTGGGATAGATTCTTTGGCGATCGACAATTTATCCCACAAACGGCTAGAATTTGAATGATTGTAGGGACAGAAAGCGGGAAGAGATACTGTGGACGCAATTTCTCTCCCACTATGCTAAACGAGG